>Ga0164297_10003443_pt1 | contig 14695 bp, 11 predicted proteins | sample GEODES058metaG_FD_113539 | JGI IMG/M metagenome (GOLD analysis project Ga0164297, IMG submission 113539) | Dystrophic lake water microbial communities from Trout Bog Lake, Wisconsin, USA - GEODES058 metaG | ecosystem: Environmental > Aquatic > Freshwater > Lake | place: USA: Trout Bog Lake...
CTGGGCAACATCCTCGACTATTGGATCAACCATACCATCGACGAAAAAAACGGCGGTTTTTTTGGCAGGATAGATGGCGATAACGCTGTGGTGCCTGATGCCCCTAAAGGTTCGGTGCTTAATGCCAGGATATTATGGAGTTTTTCGGCAGCGCATAATCTTAAGCCCAATGCCCAATACCTGCTGACCGCAGATAGGGCCTATCAATACCTGATCGAACATTTTATCGACAAAAACTTTGGTGGCGTTTACTGGACCGTTGATCATGCCGGTAATAAACTCGACACCAAAAAGCAGGTTTACGCCAGTGCCTTCGCTATTTATGCCTTGAGCGAATATTATAAAGCGAGTAAGAACCCCGAGGTGCTTTGGCAGGCGGTTGAACTTTTTAAATTGTTGGTCGACAAAAGTTTTGATAGCAATAAGACAGGCTACCTTGAAGCATTTACCGAGGACTGGCAACCGATAGGTGATCTGCGCCTGAGCGCGAAAGATGCTAATGAGAAAAAAACCATGAATACGCACCTCCATGTATTGGAGGCCTACACCAACTTATCCCGGTTTTGGCCAGATCAAAACCTAAGGCAACAGATCGTACTGCTGATCAACAATTTTCTGGACCATTTTATCGATGCCGAAAAAAGGCACCTTAACCTGTTTTTCGATGAAGACTGGAACCTCCGTTCGACGCTGGTGTCGTACGGGCATGATATTGAAGCATCCTGGCTTTTGCTGGAAGCTGCGGAAGTTATCGGGGACAAAAGTGCTGTTGAAAAATTGAATACGCTTGCGATCAGCATCAGCGAGGCAACGATTAAAGGACTGGACACTGACGGTGGTTTGTGGTATGAATATGAACCCGCTGAAGATCATCTTCACCAACAAAAACACTGGTGGGTGCAAGCCGAGGCTATGGTTGGTTTTTTTAATGCCTGGCAAATAAGCGGGGACGAAAAATACCTCAACCTGTCGTGGAAAAGCTGGCAATTTGTAAAAAATAAAATACTCGATAAAGTACATGGCGAATGGTTTTGGGGGATAGATGAGCACGATAAACCTATGCCGGGAGAGGATAAAGCCGGGCTCTGGAAATGCCCTTACCACAATACCCGGGCCTGTATCGAGATCATTCGCAGAGCGGGGTGATCATCCTCTGCTTCAGGCTATTTGTTAGTGCGGGAATTTATTCCGCGCACTAAAGCTTCAAAGAGAATAGTATATTTGGTTACCAATTATTCTAAATCAAACCCAAAAACATGAGAAGGATATTATTATTCGTATGCCTTGCAGTTTGCTGTTCATTGCAATCTTTCGCACAACAAAAAGAAAACCTGCTGGCTGCAACCCCGCCGATGGGCTGGAACAGCTGGAATATTTTTCAAACCAATATCAATGAGCCATTACTGAAGCAAATGGTTGATGCCTATGTTTCCTCGGGTATGCGGGATGCAGGGTATACTTATTTTGTACTGGATGATGGCTGGATGGGTATGGAAAGGGATCAAAACGGACAGTTGATCGCCGATCCGAAAAAATTCCCAAACGGCATGAAGGAATTTGCAGACTATGTGCATTCAAAAGGCATGAAGTTTGGTATTTATAATTGCGCAGGTACAAAAACCTGTGCCGGTTATCCCGGAACTCATGGCCATGAATATGAAGACGCACGCCTCTACGCTTCATGGGGCGTTGACTACCTGAAATTTGATTGGTGCAATGCCGAAGGTATTGAGGCAAAGGAAGCCTACAAGACCATGAGCCTGGCGCTGAAAGCTACTGGCAGGCCAATTGTTTTCAGCCTTTGCGAATGGGGTACAAACCGCCCCTGGCTATGGGCTGCTGAAGATGGTCAGTTATGGCGCAGCACAGGAGATATTGGTCCTTATTTCAGTAAATCTGAAAAAAATAAAGATGGCTGGCGGCCCTTGTCTGTTCTGGATATCCTCGACAGGCAGGATTCTATTCGCCAATATGCCGGACCGGGCCATTGGAACGATCCTGACATGCTGGAGGTAGGCAACGGCATGAAATATAATGAGGATAAGGCGCATTTCTCGCTTTGGTGCATGCTGGCGGCGCCACTTATGGCGGGCAATAACCTCGAAAAAATGACGCCGGAAACCACGGGTATACTGACCAATAAAGATGCGATCGCAATAGATCAGGATCTCCTTGGGGTAGAAGCTTTCCGATACTACCGGTTCGACGGTATCGAGATATGGGTACGCCCCCTGATCAATGGCGACATCGCTGTTTGTTTCCTCAACAGGTCCGATCGTACCCAAACTGTGAATTACGATTGGACCGCCCACCTGATCAAATACGCTACTTCAAAAATGGATGTTGATTTTAACCAGTCAACCTATAAACTAAAAGACATCTGGTCAAAACAAGATTTAGGTACCACGAAAAAGGTATTTAAGCAAGTGATCCCATCAAATGATGTGATCATGCTGAGATTGGTTAGGCAGTGATTGGTTAATTGGTGGTTAGTTAATTGGGTATCAGGTATTAGGTATCAGGTATTAGGTATCTGGGATAAGGAAACTATCAAATCCATCCCAATACAACTAATAGAACTAATACAACTAATACAACCATCCCGATAACCACCGGGACAACTACAACTTCGTCTTAGCCGAAACCACAACCACGCTAAGGCCCATACAGGCGATCAACAGGAAAGATGCCCTCAGAGTAGCCAGACTGGCGATAAAGCCGATCAAAGGCGGTGCGAATAAAAAGCCAAAAAAACCGATGGTGGATACGGCGGCAATAGCAACACCCGGGGCCATGGTCTTTGATTTGCCGGCAGCGCTGTAGATCATGGGTACTACCGATGAGACACCTAGTCCCACCAGGATAAAGCCAAAGATCGATGGCACCAGGTAAGGGAAAATAACGGCAGTCAACAAACCGCAAGCCGTAAGGCTGCCGCTGATCATCAGTATAGTTTTCAAACCGAAACGGTGAGCGAACCAGTCGGCCACAAACCTGCCCGAAGCCATGGCCAGCATGAAGCTGGTAAAACCGATCCCGATCAGTTCTTTGGATGGATGGATCACGTCGCGGAAATAAATAGTGCTCCAGTCGAACATGGTGCCTTCACAGATCATCGAACAAAAGGCGATGATACCCAATTTGATCAGCGAACTATCGGGCATAACGAAAACCTGGCCGCTTCCCGCACTTTTATCATCGTTGAGTGAACGAATAGCAACCAGTATACTAATGATAATGGTTATTGATATGATAACAAAGTGATGAAATGGATCGATCTTTTCGGCGATCATAAGGGAGCCTATACCTGCCCCTGCAAAACCAGCCAGGCTCCAAAGGCCATGGAACGATGCCATAATAGGTTTTGCATAGCGCCGTTCAACCGCAACCGCCTGGGTGTTGACCGAAATATTGACCGTATTGCTCGAAAAGCCAAAAAGCAGGAGACAGGAGAACAGTTGAATACTATTTTGAGCAAGTCCGAGGCTTACCAGCGTGCAACCATAGACAGTTAAGGCGCCCACCAATAGTCGCTTACTGCCAATTTTGGTAATGATCCAACCCGAAAAAGGAAGCGAAGCCATTAAGCCGATCGGGATTGCGATGAGTATGCCACCAAGCGCCGCAAATGAAAGCCCAAGCTGTTGCTGGACACTGGCTATACGCGAAGCCCAGCTTGAAAAACACAAGCCAGCCATAAAGAACATAGCCCCTACGGCTATCCGAAGCACTAATTTTGACCTGGAAGAATTATCTAAAGATGTAGTCATTCAGGGTGCCTTAGTGTTGTTGATACACCAAGGTTGTCTGTTACAAATTTATCATATTTTAACGGAATCCCGATTTCTGGATGATTTTAAGCGCAATCGCCCTCTGTTGAGCAACTTTCGCCTTCAATTACACTCAAAGCGGGTTGCGGTTTTTGCTGTTGCCACTCGCTGAATGATTTTTCAAGTGTTTGTACGAACACCTTGACATCCTGAGCGCCGGAAATTCCATATTTATCATTGAATACAAAAAATGGTACGCCGCGTATGCCCAGGTATTGTGCTTCTTCTATATCCTTTTTTACTTCATTTGTAAAGGCATCATTAGCTAAGGCGTTTTTTACCAGAGCAGCATCGAGCCCAATTTCAGTACCCAGAACTGCTAAGGTGTCTGTATCATCAATATTTCTGCCCTCGGTAAAATAGGCTTTAAAAAGCGCCTCTTCAGCTTCTTCGCCTAAATGATATTGTTTAGCCAGATGACTAAAGCGATGCGCATTAAAACTATTGGCTACAATGGCAGTATCAAAATTATAGGTCAACCCAACCGCAGCTGCCATGCCGGTAACATGATCGTTCATGCTTCGTGCATCTTCCAATGTCCAGCCTTTTATTTCGGCCAGGTATTGGTTGATGTTGACCTTAGGATCGGTTTGCATGTAAGGGTTGAGCTGAAAACTTTTCCATTCTACTTCCAGTTCATCAGCATGGCCAAACTGTTGCAATGCTTGTTCAAAACGTCGTTTCCCGATATAACAAAAGGGGCACATCACATCGGACCAGATCTTGACTTTCATATTTCAATTATAAATTTAAAGGGCAAAAGTAGGTCATTTTGCATTAGGTAATTCAGAGGATGATCCAGCCTACATACTTTTGATAATTAAATGACCGGATCGCTTTTTATTAAACAATTTAATACCTTTAATATCTCTACAAACCACTTTTACATTAGAAATAATCAGCTTACCCGATGAAAAGAAAAGGGCATTCAAAATTGTTCTGGTTCAGCATGTTTGTGCTGTTTGTACCGGGATTGCTTCATGCTTACCTGTTGATGCCCTTTCCGGGTAGTCAGAACCTGGAAGCTATTAAGCTATGCTATTATCTCGAAAAGTTTATTCTCCCGCTGCGCATCATCGGCGCTTTGCTGCTGGTTTGGTATTTTTATCGTTATTTCTCCGGCAATACCCGTGCTGCTAAGATCGTTCAAATTCTGGTATTGGTTTTAGCATTGGGTAGCTTGTATATCACGGATATAGCCTACAAAGCATCAAGCATGTTTGAGGAACCGAAGACTATACGATTTGCAAATTCGATAGACAATAAGGTGCCCGAAAGTTATATCGTTTTGGGTGTTGTTAATAATGGCGTAGCTAAAGCATACCCGCTGATCTATCTGGGTTATCATCATAAAGTACAGGACAATGTTGGCAACTTACCGGTATTGGTTACCTATTGCACCATGTGCCGTACCGGCAGAGTTTACAGTCCGGTAGTTAATGGAGTAAGGCAAAATTTCCGGCTGGTTGGGGCAAGGCATTATAATGCCATCATTGAAGACCAGAGCACCGGTAGCTGGTGGTATCAGGCAACAGGTGAAGCGGCAGTTGGGCCCTTAAAAGGTTCGTTTTTGAAAGAGTTGCCCTATGAACAATCATCACTTGGCGCCTGGCTGGATAAGCATCCCGGATCAATGATCCTGCAGCCTGATGGCCATTTTAAAAGTGATTATGATGATCTTAAAGACTATGATGTTAAGCAGGCACTAGACAAAGATTCAACGATAAAAAATAAGGATACACTATACCGGAAATCCTGGGTTATCGGCGTGATAGCAGGTAAACAAGCACGGGCATATGACTGGAGAAAAATTAAAAAAATTACTCTGCTCAACGATCAGGTTGGCAGTACACCTGTATTAATAGGGATTGAAAAAGATAGGCAAACCTTTCATGTATTTAACAGGCAGTTGGACGGCAAACTGTTAAATTTTAAACCGGATACGGCCGGTCTCTTCAAAGACCAGGAAACAGCTTCTGTTTGGGACTGGGATGGTTTATGTGTATCAGGTGCTGAAAAAGGTAAGCAGTTAACAAAAATCCAGGCTTATCAGGAATATTGGCATTCATGGCAACACTTTCATCCTTCAACTGCTTACTGGAAAAAATAGCAGCGATGGATGAAATACCACCGCTGCAGTATCGAAAAATTTATTTTACAGCTGTAATAGTTTCTGTTACCTTACTGCAATTTGCCATGCCCATATAGGGGTCTTTGCCTTTATCGCTTTCGCTCAGGAAGTACTTTTTAGTCATCGAACAATATTGCCTGTATAAGACTTTCTCGTTTAGTTTTAAACCTTTGATAAGCGTATAAAGGTTATCAGACAAAGAAGCAAAATGTTCGCGCTGATGGGCAACCCGGTTTACTTCACTAATGTGGCGACTATCATAAGCTAATTTAGTGATCAGTGCGTTTTGGCTGGCATTGAGGCTTTTTAAGGGCAATTCGTTCAATGAGGCCAGTAGCGTTTTTGCTTTGGCAGATGCGGCATCACCGTCGTTATTGGCCAACGCATTTTTAACGTCGAGGTAATTGCTGATAACGGTATTCACCGGTTTGCTGAAAGTGTTGTTTTGTGCGATAACTGTACCGACAAAGGCAAATACTACCAAAAGGAGTATAGCCATGTTTTTTAAATTTTTCATCTATTGAATATTAAAATGTGATAGAATTAATGTCTATTGATTACTGAAGGTTTTATTCAGATAACGTTGTTGTTTTCCTGACATTACCTCCAAAGGGAAATACCAGTTTAAAGCTTATATTTCTACCCATGTTGTAAATGCCCTGATTTTGTTGCGTAACCGTTACAGGCGTGCCATTGTTTACATAGAAATATTGCGCCAGGTTTAAATGATCGGCATAAGCTACGTTCGTCAGGTTAGTACAATTTATAAACAGCGCGCAAATGGTGCGTCCTGTTTTAGGGCTTACAATGTTTGTACCTAAGCCAGCATTAAAAATGGTGTATGAAGCAGAAGTAATTTCGGTTGAAAATGCATTGTAAATATTGTTCTGTTCCCAATCATGCTGTAATCCGAATTTAAAGAAGGTTCCTTTAAAAATGGAATTATGGCTATCATTTAAACGAATTTTGAGCTCCGATTTGAGGTGCGGTGCCGGTATATAGGGCAAATGCTGTGTTGAATCGCTAGCATTTGGGATATGGGTATAGATATAGGTGAACCCGTTGTCGAACTCCAGCCATTTTGCATTTTCAGGATGGATGTTTAGAAAGCCCGAAATGCCTGTAATATCAGCACTGTTGGTTGACAGGTATTGATAGACAGGAAAACCTCCGGAGACTGAATCCGTACGTCCGGCAAATATAAAATTGCTGATATGGTTGTAAAAGCCATCGGCTTCAACACTCAGATCCTTACCGTCATAACCATAGGCCAGATCGATCTGGTATCCCTGTTCAGCTTTAAGGTGCAGGTTACCAACTTCCACCAGATTGGAGCCTATATTCAATCCGTTACTGGTTAATTCGTTGATGGCCGGTGCGCGGAAACTTTTTGAAAGGTTCAATTTTAAATAATTGTTATCCGGTAATTGATAGGATCCGCCAATACTTCCTGAAACACCTGTATAGGTATTATTAAAAGCATTAAATTGAACTGAGGATCCTGGTGTGCCCTGTGGTACGATATTTCCGGCATCATTTAAAGACATCGGATCGCCGATAAAATTGGTCAGGTCGTAACGTAAACCACCACTCAGTGTCAGGTCATTGAGCTTCTTTTCCAGTATCCCATAAGCGCCAATTTCAAAATTTGTGTAGTTCGGTATCTCATAGTCGGGCACATAAGGTGCAGGAGGAGCGTCGCCATTGTGTTGAAACTCATAAAGCCCATTGATGCCGGTTGTTAATTTTAAACCAGTACTATCGTCAGCCAATTGGTATTTGAACGAATAAGGGATATCATTGACGATTAAATTGCCCGAACCAAAAACACCTGTATCGATATCGTGATGCACACTTTGAGTAAAGCCAATATCCAGGCCAAGATGCCCTTTCCCAAGATTGACGCTATTTTGCCACCAGGCCTGGTATTCGCCGAGGGTCTTATCACTTGCTATGTTAGGAGTGTATGATAAAAAATCGGACCTTGTTGGATAGACTTTACCATTCTGAGGAAAATCGAACATAAATCGGCCCGTACTGTCGCGGTTGCCATCAGGCAATTCTATCCTTCGGTTTAGTAAGCCAAGAGTAATTCGCGAATAGCCCCAGGTACGGTTGATACCTAAAACAAGCCGGGCGTTAAACTGATTCCAGGCCGTTCCCCAAACGTAGCCGTCTTTCGGGTTCGAATAACTGTGCGCTTCCTCGCCGCTTGCTTGCAGTCCCCAAACAAAACCTTCATGGTTACCTGCAATATTTAACGATGTGCCCAGGTAGCCGTTATTGGTATGGTATTCGGTTAGTACACTTCCGCTAACGGTTCCGTTTTGCGGTAAAGGCGCCGATTTGAAACTGATCACACCGGCTTCGGCACTGGCTCCGTATTGCAAAGAGGCAGGGCCCCTGATCACTTCGGCATCGTGTACGGCGTAGGGATCAATTAAAATACCATGATCATCGCCCCACTGAAAATCTTCTTGTGGAACGCCATCCATCAGCACCAAAACCCGGTCGAAACCCAAACCATTGATCTGGGGTTTGGTTGTACCTGAACCCTCTGTTGTTTCATTTACGCCAGGTTGGGAAGCAACCAGATCGATCGCGGTATTGGCTACGTCTTCCAGAATCATCTTATGGGTAACAACAGTAATTGGGATTGGGGCACGCTGCCTTGTAGTCGTATTGCCGAACGAGGTTACGATCACATCCGAAAGTTCGAAATTTGAAGCGGATAACCTGAAATCAACAGAATAGGTATTGCCGAGGTCTATTAACCGGGTAATACTGGCATAGCCGATCATACTTACCTGTATCAGGTATTCGCCTTTGGGTAAGTGCCTAAGGAAATAAACCCCTTTTTCGTCGGTACTGGTGCCTACTTTCAGATCGGGGATAGTGATGGTTACACCTGAAACAGGCAGCCCGGTAGCTTTATCGGTGATCTTTCCGGTTACTTCCCTTGTGCCATCAGCTGTTTTCGCCTGCAGCGGAAAATAAATAAATAGTAAAAATAGGAGTGAAAGCATTCTGTTAAATGCCTGATAAGTCTTCATAAAAAGGAATAAAAAATTAGCAAATGAGGATACTCCGTTCCAATACGGAGAAGGTATACCCGTTAAAAAGTTCAAAAAAATGAAGTTTTTACGCTAACTGTGGCGGACGAAAGATGGCGCCATGGCCCTGCGGCAAATAAATCCGCTGGTTTTGGATCGGGATGACACCGATCATTTTGGTGAAGAATTTTACCTGGCCCGCAGTTTCAAAATAAGTTTGCTGCAGCAGGTTTTTTTGTGTTTCGCGCTCATTGGCGGCTTGTTTGTCATCTGCTTCCTTTATTTTTTTCATCAGGTAGCATTTGCCGTTGCAATGAAGCCAGGGTTTATTGCGGTTTTCGCAAAGCTTGGTGGCAATATAATGCCGGTTGAGCTCGAATCCCGCATACACAAAAAAGCGTGAAAAGCTACTGCATACCAGACATGCAATAAGCAAAAACGCTGTAAGGCGGTATTTCATGCTGCAAAGTTAATAGTAGAGCCAGTAAAATCAAATTTAGTTTGAGTAATTGTGGCGGGTCGCCTGAGCGTAAAATACGAAGGCCCTTTCGTTCAAACGAAAGGGCCTTCTATCTGATCAGATTTTATGATCTTTTATTTTTTATCAGCAGCACGTTTCAACGTGGTATGAAATTTCATGCCCTGATAATCTATATTCAGACTAACGGAGTCGCCAGCAGCAAAATATTTGCCGGTATGGGGGATGCTCATTCCACCTGCATCCAGGTTAAACGAGATGCTGTCTCCTTTTACCTTACCTTCGGTCAGATCAACGGTACCCTGTGGGTTAGTAGCTGAGCCGGTAAGTTTATCGCCATCTACCTTAAAGGTATATGACAATGGGAATTCCTGCCCGTCGGGCGTGCTAACTGTTCCGCTCCAGTTGCCATTTAAATCGGCAAACCAGGCAAATACTGCTGTACAGCAGCAAAGCAGCACAGCGGTGATCAATAGTTTTTTCTTCATGGTTTGGGTGGTTAAGTTTGTTGTTGTTTTATAGACGCCCAGCGGCTTATGATGTTACAGGGCATTTATTTTTCAAGGGTACGTTTTAGTGTAGTATGGGTAGCTTTAGCACCAACCCGCAGGCTGATGGAATCACCGTCCGCAAAATACCTGCCTTTGTTTTTGATCTTCATCGTTCTGATGTTCCCGGTAAACCATAAGCTGTCGCCCTGAACTTTGCCGTCCGAGATATCGAAAGTTCCGATCTGCGAGGTAATACTACCGGTGAGCGTTTCACCATCTACTTTAAATTTGTACGATATCGGAAATTCATTTCCATCAGGTCCTTTTAACATCGCCGACCAACTGCCACTGATGTCCGCAAACCATGCAAATGACGTTAAACCCAGAGCCGCGAGGCCAATAACGACTAATAGTTTTCTTTTCATATTTTGGCGATTATGTTTTTCTAAATATAGAAATAAGTTTAAAAAAAAGCCCTGTGCATTGCTGCAACAGGGGCTCCACTATGAACTGTTTGGGTTGAAATTTATTTACTTGTATCGCGTTTGATCGTTAAGTGGGTTGATTGCCCGCCAAAATCAATATCAAGGCCTGCTGAATCGGTATACATCTTGCCCTTATGAGGGTAATCGTTGCCGTCAACGGTAACTTTAAAGCTAAAAGTGTCGCCGGTAATTTTTCCGTTGTCGATAGAAACAGCGCCTGCTGGCGATTCGGCAGTACCGCTCAATTTATCACCATCAACTTTGAAATTGTAGGTAACAGGTAATTCCTGACCATCAGGCGTACGAATAACGCCTTTCCATTTACCAGTCAGATCAGCCGTTACTGCCATTACAAATAGGGCGAAGGCTATCAAAGCGCCTGGTATCAATAATTTTCTTTTCATAAAAAGTTTTTTTTCAAACCTAAATGTAAGTTTTTTATTACAAAACTAAATGTGCCGATGTATTAAATTTTCAACAGTTAATGATGAACAGACACCCGACAATTTTCCTTATTTTGACCATTATTTATCGAAATTTAAATAATCAGGTTAAAATAAGGTCAAACATGGATAAGAAAACCGTTTGACCCCAGTTGAATACCAAGTAACTTTGTTTACGGTTAACGAAGATCGCACAGATTCGGCTTGAATTTGTTCGTCAAGCCAGTTTTTGCTGAATTGCTAATTTTTGGTCCATAATACCTGTTGAAAACGATGAAAACTAAACTTGGTCTTTTGATATGTTGCGGTTTAGGCCTTTCGGCCTACGGACAACAACACGATTATCCGATACAACCCGTGGCTTTTACGAGTGTGAAACTATCGGACCAATTCTGGTCCTCACGCATCGAGACCAACAGAAGGGTAACCATACCGGCATCCTTTCAACGCTGTGACAGTACTGGCAGGATAAAGAATTTTGTGATGGCGGCCGAACATCGCGGTAAATTTTGTACCGTTTACCCTTTCGATGATACTGATATTTATAAGACGATCGAAGGTGCATCCTATTCATTGGCCGAGCATCCCGACCCGGCTTTGGCCCGATACCTTGATTCGTTGATAACCATTATTGGTAAGGCGCAGGAGCCTGATGGCTACTTGTATACCGCCCGTAGCATCGATCCTCTAAACCCCGGACCATGGGCCGGTCCCGAACGCTGGATCAATGAGCAGAAAATGAGCCACGAGCTTTACAATGCCGGTCATTTATATGAGGCAGCAGCTGCACATTTTATGGCTACCAGTAAACGCAATCTATTGGATATCGCTTTAAGAAATGCCGATCTGCTGGTGCGTACCTTCGGTCCCCAAAAAAAGCATGTTGCACCGGGCCACGAAATTGTGGAAATGGGACTGGTAAGACTATACCGCATCTCCGGCAAAAAAGAATACCTCGATCTTGCCAAATTTTTCATCGAGCAACGGGGGCACAAGGATTATAACAAAAAGAGCAAAAACGAATACGAGAACGGCAAGTATTTCCAGGATGATGTGCCCGTTATAGCGCAGGAAGAAGCCGAAGGTCACGCAGTTAGGGCGATGTATCTGTATTCGGGTATGGCCGACGTAGCCGCATTGACCGGTGATACTGCATTCCTGAAAGCGATCGACCGGATATGGGACAATATGGTGGGCAAGAAGATGTATGTACAGGGAAGTATAGGTGCAGTAGGTGATGGCGAACGTTTTGGTGAAAATTACGAATTGCCTAATGCGACAGCTTATAACGAAACCTGTGCCGCTATCGGCAGCGTTTTTTGGAACCAGCGTATGTTCTTGTTACATGGCGATTCGAAATATATCGATGTGCTCGAAAAAACGCTTTATAATGGTTTGATTTCAGGTGTTGGTTTGGACGGAAAATCATTCTTTTATACCAATGCCATGCAGATCAGCAAGAACTTCAGGACTGAAGATACCGAGCCCGAGCGTTCGGGCTGGTTTACCTGTTCATGTTGTCCAACTAACGTGGTGCGCTTAATTCCTTCCATACCGGGCTATGTATATGCGCAAAACGGGAATTCTGTTTATATCAATTTGTTTATCAGTGGCACTGGAAACCTGGTGCTCAATAATAAAAAGCTGAGCATTACCCAGCAAAACAATTACCCCTGGGATGGCGCGTTGCAATTTACGGTCAACCCCGAATCAACCATGGATGCGACCATCAGGATACGCATACCGGGTTGGGCGCAAAATGAGGCGATGCCATCAAACCTTTACCAATATGAAAGCACTTCGAGCCAAAAGGTGGCGATCAGTGTAAATGGTAAGGAAGTGGCCTATCAGGTTGAGCATGGGTATGCGGTGATCAACAAAAAATGGAAGAAGAATGATCAGATCACCGTTAATTTGCCAATGGAAGTGCGCCGGGTTGCCGCACTTGACAAACTGGATGACGATCAGGGTAAAGTTGCGCTGCAACGCGGACCGATCATGTATTGCGCCGAGTGGAAGGACAATAATGGGCAGGCCTGTAATATCATCGTACCACGTGATGCCGTTTTCAGCTCGGCCTATGAGCCCAACCTGCTTAATGGGGTTCTTGTACTGAAAGCCAATGTAAAAAGCGTTCAAATTGATCCCTCAGGGCAAAATATAAACACTAAAGATGCTACACTGACAGCGATCCCATATTATTCATGGGCCAATAGGGGCAAGGGAGAAATGACGGTATGGTTCCCCGAACGTGTGACCGATCTGACACTATTGACCAAATAATAGCCAAATTATATCATGAGAAGATTAGTTTTATTATTAGCGTTTCTTAGTGCCTTTACTGGTGTATTTGCACAGGACATCAACATCAAAAATGGATGGAAATTAAAGATAGGCGACTCAGCTTCCTGGTCGGCATCCACCTATAACGACGCGGGCTGGCAGACAGCGAATGTAAGTTTGCCATGGGAGGAGCAGGGCTACCCGCATACGGATGGCTTTGGCTGGTACCGATTGCATCTTCGCATCCCCTCATCGCTCAAACAGAATGCTTTTTTGAAAGATAGTCTGCATTTCGATCTCGGCTACCTGGATGATGGGGGCGAGGTTTATCTTAACGGCGTATTGGTTTACAAAAACTGGAAATCGGGAGATATCAAAAATGGCACCTATGGTGCAGGTTCTTTCAGCCTCGCTGCCAATGATCCGGCCATTCATTGGGATGGCGAAAATGTTTTAGCGGTACGTTTGTTTGATACCGGCGGAGTTGGTGGGCTTTATGGCGAGCGTTTCCGGTTACATATGGTCGATCTGACAGATAACATTGAGATCAGCACCGACGGCGATTTTGGTTTTGGTAATGCTGGTTCACTCACCAAATTGGTGAAGCTGATCGCTACCGGTAAATACAAATATGCCGGAACATTTAATATTAAAATCAGCGACCCGGAGACAGGTAAAATTATCCTTCAAAAACAAGCACAGGCAGCATTTTCTTACAGCAAGCCTTTTAGCTATACCTTAAGTACTGGTCCGCTGGCTAAGAAATCATATTTAATTACCTATGCATTTACTGATAAACGTTCGGTCAATGCAGTTAAGAAAACGGAGGGTACGCCCTATCTCCTTACTCCGGCTGTTTCTGCCAAAGCAAAGATCAATGGTGCGGATGTGTTTGGCGAGCGTCCAAGAAACTCATTCTTATATAAAATACCGGCTACCGGTCAACAACCTATTACCTATAAAGTGGATGGATTGCCGGCGGGATTAAAATTAGATGCCAAAACAGGTATCATTACGGGTGTAGTTAACGATAAAGGTGACTATCCGGTAACCATTTTCGCTAGTAACAAATTGGGGACGGATCATAAAAAATTTACGATCAAGATCGGTGATCTGATAGGCCTTACTCCGGCACTGGGTTGGAACAGTTGGAACGCTTTTGGGCTGAGCGTAAATGATGCAAGAGTTAGGGTTGCTGCAAAGCAAATGGCCGACAAGCTCAGTGCGCATGGCTGGACCTATATCAATATCGACGACGGATGGGAAGCACCGCAGCGTGCAGCCGATGGTAGTATTGTAACCAATAGTAAATTCCCCGATATGAAGGGCCTGACCGATTTTGTGCATAGTCTTGGATTAAGGATGGGTATTTATTCTTCTCCTGGTCCAAGAACGTGTGGCGGATACCTTGGCAGTTACCAGCACGAGGATCAGGACGCGCAGACCTATGCCAACTGGGGTATTGATTATTTGAAATACGACTGGTGTTCATATGGCGAGA
>Ga0164297_10003445_pt1 | contig 14691 bp, 13 predicted proteins | sample GEODES058metaG_FD_113539 | JGI IMG/M metagenome (GOLD analysis project Ga0164297, IMG submission 113539) | Dystrophic lake water microbial communities from Trout Bog Lake, Wisconsin, USA - GEODES058 metaG | ecosystem: Environmental > Aquatic > Freshwater > Lake | place: USA: Trout Bog Lake...
GGATGGCCGAGGCGTGCTTGGTCAATACTTCTGTTACGAGGGTCTTGAACTCGGCAAGATCTTCGGCGGAAACGGCAGAACCGCGCTCTTTAGCAAGCGACTTCTGCAGAGATCCGCGCTGGTCCATGGCGGCTGCGGCAATCACGCCACGCGCATCAGATACGGCCTTCAAACCGGCCAGTTTTCCCGGGGTCAAACTCATGGTATTTCTCCTCATTCTTTCCAAATACTTTGGATTGTTTTCAGTCAAAACTATTTTATACGAGTGCGGCAGATGGTACTACCACTCAACTGGTGAAAGGGCAGTCAGAAATTGTACGCACTCAGTTCGCATTGGGTGCTTTTCTTACGGCAACAGTTCTTCTTGTAAATTATTGTGATCCTGCTCTTCCCGCGACAGGTGTAATCGTGCAGAACCAGTATGTTTATACGACCAACGGAAACAACATTTTGAAATTCGCGTTGCCAGCTGCTACTTCGGAAAACGTTGCTCCCACGCAGGACATCACCGGCGTCGCAACGAACTTGAGTGATCCCCATCGCACAGCGTAACCACAGCTCCGCTGTATATCCTTACCGGCAACGCCACTGGATTTAATGACATCCACGGCGTTTCGGTGCGCTAACTCGTGTGGAGATTTTCAGCAGGCTGTAATCAGTCAACACGTTAAATGAAATTGCCCCATGGATATGCGATCAGCGCGTGTATTCCTGGGGCAGTTCATTTTTTGGGAGTAGCTTAACGTGTGTTGCTTAGCAGTGCCTGCTGCGCGGCGAAGAGCTCGCGGATGCCGGCGGCGCCGAGGTCGAGCATCTCATCCAACTGCGTGCGGGTGTAGGGAGTTTTCTCTGCAGTGGCCTGTGTTTCCACCAGGCCGTTGTCGGCGGTCATCACGATATTCATATCTACTTCGGCGCGCGAGTCTTCTTCATACGCAAGATCGAGCAGCACTGCGCCTTCCACCACGCCGACGCTGGTGGCGGCGACCATCTGGCGCAGCGGCGATGCCTTCAGCACGCCAGAAGCCACCAGACGATTGAGCGCCAGCGCCAGAGCCATGCAGGCACCGGTGATGGCCGCAGTGCGGGTACCGCCATCGGCCTGAATGACATCGCAATCCAGAATGATGGTGCGTTCGCCGAGCGCCGTCAGGTCCACAACCGAGCGCAGGCTGCGCCCGATGAGCCGCTGGATCTCATGCGTGCGGCCGCCAATTTTGCCTCGTTCGGACTCGCGCGCACTGCGTGTGAGTGTGGCGCGCGGCAGCATTCCGTATTCGGCGGTGACCCAGCCGCGACCGGTGTTGCGCATCCAGCCGGGTACGGCCGTCTCCACACTGGCGTTGCAGAGCACGCGGGTATTGCCTACCGCGATGAGCACGGAACCTTCGGCAGTGGCGACGTAGTCGGGCGTCAGCGTAAGCGGGCGCATCTGGCCGGCGGCGCGGCCGTCGGAGCGGATGTATGCAGCGGAAGCATTTGTTGTCGATGACATATCTCTGTTCATTGTATTGTGCTGGGTGCTGTAGCGCGGTACGGAGCCATTCCCGAAATGAGAATTTGTTAAGGATGGGTTACGAAAGATAAGAAAAATCAAACGAGTAACGCTGCATTGCCGTAAACGAACCAAAATTGTTGCTGCATCAGATACCGAAGAGGGAAATCTTTACTCCTGAAAATGGATTTGGAAAGACACGGGAACAATTTTGACCCATTCCGGGAAAATTCCCAGTTCGGTTCCAGAATGGGAATGCATGGCTAAGGCAATACGGATCAACAGGTTGCATTGTGCTGCTGCGCGCAGTTGCGCCGGAATGGGAAAAATTCCCGAATGTGGAGGGACGTTTTCTCCACAGGGGCATTGAGCCTAAGACTTTTCTAATCAATAAGCTGCTTGTTGTTTTCCAGTTTGGAACTCAACGTGAATACAGAAATGGCATCGGCTACGTTACGAACGTACTGGAAGAGGTCACAGAAGTCATCTTGCAGCTTGAGGCATGACTTCAATCTTTCAGTCGCACCGGAAATTCCAGTCCTGCCATTCTGAGTTTCTGGGCTGGATTCTGGTGACGAATGTAGCGGGTGTGTCTGGAAATGAAAAGTAACTTTGCAACAAATGTTGTTTGCAGGAACTGCTAACGAAAATCTGCCGTGGTACGCAATTGCTGGGGGTATGTTGATGCGGACACAGGGGAGTGAGGAGGCCTTTGCAGGCCTGCCGAATGGTGCCATCGTTGATGGTGTAGCTGGGTGTTTGAGTGAGAGAGCCGTTACCGATAGGTTGTCGGAATCGATTGGCAGCAACGCATGGCTGGGTGTTGCCGAGCGGGAAGGATTGGCGCATGATGCCCGCAATCTACTGGCGGCGGTTGGGTTGTACTGCGACCTGATGTCGCGGCCCGGCGTTGTCAGCGGCGAATACAGACACTATCTGGATGAGCTGCAGCAGTTGGCGCGGCGCAGCGGCAGCCTGGTGGAGCGCCTGATGTTGCCTGCGGGAAATCGGCCGACATCAACCGCTGACATCCCTTTTGACATCCCTATTGATATCCCCGATCACGGCCACACGGAGATTCGCAGATATGCGAATCAAAGTAGCCATACGAATGGCCGCAATCATGAGTTGGAGAGCGTGATCGCTCCTGCTGTCTCCATCTCTCGCCTGCTGGCAAATTCGCATGAGATGCTGCAGGTGTTGGCCGGAGATGCTCTGTGTGTTGAGGTGGAATCGCGGCTGGGCGATGGCGTTGAAGTGGCGTTCAGTGAGGAGTCGCTGCTGCGTGTGCTGGTGAACCTGACGGTGAATGCGCGTGAAGCCATGCCGCAGGGCGGGCGGCTGCGCATCACCGCGCAGTGGTCGATGGATTCCATACAGAGTGTAGCTGCAGGCCAACCGGTAGTCCTGCTGACCGTACAGGATACGGGTAGCGGCATGCCGGCGGCATTGGTGTCTGCATTCAATCAACAACACAACAGGGCAGGATTACAAAAATTTTTAGTGCCGCAGGGGCGCGATGGCCGGGTGCGCGGGTTGGGATTGAAGATTGTGCGCGAACTGGTGACATCTGCCGGTGGTGAAATCCGCATTCTGAGCGCGGCGGTAGGGCGCGAGATATGTACCGGAACACGATTTGAAATTTTGCTGCCGCTGACAGCAGCAATCTGCGAAACCTCTGCAGAGCAGAGAGCATCTGCCGCCGCGGTGGGGGAAGCTCATGCTACGATGTCGGGAACCAGCAGAACACTGCAACTGGTGCCCCGTAGTTCTTCTACGGCAGGTCCCGGAGTCCGCAACAGACGTCCCCGCAAAGCCGTAGCGGGTGCCTGCGCGGCCAAGGGGCGTGCCACATGTTGAGCACAACGAACAATGGGAGCTGTATGACTGACAATGCCGGTTCTTCTTTGACTTTGAATCATTCTGTTGCAACTGAGGATGCACGTTCTCCACTGACGTTGCTGGTGGTGGATGACGACAATGCTGTTCGCCATGCCTGCTGCGAGATTGCGCGCACCATGGGATTTTCCGTACTGGAAGCCGATACCGTGGTAGCGGCGGAGCGCACACTGGCGCAGTATGCGGTGGATATCCTGCTGCTGGATATGCGCCTGCCGGGCGGTGGCAATGGGCAACAGGTGCTGGATACGGTCCGCTCACAGTACCCCGAAGCAATGGTGGTGGTGATGACGGCCTATGCCACGGTATCCTCCGCCGTGGAGGCGATGCGTACCGGAGCCGGCGACTACCTGACCAAACCCTTCGCTATGGACGAGTTGAAGGACGTGCTGGAGCGTACCGCACAGCGACGTCATTTTGATATTGAAAGCCGTCGTTTGCGTGAGCGGCTGCGCACTCATCAGGGCATGGGGCAGATTATCGGCCGCACGCCGGAGATGGAGAAGCTCTACCGCATTCTCTCCAAAGTGTCGTTTTCCACGCACCCGGTACTGATTCTAGGCGAGAGCGGAACCGGCAAGGAGATGGTGGCGCAGGCCATCCACAGCCACGGGCCCAATGCGAGCAAGCCGTTTATTCCGGTGGATTGCGGATCGCTGGTGCCGACGCTGATTGAAAGCGAACTCTTCGGCTATGTGAAGGGGGCCTTTACCGGCGCCAACCGCAGTAAGGAAGGTTTGCTGGCGGCGGCCGAAGGTGGCACGGTTTTTCTGGATGAGATTGGCGAATTACCGCTGGATCTACAGGCGAAATTACTTCGCGCATTGCAGGAAAAAGAAGTCCGTCCTGTGGGTGCAACGCAGGCGGTGCCAATTAATGCGCGCATCCTGGCGGCCACCAATCGCGATCTGGCCACCATGGCCGAACAAGGCCGCTTCCGCAAAGACCTCTTCTACCGGCTCAATGTGGTCAACCTGAAAATTCCACCACTGCGCGATCGCAAGCAGGACATACCGCTGTTGGCGGCGCACTTTCTGGAGCGGATGCGGCGGCAGAACGGCATTGCCTACACACTATCTGACGAAGCATTGCGCACGATGATTGAATACAGCTGGCCGGGCAATGTCCGCGAGTTGGACAACTCCATCGAGCGCGCCTGTGCACTTTCTTCCGGGCCAATTTTGAATATGGCGGACCTGCCGACGCAACTGCAGGAGTATCGCCGGCAGAGCCGACCACTGACCATGCATCCCGCTCCGGCGACGACGCAGGAAGCCGGTCAGCTTTCGGGCAGTGTGGTGACGATTGCCGAAATGGAGAAGCAGGCGATTCTAAACACCATTCGGCAGTTGAATGGCGACAAACTGATGGCGGCGCGTTTGCTCGGCATCGGCAAGACGACCCTCTACCGCAAGCTGAAGGAATATGGCCTAGGCGAAGAGTTGGCCGACTGACGCTGCGCGTGAATTTGCGTACACAACCTGCAGGGAATCCTGACAAAAACAACCGGCTCGCTGGCGGGCTGACACCCTACTTCTGGAGAAATATCGATGAGCACACAGAATATTCTTGGCGACACCGGCAAGAACTTTTCCTATCGCGGAGCTGGGCAACAACGGCTGCAGAGTTTTTCCATTCCGTCGCTACCGCCAATTGAACAGGAACTGATTGGAGTCTCTGTTATCCCTGCAATTGCTTCGATGGCCAAAAAACCGAGCCAGCGCGCGGCAACGATGGTTTTCGACAGCACTGCAACGGCAGGGAATTCGCTGCAGCATGTGTTGCTGATTACAGCCATCAACGGAGCAGAGAACTGCGCGGCAATGTTGACTCGGCAACTCGGGCTGCCGGTGGAAGTGGCACGCAGTCGTCGGTCGGGCCTGTCTGCGCTGCGACGGCAGGAATTTGGCATTGTGATTGTCGACGAGGCGGTTGTAGAAGCCGATCCGCAGGGGGCGGACCTGTTGTGGCAACACGCCGGGCTGGCGGTGCCCGTGGTTGTCAATTTTGGCATTGCCGGTAGCGCGCGTCTGGTGCGTGAGGTGCGTCAGGCCGTCAGCCGAAGAGAGCGTGAGCAGATGCTGGCTCGCAATGCTGCCGCTACAGAGATCCAGAGCGAGTTGAAGTCCACTATCGCCGGGCTGCTGTTGCAGAGCCAACTGGCACTGGCCGAGCCGAAAATCACTCCCGGACTGGAGGCCAAGCTTCGTAGTGTGGTCGCGCTGGCTAGTGATTTGCGGGACAGGCTGCGGCCAACGGCCTGAAAAAAAGATTGTTGCAACAAATATTCGTGCTACTATGTTCCAGCAGTACAAATTTCTTTTGCTGGAGCGAAACATGTCCGATACATCCGTGAAAATCTCCGTTCTTCCCAATGGCCCGTTAGTAGTGAAGGGCGACTTTGAACTATCTGACGCTGAGGGCAAGACCTGGGACCTTTCCGGCCAGCCTGCAGTGTATCTCTGCCGCTGCGGTGCCAGCCAGAACCGCCCCTTCTGCGACGGCGGACACAAAGGTGCCGGCTTCCAGTGCTCGGCAACTCCGGCCAGCTAGCTTTGCAACAGCTTCACGTTTCAAAACCGGTCGGCGTGGCTTAACAGCCATGCCGACTGTCTCTGCTAGACTGACATTTCTACACTGCTCGTGAAGAATTGAGTCTACGCATGCGCCGGTTGCGCTTCCTCTCTACAGGCACGTCATATCTGCAGCCAACCCGCATGCAGAAAAACTGGATGCCTGCACTGAAATATCCCATCCCGCTGTTACAGGCAGTTTTATTTTTCATTTCAATTCTTGGCCTTGCCGGACCGCTGTCGGCAGAACCGCCGCATTCCAGCGTGGCCATGCCCACGGATGCCGCTACTTTGGCGGAGTTCACAGGGGCGTATCGCTATCTGGATTCGGGCACGCCCTGCTATCTGAATTTTTATCTGGGTGAGCCGCAGAGTGATTTCTCCCTGGTCTACCAAGCGCCGCACGATGGCGAAGATGGCGCCATGTTTGTGGAAGGGCCGCGCAGTCCGCGTACTCGGCTGCGTTATTTAGAAAAAGACACGTTGCTGCTGCCGGGCACTGATGTCGAGTATCAACTGCAACGCGATTCGCATGGCAAAGTGATTGGGCTGACGCGCGACGATGCCGCAATTGTAAAGGCGGCTGAAGAAGTCACTGTCCCCGGCCAGTTATGCAATCGTGAAACCATATTGCGCCACGCAGCAAAAGTGGATGCGATACCGAAGCATTATTCATTTCCGGATTACGTTCGCAGTGAATTCATGGTGGCAATGCGTGATGGTGTGAAACTCCATCTGGTGCTGTTGCAGCCCGCCATCCATCCTGCTACGGCGTTGCCGATTTTGTTGTTGCGTACGCCATATGGCGTGGAGAGTTGGGACTCCGACGGATTGAATGCACGTTACACGGAACTGGCGGCCAGCGGCTACATCTTTGCCTTTGAAGATATCCGCGGTCGGTATGGCTCCGGCGGTCAGTTTGTGATGAACCGCGCCGTGGTGCATAAAATTGGCGACCACACGGATGCAACGCGAGTGGATGAAAGTACCGACGCGTATGACACGGTGGAGTGGCTGGTGCACAACACAACCAACAACGGACGCGTTGGAGTGATGGGCGTGAGCTATGACGGATTTACCGCCATCATGGCAGGTATTGATCCACACCCGGCGGTGAAGGCGATATCACCGCAGGCACCGATGACCAACACATGGATAGGCGACGACTTTTTTCATAACGGGGCATTCCGCCAGACCTATGGATTCGATTACGGGATGGGCATGGAGAGCTCGAAGAAAAATGCTTTCCAGAAATTGAAACAGGATGGCTATGAATCGTTTCTACATGCTGGGAATTTTTCCACGGCGGCGAAGAATGCCGGCATTGAAAACCTTCCCACGGTAAAGGAATTTCTCGAGCATCCTGAGTATGCGCCGGTTTGGCAGGGTAAGGCTGTGGAGCCACACCTGACGGCGGAGGCCATGCCAACCATACTGCCTACGCTGGAGGTAGGCGGCTGGTGGGACCAGGAAGATATGTGGGGCCCGCAGGCTGAGTATGCAGCGCTAAAATCGCACGACTCGCAACACAATGTGTTTCTCGTGCTGGGTCCGTGGCGGCATGGAGGTTGGTCCGGCTCTACGCAGACGCTGGGGCAGATTGATTTTGGAGAGAAGACAACCGATGAATTTCGTGCTGAGTTTGAAGCGCCGTTCTTTGCACATTTTCTGAAAGACGCCAGCGGATTTGATTTGAAAGATACGGCCAGCTTCCAGACCGGATACAACCGTTGGATGCGTTACGATATTTGGCCGCCGAAGCAGGGAATTGCGCGAACGAAACTGTATCTTACAACAGATGGTTCGCTGCAATTTGGAACTGCGAATTTTAGTCAGGCTGCGGGTGGCAAGAATAATTATCGCGAATTTGTTTCGGACCCCGCGAACCCAGTGCCATACCGCCATCGACCGATTCAGGCGACCTACACGGGCGGATCGCAATGGTATGCGTGGATGGTAGAGGACCAACGCTTTGCAACATCGCGCCCAGATGTGTTGACGTGGACAAGTGGGCCACTGAATCATGATGAAACCGTAGCCGGAGATGTGCTTGCGGATATTTATGCAGCCACCAGTGGCAGTGATGCCGATTGGGTGGTGAAGCTGATTGATGTATATCCTGATGAAGACGAGGGTGGACATCCAATCGTAGGTCCGATGGCAGGGTATCAACTGATGGTAAATGCGGAGATTTTCCGCGCGCGTTATCGCAAAAGTTTTGAGAAGCCAGAGCCGGTGATTCCGAATGCTGTTAATGAATATCGCTGGAGCCTGCACGGCACGGACCATATTTTTCTGCGTGGGCATCGCATCATGGTGCAGGTGCAGTCGAGTTGGTTTCCTCTGTACGACCGTAATCCGCAAACCTTTGTGACGAACATAATGACGGCGAAGCCCGGTGACTACAAGAAAGCCACCGAGCGGATATACTTCTCGCCTCAGTATCCATCCAACATTGAAGTGCCATTGGCGGAGCCATGAAACCCATCAAGACCATCAGCAGCCGCGAAGTGTACCGCAACCCGTGGACCTGGGTGCGCGAAGATATCATCGAGCGCGAGAACGGCGAACGTGGCGTGTACGGCGTGATTGAAAAGGATCCGGCATGCATTGTGATCCCACTGGAAAAAACTGCCGATGGCGATTTTCTGTATCTGGTGGAGCAGTATCGTTACACCGTTCAGGAACGCTTCAAGGAATTTCCGCAGGGCGGGTGGGAAATGGCCGACGTTGTGCCGGAGGACCTGGCGCGCGGAGAGTTGAAAGAAGAAACCGGACTGACAGCCGCTCGCATGACGATGCTGGGCGAAATGTGGATTGCCTATGGTGTGATGCATCAGAAACATTATTGTTATCTTGCCGAAGGATTATCGCCGGGCGAGACAAAGCCGGATCCCGAGGAAACGGATTTGAAACTCTGCCGCGTGAGCGTGGCAGAGTTTGAAGAGATGCTGCTCTCTGGCGAAATTATGGACAACTGCACCATGGCTGCATGGGGGTTGTATAAAGTCTGGCGCGAGAAAAACACTTAGCTGGCGATGGCGCGCCCGGCAGCGGCTCCCGATGCCCACGCCCACTGGAAGTTGTAGCCGCCCAGTTGGCCAGTCACATCCACAACTTCACCGATGAAATATAGACCAGGCACAGAGCGGCTCTCCATACTTTGCGCGTTGATTCCATCTGTATCCACGCCGCCTAGAGTGACTTCAGCCTTCTCGTAGCCTTCTGTGCCATCGGGTCGAACGATCCAATGATGGAGCGCAGCTTCGGCTTCATCGAGTGCGATGTTAGTCCAGCGTTCTGGAGGATTCAGTTTGAGCCAACGGTCTGCCAATCGCTGCGGCATCACGGCATACATTGCCGTGCGTGCGGTGTTCAGGTCGCGGATGGCATTGTGTTCACGAAGCGGCGCGGTCCACTTTGCATTGGGAGCGAGGTCAATCGTCAGCGGTTCGCCCTCTTGCCAATAGGAAGAAATCTGCAGAATGGCCGGGCCGCTAATGCCACGGTGCGTGAAGAGTAGCTTGTCATGAAAAGATTTCTTGCCAAAGGTTGCAATGCAGTCAGTGGCGATGCCGGGCAGGTCCCACCTTTTCAAAAATGGCGATGTAAAAGTTAGAGGCACCAAGCCAGGTCGTGTTGGGATGATGGCATGTCCGAACTGCTGTGCGAGCTGATGTCCGAACGATGTTGCGCCGAGTTTTGGAATCGACAGGCCGCCTGTTGCGACAACCAGCGCTGCAGAATGAAATTCCCCCTGCTGCGTGATGACGCGGAATTTTCCATCGCGCACAACAGCAGTCACATCAACGCCATTGCGCACAACAACATTGGCGGCGGTGCATTCCTTCTCCAGCAGTGTGACAATCTGCTGAGCGGAGCCATCGCAAAATAGCTGGCCTTTGGACTTCTCATGCCATGCGATGTTATGTTGTTCCACCAGCGCGAGAAAATCCCGCGGAGTGAATCTTGCCAATGCTGATTTTGCAAAATGTGGGTTTGAGGAAATGTAGTTGGCTGCGGTGGCATTCAGATGCGTAAAGTTACAACGTCCGCCACCGGAAATGATAATTTTTCTGCCAACGGCGTGGTTGCGTTCCAGAACAAGAACGCGCTTGCCACCGCGGCCGGCATGAATGGCGCAGAAAAGTCCTGCCGCACCACCGCCGAGAACAATGGCATCAAATGCGTTTTCTATGGTTGATGCATTCTGTAGTGTCAATGGATGGTCTTCATCTTGCGCGATAGAAAGTCCATCAGCAGATAGTTGCCGAGATTTTCCGGAGTGGTGAAGTAGGCCTTGCCATGGCACATGGCGCTGACTTTCTGCACGAATTGAACCAGGCCGTAGTCGCTGGCCAGCATGAAGGTGTTGATCATAATTCCGGCACGTTTGCAGCGCGCTACTTCTTCCAGTGTTTCAGAAACCACCAGCGGGTCCAGACCGAATGCATTTTTGTAAATGCGTCCATCGGGCAGCGTGAGTGCAGATGGCTTGCCGTCGGTAATCATCACAATCTGCTTCATGTCCTTGGTTTGGCGAGAGAGGATGCGTTGCGCCAGTCGCAGGCCTTCACGTGTATTGGTGTGCCAGGGGCCAACACGCACGCGGGCCAGTTGTGAAATCGGCATCTCCTCGGCGGAGTCATGAAATAGAACCAGTGAAAGCGTATCGCCGGGATACTGCGTGCGGATGAGATGAGAGAGAGCCATGGCCACGCGCTTGGCGGGAGTGAATCGGTCTTCACCGTAGAGAATCATCGAGTGCGAACAATCGAGCAGCACCACCGTGGCGCAGGAAGATTGAAACTCGCATTGATGCACATGCAGGTCGCTGTATTCGATGTTGAGTGCGCCACCTTGCGAAATCATATCGAGACCTTCGCGCGCGATAGCGGAGTTTAACGTCGCTGTGACATCCAGATTGAGCGTATCGCCGAATTCATAGGGTCGCGAGGAACCACTGGCTTCAATGCCGGTTGCCTGATCGCGTGTACTGTGACGACCGAAACTTGATTTGCCCATGGAGCCGAGTAGGTCGCGTAGTGTTTTGTATCCAAGAAAATCCAGTGATTTATCGGTGACTTCAAATCGCGATTGAGAATCTGCCGTGCCAACCTCGCCGGCTTGCGTGGATGCCTGTGTTGCGTCTGGCGGCTGGGTTATGGTCACATAGTCTTCCTGCTGCATGCGGTCGATGAGTTGATCGATCATCTGCTCCAACTCCTCGGCCGACATATCCTGCAGCCGCTGCTGCCCTTCTTCATCCAACAGTTCGCCGTCTTCCAGTGCCTGACGAATCGCATCGCGCAACGCATCCAACGACTGGTCGTCTTCCATTTCAGAAAATCGCGAGAATGGGGATTGGAAACCGGAATCGAGCAGCATGTCCGCAAGCGCCTGCATCAGGTCTTCGAGAGAAACCTCGGAGGCCAGGTCGCCGGTGAATTTTGTGTAGCGGACATTTTTCATATCACTAAACCCAGTGTAGCTGTTCGGCTGTTATGTTACGTACGTGAACCGGCGAGGACGGCGAATCCAGCTTCCTTGTACCAGCAGTCGGCATCTTTGAAGCCCGCTTCACGCATCCACTGCAGCTGGGTTTCGAGTGCCGTGCGGCGGTCCTCGCGTTGTCGGTAGAGAGAGTCGGCAATCTGCTGTTCGGTGGCGCCGAGCGCACGGCACTGTTGAAGCCAAGCATCCTGATAGCGAGCCTCGAGTTCAGCAGTTGGGCCGGCGACATGGTCCATGTTGACAAAAACTCCGCCTGGTTTAAGCGCAGCGTACAGGCGCGGCATCAGGCGACGTTTGTCGGCATCATCGAGATGGTGAATAGAGAATGAGGAGGCGATGCCATCGAGATTGGTGGGTAACTCGCCGGTGACATAGTCGGCCTGCGTAAAGGTGATGTGCGGATCGTCAACGAGACGCTGTTTGGCAAGCGCGAGCATGGGAGCGGAAAAGTCGATGAGGTGAATGTGCGCAGTGGGGAAGTGCTCGCGCAGAGCGATGCTGAGTAGCCCGGAGCCCGCGCCGAGATCACAGAGCTGGGTTGCGTTTGCGGGAAGCAGGGTGATAAGCCAGCGATGCATGTGGTCCGTTCCGGGGACGAGCTTGCTGCGGTCAAGGTCGTAGCGGGAAGCAGTGGCGTCGAAAACTTCGCGGGTGAGATTCTGCATAGTTGCACCTCTTTCTTATGATAAGAAATATCTATCGATATCGTAATTATCATAAGAAAAACCTATACCCATATAGGGGCTATCATTATCAATCATTGTTGATGTTATTTCGGCCGGTAACCGCGTAACTCAGACATCTCCACGCGACAAAAAATGTGCTGCCACACTAATGAGTATCGAAGAAAAATCAATCTGCCTGTATGCAGAGTTGCGGGGAGAATGATGATACTGATTCCGAACATGGCCAGCAGAACTCCAACTAAACCATTTATCCATCGCGATAATGTATCTTCCTCATCCCACATAACGGTCTTGGTCTGCAGGTTTAGTTGAAGCCGCGGCGCGTGCGGTTCTTTGCGTTCCAGTCCTCATCGTCGGGATCGCGGTCTTGCGGCGGACGTTTGGACTGGGCGTTTTCTGCGTGGTGCTTTGCACGCTCAGCTGCGCTAAAGCTGCGTTCTTCGTTGCGGCTCAGGCGCTTGTGTGCGTACATTCCTTCCAGCAAAAACTCTGCTGCGGAGACTGCAACTTCTGGCGCCGACTTGGAATTGATTTTGAGCGGCGAAAGCTTTTCCAGCAGACCTTGAATCTGTTTCAATTCGGCCAGTGAGGATGCTGAGCTTTCACTATCGGCAATTTTTACGGTCCCGCCCAGGTTGAACCACTGTTCAATCTGCTGCGTGTTGGTTTGTGCGAAGATGCCGTCAAAAACGCGGCCAACGGCCTGCCGAATTATTTCCCGGACAACAGTATCTGCGCCTCGCATTTCGCCTTCGTATTCCAGTTCAATTTTTCCGGTAATGCCGGGCAGAGCGGTGTAGATGTCGCCGACGCGTGGCACGGCCAGCGTTTCACCATGCATCAGCGCGCGCCGTTCGGCATTGGAGACAACGAGTTCGAGCGTAGAAATCGGCAGACGCTGTGAGACGCCACTACGCTTGTCAACGCGTTTGTCCTCACGTGCAAGAAAAGCAATTTGTTCGACGATTTCGCGAATGTACGGCGGAACTTCAACCTGCAGAGCCGCGTCGCGCGCGGTCCACGATTCCTGAGCCGTGATGGCAATGCCTTCGCTGACGTGTTCCGGGTAATGCGTGCGAATTTCAGAGCCAATGCGGTCCTTCAACGGAGTGACGATTTTTCCGCGGGCGGTGTAATCCTCCGGGTTGGCACTGAAGACCAAAGCGACATCGAGCTTCAGTCGGATTGGGTAGCCCTTAATCTGCACATCGCCTTCCTGCATGATGTTGAAAAGCGCGACCTGAATTTTTCCGGCAAGGTCGGGCAGTTCGTTGATGGCAAAGATTCCGCGATTGGCGCGCGGCAGCAGGCCATAGAAAATGGTGAGTTCATTCGCCAGATCCAGACCACTGCGAGCGGCACGGATGGGATCGAGGTCGCCAATCAAATCAGCCACGGTTACGTCCGGCGTTGCCAGTTTCTCCACATAGCGGTCATCTCGCGCGAGCCACGCAATCGGAGTTGCATCGCCTTCCACGGCGAGCAGTTCGCGGCAGCGGCGGCACAGCGGCTGATACGGATTGTCGCGAATTTCGCAGCCGGCAATGTATGGCGTCCACTCATCCAGCAGCGCAGTCAACGCGCGCAGGATGCGGCTCTTGGCCTGTCCACGCAGCCCGAGCAGAATGAAGTTGTGGCGCGAGAGAACAGCATTCACAATCTGCGGCACAACGGAATCTTCATACCCGACGATGCCGGGGGAAATTGTTTCCTTCGTTTTCAAGCGCGCAAGCAGGTTTTCACGCATTTCATCTTTTACGCTGCGAGAAAGTAGTTGCTGTGTGAATACGCTGGTGCGCAGACCGCCGAGCGTTGTGGGATGTGAAGCTGTGCTGGATGCCATGCAGACTCCTCTATCTAAGTATATGACTCTGTGCCGTTCGAAACGATGCAGCCGTCAGCCGCCCAATTCGTCCAGCATCGCCTGCATTTCTCCTTCGGCGTGGGTGTTGCCGGTGCGGCGGGCGCTGGTGATGCCATGACGCAACTGCGCAGCCGCTTCAATGTATCGCCCTGCTTTGGAAAGTGTCTGCGCAGCCATAAAATATCCGGCGGTGTAATCGGGATGCTGGGTCAGCAACGACTCAAATTCAGCGAGTGCTGCTTCGGTTTCGCCGGCATTGGCGCGTTCCATGGCCAGACTGTAGCGGGCCAGTGCGTTGGTAGGGTCCTGCGTCAGAATCTCTGTCAGCAGTGCAATTTTGTCCATATTGTGGAAACCGTCCATGCTCCGTTTCTGGTTGGCTGGCATCCAATTTGCAGAAATCGTGCCGAGCCTTGAAACTGAAGAGTAGCACTATTTCAGCCATCGGCTGAAATCCTGCCACGCACGACCTGGGGGCAATAATGTCGGAAAAGAAACTGGAACCGCGCACGGTCTCGGAGTCGCAATCCGAACGCAGCGAAATTGTTTTCCCGGCTGATGCGAATGCACTGGGCAATCTTTTCGGCGGCCGCTTGATGCAGTTTATCGATCTGGTCGGCGCCATGGCGGCTTCGCGTCATGCAAGAACCTATGTTGTCA
>Ga0164297_10003450_pt1 | contig 14676 bp, 17 predicted proteins | sample GEODES058metaG_FD_113539 | JGI IMG/M metagenome (GOLD analysis project Ga0164297, IMG submission 113539) | Dystrophic lake water microbial communities from Trout Bog Lake, Wisconsin, USA - GEODES058 metaG | ecosystem: Environmental > Aquatic > Freshwater > Lake | place: USA: Trout Bog Lake...
CAGGATGCGGATGATCTGCTCGGTCGTGTGATGTGTCTTCTTCATGATGGTTTTCCTTTCGTTACCCGAAAACCATCCCACCCACAATGGCCTAGTTCAGAGGAGCCCAATCAAAATAACCAAGGCGTAAATATAAATAATAAAAATCTGCAGTTAATCCATATCGTTTGCCAAATTGGCGGCTTGCAAGTATCAACCCATGTCCGAAAAACAGCAAACATACCCTTTGCGTCTTTATTTGTATCAGGAGACACATTTAGTCTTAGTGGGTCGTCACCGCCAAAACTCAAGAAGCCTTCTTCATCTCTAACTTCAAGCTCTAGCTTTATATTTCTGACTTCCATGCTTAAGGAAAAACCGATCGGAGTTTCATTTAAAAGAGCTGTTTCACGGAATGCTTCATCGAAATTTGCAACTTTCATCCTTCGAGCACTCTTCAAATATATAAGCAAAGAACGTTCGGCTCTATTGCCGTATGAATTTGAAATCTCATTTCTTAATTTTATTTCCTCTTTTTCATCCTTGGGGTTAGCGTCATTCACTTTTGCGTTTATAAATTCACTGCGAATTTTAAGTAGTTTCTGCCATTCATCTTCAAAGGTTTTATCTAACTCTAAAAGCTTTTCACGTCCAATTAACCAAGGCCCTTTAAATTTAGCATTAGTGCTATGAATAATTTCCGGCATAATTTAATTTGCTATTTCGCCGCCTTCGCCCCTTGCGTCGCGGCGACGAGTTCGCCGAGGAGTTGGGAGTTTTTCGGGATGAGCGTGATGTCGGCCTGACTGTCCACCATGTTCTGCGTCTCGATGGTTTGAAACAGCGCGTCCAGCACTTCTTTGTCCTTGGAGATTTCCTGCAAGGCCGCACCCACAATGTTCGGGCGCATGGCGGCGGCCTTGGCAAACTCGATGGCCGCCTGTCGTTCGGCGGTGCTGGTGATGATGCTCACTTGATTCGCCCCGGCCTGTTTGATGGCGGCGGTCACCTGCCGCAGACGGTTCACGACCTTTTCTTCAATCTGCTTGATCATGTTGTCGTCGCGGAAATGCACCTTGCGGATATAGACGGAGCCGAGGCTGTAACCCCATTCGCTGGATTTGGGCGTGACTTCTTCGCGCACGGTCTGGCTCATGGCGTGGCGGTCTTGCAACATCCGGTCCAGCGGCAGGTTGCTCAGGCAACGGACGGTGGAGTTGCTGACGTTGGCGGCGAGGGAACCGCGCGGGTCGGCGTTCTTGAACAGATAGTTGGTGGCGTCGCTGATGTTCATCTCATACCAGATGCCGATGCCCATGGGCGCGCCTTCCTCGGAATTGACGGGCTGGCTGCGGAGATACGTCTGGTCGAGGCGCAAATCGAGTTCGTAGCATTTGCCGAGGATGTTCACGATGAACGCGCGCGGTCCGAGCGTGCCGAGCAGGAAATGCAGGCCGGGTTCGTTCAACACGGTCAGCACCTTGCCGAACAGCATGTAAACTTTGCAGTGTCCCTCGTTGACGATGGTGTAAACGCCGAAGAGGCGCGTGACGCCCAACAGTAGCGGCACGAGAATGGAGCAACCGATGATGGTGGCGATGAAAGCGATTAGGAAATTCATGATTTGGCCTCCAGGATGACGGATTTGAATTTGGAATAGAGCGAGAGGCGGACGTTGCGGATGTAAGCGAGCAACGCACCATCGCCGGATTGTTTCAGATTGAGCAATTGTTCATTCAACTGGCGCAAGGGTTCGACTTCCGCCTGCGCCTTGAGGGTTTCAATCTCCACAGCGCGCTTGGATTGTTCAATCTTCTGGTCGGCCGTCGCCTGCGCGAGACTGATATCGGACGAAACCTGATTGTGCGCGGTGTTGATGGCCGCGAGGGCGGATTCGACTTCCGGTGGTGGATCAATCTCGGTGATGAGTGACGCGTCGAGCACGATGCCGTAGCGCGCTTCGGACGAGGCACATTCGCGGTCCATGTGTTCATTCAGGTCGCGCAGATTCTTACGCAGGTCGTTGATGGAAATACCGGTGACGACGAGCGCTTCGGGGTCGGGATTCTTCGGGGCTTCAAAGTTCGCGATACGCTCGCGCAACACGGAAACAAAGTAACCGATAACGTGGCTGACGGGATGTTTCACGCCGAAGAGATACGCGTAAAGATTCCGCTCGGAAGCGCGGTAACGAATCTGGCCGGAGAGGCCGGTGTTCAATTGATCTTTGGTGACAGCTTCAAGAATCTGGCCGTTCTGGTTGGCATCGGGTTCATCGGGGTCGAACGCCATGCTCAAGGTCTGCGTGGCGACGGAAACTTTATAGACGCGCTCCCACGGCCATTTGAAATATGGTCCGCCCGGCGGGATGACGCGGACTTGCGGATAGATATAGCGCGCCTTCTCATCTTCATTCAGCGCCTCGGCGATGGGATCGCTCAAGGTAGTCATGTCCGGCACACGGTCGGCACGGCCAAAGATGGTTTTGACGGCACGTTCGTTTTGATTGACGGTGTAAAGCCCGCCGGCGAGATAACGCAACAGAAACCATACGATGAAGCCCAAGACGACACCCAGAAATATTCCACTCATAAGATGAATTGGTTAATTGTTTGAACCTTGATAACCGCGCCAGAAAATTAAACAAGCTAAAAGCCATTCCACAAATGGACTTTGTTTGGAATCGGTCGGCGCAAACTGAAATTACAGATTTAATCCGGCGTGGCTTTGTGGCTTACTCAAGGCAGATGCCGCAACGCAACGCCATCAATCTGTTGCCCGCGCCACGCTCGCTGAAACGGCGCGTAGGGTTTTTTGTTTTTCCGCGCACGGAACCGCTCGCGGCCATCAACCTGGTCTGCTCAAACGCGGCGCCGAAACAACCGGAAGGTTATGCGCTGACGATTTCCCGAAGCGGGGTGAAGGTTGCCTATCGCGATCCCGGCGGTTTGCGCGCGGCAGCGGCGACACTGCGACAGTTATTACGGGAACACGGCCGGAAGTTGCCGTGCTTGAGTATTCGCGACTGGCCGGACTTTGCGCGTCGTGGCGTGATGCTGGATATTTCGCGCGGACGCGTGCCGAAGATAGAGACGCTGCTCGACCTCGTGGAGAAACTGGCGGACTTCAAGATCAACGAAGTGCAGCTGTATACCGAGCACACCTTCGCTTACCAAAAATATCAACGCATCTGGAAAACGTGGGGTGCGCTCACGGCGAAAGAAATTCAAATCCTCGACGCACGCTGTTGCGAACTGGGAATTGATCTAGTGCCGAACCAGAATTCTTTTGGTCATCTGCGCTACTTTCTGGAAGATGCGAAACTGAAAAAACTCGGCGAACTGACGAAACCTTTTCTCGCCGAAACGAAAGATTTCCTGCGTCGTCCGACCACACTCGCACCAAAGCATCCGGGCACCCTGCCCTTCCTACGCGGTTTGTATGACGAGTTGTTGCCGAATTTTTCCAGCGAGTATTTCAACATCGGCGGCGACGAGACGTGGGACTTGGGCAAAGGTCAAAGCAAGCAGTTGTGCAAAGCGAAAGGCAAAGGCCGCGTGTATCTCGATTTCACCAAACAATTGCATCGCGAAGTTTCGGCGCGTGGCAAAACGATGATGTTCTGGGGCGACATCATTTTGAAATATCCGCAGTTGATTCGCGAGTTGCCCAAAAATGTCGTCGCGCTAAATTGGGGATACGAGGCGGATCATCCCTTCGCGAAAGAAGCGGCGCAGTTCGCGAAAGCAAAAATTCCCTTCTACGTCTGCCCTGGCACTTCGACGTGGCAAACGCTCATCGGGAAACACGACAACGCACTCGCGAATCTCCACACAGCCGCAAAAGTTGGAAAGCAATACGGCGCGGTTGGTTTTCTGAATACCGACTGGGGTGACGGTGGACATCCGCAACCGCTCGCGGTGAGCTGGCCACTGTTCGCTGCCGGCGCAGCGCTCGCATGGAACACAAAGGCGTTGGACGAAGGCACTCTGCTCGCCGTGTTAAGTCGCGATGTGTTTGAGGATGCGACGGGCAAAGTTGCGGCAGCGGGATTCAAACTGGGGTTCGTGCATCAAAAGCTTGGCGTGAAGGCGTTGAACGAAACGCCACTCGGCACCGTCCTTGCCGCCCCGAAGCCAGCAGAACAGGAATTGTTTTGTCGCAACGGACTAAAATGGTTCGCCCAAATTCCGCCGCAAAGGATTCGCGCCGCGTTGAAAGATATTCAGAAACAGCACACCACCCTGCTCCGCGCCAAGCCTGCATCAACTACCGCAAAACTTCTGGCACAGGAATTAAAGCTCACCACTCAGATGGCGGAGCAATCGTGCAAATTTATGCTGTGGCAGCAGGCAGTGGTTGCCGGAAAACTTTCTGAAGCACAGAAGCTGGCGCAAACGGGCATCTGCGAGTTGCAGCAGCTGGAAAAGGATTTCAACGCGTATTGGCCGCTGCGGAACAAAGCGACCCCGAAACATTCCACGCCGTTCCTGCGCTGGCGGCGGGAAGATTATCGGCGCGGACGGTGGGATTGATTACTTGCCCGGAAATCTTGGACGCGGTTGGATGGGCGGCGGGACGGGAATCTTACGGGAAGTTTTCAAAGGCGGCAGTGTGGCGGTCGCTATTGTTGGCGGAACGACGCCGGGCGGAGCCGTCACCGACGGCACCGCATGTTCGGACAACCCCGCGTCGCCGATCTTTATCTCCGGAAACTTCATCTCGCCGATCTCAAAATCCTTGAACGCATCACTGGCGCCCAGCGCGGTGAAATTTAGTTTAGGCATCTGCGGCTGCACAGACAATGGCAACGTCTCGTAACCGTTCACGATCCAATCCAGTTTGCCGGTCTCGACATCAATCAGCAGTCCGTGCACGGGAATCTTCGGGCCGATGAGTGGACTGGTGCGGACGAAATTGCAGGCCTTGATGACGTTCTGACGTTCGCTGCCGAACGTGCCAAAGAAGTCATTCATATTTTCCGGCAACTGGCTGCGCTCCACGCCGAGCGCTTTGAGTTTGTCCAGCAGCACGGTCGTCGTGGTCTTGGCGATCTGACAATCCGTGTGGCCGATGATGGCAATCTCGCGTCCGCCCTTGACCGCGCACGCGAGTGCGAGCGAACGCATCGTGCTGCTTAACGTGCCGGTGACGATGTTGCCTGCGTTACGCAACCAGATAAAATCTTCGGCGGGCAAGGCCAGCGCATTTGGAAAAAATGCGTTCAGGCGTGGGTCAATGCACGTCAGCGCGATGACCGGCAGCGCGTCCGCAAAATCCTCCGGATGCAAACCGGCGCTCGCATCACCGGCAACGGCGCGGTGATTCAAGTCAATGATGGCTTCGAAAAGGCGCATGAGAATTAAGCGGCCAATGCTTGGCCGCATTTCGGACAAAACCTGAACTCGGCTTTGGCCGGAAAGCCGCAGTGCGGGCAAAAGTTTGTTGCCGCCGCCCTGCCCGCTTCGATGCCTTCGATGACTCCTTTTGCGGCAGATTTGGCAACCGTCTCGACTGCGCCTTTTGTTTCGTCGGCCATGTAGTTCACGGTGTCGGCTGCCACCGGCGCGGTTTCGCCAGCAATAAATCGCGTGACCGTGCCGAGGAAACCAAATTGGCTCATCACGCCGCCGACAAACATCAGCGGCATGCCGAGGAAGAATAGCCAAAATAATCGCGGCTCCCCGCTGCCGCTCATGGCCATAAAAAAATTAATTAAGGCGATGATGGTGCAAATCAATCCCGCGATGAAAATCAATGGGCCAATCTTCCGCAGAAAATTGCCGACGGCTTTTTGTTCCGGCGTTTGCAGGCGCTTCAATTGCGGGGAAATCGGGCTCGGCTCTTTCATTGGGTTAATGCGGCTAAATATTTGTCCTCTTCCACGGCTGCATCGGCGGCGGGTCAAACTTGGGCGCGGGCGGTGGGTCTTCTGGCATCAGATACCAGAGCGCTAAATAAATCACCACTCCGGCGAAGGCCGTAAAAATTGTGGCCAGCACCCAGACGATCCGCAGCTTGCCGGAATCCCAGCCAAGATGTTCCGCTAGTCCGCCGCAGACACCGGCAATCTGGCGGTCATCATATGAACGGCACAGTTTCATTTTTATTGGCGGACGATCCGGTTAGCTTTTCTTGGACAGAAAATAGGCCATGAAAATTCCCATCACGGCCAAGGCTGAAATCGCAAAGGCCGCCGCCCATGCCCCGCTAGGGCCGGAAAAGGTCAGGAAAATTCCCGCCACGCCACAAGCAAAAAATCCAATCGTGCCGGCCACTCCAACATAAGGATTCTTTGGCTCTGACTTTTGTCCGAATACTTGCTCAAATGGTTTTTGCGGGTCGCACATAAAAAATCTTTCGTTTTATTTGGCTTCGCCTTCATCCTTGCCCATGGCTTTTTTCAGCGCGGGAACTTGTTCGAGCAGTTTCTCAAACTTCACGCCGGTCAGACTTTCGATGATGGGCGGCAATTGGCTGATGATGGTCGTCACGTCGCCGGTGAGTTTGCTCGCGCCGCCGCCGGGGCCGTTGCCCGCGTTGATGATGACCATCTTCTCGGTCTTCGCGAGCGGCTCGCTGATCTTGCCGGCGATTTCTGGCATCACGCGCATAATCATTTCGATGACGGCAGCTTCGTTGTATTGCTTGAAGCTTTCAGCTTTCACGCGCATCGCTTCAGCGGTGGCTTTGCCTTGCGCTTCAATGACGGACGCCTCGGCGAGACCGCGCGCTTTGTTCGCATCGGCTTCGGCCAAGCCGGTTGCTTTAACAACATCGGCTCCGGCAAAACCGGTGGCCTTCGTCGCGGACGCAGCACCAGCAGCTTCGGTTTCCAATTGAAATTTCCGCGCGTTCGCCAGCGTCTCGACTTTGTAACGCTCGGCGTCGGCGGGCTTTTGCACATTCGCTTCGAGTTCGCGCTGCTTGCGGAGAATTTCCTGTTGCTGCAATTCAATTTGTTTCTGTTTCTCGACAATCTGCACCTGCACTTCTTCAGCCTTCACGAGCTGACCGGTTTTGTAGCGTTGCAAATCATAGGCGAGATCGGACTCGGCTTTTTTCTGATTCACCGCCGCCTGATACATCGCAACGTTGGATTGGTAATCGCGTTGCGCCTCGGCAATTTTCGAATCAGCGGCGAACTGCGCTTCCTGCCCGGCTTGCTTGGCTTGCGCGGAACGAATCTGCGAATCGCGATCCGCTTCGGCGTTAGCAATAATGGCGTCGCGTTTGACCTGCGCGATACGCGGTTTGCCGAGTGCGTCGAGATAACCCACCGTGTCGCGGATGTCGCGAATCGTAAAACTCACAATGGTCAAACCCATGTTCGCCATATCGCCCGCGGCAACTTCCTGAACTTTGGAGGCGAACGCGTCGCGGTTCTGATAAATTTCTTCCACTGTCATCGTCCCGAGAATCGCGCGCAAATGACCTTCGAGCGTTTGCATCGCGATGTTCTTGATGTCGTCCACGCCCTTGCTCAAAAACTGTTCCGCCGCCGTCGCGATGGAAATGTCGTCGCCCTTAACTTTGATCTGCGCGACGCCATCCACTTTTACCGGCACACCTTTGCTCGTGTAAACTTCCGGCGTCTGCACATCAATCGTCAGCAGTTCGAGCGACAGCACGTCCACTTTTTCCAGCACCGGCCAAACGAAACGGCCGCCGCCTTTGACAATGCGGAAACCAACTTCGCGCACCGAGCCGTCCGGCTCGATCATCTTGCGTTTGCGACCAGAAATAACGAGAACCTGGTTCGGTCCGCTCTTGGCATAACGACTCGCCCAAATGATGGCGATGATGAATAGGAAAACCAGCGCGACGGCACAGCCGATGATGACTTTCGTCCAAGAGAAGCTGCCGGGTTCGGCTTGAGCGAGCATGGGTATGATGTTCATTTGATTTATCATGGTGTAGTTAGTGATTAAATTTTAGTTGGTAGTTTCGACGTAAAATTGCGTGCCGACGATGCGCGTGATTTTCACGGTCTGACCGGTGGTGATTGCCTGCCCTTTTTCCTCGCGCGCCGGTGCGGTGTAACGCGCGCCGGCCTGTTCGTAAGAAATTTCGCCGACGCCGTTCGCGGGAATCGGCGAGACGATGGCGGCGGTCTGGCCAATCAATTTCGCCACGCGACCTTCACTCGAACCTTCGGTGCTGCGGAAAATTTTATTCATGCCCCACAACACTAGCAGCGCGATGAGTAGTCCGCTCACAAACGCGAGCGGCGCGTTGACCCAGAGGCTTTGTGTGGCGGGAATTTCCGAATAGAGCAAACCGAAGCCGCCGAACGCGGTGATGAAGCATGACAAAACTGTGGGGCTAAAAAAACTGATGCCGGGAACACCGTCGCCGCTGAAGCCAGATTCCGCGTGGCCCCCCGTGCCCACTGCATCATGTCCGCCGAACAAATGGCCGATAAAGGCGCTGATGAGCGTGAACATCAAACCAAACACCAGACAGATTGCGTAGATAATCATAAGCCCGCTCCAGGTTGGGTTAACCGTGCGATTAGAGCACTAAACTTGTCGCCAGCGCAAGCCGGAAGGAAATTGAGTTGTTCACAGCGTGCGTTCACGCTCCCATCAAACTGCATTCGCAGGAAAAGTGCATTGATAATTTTTGATAAAAAGTGGAATCGCTTCGCGCTTGCCAAGTTCGCCGCACTTTTCCATCGTGCCGCCATGCAATCACACGAACTGCTCCGCGTGGTCTTCGATAAAAAGTCGGCAAAAGAAATTTCCACCGACCTCGATCTCTCCACTTCGATGGTTTATAAATGGGCGCAACCGATGGCGAATGAAGGCGGCATCGAGAATCCGCTCGACCGCATCGAAGCGCTGATCCAAAGCACCGGTGATGAACGCATCGTCCAATGGATTTGCCAGCGCGCGGGCGGGTTCTTCATTTTGAATCCCAAGAACGCGCCGCATCCGCACTATCTCATTCCGGCCACGAATCAAATCGTTCAGGAGTTTGCCGATCTCCTCGCGGTAATCGCCACGGCGGCGGCGGATAACAAAATCACTTCGCCGGAAGCGGACCAAATCCGGGCGCGCTGGGAAGAATTGAAAAGCGCCACGGAAGGTTTTGTCGTCGCCTGCGAGAGTGGCGACTTCGACGCGCTGCGTTCCGTAAAACGACAATAAAAAAACGCCGGCATTTTCATGCCGGCGTTTGGTGAAAGAACTAAATTACTTCGCCGCCGGAGCGTTTGTCTGAACCGGCAAGGTCGAGAGCAGATTATTCGCGGCCGGCACGGGCGTCGGAGCCGGGGTCGCCGCCGGTTGCGGGGTAACTGCCGGAGCTTGCTGCTGCTTGGCTTGAACCTGCTTGGCGAAATCCGCCGCGCTGTTATCGGCATGCACTTTGTCGTGCAAGTAACCGAGCAACAAAGCCAGTCCGAGAAACACCATCGTGCCGACTTTGGTGATCTTCGTCAGGGCATTGCCGGAACCTGCGCCAAACAGCGCATCCGCCGTGCCTGCACCAAACGCCATACCTGCGCCCGCGTCTTTCTTCGGCAATTGCACCAGCACCAACAAGACGAGCAACAGCGCGTTCAGGACGAGGACGAACGTTAATATGCCAACAATAAAAGTCATAGAGCTTTAAAGTTTAGATGGAATTCTTGATGATGTCAGCAAAACTTCTTGCTTCCAACGAAGCACCACCGACGAGCGCGCCGTCCACGTCAGGCTGGCTCATGAGTTCCTTGGCGTTCGCCGGTTTCACGCTGCCGCCGTATTGAATGCGCACTTTGCGCGCGACGTCGGCATCGAACATCGAGACCAAAACGCCACGGATGAATTTATGCGCATCCTGCGCTTGTTGCGTCGAAGCCGTTTTACCGGTGCCAATCGCCCAGACGGGTTCGTAAGCCAAAACCGTTTCCACCATTTGTTCCTTGGACAAACCAGCGAGGCTGCCGCGCACTTGCGTTTCCAAAACTTTTTCCGTCAGATTGCCTTCGCGTTCGGCCAACGTCTCGCCGATGCAGACAATCGGCTTGAGCGCGGCGGCGTGAACCGCGGCAGCTTTCTTGGCGATGAGCGCATCCGTTTCCTTTTGGAACTGGCGACGTTCACTGTGACCAAGAATGACGTAACGCACGGAGAATTCCTTCAACATGCCCGCGCAGATTTCGCCGGTGAACGCGCCGAAATTGTTTTCGCTCATGTTCTGCGCGGCGAGTTTGATGTTCGAGTCGAGAATGGACTTGGACACTTCGCTCAACGCCGTGTAAGCGGGCGCGACGACGACATCCACTTCCTTAACGCCCGCGAGGTCGCGCTTCAAGTCGCTGACCAGCGTCAGCGCTTCGGCGACGGTTTTGTTCATCTTCCAGTTACCGGCAATAATCAGTTTGCGTTCTTTGTTCATTTGAAAATTGGTTTTGTGATTTAAAATTTATTTCTCCGACAAGGCCGCGACCCCGGGCAACACTTTGCCTTCGAGGAATTCCAAGCTCGCGCCGCCACCGGTGGAGGTATGGGAAACTTTCTTATCCGCGCCGAACTTCTTCGCAGCCGTAGCGGTATCGCCGCCGCCGACCACGGTGGTTGCGCCTGCTGCCGTGGCGGCAACGATGGCGTCAGCCATTGCTTTGGTCGCTTTCTCGAACGCCGGAAATTCAAACACGCCGGGAGGTCCGTTCCAGATGATCGTCTTCGCGCGTGCAATGACGGTCGTAAACAATTTAGAAGATTCCGGACCAGCGTCCAAACCTTCCCAGCCAGCGGGAATACCGCTTGCGAGCGTCGCTTTGCCGACATTCGCGTCAGGACCGTATTTGTCACCGATGACCCAGTCCACCGGCAGATGAATCAATTTGCCTTTGGCTTTCGCCTTGGCGAGCAATTCAGGAACGATCTTCGCGCCTTCCGCGTCAAAAAGTGATTTGCCGATTTCCATGTTGTCTTGAACTTTGCGGAAGGTGTAAGCCATGCCGCCGCCGATGATGATTTCGTCGGCCTTGTCCAAGAGATTATTGATGAGCTGAATTTTGTCGGAAACTTTGGAGCCGCCAAGAATCGCGAGCAACGGACGTTTCGGGTTATCGAGCACCGCGCTGAACGCATCGAGTTCCTTCTTCATCAGGTAACCACACGCGCGTTGCGGCAATTGCACACCGGTCATCGAACTGTGATCGCGATGGGCGGTGCCGAACGCGTCATTGATGTAAACGTCACCGAGCTTCGTGAGGCTGGCGCGGAAAGCTTTGACCTTTTCCGGATCGGCTTTGAGTTTGCTGCCGTCTTCCAATTTCACTTTGCCTTCTTCTTCGATGTGGAAGCGCAAATTTTCGAGCAGGATAACGTCGCCGGGCTGAGCTTTCGCACACGCGGCTTCGACTTCCGCGCCGACACAGTCATTGAGAAATTGCACCGGCTTGCCGAGCAACTTGGCCAACGCATCGGCGACAGGCTTCAATGAAAATTTCTCGATGCGTTTGCCATCGGGACGACCCAAATGACTCATGAGCACGACCGATGCGCCTTTGTCCAACGCGTATTTAATCGTGGGCAACGCCGCTTCGATGCGTTTGGTGTTGGTGATCGCGCCGGTGACTTTGTCCTGCGGCACGTTGAAATCCACGCGGATGAGCGCGCGTTTACCTTTCAGTTCGACATCTTCAATAAACAGTTTAGCCATAAAATTAAAATTGCGTTTGGGTTACCTCGCAAACAAGGCCAATGATGATAGCTCCCGAAGCCCGCACGTAAAGTGAATTTAATTTCCCCAAACGACCGCGATCATTAACAAATATAACTAGGTTCATCAGTCAACGCGCGCGTTTCCCGCGTGTCCGAATTGAGTCAGCTAATCCCCTTGCCAATCAGCACCGGACTTTTCAAGTTGTCGCGCAGAAAAAATGAAAAATAAATTATCCATCGCCCTCGGACTGCTGGCCGTCAGCCTCATCGGCGTGCTCGCGCTCACAAAAAGCAGCGATAACAGTCATTTGACCGAAGCGAACAACACCCTCACCAATTTTTCTAATCGGCTCGATTCCGCGCAGGCTAACTTCGCCAACAGTCTTAATGCCTTTATCACCATTTCCAACACGCTGAACGACTGCGAATCCGTGTCGCTCGCATTTTCCAATCAATTGACGGTTGCGCAAACCACGCTGGCCACGCAATCCGGCCAGATTGACAATCTCAATCACCAGTTGGCCGCCGCCGCTGCGGAAAAACAGACGCTCGCCGCCAATCTCAATGATTTAACCAACCAGCTGGCGTTGCTGAATACCAAATTGGCGACGACGCAAGCGCAGTTGACGCAGACCAATCTGGTGCTCAACCAAATTCTCACCGATTATGTGTTGCTGCAAAACCGGTTTTTGCGCGATGTCGGCGCGCGGGTGATGGCGGAACGGCGATTCAACAATCTGCTCGCCGTGCAGGCGCAGGAAAAGTATCTCTTGAAAAATCCCGCGCAGGCGATTAGCGCTGAAAGTATTTATGCCGATTTGAATGTCCAAGTGACTTCCAACGGCATCGCCCAAGTCGTGGCACCGGAGTGAGTGAAAACTGACCCGGCATTTTAACGCCATCCGTTCCTCAACTACCTAGTTGAATGACGCAATCAGTCTGATTTTTCACGAAAAAAGCCATTTTTTGACCAAAAACACCATTTTGACCCCCAACACCAGTTCGCCAGCTCCGCCTCCACCCAAAAAAACAACCCGCCCCCTGTTGGTGGGCGGGTTGAATGGGAAAGTGAGACGCCGAAGGTTAGTTCGCCAGTGCCAGTGTGACGCTATTCGTGTTGCCGCCGCAGGCCAACGTCACGCCGTTCGTGCAACCGCCGCACGCGAGCGTTACTTTATTGGTGCAATCACCGCCGCAGGCGAGCGTGACTCCATTCGTGCAACCGCCGCAAGCAAACGTGACTTTGTTAGTGCAATCACCACCGCACGCAGCGAGGCTTGAAGTGTTGGCGATCACCGGTTGCGCGGCCAAAACCGCGACCACTGCGACCAGAGCGAAGAGCGAGCAAATGAGGTGTTTCATAATGTGGCCAGTATCCACTTTTTGGCCGGGCTGTCAATAGACCACGCGCCGGCCACCCACCGCTTTTTAGAAATAATAATAATTTTTCCCGCCGCGAATCGCTGCTTTAGTTTTTCCACTACCTTGCGCCGCCCCCTTCTCAACCGCCCCAACTTCTGCTAAAACCGAAATCGTGAAGGCAGCTCTTGGCGTTGATTCTCCCCCGCTGGGTAGTTAATCTGATTTCATTTCATGGTCCGCACTTGCATTTTGTCGGGAGTTGACGCAAGTTGGCGGCCCAAATCGGTTTAACTGAAACAATCAAATCATACTATTATGGCTCACGAACTTCCCCCGCTGCCTTACGATAAGGCCGCGCTCGAACCTCACTTTGACGCGCTCACGATGGAAATCCATCACGACCGCCATCACAAGGCTTACGTGGATAACTTGAACAAGGCCATCGCCGGCAATGCCGCGTTGGAAGCCAAATCGCTCGAACAGATCATCAAAGATCTGAGCGTGGTTCCCGACGCCGTGCGCGGTCCCATCCGCAACAACGGTGGCGGTCACTGGAATCATTCTTTCTTCTGGAACATCCTTGCCCCGAACGCCGGCGGCGCGCCCACGGGCAAACTCGCGGACGATATCAAAGCGACCTTCGGCAGCTTTGAAGATTTCAAGGCGAAGTTTGAAGCGGCGGGTATCGGTCGTTTCGGCAGCGGCTGGGTGTGGCTCGTGAGCAACGCGGGCAAACTGGAAATCGTCTCGACGCCGAACCAGGATAATCCGCTCATGGGCAAAGCCGTGGCGGGTTGCGAAGGCACACCGCTGATCGGCTGCGATGTCTGGGAACACGCTTACTATCTCAAGTATCAAAACAAGCGCGCGGACTTCCTGAAAGCGTTCTGGAACGTGGTGAACTGGAATGCGGTGAAATACTGAACGGTAATTCGCTCGAAGAATTAACAAACCAGAACGCGCTGATGAAAGTCAGCGCGTTTTTTATTCGGCTCGTGGTAGGGCGAAGCTGCGACTCCGTCATCGCATCAAAAAGTTATCCGCAAAAAAGGCGGCACGGCAGCGCCGCCTTACCCGGCATGGTTCAAATGCCATGCTCCCCGCACTTTCGCCTGACGCATTAACGAGTTGGCTCAGTCAATTATAAGAATTTTTTAATGTTAGATTAGTTGAAAATTCATCAAGGGATGATTTAATTGGCGTGTCAGGACGAAAAGGACCGAAACCAATTCCATTTACCAACGATGAAAAAACTATTTATTGCGAGCGTGGTCAGTGCGGCATTGTGCACCGCCGCAGCCGTCAAAGCCGATGGCTACGGCGAAGGCCACAACGGTTTCAGCGATGATTTTCAACAGGTCATCATTCTGAACGCCACCGCGAATGTGTCCACCAATGCGGTGGGCGTGGCCAACTTGCACACCGATGATGATGACGGCACAAATACGCTCGACGTCAAGGTGAGCGTGGCCGGTCTCGACGCGGGAACTTACGACGCCAGCATCACGGACGTCACGGGCACGAATAGTTTCTATCTCGGCTCGTTCGATGTCAGTGACGTGACTTCACTTTTTCGGGCCAGCTGATGTGTTAGTCTGGGACTTAAGAAAGGACCAGACGAATGAAAGGGAAACGATACACGACGGAAGACAAGATCCGCATCTTACGGGAGGCG
>Ga0164297_10003452_pt1 | contig 14672 bp, 17 predicted proteins | sample GEODES058metaG_FD_113539 | JGI IMG/M metagenome (GOLD analysis project Ga0164297, IMG submission 113539) | Dystrophic lake water microbial communities from Trout Bog Lake, Wisconsin, USA - GEODES058 metaG | ecosystem: Environmental > Aquatic > Freshwater > Lake | place: USA: Trout Bog Lake...
CGACATGGCTCGGGTGGGCATGGATCCCAAAATGACCATCACACATCTCAACTGGGAGTTACCTCCGGTGTTGCAACGCATCAGCAACCTGTTTGCTTTGGATGACTGCATGAATCGTATACATGTGCAACGCCCAGGCGAACTGTGGAATCTGCACTTGGATAAACTGTACAAATGGTGCCCTGAAGATCCTAGCCGAGTTATGCGTATCATGATTCAGCTGACTGATTGGCAACCTGGTCAGTTCTGGGCGTACGGCAACTATCACCATCGTGGCTGGAAAGCTGGAGAAGTCACAACCTTTGACTGGGCCAATGTGCCACACTCAACTGCCAACGCCGGACACCACCCTAGAGTTACTTTACAAATTACCGGTGTTGTAACCGAAGCTACTACAAATTTTTTAAGAGTATTGAGAAGTAAAAGTCCTTATCGCCTGTCATGAAACGATTACTAGCAATATTGTTGCTGGTTCCTATCTTGGCCATGGCCTGGGAACCCACACATCCAGTTACAGTCATCTCTGGCAATACACCCGGTGCCGGCAATGAACTGGCCTTTCGCAAGCTGGCCGAAATTGTACAAAAAAACAATCCAAAATTTTCCTATTTGATAACTGCGGTACCGGGTGCTGACAATGTGATAGCCAACAACAAATTTTCAGAAGCAACGCCCGATGGCTACACAGTCAACATACCAGGGCAGGTTAACTTTTATGTGACCAATGAAGTTTGGCAGGCCAAGATCAAACGGTACCGTTATGATGCGTTTATTGATGTCTTGACCATGGGCAAAAGCCCCTTGGTCCTGGTGGCCAGTTCAAAAAGCACAGTAAATACTCCGGTTGATTTTGTTCGTTACATACACACGGCCACTCGACCTGTTAATGTTGCAGTAGGTGGCGGTGGACATCGTATGATTTTTGAATATCTCATGCTGTACGGGCACGGCAATCCTGATCAAGTCAAGGCCATCAACTTCAATGGTCCCATGCCGGCTGTGCTCAGTGCGGCCACATTTGACGGTCGAGACGGTACAGAATTTGGTATCATGCCCATAGCAGTGGCCAAACCCTTAATTGATTCAGGCCGAATCAAGGCCATTGGATTTACTGGTACACATCACATGCCACAGTATCCCAATGTTCCCCTGTTGAATACTGTGGCGCCTGATATCAATGTGTATGCTTCCTGGTCTTTGCAATTGCCGGGATCTACACCACAGCCCATCATAAATTGGTATCAAAAAAACTTTGCCGTTGCTGTGCGCAGTAAGGAGTACCGTGATTGGTGTGATCAAAATGTAATTTTTATCGAAGAATCAGAGTTGACACCAGCTGGATTAAAACACCATATAGAAGAACTGCGTCGTACTTTCTTGCCCATAGCCAAACAGATGGATCTAAATTGAAATATGTTTTTATAACCGGCTTGCCCGGCAGTTGTTGGGGCTGGCCCACGACCTACATGAAGCAGGCCAGCGATCTAGCAGATCAATCCTGCACTAGACCCTGGCGTATCAACAACAATCGACCTTGCCTGGCCAGTCACGAGGGCAATGTGTTTGCCGGGCCGTATCACGAAATTGGTGAGCAGTTTGATGCACTGGCCTTGTATCCCAACAAGGAAGCTATTTTTGCTGAAATTGATCGTGCTTACGAACCCACAGATCAGCACCTGATACGATTTGTACAGTGTCATTGGTTTGCTTCACAGTTGGATTGGATAGCTGAAAACCTGCCCGAAGTTGATATCTTGATGACTCTGCGCAATCCTGAAATGTGCTATAATGCCTGGCATGCCAGCGGCGGGTGGGACATTGAATATCCCAGCTACAAATGGTATGTCAACAGTCAAAACATGTGGCGACAAAATCAACTGGACCATAGACACCTGCAAAATTTTGTAAATAAACACCGGTTGCCAGTGATATCTGGCTGGGGTCCAGACTGGTTTGATTGGCATTGGCCCGAAGTTGCACCCTACATTGACAAATCAAAATTTCCAGGTGCCATCAGTTCCGGAGTGGCCAAACACGGCTTGGAAGCTGTTAAAATTGGATGGGACAGCTTAAATTGGGCTCTGTACAAAGGTACCAAAAGTACCAGGATAGCTATCAAAAAATAATTATGGCATAAATAAAGGTGTATTCGTATTAACGAATTATTACACAGAGGAGTTTAAAAAAATGATGAACCCAACCGAATTTGTAGAGCAACTTTGGGCCGATACCGAAGTAGTTTACAGAGCAAGCGAACTGCAGATTAAGGCTTTTTACGACAGCAATCCACCCAAGGATCACCTGGTAAAAAACTTTACACGCAGAATGGTTAATGAGCGTATGAATCTTACCGAAATCATGAAGGCAATTGCTACTTCGGACTTGGGTACAGATCCAAAAGAATTATTGAGCTTGACTAAACAAGCCCTGGACGAAGCCAATCACTTCCGTATGGTTCGTGATGTGGTTGAATACATGAGCGGCGAGACAGTTGACATGGGCCCAACAGTAGAGCGTGAGTTAAACGACACTGCTGTTAAAGGTGCTAAAATGTTGGCCAAATATGATTGCGAAAACGATCCTATCGCCCTGGCACTGTATCAAGCATTAGTTGAAGGTCAAGCCAGCCGTAACTGGCAGATGATGGCCGACACATTGAAAGACCCTTACCTAGCCAATACCTATGGTAAGATTGCCGCTGATGAGCGTTTCCACAGCAAATTGGGCCGTGTACAATTGGCCAAGCTGTTGGATACACCAGAAAAACAAGCTCATGCTGCAAAACTGGCAGATCAAATGCGTCGTGACATGTTCCAGGTAAACTGCAACGGCACAATGCGTATTGAAGAATGCCGTGCCATGGTTGACGAGCACTACGGCGCTGACTGGGCACGAGATACACTAGGCGAACACCAAATGACTTCGCTTGCTGAAATTTATTAATTGGAGAAACAAATGAAATTTGATACAGCAGAATTAGAAAAGATGGTTGACGAGACTCCTGCCACTGAGCAGACTCGTGCATTTGTTGACCAGTTAGAAGCCGACAACGAAGTGTTGTTTTCTGCTAGCGAACAACAGATTGAAGCTTATTACAAGAGCATCACAGACAAGGCCGCATTGACCAAGCACTTTACAGGTCGTATGGTTAACGAACGCATGAACATGGTTGAGTTGGCCAACAAGGTTGCCAATGCACCTGCTGATATGGATCCTAAAGAACTTCAGTTGTTGAGCAAACAAGCTCTTGACGAAGCCAATCACTTCCGTATGGTCAAAGATGTTGTTGAGTACCTAAACGGTGGTCCAATCGATGTTAAAGCATCTGTCGAACACGAGTTGGCAAACAACCGTGGCATCAAAGGTGCCAAATTACTCAGCAAGTACGAGTGCGAAACAGATGAAATGGCCATGGCTCTTTATCAGTTGATCGCAGAAGGTCGTGCTGCTCGTAACTGGTCCATGTTGTCCAGCTGTGTAACAGATCCATTTGTATCCAACACCTACGCCAAGATTGCTCGCGATGAAAAATTCCACAGCAAAATGGGTCGTCGCAAGTTGTTGCAACTTTGTGACACACCAGAAAAACAAGCTCGTGTTTTGGAACTTGCAAATGAAATGCGTTTAGACCTGTTTGAAATCAACTGTGCAAATTCTGTAGAACTAGCAGACACTCGCGCAAAGATCGAACAAGCCTACGGTAAAACCAAACAATTAGAAGTCTAAGGAAAAAAATATGAAAACTGCAAAACAATTTGTACAAGAATTAGAGCAAGGCAACGAGGCCTTATTCAAAGCCAGTGCCATGCAGGTCAAGGCCTACTTTGAAAGTGAGCCAAGTCAGGCTGAATTGGTTGATCACTTCACAGGTCGTATGGTCAATGAGCGTATGAACCTTGTAGAAATCAGCAAGGCCATCAGCGAAATGCCAGCTACAACCAGCGTAAAAGAACTTCAGTTGTTGAGCCGCCAGGCCAGCGACGAAGCTAAACATTTCCGTATGGTCAAAGAAGTTATTGAGCACATCACCGGCAAGGAAGTTGATCTTCAAGCTGCTGTTGATTCATGGGAAACTCGCGTTAAGAACAAAGGCGCCAGCTTGATCAATGAATTTGATGCTCACAACGACGCAATTGCCTTGGCCCTGTATCAGATGTGTGCTGAAGGTCGTGCTGAAGCTGTTTGGAATCAGATGGCTGAAACAATCAAAGACGAGTTTATTAGTACTCGTTATGCTGAGATCGCTCGTGACGAAGGATTACACAGCAAGATTGGTGCATGGAAATTAGAGCAATTGGTTGAAACACCAGAAGCTCAAGCTCATGCTGCTGAGTTAGTAGCTAAGATGCGCAAAGAATTATATCGTATCTCTTGCGCAGGTACCAAATTTGTTCCAGAAGCTAAACAGCTCATGGAACAAGCGTACGATATGGAAATCGCTATTGCCTAATGAAGATCGCGATTAGTCAGCGTGAAGAGGCCGTTGGAAGCAACGGCCTTCTTTGTGACTGTTTAGAACAAAATTGGTATCATTTTCTAAACAAACACCAAATTATTCCTGTACCCAATGTAGATGTTGATCGTGATTACGATGTCGACATGGTAATTTTTAGTGGTGGCAATGCCAGCCTGGCACGATTGCACACTGAATTAAAATTATACAACTACGCCATGGATCGAAATATACCCATTGTGGGCATTTGTCATGGCGCTTTTTTTCTTGCTGAACTGACTGGCGGAACCTGCGGCGACATTGATGGTCACCGAGGAACCGAACATGTAGTGGCCATGGATGGCCACAATGTCTTGGTCAACAGTTTTCATGGGTCAAACATCATCACAGTGGGCAAAGACTACAATGTAATTGCTCAAGATCTAGATGGCAATATCGAAGGATTCCGTCACAAGACTCGACCTGTTTGGGGACTAGTATGGCATCCTGAACGCATGGAAGTTCCGGTCTTGCCCAAGGATCTAGACGATCTATTGGGCATTACCAAAAATGTTTTCAATCATATCCCAGACTGGATTGACCAACTGTAGCCAACGGTAATTTTTATCTTGCATTTGGATGTTTATAAATATTCAACAAGAGAACTTTAATGAAATACATATTTTTGATCGGAGCTCCGGGTTCCGGCTGGAGTGATATACCTTTTTTCATTTACCCCAGTCCCGATATCGATCGCACCGACTGCAACGATCAACGCATGCACTGTCGACTTGACTCAACTGGCAGGAGAAAAACCAATCATCTAGGTTCATATTTCGATCCAGGTATGGAATTTGGCAATTGGTTTGATCAACTGGATCAACATAGTCGTGAAGAATGTGAAGCCGAATTTGACCGTCCGTTTTCAGGAACCGGGGCACGCATTATTCGCAGTCATGTGTTTGCATACCATATAGATTTTATACGAAAAACTTGGCCAGATGCACCTATTATCCTGGTACATCGTGCAGATGATATCTGTGTCGAGTGGTGGTTTCGCTCCGGCGGGTTCGACATAAACTATCCTTCTTATCGTGGATATTACAAGGACCGGGCCACCATGACTGCCCGAATTCAGGAACAAAATGCCGGCATATCAAAGGCCTGGGATCAGTACCCAGGACAACTGCCAGCCAACAATTTTGAACTGTGTGATATATTGGGTATCGCACATCCACCCGCCGAACACTTTGATGTTTACAATACCAAACGGCCTGACTTGCCTTTTGTAATCAATGTCAAGGTAATATGATATATAATCAACATCAGCAAAAAACTTGGAGAACATAATGTCACAGCGTATACTAATCATGGGCTTGCCCGGTTCAGGCAAAACAACCCTGGCAGCGGCCTTGAAGAAATATCTTGAAGAGCACGGCGACATTACCTATGCTCGCGCCCTACAAGACTTGATAATTCCCCAAGTTGAGGTCACATGGTTCAATGCCGACGACATTCGTCGCAAGTACAACGACTGGGATTTTAGCAATGACGGGCGTATTCGTCAAAGTATTCGCATGTTCCAGTTTTCAATGGAAGCCGGCGGTGACTATGTGATCTGTGACTTTGTGGCTCCCTTAGTAGAAATGCGCAACAACTTCAAAGCTGACTGGACCATTTGGGTAGACACCATTCGTGAAGGTCGTTATGCCGATACCAATGCGGCCTTTGTTGAACCTGAACAGTATGATTTCCGCGTTACAGAACAAGCGGCTGAAAAGTGGGCCGAGTTCATTGGCGAACACATTGTTAGCAATCGTCGTCGCCCGGTTTTTGATTGGCAAAAAGAAACAGTGCAGATGTTGGGTCGTTGGCAACCCTGGCATGAAGGACACAGGGCTCTGTTTGAACGAGCCATAGCCAAGACTGGCCAGGTTGTGATTCAGATTCGTGACTGTCAAGGCTGGCAAGGATCAAATCCGTTTGAAATTGAACGAGTCAAGGCATTTATTCGCCGCGACCTAGATCCAATTTATCAAGGGCAATATGAAATACAAGTGGTACCCAATATTGTAAACATCACCTACGGTCGTGATGTAGGGTACCGAATTGAACAGGAGACTTTTGATGATCAGACGCATGCTATCAGTGCTACAAAGATTCGCAAAGAACTTGGCCTATGAGTTGACCAATTATGAGTCTGACGAAGATTTAATTCGTCGTTTACTGCACAAACACGATTCTTTAAAAAAAACAAAAATACGCCAATGAAAAAACTTTTAATCATGACCGGCCCTCAGGGCTCTGGCAATCATCTTTGGAGTAAAATTTTATCTGAAACTCCGGGTGTGCAAGGCTGGACCAAACTGACCAAGCAATACTGGGTAGGACATGGCGATGAACCCTGGGCCCCAATCTGGAGAAATCCAGAACTGTTTGATCAGATGCCGTGGACCGCAGAATATCAAGTGACCAGTATCAGTTGCCCGTACCTGCCCAGCGGTGGTCCGGTTATCGACGAAGAGTCACCGGCATTTGTGCCCAACTATGATGAGTTCATTGCGGCAGCACAGGCCAATGGTGTTGAAGTCAAATTGGCCATTATTGGCCGTGACATGAACATACTCAAATATCAACAGACTCGCATGCGTAAACAACATACTGTGCCCATGTTTCTGCAGGCCATCGACAACTTGATCAAATACGATCCTGTATTTTTCAGCACCGAGTTGCTGTACCTTTATCGACAAACATATCTGCGACAGTTGAGCAAACTGTTGGATTTTCCTATTTCAGTATCAGACGACAAGCTGGAAGAAATATTATCCATTAACTGCAATGCCAGATATCTACATTATGTAGAAATGAACGAGCTGGATGAGCTCATCATCAATACTCCCAATGGTCTCGATGAAAAATTATTATGAAATATTGGGAGTCTCTCGTGATGCCAAGCCGGATGAGATCAAACGAGCTTATCGACGGTTAGCCAGTCAGCATCATCCCGACAAGGGCGGTGATAAAAACAAATTTCAAGAAGTAGAAGAAGCCTATAGAACCTTGAGCGACCCTTCTACTAGATCTCAGTATGACAATCCCATGCCCGGTCGTGGGCCCGGTCCTGGTTTTAGTTTTCATACCAATGGTTTTGATTTTGACACCATTTTTGATATATTTGGAACCCGTTTCCAACAACCACATCAACCACAACGCCGCGCACAACATGCCATAATGACCTTGTGGATCACACTTCGAGATGTTGCTGAACACAAAGCTAAAACTGTCAGTGTAGGAACATCACAAGGCAATTCGACCATCGAGGTGGCCATACCGGCTGGTATAAACGACGGTGATAGTGTACAGTATGGTGGCATTGGCCCTGGTGGTATCGATCTCATAATTACCTACCGAATACATCCGGATCCCAAGTGGAGTCGCAACGGACTTACTCTACAGACCGAAGAAACCATATCCATCTGGGACTTGATACTTGGACTAGAATTGCCCATGCGTGACCTGCTGGGCAATACCTTGACCATGACTATTCCACCGGGAACACAGCCCGGTACAACTCTGCGTCTGCGTGGTCGTGGCCTGAGCAATCGCGGCGGAGCCACTGGTGATCTGTTGGTCAAACTACAGGCTCAAATTCCAGAATCAATTCCACAAGAATTATTGGACCATATTACTCGAATTTGCGGTCAATAAATAACCATATAACTTGCATTTGACCAAAAAATATCTTATAATAAACATTCGGATAACATACAAATAAAAGGAATCCATGCAAACTAGTCCCGAAATTGAACAAATAATCGACAATGCTGTAGTCTTGGCACGAGAATTCAAACATGAATATGTGTTGACCGAGCATGTGTTGTTGTCCTTGATCAGGTACAACCCTTTTAGAAAATGTTTAGAAAAATTTGGCACCAATGTCAACCTGATGGATTCTGAAGTAGAAGCTTATCTTGCCAGTTTAGTCAACTTGGTCACCGACAAAGATACGCCGCCAAAAAAGACCAATGGACTAGAGCGCTGTTTTAATCGCGCACTTACACAGGTCTTGTTCACAGGGCGTAGACAGATGGCCACAGCGGATCTGTACATGGCCATGCTGGCCGAGACCAACAGCCACACACACTACTTCCTACTCAAGTACGGAATCAAAAAAGTTGAGTTCGTGGAATTCTGGCAACAACACTACAATCATTCAGATGTGACCTTGAGTGATCAACAGGCCACAGAGATCCTGTCACAGCACTGTTTAAATTTGACTCGACTGGCTCAAGAAGATCGTCTTGAGCCCATGATTGGTCGTAGCACAGAATTAGACGAAATGATCACTGTGCTGGCTCGTCGCTTCAAGGCCAATGTGCTCATGGTTGGCGATCCTGGTGTGGGCAAGACTGCTATCGTAGAAGGCTTGGCGCAGGAAATCAGTGCAGGTCGTGTACCCGAGTTTCTTAGAGATCACGAAGTATGGAGTTTAGAAATTGGCAGTCTGTTGGCTGGAAGTAAATATCGCGGCGAGTTTGAAGAAAAATTCAAGCAGGTTATTACAGCGTTAGAGACCAAGAAAAAATGCATCTTGTTTATCGATGAAGCGCATACCATGATGGGTGCTGGTTCGTCGTCACAAAGCACCTTGGACTTTGCCAACATGTTGAAACCGGCCATTACCAAGGGCAACCTAAAAGTTGTAGCTTCAACCACCTGGGAAGAATACTACGAGTCGTTTGAGAAAGATCGCGCACTCATGCGGCGTTTCCATCGTGTAGGCATTGACGAACCCACAGATAAGGTGACCGAGCAGATCTTAATCGGACTCAGTCCTAGATTAGAATCATTCCACAATGTGTTGATCGATACTGACGCTATCACAGCCGCGGTGGAATTGAGTGGTCGTTACATACACGATCGTAAAAATCCTGACAAGAGCATAGACTTGATCGACGGTGCTTGTGCTAGAGAGCGAGTTAAAGATCGAGGCAATGTCACAATTAACCGTGACTTGATCATGGCTCAGTTGAGTCGTGTGACCAGTGTGCCCTTGGATCGATTACAAAATGAACGCAGCACCAATATCATTGAGTTGGATTCCAACATCAAACAAAAACTCTACGGACAAGATGCCGCAGTAGACAGCGTGCTAGAACGCATCTACATTAACTTTTCAGGCATTGGCAATCAAAAGCGTCCTATTGCCAGCTATCTGTTCTTGGGACCCACAGGTACAGGTAAAACTGAATTGGCCAAACTGTTGGCTGAACATCTGGACATGAAACTGCTCAAGTATGACATGAGCGAATATCAAGAACGACACACAGTCAGTAGCTTGATTGGTGCTCCTCCAGGCTATGTGGGCTTTGAGGACGGCAACATTGGTGGTGGCAAGTTGATTTCAGATGTCAGCAAGAATCCATTTAGTATCCTGTTGTTTGATGAAATTGAAAAGGCACATCCAGATGTGATCAACATCATGTTGCAGATGTTGGATGAAGCCCGTATCACCAGTAGCAATGGTAAGACTGTGGATCTCAAGAACTGCATCATCATCATGACCAGCAACCTAGGTGCCAGAGATAACGAAAGTAACAACATTGGATTTGGACAGAGCCTGGAAAAGACCGGGTCGGAAGATCGGGCCATGAAAGACTTCTTCAAGCCTGAACTGCGTAATCGTATCGATCAAGTTTGCAAGTTTGTTAAACTGGATACTCTAGCTGTCAAGAAAGTTGTTGTTAAGTTTGTGGATGAATTAAAAGCCACCTTGGCCGAACGCAAGATTGAATTGACCTTGGCCGAAAGTGTCATTGACATGTTGGCTGAAAAAGGCTACGATTCAAAAATGGGTGCTAGACCTTTGGGACGCAAGATCGATGAACTAATCCGTGTGCCACTCAGTAAGAAGATCCTGTTTGAGAGCTTGGAAAATTGTACCATTCATGCGATCATGAACAACGATCAAATTGAATTTGTTTCAGAAGACTCCGTCATGCAACCCGGTGTTGATCATGAGGGATACATAGTACTTGATCAATCTAACCCAACAATTTAAACTGGTACTCAAGGATCGATTGTTTTATAATCGATTTGAGTATGCCATTGGATTTCAACTGGACGAAGTCAATTGTCTGCGCAGATTGGATCACGGCCACATTGATACCATGATCGAGCGCCGGCGTGCCTGGCGTGAAATAGCACAACAACGCTGGCAAAAGAGCAACAACACAGTGGGTGGCAGTATCCTGACTCGACGCACTCGGGAGATTACAGACAAAACAGTTGCAGATTTACATGAACTGGCCGCACACCTGTTGACCACTGCCAGTGATTTCAAATTGATTGTGAGCATGAACTACGGCCATGTCTATACCAATGATCCAAACTTGATTGATCAACTGAGCGATTTGGGTTCTTTGAAACAGAAAATCTACAGTCGAGCTGTGATAACTAGACCACAAAATACCATACGATTAAAAAATCCACAGCACCAATTTCGCAGTTACTTTAAATCAGTCAAAATTACCCAGGAACAAAAAGATCATTTACTGGCATTTTTGGCCAATCAGACCGAAACTAGATCTAGTCCAGCACTGATCAGTTGGATCTTGACCCCGTATCATAGAACACAGGATTATTTTTTTGTAGACCACAACGACATGAGCTGGGTAACCATGTTCAGCCTGGTACGCCCAGGTCTAATAAGAAAAACTATGCAGATAATCCCAGATAAATAATACACTATGGCAAAAATTAATCAACAAAATTTGGTAATTACTCTCAGTCAGCTGATCAAAGATAACGATTCCGAATCAGCTATTTTAGAATCCAGTGTGATTGAACAGTTGGAAACAGTCATCTCTGAACTGGCTGGCGCCGGCGTGATAGTGGAAATTCAACAGGCATGACACAGTATACTACCTTGTCCTTGTTGCCGCTCACAGTGTATGGTACTCCTTCGGGCAACTACGACGGCTCCAACACTACATTTACAGGCAATGTGATTCTGGCTGCCAACTACTATGCTGGACAAGGAGTGGTACAAACTTTGACCTATGCAGTGGCCAACTTGGTTGGAGTAATAACTGTGCAGGCCACCTTGCAGGACAACACTCCACAGGCCGCTTGGTTTGATATCAGTAGCTACGGCAATGCCAACGCTGTCACAACTGGTACCTATGCCAATGCTGTCATGGGCAATTTTAGCTATCTACGAGCGGTGGTAACTGATTTTACCGCCGGCAACATTACATCCGTAACTGCTTCATACTAATTTAACAACGTCATGACAACTTATCAAATTGCCTGTACTGTTGATAGTACAAATAACACTGCTGAACTGGGATTGGAAATCTGGTTTGATGATCAACTGTTGTGGTCCACTGACCATGTCACAGAGTCAACTCCCCTGACTTTTGATCTTGACGAAGATGAGGCCGATCACGAACTGCGTTTTGTAATGAAAAACAAACAGTCCAGCCATACTCAAATTGACCCGGACGGCAATATTGTTTCAGATGCTAGATTAACTGTTTCAAAACTGGCATTTGATGAAATTGAACTGGGTCAAATTTTCATTAACCAAGCCAAATACACACACAATTTCAACGGTACTCAAGACACCATTGTGGATCAATTCTACGGCGAAATGGGCTGTAACGGTACCGTAAGTCTTCGATTTAGTACTCCAATTTACCTGTGGCTGTTAGAGAACATGTAACCATAAATATGTTACAATGAACTATCTTGTCGTATATCCTGGCCGTTTTCACCCATTCCATCGCGGGCATCTGGCCAGCTACGAATATCTGACTCGCAAATACGGAGCAGACAATGTGTACATTGCAACCAGCGATTTGACTGCTCCTGTGACTAGCCCGTTCAGCTATAGTGACAAGGTCGACATGATGACCAAGCTGGGTATTCCAGCCAGCCACATTATCAAAGTTAAAAATCCTTACCAGGCAACCGAAATAATCAAAGGCCTGCCTGAAGAAGAAAAGGCCGATACTGCACTGATATTCGCGGTCAGTGCCAAAGATCAAGAAGGTGAAAAACCCCGATTCACTTTTGGTACTAAACGCAACGGCGATCCCAGCTACATGCAACCCATGCCTGACAATATCAAACGCTTGGAACCGCTAACTAAACATGCGTATGTGGAAGTTACACCCACTGTGAATTTCAAAATACACGGTGTGGATGCCAGCAGTGCCAGCGAAATACGCAAAATGTATCTCAAAGGCAATGATGCTGACCGTGATCAAATCATTGCAGAACTGTATGGCTCTCCTGATGCGCATCTGCGTGACATTTTTGACAAAAAACTGGGCGTAGTAGAACGAGCACAAGGCTTTATCAAAGAAGCTCGTAATATGCGTACAGAAAAAAGCATAGCCTGGCTAGAGCAGGTATTAATTTTAGAACAACAAGCCCGCGGAACTCCTATCATGGAAGATCTTCGCGTAGACTATCTAGACGAAAAAAAGCCTTGACAAAATTTTAGCCAGCCTGTAAACTAGTGTAAATATTTCACTATTTTACACAAAGGAAATCATGGCTCAAAACGACACGGTACCAACAACACAACTTCCTGAAGTTGCCCAACCAAAAATGAACGAAGTAACCGAGCAGGCACAACCTGGTGCCAATCAAGTTCAGGTCAATGTTGACTATTTAAAAACCACCCGTGTGCATATCTGTATGCCCTGCTACGGTGGCATGTTGACCGAATCCTGCTTTATGAGCTACATCAAATGGTCAAATGTTTGCCGTCAATTAGGCATCGACTGGACCATGGAAACCATGACAAATGAGAGCCTGATCAGCCGTGCCCGCAACACACTCACAGCCAAGTTCCTGTACAACAAAGAATCTACCCACTTGATGTTTATTGACGCTGACATTGGCTGGGAGCCATGGCACTTGTTGGTCATGCTCAATCGTGATGTGGATGTGATTGGCGGTTTGTATCCGATGAAAAGCCTGCCAGTCAAATGGTGTGTCAACGGCTTTGAAGGTGCTGAAGAAGGACCAGATGGCTTGCAAGAAGTATCAAAAACAGGCACAGGTTTCTTGTTGATCAAGCGCGGTGTGTTTGAAAAGCTAGATGCTCATCCTGCTACCAAACCATTTATGAACGACATTGGTTTGCCTGCAGAATTGAATCCTTACATGAAGACCTATTTTGATACCGCGGTGCGTGAGAATCGCTACTACTCAGAGGACTGGACATTCTGTGAAAACTGGCGTGATCTAGGCGGCAAAGTCTGGGTTGACAAGCGTGTGTTGCTCAAGCACACAGGAACCTATGTGTTTGACTTCCAAACCCAAGATCAACTCTACAAAGATCTGCACAACTTGGCCTTGGCCAATGGTGCTGCCTTGGGTGGTGCAACAGGAGTAGCTGCTCCGATTGATCCTCCAAAACCAGCAGAAGCCACAGTACTGGCCTCCAGCAAAAAAAGCAAGAAAAAGTAATTGATATTTGTGTTGTAGACAAGAGCCGCTTTGACAGCGGCTTTTTGTTATCCGGTAAATACAAGTTATGAATATCACAGAATTAGATTCTTATAATTTGGCCGATGCGGTCAAGTTCAATGATCATTTAAACCCTAGATTATGGGATCAGAATGAACACCTGCGACCCGAGGTGCGTGAGCAACTGCTACGCATAGCTGAAGATTTTCGCGAAAGCCTGGGCATTGCAGATTTAGATCTTGAAGATATTACCATCAGCGGATCAAACGCCGCTTATACCTATACACCCAACAGCGACATTGATCTACACTTAGTTGTGGACATGCCCAACGATCCAGTATATCGTGAGCTGTTTGATGCCAAAAAATTCCAATACAACGAACAGCATGATATCACCATTGGCGGCGCCGATGTAGAACTGTATGTGCAAGATTCCAAACAGCCACACATCAGTCAAGGTGTGTATTCGGTACTCAACAACAAGTGGGTGTCAGTGCCACGCCGCGTAAAGAGTGTGGTAGATGATACCAGTACCAGAAACAAATTTGAAACGGTGGGTCATCAGATTGAACGAGCCATCCGGTCGGGCAACATAAAAAGAATGACCCGCTTGATTGAAAAGATCAAGAAGATGCGCCAGACTGGGCTGGAAGCACACGGCGAATTTGGTCCAGAAAACCTGGCATTTAAAATGTTACGCACACAGGGTCTGATCAAACAACTGTATGATGCACGCACAGCGGCCAAGGATCAG
>Ga0164297_10003454_pt1 | contig 14663 bp, 19 predicted proteins | sample GEODES058metaG_FD_113539 | JGI IMG/M metagenome (GOLD analysis project Ga0164297, IMG submission 113539) | Dystrophic lake water microbial communities from Trout Bog Lake, Wisconsin, USA - GEODES058 metaG | ecosystem: Environmental > Aquatic > Freshwater > Lake | place: USA: Trout Bog Lake...
AGCGCAAGAGCCCGCCGCAGGCGCGACTTTTGCCTGCCACGTGGCGACTTTTGCCGGCGACGGCCGCGACTAAACGACTAGACTTTTGCGGGGAAGGGAGACGACTAGATGGACAGGGCCTAGGAGGAGCACACGTGGGACTACGTGTGGCCCTCGCGGAGACGCTTCTGTGCGGCAGCAGACGTAGCTCCGCCTCGATGGAGCCTAGTAGAGGACAACCGTAGAGGCCATCATATGGCAGGCGCCCCTGCCTTTGCTGAAGCGCAGATCAAATTCACTTGCTTCCACGCGAACGTGTACGAGCCTGCTGAGGCGCGTGGCTGCAGAAACCACGAGTCATGAAGGCATCGGTGGTCAGCCTGGTTGTCTTTCGTGTGCCTCGCTCGACGCTGACTGCTATCAACTCCCAGGACTCGTTTGCGCTGGTAGACGTGCTTCGTGCGGATGCCGCGCAGCTGCAACAGGTGCGTCGCGTCTGCACTTGAATACTCATTCGCACGTCTACTGACAGGCTGCGACGCACATAGCTCAAGGGGCCCGTCTGCCTGGAGGTGGGCTGCGGGACAGGCTATGTCGTCACGTCGCTGGCGCTCCTTCTGCAGGCATGTGCCGACATATAGCTTGCGGTGTCACGCTTCGATCTCGCTGACATGACGAGCCTCTGCTCCTGCGGTTGTGTGGATGAAAGGGAACAGATGCTACATTCTTCGCCACGGACATCAACAACGACGCTGTGCAAGCCACGCGGGCGACACTATCTCAGCACGGGATGCGCGGAGAGGTGAACGCTCGTGCCATGGCTGAATCTGCTCAACGAGCGCGGCGGTAGCTGACATCCGTGTGTCATCAGGTCATCCTCACTGACATTGCAGCTGCATTGCATCATCGGTTGCGCCACCAGGTGGATGTGCTCGTGTGCAACCCTCCATACGTGCCGTCATTGCCTGAGGAGGTGTGATCATGGATGGCACTGGATAACTGCCCGCATGTTACTATCAGTGTTTGATGCACCCCTCATGTTTTGTCCAGGTGGGGGGCAGCCGGTTGAGTGCTTCCTGGGCTGGCGGCTTCCGCGGTCGAGAAATCATAGACCGAATGCTGCCGCAGGTGAGTAGGAAGCGCCCGTCACCTGCGTGAATAACCCACAATGATTCGACTTTCTCACAGGTGCCACAGCTGCTGAGCCGCCACGGCGTGTTCTACCTGGTGCTGATCGCGTCCAATGACGTTGCTGAAGTTATGCGCAACATGGAGGCACTTGGATTGAGTGCTCAAGTCGCGTTGGTAAGAAACGCTGACGAGGAACGATTGATAATTGTGAAAGCCACGATGCTGTAGAGCCAGATTTCAATTGCCTCTCTGCGTGTTCTCCATATGCTTTAAGAGAGTCTTGCTCCGCTGCGGGTTGCGCAGTTTCCTGAACGCGATGTCCTCAATCTGGCGCACGCGCTCGCGGGATAGCCCATAGGTTGCGCCCACATCTACCAGCGTCATTGCCCGCCCCGTGCCCACCAGGCCGAAGTGCATGCGCAGCACGTTGCGCTCCCGAGGCTCTAATGTGTTCAACACCGCGTTCAGGTCGTCAGCCAGGAATTGGCTGTCGTACTCCTCCTCCACAGCAACTGGCAACGCTGCGACGCTGTCGGATAGCGTGGTGCGCCGATTGCCCTTGGAGCTGTGTGATGACGTCTCTGCGTCCATGCTGCTGACGTCGCGAGACATGACGAGCAGCTCACGCACGCGTTCAGGAGTGACACCGAGGAGCTCGCCAACCTTTGCAGCTGTGCCCTCATCCGGCTGCCCCTGCTGTTTCACCGTCTGCTCTGCTCTGCGCATGCGGGTCAACATCTCCACAATATGCGCTGGCAACCGGACGGTGCGCCCCTGGTCAATGACAGCGCGCGACACGGACTGCCGAATCCACCAGTGGCTGTACGTGCTGAACTTGTACCCCTTGCTCGGGTCGAAGCGCTGGATGCCCCGAATGAGCCCCACAGCGCCTTCCTGGATGAGATCGCTCAGCTCCAGACCGCGGTACGCGTAGCGGCGCGCGACGCTGATGACAAGACGCAAGTTGTGCTTCACCATCAGGTGCTTCGCCTGGTTGCCCAGAGCAAGCCGCTCCTGCACCGTGGCAGCAGGCAGACCTATGTGGCAGGCCAGCTCCTCGACTGTGGGGCTGTGCCCAAGCTGCTTGCCAAGCTCCTCCGCTGTGTGCTCCAGTGCAATTCCAGCCTGAGCACGTGTCACCAGCAGCGTCTCCTCCTCACGAGTCAGCAGGTCGCTCTGCGTATCGACCGTGTACTGGCCAATGCTAGTGGCTGAGTCGTTACGGCGGTCCGTGCGCGCGGGTCTGCCGCTACTGCTGCTCTGGAAACGTGCCTCGGACGAGGACGGCAGCACACTCTCCACAGGTTGCCTGCGCTGCAACCGCACGCGCAGCCGCTGGCCTCGAAGCGGCAAGGTGTGCTGCGGCGTGCTGCTTCGCTGCACACGCCGAACAGCGGCAGCGGTGCTCTCTTCGGACGAGGGTGCAGGAAGAGATTCGTCGACGTCGGCAAGCGCCGGAACGCCTGCTCGCTCGCGCACGTGAAGTCCCAACGTTGAGCTTGTCGCCTCCAGCTGCGCCTCCAGCCCGTCCCTCGAGGTGGTTCGCCGCCGCACGGTCGGCTGTGATATGCCTAGTGTGTCAGAGAGTTTCCGCACGTTGGGAGACTCGACGGTTGAAGCCGCCGCCGCTGAAGGATGCTGGGCATGAAGTTGAGTCCGTGCGCGTGGCTGCTCTGCTGCTAGCGACTCCGGTCCGCCGCGAACCGGGCCGAGCCCGTGGCCCTTCTGCCTCCGAGGAGCCGTCTCTGCGCGTGCTCCCGACGCCGTGAACACCTGCTGGAACCCGCGCATGGACCTTGACGCAGGCGCAGACGTGTCTAGCTAGATGAATGCGAAGCCGCGCTCGTGCCAAAGGCTCCTCGAGAGTGAGACTTCATTCATCCTGCCACGTCGACGTCTTTTTCAGGATCAGAGAGACGCACGGCTCAAGGAGCCAACACCACGGCAGACGGTATGTGGCTGGTTACACCTAGGCATAAGTCATGCAAGGCGGTTGAGCTTTTGCAAGCGATTGAGCAAGAGGTCGCCATGTTTCACCAACTCCTGGTACAGCGCCGATGTCGTGTCCGGCCGGTCCGTCTCCACTATGCCAGCCACCTGGTCGATCTTGGCGCTGAGAGTGCCCCGCGCGATGAATGTGCACAGCTCGCTGTCCAGGAATGCAGGCGAGACGCCAAAGGCAGCTGCCATGGCATCGATGCGCACCGATTTGTAGCTCTCCAGGAACTGCGCGTAGGCCACGCCGCGCGCCTGGCGCAAGAAGTGACGAAGATGGGGGTGCATGTAGCGGTCGCTGCCCACCCGCTCCGCAACCTGTGGCAGCGAGGCAGCCCAGTCGCCATAGCGGCAGGTGTACAAGCCATCCAGGAAATTGCCCACATCGGGGAGCTGCGGCAGCGTCTGCCGTACCTCGGGAGCGTCTACGCAGCGCTGCTTTAATTTCACCCGGTCGAGCGAGACAGCACTACAGACGACCGTGTAGAACACCAGCTGGGTGTAGGTGCACACCTCCGTGGCAGTGAAGGTGCTCAAGCTGTCCAGGAAGAGCGCGCTTGCGCCGGGGAAGTCGCGCTGGGCCATACAGCAGATGCCCTCGTACACCTTCAGCTTGTTGCGCCGCTCCCAGTCGCTGCCGCCGGGCTGGTCCAGCAAGTCTTTCAACTGCGCGAAGGCCAGACGGGCAGTGAGCGTCGTGTGTGCCTGGACGGGAATTGACAAGACCTCCACAGGACATACCTTCTTGATGTCCCGCTTCAAGGCTGCCCAGGCGCTGAAGGTGAGGTGCAGCTGCATCTCCGTGAACACCAGGTCCATTTTGTGACCTATGGCAACCGTCTGCGGGCACACGGCGTGTCACAAAGGCGAGATGCGTCTCTGACAGTTCCCACTCATGCCTTCTTCTCCGTCGCAGCAAGAGCCGCCTCGGCAGCAGCCTGGATGTGCACGTGTCAGCTGGGTGGACATTGTCGCAGGCGCTCGACTTGCCGCCAGTGCCGTGCGCACCTTGTCTCCGATCTTTACAAAGAAGTTGGCTTTCGCCAACAGTGCCTCCCGCACTTCCGACTCCCCGAGGTTTGTCTCCGCGTCCGTCACGCTGCGGCACAGACAAGGGTGCAGCAGTGTGTGTTCAGCCAACGCGCGTTGGGTGTGATCAGCGCAAGGAAGGACGAAACTGAAAGCTGCGCACCGGTCTTCCAGTTCCTTGAGGGTTTGCGCGTTCTTGGCGCGCATCTCCTCGACCTTGGCCGCGTCCGCCTGCACGCCAAGGAGGCTACACGCGTGCAAGTACAAGGGCAAGCGCGCTGAAAGCGACAAGGTTGCACCGTCTCAGCACCAGACGCAGAAGACTCAACGCACCACCCCCGCACCCGCCAAACGCTGGGGCGACTGGGGTTGGCAAGCTATGGAAAGTTGGTGACGCACCGTGCTCAAATATGTCCGCTTGCAGCGCCGCTAGTAGGGCAGCCTTGTCACCCACAACGTCTGGTGTGGCGAGCATGAACAGCGTCTGCGCAAGACGCAGCTCCGGGCATTGCTCATCTTTCTGCTCCTGGGTCGCCATCCGCTGCGGAGCAGACAAAGCGTCACGCGAGAGGGGTGCTCACAGCTGTGCAGAGATGGGTGACGCGTCACATTCCGCGGTCCCTTCGCGGGCTGCTGATTTGCAGAGACGAGAGGAAGGGACGCTCTGGGCGTGAGTGTGTGGGTCTTACCCTACCCACGGTTGAGCGAGCGCCGCCGGTGAGCTTTAAGAGTTGGGACAGGCGAGAAGAAGTCTTCCAGCGCCGCAAGGCCGCCCGCTGCGCGCGATGGACACCGCTGCAGACGGTCTACTCGACCTAGTGAATAGCTTCGCGCGAGAGCCGACGCGAGCGAACATACAGGGGTTGCAGCGCGTCAAAAACAGGCTGCTGGAGGCGTTGCGATCGCCTGCTGCACCAAGTGCTGCTGGACTCGGCACGGCAGAAAGCGCACAACTATGCGAACTGACCGGCGTCGACGCAGCCACTGCCGCGCAGCTCCTCGCAGCTGCAAGCAGCCAGGCACGTTTGTTTTCTTGCACCCACTTGAGCGCAGCGCTGACGGTTTTCCTACGTCGACGTGGCGCAGGGCATGATGTCGCTGGCCGACCGCCTGAAGCGAGCCACAGCTCTCTTCTATGAGGTACGCGTCTAGCTCTGCAAAGCTCGCTGCACAGACTGACTCGTGTCCATACGCAGGCGAGACAGGACCGCCACCGAGCCTTGCACGACCTGCTGCAAGTGTTCGTATCGGGCGCCACATACGGCGACGACGGCGACGGGTCCGAGGCTGACGCCTTCTTGAACGTGCGCACTGGACTCCGGCCGAGTTCTTGTTCCGCCAGTTTCTCACGCCCCTCGCTCTGTGCACAAACAGGAGCTTCTTGCATCCAGAGTAGACGGCATGTCACTCCTGCAGTGCCTGGCCCAGCTTGTCGGTCAAGCAGAGGCCCGGTGCCGGCAAGCAGCGCTGTACGATCGCGCTGGCATGGACTATGTGGAGGTGCAAGGCACTCGATACGCCCGTAATGAGCTGGAGCGCAACCACGTCTTACTGCTGGCTGAGAGTGCCTACTTCGTGGCATCGCTTTCTACGACAGTCAGTCGGCCTGACGTCAGTGCGCTCCTTTCTGCATTAGCGCCTCTGCTGCCGGCTCTGGTGGCGCCAAACAGCGCGCATGCGGATACCTTAGCTGCGCATGCGCTATTCATGGCCACCTTGGCCGCGCTGGAGCGACAGAAGCTGAGAAGCGAGGATGTGGCATTGGTGCTGGCCGACGACTGGTTCGTTGTGCAAGACCACAAGCCTGCTCGAGCATCGTTGCGCATGGCGGCAGCGCTTGCAAGCACATCCGGAAGCGAGGGCATCATCAACGCAGCATGCTCCGACGGATGCTTCGCGAGCCTACTGTCGGTGCTCCAGGGTCAGGTATGTCATGCTCTTCTCTGAGCCTGTGCTCACAGCGCTCACTATGCGCGCCGGTACCTTGCACAGCTGCGGAATCCGGACTTGTACGCCATCACCGCGCATAGCTTCTTGGATTCATTCATCTTCGACTCGCGAGGACGCCAGCAGGTGCTTTCCTGGGTATCACTTGCTGTCTTTTTCGAGTGCTGATCGCCTCTCCGTGCAGGTCAAAGCTATGGTGGACGCGAACCAAGTGGCATTGGGTCATCTGCTACTGTCCTTTGCCGCTGTCTATGAAGCTGGCCCGGAGGATCTGCCATCAGAGAGTGAGACACTCTGGTTGTTCGTCGAATTCATCGCAGACGAACTACAGAGAGCCGAGGCGCGCGGCCCAGCTCTGCTGTTAGGGATGCTGCAGCTGCTGGACACGCTCGCACGCACGGAGCCCGACGAGGTATGGGCCCACCTGCACTCCCGAGGCGGCATGGTCATGGTCGGGGACATGGTCGCCGGCGCCATGCTCGAGTACCGCAATCTGTGTGCAGGCGATGAGACGCAGCAGCAGCAACGCATGTTTGGCTCGCAGGCAGTGGTGCGGGACGTGCACCTGCCTGCAGACGACATCAACGCCATGGTGGCCTACTTGCGGGTTCTGCAGCACATCGCAGACGCGGGGGCGTTCACCCAGGCCCGGGTGCAGGCGCTGCAGTCTAAGATGAACCAGCCGCTGCTGCATTTCTGGTTCACGATGCTCGATTTGCCCGTGCCGCCGGTCCTCAAGGCTGCTCTCTTTGATTTGCTGGGCGCCTTCGCCGCCGATTTAGTGGCTGCACTCCACATGTGGGCATTGCTGGAGGCGTCAGCGGTCATCCAGAAGGTGCCAGCATCGGAGGCGTTCGCGGCCGCGCCGCTGCGCATGGACATTTCGTTCCAATGGAACGAGGTTGAGAGCCGGGAGGAAACGTACCCTGAGACGCTGGCATTCATCAAGCTCATGACCAAGCTGCTCGCGCTGTGTGGCCCCACGCGCAGCGGCCCCGCAACAGACGCCGGGGCTGCGGCTGCGCACGTGTTGCACTTCGTGCGCGACACTGTCTTTTTGGGCCTCGACCGACGGTCCTACCGCGACAGCGGCGAGAAGTGGCGCCTCGCGTCCGCCTGCCATGCCTACTTTAGGTGTCACTTGGAGGTGACGCAAATCTGCTGCACTCAGCTACGGGACGGGAACGTGGCAGCCAGAGGGCCAGGGGTGGAGTTGTTGCTCGACTTCAATAACGAGGGGCCTGTCATGCGCCGCGTCGTGGGCGCCTTCGCGGGCGGCGCTGACCGGCTGGAGCAAGACCGGTTCCTGGCCCAGAGCCCGGACATGGCAGAGTGCATTCTCGAGGGGCTGAAACTGTTGATCGCGGCCTTTGACTTGGACGCAGTCGCCACGCCCACGCCCGGCACGGCGCAGCAGCTGGCACGCCTGGATGTGCTCCTGCTTCGAGACAAGCGCCGCACCGCAGACCTGCTGTCATACGTTCGCTGCGCAGAGCAACCCTCTGTGCGTACTGCGGCTGTTCAGCTCCTGCACGCCATGGCGTCGCGCAACGACCGCATCGTCGTGGCTCTTGAGCCACACATCGCTGCTCGGCTGAAAGAAGATGTGGCGGATGCGATGGAGCGCGGCCTGGCGGACGCGTACAGCGTAGGTTCAGAGGAGGTTCTGTCCAGCGCCTCTGTTGCGCACACCATCCAGCAGCTCCTTCTCACGTCCCTGCGCCAAAATGCAGTGCCTGGACTTGCTCATCTTCTGCTGGGCTTCGAGCTGCCGGCGGATGCAAGCATTTTGACGCTGGAGCCCCTAGACACGAGGTCGTCCATGAGTGTCCTCCTCCAGGCAGCCCTTCTTCCTCCGGAGACGAGCGACTGGACACCTGCGCTGGTGGCCCAGGAACACACGTACCACGTGCTCTGTACGCTTGCCTCCGACAGACGCACGGCGGCAGCCACGGTGGAGCGTGTGCGCTCGACTCTCCCGTTGGCAGCAGTCCTTGAGATGGCTGCCCAGCCCTTCGAGCAGTCCAGCTCTGCGGCGCGTACAGCCACTCAGAACTGGCGCGCCTGGGTACTGCGCCTAGTGGCGCTCACCATGTTCCGTCGCGGCAACGCAACAGCGGCAGGAATCGTCTACAGCGATGCAGGCATCCTGCGGACTCTGTTCAAAGCAACAACTCCCAGTGCGGTACAGCTGCTGCATGCGTCCCAGTGGCGTGTCGATGCGGCGGAGCTGCCGCCAGCATTGACCAATGACCTAGAACAGCTGGGCATCCGGATGCCAGGCAGCGGCGGCGACGAGCTCTACGATGTTGCGGCGTGGGATGCGGCACTGCGGCAGCGCATCGAGCAGCGTGGCCTGCCACCTAACCCCGAGTTCGTCGGTGCTGTGCTGCAGCACTTGGTGCGCGTCAATGACATGCGCCTCGAGGACGCAGCGGCTCGTGGTCTGCTGGGTGCGTGGAGTGAGCTGTTAGTGCTCATCTTTTGCCAGCGGGCAGATGCACTGCACGCTTCGCTCCAGGATGCACCTGAGACCGTGGTTCTAGATCTCCTGTTCACGTGTCTCAAGCTGCTTCCAAGCGCGGACGTGACTCGGGTGGCACTCCTGCTGCGTGTTGTGCGAGCAGCTCTGGAGTATATACGCGCGAACGCAGCCAGCATGCAGCCCCTGGGTGCGCTCCCCTTGCCGCCAAGCAGCTGCCATGATGTGCTGCGTGCCTTGCTGGGCGTCTGCATGCGCAGCGACAGGTGTGAGGCAACGCGCCATTATGCATGCGCCTCGCTTCTCTCCCTGGCTCGCATGTGCAGACCGCCGCAGTGGAACTTGGCGCTCATTGTGCCACTGGACGCCAACCCTTCGCTCGAAAGTGCCTCCTGGGCCGAGAACGGCACCAGCATGCGGCGCGAGCTGGATGCAGGAGTGGTGGCAGAGCTGCGCCGCCTCGGGGGGCCGCTTCTGGCCGTGCTCGTACGCGACGCGCTTGGCGCGGCTGAGCATGGGCGAGTGCAGTCCCTGGTAGTGTTGGAGGCCCTCCTGGGGCTCACAGATGGAGCAGCCACTGCACTGGAGGCACCCCTGCTCCTCAGCGGCCTCCCAGCCGCGGTGGCCACGGCAGTGGAGCGCACGCCTCGCTCTGTGCTCACGCTTCCACCGCGCGCGTGCGAGGAGGCGTTGTCCGGCATGCGCGCGCAGGTGTCCTTTTTGATGTCAGTCGCTCGCTATGCCCCGGCTGGAGCAACTCATCTGGTCGGCTGCGGCGTCGTCCTTCGGCTTGCTGCATGCCCAGTGCTAGATGGCATGCCTGAGGAGTGCACTCTGCCTGGTAACTTTGTGAGCACCGCCGCGCTGCTGCCTGCACTACAGCTGGTGGGTGAGCTGCTGCACTTATTGCCTGACAGCGCTGACGCCTTCGATCAAGCGCGCCGTTTTGTGCTGGCGCACCAAGAGGCTATTTTGCGGGTGATGGTGGCGCGCGATGCGAGTAGCGACCAGACTGTGGCCCTGGCTGCTGTGCGCCTCCTCACAATGCTCTGCTCTCACGACACTGGCGCTGAGCTGTCACGCTTTCGGGAAGCGCTGGAGAGAATTTGCTGGCACGTATTCGACGCTAGCGCTGCTGTATCGGCGCCGTTGGTCATGCAGGCCGTCCTGTTGGTCTACATCCGCCGATTGGTTGTGGCCAAGCGCACCATCCTGTCGCTATCTGGCTACAGGACAACCCCTGCTGCCGCGCGGCTGGGCCCGCCGACTTTGCAGACCATAATGTCCATGATGAAGCGCCACGTCGCTGCTCTGGGCGACCTCCTGCGCACACGCTTTGAGCTGCTGGGCAGAGTCTCAGAAATTCCTAACAGCGGCGCAGGAACAGTGGAGCAAAGCATGATGGTGCTCGACGGCAACGTGGCCATAGATCGCCGACCGCGGAGCAAGGCGAACGCTGCCATGGATTTTGTGCAAGTGGATGCTGATGTCGGCACGCTTCTGCAGGCACTCGAAAATGCCCTCGAGGCGATGCATGCCACGCTTGCTACGGAGCTGATATCCGCTGCCAAAATGCAGCCTCTCGACGTTGAAGCGCTGCGCTACGACCTGCTGCCCGTGTTAGACGAGCTGGCGAGACTTCAGAGCGAGGACTGCGGCCGCGACGTGGGCTTTTTGCGGCTTGTGCAGCGCAGATTGGGCCAACTCATGGACACGCCATGAACACATATCTGGGAATAAAAAGCAAGAGCGGGGACTGAGCAGTCCACTGCTCGACTCGGGTCGCTCATCTGTCACTTTCTCGCGGGGTCGATTTGCTCCATGTCACTCACCTCGGAGCCTGCCTGTCTGCCCTGGTCGTAAACCCGCTCCTCCACGCGCGTCATGTCTGATGAGTTCCTCGCGTTGGTGTGCCGGGCAGCGTCATTTGAAGCCAGGCTTTTGTCGCAGCAGCCTCAAATGCCGCCGGTCAGTGCACTCAGTGCTCGCTTGCAAGCAGAGCTGGCAGTGAGCGAACCGCCGCGTACACAGCCGCGGCACCGCTGGCAAGGCGCCGAGGCTCGCAGCACCTCACGTTCTGGAAGCCAGCAGAGGACTGCGTTCGGGCTGCAGCGTCGAGAGCGGCAATCAGAAGTTGATACAGAAGCCCAGAGGCGAGCGGTGTCCGCAGCGCAAAAGGAGCAGCATAAGCTTCTACAGGCGACGTTGGAGTATCGTCGGCGCCAGCTCCTCGCGAATAGACAGTACGGCGAGCTCTCACGGCAACGAGCTCGACAGTGCTTACGCAACCAAAGTGCACCGTCGCGACCGCCGTGGAGGGACGACGATGACACTGAGCGTCTTTCAGTTTGGCACACTGCGCCAGCGGATCCGGATTCTCGCTTAAGGTCGGACGAAGCCGATCGATTGCCACCTTCCAAGTATCTGCCAATGCGTGAGTACCAGGTTGAAACCAAGGCGGTGATGGAAGCTGCGACACAAGAAATAGGAACAATGACAGAAGGTGAGGTGGATCCACCTGCAGTGCTCGATGTCGCCATTCAGCACAGCCCAGTAAAGGGGGTTGACGCCGCGACGTTGACGGACCATCAAGGCCCACCGTCTGGCGACGCCTCTCCATTTGAGGCAGAAGAAAGCACAGCTGAGCAAGTGCTGAGGCGCATGCGGCTACAACGGCTCGAACGCGGCAGCCTGCCCGACTCGAACACTGCACACGATTTTGTATGCTAGTGAATGAATGACGTGGGGAGTGGAAGTTCAGAGGAAGTCAAGCATCGCGGAAACCATGCGCCGGCTCCTAGCTGCGGTGTGTGTGTTCATATCCGCCACAGTTTGTGCGGCTGACGACGAGGAGGGCTTCGTCACGTGCGGTAGCGCCATCAAGCTGCAGCACGTCGCATCTCGCTTCCGCCTGCACTCTCACGAAGTTGCGTACGGCTCTGGAAGCGGCCAGCAGTCGGTGACTGGCTTTGCTGATGGCGACGACTCGAACAGCCTGTGGACAGTGCGGCCACCGCTCGGCGGCACCTGCGCTCAAGGATCCAAGATCACCGACGGGCAGCTCGTGCGCCTGCAGCACGTCGGCACGGGGCGCTGGCTGCACAGCCACAATCACCGGAGCCCGCTGAGCAATCAGCAGGAGGTGTCGTGCTACGGAGAGAACGGAGCGAGCAATACGAACGACAACTGGAGGGTGCAGACCAAAGACGGGGCCCCGGCGTGGGAGCGAGACACGGTGGTCAACTTCCAGCACGCGGACACCGGGGTATACCTGGTCATCACAGGCAGACAGTTCCCACGACCCATAGAGGGGCAGCGGGAGGTTGCTGGTGCGCCCAGACGAGGCGGTGATGCAGACTTCCTGGCTGCGGAAGGGGTCTATTTTCCTCCAAGGAAAGACGCTGCACACAAGAGAGATGAGCTGTAGCATGATGGATTATGTGTGCGATTTTCCTGTCCCTTAGAGTCTAGCCTGGCAGAGACGGCCGCGAAGGTGGGCTCGTCGGACCCGCAGCATCATCGTCGCTGCCGCGCTGCACGACGACGATGGGCACAGGGCCTTCTTGCTTCGCGTCCGTGAAGAGCCGGAGGAGCCTGTTTCCGGCATTCTTTACCGCCTTGCCAATGTCGTCTCTGGATTTGACGCCCCCCAGATCACCAAGGAACGATGAGGCCGTATCCTTAAGGTCTAATGGCCGCAGCATAGCATGCAACGGAATGAGCGTGGCGGCAATGAGCAACGTGCGCAGCAGTGTATGAACAAACATGGCAGGTTCAGCAGCCCAGCACAGAAGGGCGCAAAGCCAGGCAGATGAGCGCACTGAGACTCTGTCTAGACCGGCAACACGACGCTCGTTCCACACAAAGCGGTTGCCCGACGCCAGCGCAAGCTCGCCCAGCAGTCGGTCGCTGTTGACAGCGAGGCCAACCAGCGCAGAGGCGAGCCCGGTCAGCAGGCCAACGCTGCGTATGGACGAACAGAAGGCCAGCGCTAGTGCGCACAAGGCATAGTTCTGTCTGTAGAGAACAAGGTTGCTGCGTGCCCGGTGCCAGGCTTCATCCTTGGTCGCTGGCCAGCGCAGGCCGATGCTCTCGACAGGCATCACACGGACTTGCCGAGCTGCTGCGTCACTCTCAACCACAGCTGCGGCGAGCTTCACAGCCCAGAAGTCGCGCCACGGTCTTGACAAGGCGTCCCAAGGCTCCCGTCGCACAGTGCCCCAGAGCTCAACCAGCTCTCGTCGGCTGTCTGCGTTGAACACTGCCACATGGCGGCCGTGCTGTCGCGACTGACCTGCGCGCCGAGGCAAAGCATACAGTGTACTCTGCTTTGATGAAAAGACTGAGGCACCTCCTTGCCCCCGCCGGCACCCAAGCCTGGCATCGCCGACGACGCGCGAATTCATGACACAATCCAGCGCCGATACAATGTAACGGCTCCTTCGAAGGGGCGGCAGGCAGACACGTGACAACGTCACTTTTGGAATTGCAGGTTGCGACCCCTCGCCTACGCGTGCATGGCGGCTCCGACTTCAGCATGCAGAGCAGAAAGAAGGCTGTGCGTGTGGGACTTCGACGAGACAATACTACGCATTCACGCCTGCGGATTGCTACTCACCCCCAAGGACGCTCAAGGAAGGCCACTCGAGAGCGACGTGGCGGACCTGGACTGGTTTAGGAGCTGCGTTACTGCGGCCATCACGCGAGGCCACGAAGTTGCAGTTGCCTCCTTCGGCCACTACGCGGTGATACACGCATACATGGAGCGCATATGCCCGGGACACTTTGGCCGACACAATATAAGCACACCGTCGCTCGTCGGCGTCGCCGATGGCTTCGAGGTTCCCGGTGGCAAAGTGCCGCAGCTCGAGTTGCTACTTTCGTCTCTGCTCTTGGACGGCAAAGAGCCGACAGACAAAGACAGGGATCTCGTGGTCTTCTTTGACGACTCGCAACGCAACGTGGATAGAGCTCGACGAGAAGGAGGCTATTCGCACTCCTATTTAGTGCCCAAAGGCGGCTTCACGAGATCTGCGTGGCCGTCGATGAGCGTGAGGCCCGAGGACAAAGCAATTTTCGAGGACGTGGGCGCATAGCGCTCTTGGGATGCTGCAGGCGCTGACACGCGTGTTTTCTGCACGCGCATCGCGCTGCACTCCATTAGCAAGTCTTACATCACGCGCGTCATTGATGCTCTATTCAACTAATAGATGCATCCCACCTGCTGGGCCAATCGGTATCATCTTGCTGTCTATGCGGCCAGTCTGCGGGAATGCTGCCTTGAACTTGTAGCGTTGCGTCAGCATGCCCAGAACGACGCGTGATTCCAGCAGCGAGAGGTACTGTCCAAGACAGTTGCGCGGGCCCTGGATGAAGGGCAGATACGCGTACGCGTCCACAGCGGGGGCGCCGTCTAGGAAGCGCTGTGGCTTGAACGCCTTTGGCTCCGGCCACAAATCCGCGCGATGGTGCACCCCCTGGAGGGACAAAATGATGCGAGTTCCGGCAGGTACGAAAACACCTCCCAGCTCATCGTCCGCCTTGCGCAGTGCTTTGGGTCAGTACGGGTACCATCGAAGCCAAACACGCAGGGTGCGCACCACTGCCACTCGCGTCACCACGGGCACGACTGAGTATAGGCGCAACACTTCCTTCAGTGTCGCTAAAGTCCAATCCATTGTGTTGATCTGCTCTTGCGTTGGGCTCGCGCCAGGCTTGGGGAACACTGTGGCTGCTTCCTGTCTCACATGCTCCTCCACAGCCTTGCAAGAAGGAGTGTCAACGGGGCAAATATCATTGAGTTTGGCGGAGCGGAAGCATGCACACACACCTGGTTTCTGGAAAGCTCGTACAGGGACCAAGTCAACATGGACGCAGACGTCTCATGACCAGCCAAAATAAAAGTCTGCACGCACACAGTCGAACGTGTCAGAGGCACGTCTGCCTGTGCAGCGACACAAGGGGAACGCACTTTAATCTCGTAGCACAGCTGCCGCTGTGCAGCTTCTCCCCATTCCGCTGGGTCGATGGCATCCATGATGCGATCAACTATGTCAGGTCTCACTGACTTCTGTCCAGCCTGCCTCTTACCCCAACGCTC
>Ga0164297_10003456_pt1 | contig 14658 bp, 15 predicted proteins | sample GEODES058metaG_FD_113539 | JGI IMG/M metagenome (GOLD analysis project Ga0164297, IMG submission 113539) | Dystrophic lake water microbial communities from Trout Bog Lake, Wisconsin, USA - GEODES058 metaG | ecosystem: Environmental > Aquatic > Freshwater > Lake | place: USA: Trout Bog Lake...
GCACTTAATGCTGGGCTCACGTGGGAGGTGCAGCGGCGCCGGATGGCCAAAGCCATGGCTCTGACCAAGGCGCCGGCTGGTGTGACGCGTGCGACGAGCACGCGCGGTGGGGTGCCGGTCGAGATCCTGTCGCCGGCGGGTCGCCCGTCGACCGCCACCTTGATCCACCTCCATGGTGGTGGCTTCACCGTGGGGTCCGCACTGATGGGGCTGGGCTGGGGCGGATCGCTGGCGCTGGCCCTCGACCTCGAGGTGGTGCTGCCGGACTACCGCCTCGCCCCCGAGCACCCCTTTCCCGCTGCCCTCGATGACGTGAACGCCGTGGTGGCCGAGGTGATGGCGACGGCCACACCCGGGAGCGTCGCGGTGAGCGGCGATTCCGCCGGCGGGAACCTGGCGCTGGTCGCAGCGCTCGAGGCCTCGCAGCGGGGCTCGGCGCCCGCCTCGCTGCTGTTGTTGTCGCCGTGGTTGGATCTGAGCGTGGATCGGACGGCTGACCGGGCCCTCCTCAAGCGCGACCCCATGCTGGATCCTGCGTGGCTGGCGGCCAGCGCGCAGGTCTACGCGCCCGGTGGCCTCCGCGATCCCCGAGTCTCGCCGCTGCTGGGCAGCTTGGATGGGCTTCCACCGACCCTCGTGCAGGGTGGGAGCGATGACGTCTTGGCGCCGGATGCCCTCCGCCTGGCTGCGCTCCGACCAGATGTGGTGTCGCTCAGTGTTGCCACGCCGCTCTGGCACGACTACGCCCTGCAGGTCGGTGCCCTTCGCGCCGCAGATGAGGCACTCGTCCTCTCGATCGACCACCTCGCCCGCACCCTCGATCGTGCGACCTCGACGAACAAGGAGCCCTGATGGAGACCCCGCTGGTGATCAATGACTTCTTGGACCGTGCCGTGACGGTCTATCGAGATCGGATCGCCGTCGTCGACGAGCCCGATCAGCCTGCACCGCCACTCGGCCCGATGACCTACGAGGAGCTGGCGGACCGCGCTCGAGGCCAGGCGGCGTTCCTCGATGACCTCGGTGTCGAGGTCGGAGGGCGCGTGGCCATCGTCTCGCACAACTCGGCGCGACTGCTGACGTCGTACTTCGGTGTTGCCGGCTCCGGCCGAGTGCTGGTGCCCGTCAACTTCCGGCTGGTGGCCGAGGAGGTCGAGTACATCGTCAACCACTCCGGGGCAGAGGTCCTCCTCGTCGATCCAGAGATGGCCGACCTCCTGCCCGCGCTCGACCACCCCGCCGCCTATGTCCTCGGGGACGACGATGACCTGCTCTTCGGCCGAGGTAGGACGCCGGCGGACTGGGACCGCGACGAGCGGGCCACCGCCACGATCAACTACACGTCTGGCACCACGGCCCGACCCAAGGGCGTGCAGCTCACGCACCGGAACCTGTGGACGAACGCCGTCACCTTCTCCCTGCACATCGGGGTCTCGGATCGTGACGTGATCCTCCACACGCTGCCGATCTTCCACGTGAACGGGTGGGGGATGCCGTTCGGGATCACGGGGATGGGGGGTCGCCACGTGATCCTGCGGAAGGTCGATGGCGGAGAGATCCTGCGCCGCATCGAGGCCGAGGGCGTCACATTGCTCTGTGGCGCTCCCGCGGTCATCAACATGGTGCTCGACGCCGCGGCCACCTGGGAGGGCCCAATTCCCGGCCGCGATCGCGTGCGGGTCGTCGTGGCGGGAGCACCGCCTCCCACCACCACCGTCGAGCGGGTCGAGACTGAGCTCGGCTGGGAGTTCATCCAGATCTACGGACTCACCGAGACCTCTCCGGTGCTGACCGTGAACCGTCGTCGCGCCGAGTACGACGACCTGACGCCACACGAGCGCGCTCGACGCCTGGGTCGAGCCGGCGCCCCCTCGCTCGGCACCCAACTCCGCCTGGCGCCCGACGGCGAGGTGCTGGCTCGTTCGAACACGGTGCTGTCGTCCTACTGGAACCACCCGGTGGCCACCGAGGAGGCGCTCGAGGACGGGTGGTTCCACACCGGCGACGGGGGCGTCATCGACGGCGATGGCTATCTCACCATCACCGACCGGAAGAAGGACGTGATCATCTCCGGTGGCGAGAACGTCTCGTCGATCGAGGTCGAAGACGCGCTCTTGCACCACCCGAGAATCCGGGAGGTGGCGGTCATCGGCGTGCCCGACGAGCGCTGGGGTGAGGTCGTCACGGCACTCATCGTGACCACCGGCGAGGAGCTCGACGTCGAGGAGGTCACCGCCTTCGCCCGAGAGCACCTAGCGGGCTACAAGATCCCGCGACGGATCGAGTTCCGCGACGAGCTGGCCCGGACGGCCACCGGCAAGCTCCAGAAGGCCAAGCTGCGCGAGCCCTACTGGGAGGGCGTGGACAAGGGCGTCAACTGATCCTGATCCCGTCGCCGCCGGGGTGCCTTGCTGAGACAGTCTGACATGATTAGTCTCATCAGATCAGACCGGGAGGGATGCAATGAAGGTCACGATTGATTCCGAGAAGTGCCAGGGCCACGGCCGCTGCTTCAGCCTCGCGCCGACGCTGTTCGACTCCGACGACCTCGGTCAAGGAGTGGTGATCGGTGACGGCACGGTCCCTCCCGATCTTGAGGATGCAGCGCGGCTCGCAGAGCAGAACTGCCCCGAGTACGCCATCACGATCACCGAGTAGGGGGACCAATGTCCGAGAACACGACACCGGTGAGCGACTTCGCCACCGACTTCGACCACACCGATCCGGCCTGGGTGAAGGACCCCTATCCGATCTGGGATGAGCTGCGCGAGCGCTGCCCAGTCGCTCACACGGAGCGCTACGGCGGCGCCTGGCTGCCCACCCGCCACGCCGACGTCTCGGCCATCGCTCACGACACCGAACACTTCACCTCGCGAACCGTCGTCATGGGCAATGGTCGCCCCGGAGATGACGCGCTGCCGGCTCCCATCGGCGTGGCGCCCCCGATCACGTCGGACCCGCCGTTCCACGCCCAGGCTCGTCGACTGATGCAGCCCGCCTTCGCCCCGAAGCAGATCGATCTGCTCGAGCCCTTCACCCGGGAGCTGTGCGCCCGCCTCCTCGACCCCTTCGTCGGCAAGGACGCCATCGACGCGGGCGAGGACTACGCCGAGCACATCCCGACGCTGGTCATCGCCAAGATGCTGGGCTTCCCCGAAGAAGACGAGGAGCTGTTCCGCGAGTTCGTCCACGTGATCCTCGAGGGCATCGATGCCCCGATGGAGGAGCGGATCGAGGCGTTCGCCCCGATCGAGGAGTACTTCACTGCTCGCATCGAGGAGCACATGGCCAACCCGCAGGATGACCTCACGTCCTACCTGCTCAACGCCGAGCTCGGCGGTCAGCCGCTTGAGCCACAGCACATCTTTGGCACCATGGTGCTCTTGATCGTGGCCGGCATCGACACCACCTGGTCTGCCATCGGCTCATCGATCTGGCACCTCGCCCAGCACCCCGAAGAGGTGGCTCGTCTCAAGGCTGACCCTGCGCTCCTGCCTGTCGCCATCGAGGAGTTCCTCCGCGCCTATGCGCCGGTGACCATGGCCCGCCTCGTCAAGGAGGACGTGGACTTCAACGGCTGTCCGATGAAGGTCGACGACTGGATCTTGCTGTCGTTCCCATCTGCCAACCGTGACCCCGAGTTCTTCGAGGACGCCGACAAGGTGATCATCGACCGCGCCGTCAACCGCCATGCGGCCTTCGGCCTTGGGATCCACCGATGCTTGGGCTCCAACCTGGCTCGCATGGAGATGCGCGTGGCGCTCGAAGAGTTCTTGGCTCGATTCGACACCTTCTCCCTCGCCGACCCTGACGCCGTCACATGGTCGCAGGGCCAGGTGCGCGGGCCGCGTCACCTTCCCATCGCACTGGGCTGATCGGGTGGTCTCATCAGAGGCCCTCTTCATCATCGAGCGCGGACTCGGAGCCCCCGTCGTGCTGCTCCACGGGCAGCCTGGCACCCATGAGCACCTCGATCCGATCGCCGAGCGACTGCTCGGCGACGCAATGGTGCTCTCGGTTGATCGACCTGGCTACGGGCGGAGCCGAGGGAGCGCTCGGCCCATGGTCGAGCAGGCGACGATGCTCGCTGCTGCCATCGAGGCACGCTGCACGACACCGGCGGTGGTCGTGGGCCACAGCTACGGCGGAGGCATCGCGCTGCTCCTCGCGGCGGCGCACCCCGAGCTGGTGGCTGGCGTGGTGCTGGTGGGATCGGTCGGCGGGACCGGTTCGGTGGCGCCAGTCGACTCCCTCATGGCAGCGCCGGTCGTCGGGCCGGTGATCTCGTGGGTGTCGCTGGCGGCCTATGGCGTGATCGCCCCGGTCCTGGCGCGCATCGGCAACAACTCGTGGCTGGCGACCAATGTGCCGGCGATGCCAACCCTCGACCTTGTGGAGGATCTTGGCTCCTTCGTGGCCGAGCAGCGATTCCTCCTCCGAGAGCATGCGGCGCTGCAGCGAGCGTGCGAGTCAGTTCGCTGTCCGGTCGTGGTGATCCAGGGGACCATCGACTCGATCGTCCCTCCGGAAGCGGGGGTGGACCTGGCGGACCGCCTCGACGACGTCGAGCTGCTGCTGGTCGAGGGCCACGGGCACCTGATCCCCCGAGATGCGCCCGACGTCGTCGTCGATGCGGTGCGTTCCCTCCTCCGATGAGGAGGCGGCGCTACCACCGGCTGGCTACTGTCGCCCCATGAGCTCCTCCGACTCGTCGTCCCGCCGCGGGCGAGTCATCGTCGTGGCGCACTCCCTCGATGCTCGCGACGGTGGCATGGAGACCGTCCATGTCGAGCTCATCCGGCACTGCCTTGCCGAGATCGACGTGGTGGCGGTGTCGTGTCGACTTGATCCGTCCTTGGTCGGCCAGGTCGAGTGGCATCGGGTGCCGGTCCCCGAGCGACCTGCCCCGGTTCGCTTCGCGCTCTTCTTCGTGGTGGCCAGCCTCATCCTCTGGCGCCTGCGACGTCCCCACGACGTGATCCACACCTGCGGGGCGATCGTGGCGAATCGGATCGCGCTCGCCTCGGTCCACACGGTCTCCGCCGCCGTGGTGGCGGCGCGTGGCGGCCACCTGGCACCCCGTGACGTCGCTCCGATGCGGCGCATGAACTCTGGCCTGCTGCGGCTCATGGCGCTCTTCGCCGAACGGTTCGTCTATCGACCTCGTCGCGTGGCGCTGCTCGCCGCCGTGTCGACCCTCACCGCCACCGAGATCGAGACCAGCTACCCCGGCGTCCCGGTGGTCGTCACGCCGAACGGGGTCGACGCCGACAGGTTCCATCCTGATGAGGAGGTGCGGGCCTCGATGCGCGCGGCCCTTGGGCTGGGAGACGGGGTGGTCGCCATCTTCGTCGGTGGCGACTTCGATCGGAAGGGCCTCGGGGTGGCCATCGAGTCGCTGGTGACAGCCGAGTCCGTGACCTTGGTCGCCGTAGGGGCGGGGGATCTCTCGCGGGCCACCTCGCTGGCCGAGGGACTCGGTGTCGCGGATCGAGTGCGCCTGCTCGGGCCACGACGCGACGTCGATCACCTCGACCAGATGGCCGATCTCTATGTGTGCGCGTCGCTCTACGAGGCCGACTCCCTGGCGCTCCTTGAGGCCGCAGCCACCGGTCTCGCGCTGGTCTCGACGCCTGTGGGCTCGGCGGAGGCGCTGCTGGGGCGCCCTCCCGCAGCGGCGGGCTTGGTGGTCGAGCGCACCCCTGCAGCGATCGGCGAAGCGCTCGAGCTGCTCGCGGGCGACCCAGCACTTCGCGTGGCGATGGGCGCGCTCGCCCGCCAACGGGCGCTCGAGCGAAGCTGGCCCTCGCTGGCCACCCAGATGCTCGGGCTCTATCGAGCGCTGGGCGAGCAGCGCTAGCCCGCAGGCTGCACGGCGGAACAGGAGTTCACGGGACCGAGGCGATCGGCTGGCGGGCCTAGCCCTCGCTGGCGAGGAGGGGTGCCACCTCTCGGCCGATGAGCTCGATGTGCTCGAGGTCGTTCATGTCGAGGATCTGGAGGTAGGCGACCTCGGCACCCGCGTCACCCCAGGCGCTGATCTTCTCCGCCACCTGCGCCGGGGTGCCACAGGCGCCGTAGGTGGTCAGGTCCTCGACGCTCCACCCGACCGCCGCCGCACGCCGGGCGATCTCAGCATCGTCGGTGCCGCAGCAGACGATGAGGGCCGAGCTGCGCCGAAGGGTGGCCGGATCTCGCTCGATCGCCTCGCAGGCCTGGTCGACTCGAGCGAACTGGGCGGCGGCCGCCTCGGGAGGCAAGAAGGGCGTGTTGAACTCTGCGGCATAGCGAGCAGCGAGCCGAGGGGTGCGCGATGGGCCGCCGCCACCGACGATGACTGGTGGTCCGGGCTGCTGCAGCGGCTTCGGGAGGGCGGGAGAGTCCACGACGGCGTAGTGCTCCCCCTCGAAGCTGAAGGTGTCGCCGTCGGGCGTGGCCCAGAGCCCGGTGATGATGGCCAGCTGCTCCTCGAGGCGGGTGAACCGCTCGCCCAGCTCGGGAAAGGGGATGCCGTATGCGGTGTGCTCCTCGAGGTACCACCCGGTACCGAGACCGATCTCGACGCGTCCGCCGCTCATGGCGTCCACCTGAGCGACGCTGATGGCCAGCGGTCCGGGACGACGGAACGTGGCAGAGGTGACCAAGGTGCCCAGCCGGATCGATGAGGTCTCGCGCGCCAGGCCGGCGAGGGTGATCCAGGCATCGGTGGGCCCCGGCAGCCCCGATGCGCCGCCCATGGCGAGATAGTGATCGGAGCGGAAGAGCGCGTCGAAGCCCTCACGCTCGGCACACATCGCCACGCCGAGCTGCTGGTCGTAGGTGGCACCTTGCTGTGGTTCGAGGAAGATTCGCAGACGCATCTCCGCATCATTGCCGAAGACCCCGCTCCCTGCGAGGCGGCGCCTAGGGTGAGCACATGGACGCACGAACCCTTGCCGAGACCACCGCTGATCCCCTTGGAACCGTGGGGATGAGCTTCTACTTCTCGCCGCAGGCGACCGCCATCGGCGAGTCGATCGAGCTCGATGTCGTCACCTTCTACGCGGCCGGCCGTGGTGGCGTTCTCGGTGACATCGACGTGGTCGAGGTTGATGAGACCTTCTACTTCTTCAATCCCGGGATGATCGCCGGGATGATGAGCAAGGCTCGGAGCACTGCCGACCGCTCCGCCGCGGTGGCGGCCCACCTTGCAGCGGCGGACGCCTATGCACAGGCGACCTTTGGTGGGATCTCCTCCGAGGTCCTCGAGTCGTTCGCCGACGCCGCGGCAGCGCTCATCTCCTCTCTCCCTGAGGGGGCGTGGCCGCTGGTCGATGGCTACCTGGCGTGCGCCGTCCCCTCGGATCCCGTCAACCGGGCCTACTTCTACGCCGTGGTGCTGCGTGAGCTGCGCGGCGGTGTCCACACCGACGCGGTCAAGGCGGCGGGTGTGAGCGCGGCGGCAGCCTGCCAGCTCGACCGCGGCGGGGCGTACTTCGGTCTCCATGGCTACGGCGACGAGCACCGAGTCGAGGAGACCCCGCAGCTCGTCGCGGCCCGAGCGGCAGCGGAGGACGCCACCACCGCGGGCATGGCCGAGCTGTTCGGCGTCCTCACCGAGGACCAGCGCGACGCACTGGCCGATGGTGCCCTGGCGCTCTTCGACGCCCTTGGCTCGCCAGTTCCCGTCGCCTGAGCGCATCACCGGGGCGAGGTCACGAGCCGGCCGAGTCGTGAGATCATGGAGGAGTGTCGAGTGCCCCCTTCCCTGAGATCGCATCGCTGATCGTCGAGAGCTGGTCGATCGAGACCTGCGATCCCACTGACGCATCGCTGTGGAGTCCCACCAACGCGGCTCGCGGGCAGTGCGTGGCGACGGCCTTCTTGCTCCACGACCTCTTCGGAGGCGACCTGCTCGAGGCGACGGTCACCGGGGCTGATGGGAGCGCGCAAGGCTTCCACTACTGGAACCGGCTCCCGGAACACGGCGAGATCGACCTCACCCTGCACCAGTTCCAAGACAATGAGGTGGTGGGTGACCCCATCGTCTTCGCTCGGCCCGACGGGCCGCCGAGCAATGGGGTCTCGCAGTACCGGACTCTGGCTGAGCGGGTGGCGAGACGTCTTGCGGAGCGGGGTGCGCATGCGCACGTGGGGTCCGTCGCCACCACCTAGGGTGAGGGCACCATGACGCCCGGCTTCTCCAGCAGCTCAGAGATGGAGAGGATCGCCGATGCCGCCCGATCCCCTGGGTGGGGCGTTGGCGTGAACCCCGATGGCCGGATCATGGCCACGACCGACTCCGGCCAGATCGGGATGCCGTGGGTCGTGATCGCCGCCAAGTCAGGTCGGGGCTTGCGGGTGTCGCTCTATCAGCCTGGTGATGATCTCGACGTCGAGGGTGACGTCATCGCGGAGCTGGCGGGCAACCCTCGCGAGATGGGACGAGGCCTCCGGGGCGTCCTCGAAGAGGTCGACCTCTCAGGGGCCTAGCGCGCCGCCGCGACGTGAGTGCGCGCGCCGGCAGGCGCGATCAGCACCATCGAGAAGTACGTGACGACCGCGATGGCGAGGTGCATGACGACGAGGGCGAGCACCGCCTTGATCGGCTGGCCTTGGATGGCGATGTAGACGTCCGGGAGCAGCAGGACCAGGGTCACGAGGATGGCCAGGATCCCGTAGAGGCGTGCCGGGCGCGACGAGATCCGCGTCACGATCGGCCAGCCGATCGCGGCACCGATGATCCCGATCACCGTCAGCTTCGAGTAGTCGGCAAACATGAAGTGCTGATAGCCCTTCAGGTGCGGCCAGAGCGCGATGGCCGCCGCAGCGATGAGCGCGTCGGCGATCAAGGAGCCCACGATGGCGACAACGGATGCCACGATGACGCGCCACCATGCGGGCTGCGGACCAGGCTCAAAGTCGATCGCCAGTCGAAGCAGTGGCTTTTGGAGCGATGGGGGGAGCTGCTGCAGCATCGGGTTCACGAGACCTCACAATCACAGACCGGCAGGTGCACGGTCGCCGTCGTTGCCACGAAGTGTATGAGTCGGACGACTGATGCCGCGGACGGCTCGTGAGAGCGCTCTCAGGTTCGCGTGTGCTCTAGGAGGCGGACTCGATCACGCGGCGCATGGCAGGGACGAAGTGGTCCAGGTCTGGGGTGACCATGTCCGCGTTCTTGGCCAGCTCATCGCAGTCGCGCACCAGCAGCGCGCCATCGAAGCCAGGATGCTGCTCGAAGCGGGCGACCTCGTCGGGACCGAGCAGCCCGCCCTGGGCTTCGAGGGTCTCTTTCGAGGTCTGGGAGAGGGTCTCGTAGTAGGCGGGGTCGACGGTGCAGCGATAGCGCTTGGCGATCACGTGCAGCGCCACCGCCTGTGCCGTGCGAGCGCCGAATCGGGGAGCGATCCACCGAGCACCGACAGCCTCATGGTGGTCATCGTCGACTGTCATGTCGAGACGCGGCCCCTCGTCGAGATCCGACAAGAAGTGCCCGATGTCGTGGAGGAGCGCGGCGACGACGAGCACGTCACCCGCCCCTCGCTCCTCGGCGACCGTCGCGGCCTCGAGGCCGTGCCGGCGCTGGTTGATGGCCTCGCCGTAGTGCTCATCGCCCTTTTGCTCGAAAAGGGAGAGCACCTCAGCAATCGTCTGGTCGGGCGTTCCGGCGCGGTCGGTCATGGCTTAAGGCTACCAAACTTGCCTTAATCCTCACCGCGAGCGGTCTGGACGCGCTCGGTGGCCGGCGATCCGAGTGGCGATGCCGGGATCAGGCCGGTGAGAAGGAGGGCGGCGACCTCCAAGACGGCGATGACCGCCAGCGCCGAGTCGAGTGCCTTGATCCGTGCACGAGCGTTCTCCGCCGTGATGGCGGCGGCATCGGTCGCTGAGACCCCTGCCTTGTCGAGGGCGGTCGTCAGCTGGCTGTCGGAGACGAAGGCGGTGGTGCCGGTGAGCGAGGTGGTGGCGCTCTGTTTGATGGCAGACGAGATGGAGGGGTTGGCGGTGATGCCGCTGAGCAAGGTGGTCGACAAGGCGGCGATCAGGACCGCTCCGGCGAGTGCCGTCCCGAACGAGGCGCCGAGGTTCATGGCCGTGTTCTGGAGCCCCCCTACCTCGGCGCTCTGGCTCTGGTCGACCGCCGACACGGTGACCGCGCCGAGCTGAGAGGCGAGGCAGCCCACCCCGAGGCCGAGGAGCAGCATCGGGATGGCCACGACGGAGGCGTTTGCGTCCAGGCTCACCCCGCCGATGAGCACACAGGTCCCCGCGATCATCAAGAGCAGGCCGATCCGCACGATTCGGCGAGGTGACGTCGACGGGAACAGGCGGGGGACGCCCAGCGCCGAGATGAGGAGGGCGATCGACAGGGGAAGGAGCCGAATGCCGGTCTGGAGCGCGCTGAGCTCCAGCACGACCGACAAGAACAGCGGGATGGTGAAGAAGATCCCGGCTTGGGACAGGTATTGGAAGAAGAACATGATGAGGCCACCCACCATCTGGCGATTCCGGAACAGCGACGGCGTGATCAGCGGTTCAAGCGCATGGGCCACGCGGCGCTGCTCATAGGCGAGGCACCCCGCCAGGACGAGCAGCCCAGCGATGAGCATCCAGATGACCGGGGAGAGCCCGAGGAGGTGCGGTTGCTCAGGCCGTGGTTGGATCCAACCCCACGCTCCGGACTTGAGGACCGCCAGCACGGTGAGGCTCAGCCCGACGATCGACAGGAGCGCGCCCACCAGATCAAAGTGTCGCTGCCCGGTGACCGGCGCATCCGCGATCCGCCGACTGGCGATCAGGATGACGATGACGACCACGACCTCGCCGACGAAGACCCAGCGCCACGAGGCGAAGGTGGTGACCGCTCCGCCGAGCAGCGGTCCCACGGCCACTGCGATGGCCCCCGAGGCGGCGATGAGGCCATAGGCCTTGGAGCGCTCCTTCACGGCGAAGTTGCTCGCCACCAACGCCACGATGGCCGGCATGATGAGCGCGGCGCCGATGCCCTCGAGCAAGGACCAGCCGAAGATGAGCACCGGGAGCGAGGGCGAGAGGGCTGTCACCAACGACCCAGCGCCGTAGATGACGAGGCCGATGGAGAAGGCCCTCCGTCGGCCGATCAGGCTTCCGATCTTCCCTCCGGTGATCATGAGCGATGCCATGACCAGGGTGTAGAGCGTGATGGCGGTCTGGATCCCGGTGACCGTGGTGCCAAGGTCCTTGGCTACCTGGCTGATGGAGACGTTCATGACCGTCGAATCAAGGGTCATCAAGAACTGACCGGCCGCCAAGACGACGAGGACGGCGGTTGCCTTTGCCGCCTGCTTCGAGGTGGGCTCACCCATGACGTGCGACGCCCGCAGTCATGAGCCTCGGTGCCATCGTGGGCGGCGCGAGCTCGACGGCGCATCGTCGCCCATGGCGGCGAGGACTTCGCGTATCGATGGGTTCACCAGCGTGGTGGTCCCGACTACCACGGTCGGGACCGTCTCGTTCCCGTTGGCGATCGAGCGGACGGTGGCGGCTGCCTCGTCATCGGTCCAGATGTTGCGCTCCTGGCGAACGACTCCTGCCTTGTCGAGCTTGGCGGTGAGACGGCTGCAGTAGGGGCAACCCGGTCGCCAGTACACGGTCACGTCGCTTGGCACGTCGTAAGCCTGCCTCATGGAACCGGGTCAGGTGAACTTCGACGTGCGAGACGGTGGCGAGATCAGCCATTGGCGGTAACGCCTCGTGACCCGTCGACGAACGAGGGGCTCGCGCTACGCTCCGACGCAGGGCGAGCACTCGTCGACCGTTGGGAACACCGTCACAGCTCCGGTCAGCGCGGGCTCGAAGACCAAGGTGAGCACGATGGCGACCACGAGCGCGAGCAACTCTGACGACTCGATGGTCGACGCTGGGCATGAGGACGGTACCTCGCCACCCTCGGAGCTCTTCATCCTCCCCGACCTTGCAGCAACCAACGAAGAGCGACGTCGCATGGGTCGAGCGGCGCGCCGCCGGCTTCCTCGATCGGGAGCGGGCCATTGGGATCCTTCTCTCCGGAGCCAGGATGCTCTGACCACGATCCTGGCGCAGAACGAGATCCGCGTTCCCGACCTCCTCCCCATCCGTCACGGCCGGATGGCCGTCTCGCCGTGGAACTTCTATCGAGGGGCCGCGGCAGTGATGGCGTCCGACCTCGCACTCGAGCCGGATTCAGGGCTGCAGGTCCAGCTCTGCGGAGATGCGCATGTCTTGAACTTCGGTCTCTGGGCGACGCCAGAGCGAAATCTCCTGTTCGACCTCCGCGACTTTGACGAGACCCTTCCGGGACCGTTCGAGTGGGATCTGAAGCGCTTGGTCGCCAGCTTGGTCGTGGCCGGGCGCGAGAGCGGTGTGAGTGAGAAGAAGGCTTATGAGGCAGTTGCGGCAGCGGTCGGCGCCTATCAGTTCCGGATGCGGCGATACGCCAAGATGCCAGAGCTCGACATCTGGTACGACGGCATGCACGTCGACAGCCTCCTCTCCTACTTCGAGCCTGCGGATCGGGGTCTGGTCTCGGTGCACATCGAGAAGGGCCAGCGTCGTCGGACGAGTCGTGGTGCCTTCGACAAGCTGACGACCATGGCGGGTGGGCGCCCTCGGATCACCGAGGACCCGCCGATCCGTGTCGCCGTGAGCGACGAGGAGCAGGCAGACCTCGTCGACCACCTCCATGCCGGTTATCGAATGACCCTCCAAGAGGATCGCCGAGCGCTCTTCGACCGCTTCACCACCGCCGACGTGGTCCGTCAGGTCGTGGGGGTCGGCAGTGTGGGCATGCGAGTCTTCCTCGTCCTCTTCGAAGGCCGAAGTGGAGCGGACCCCCTGTTCTTGCAGGTCAAGCAGGCAGGCCCGTCGGTGTACGAGTCATCAACTCGGCGGAGCCGGCACGCCAACCACGGCGAACGAGTGATCAGTGGCAAGCGGCTCGTCCAGAGCGCGACGGACATCTTCGTGGGTTGGGGGTCGCTCCACGGACGGGACTACTACGTCCGTCAGTTCAGGGACATGAAGATCATCCCGACGATCGATCTGATCAGCCCGCTCCTCGTCGAGTTCGCCACTGCGGCAGGAGAGACGATGGCCAAGGCGCATGCGCGGTCGGGTGATCCGGCCGCGATCGCCAGCTATCTCGGTCGAAACAACAGCTTCGCCTCGGCGATGGTGGCCTTCGCCAAGTCCTATGCCGACCAGAACGAGCGTGATCACGCACAGCTGGTCGACGCGATCGCCAACGGCAGCGTCCCTGCATCGCCGGAGCGGGGAAAGTAGGGAGCAGCGGCCGATGATCCGGATTGGAGTTCTCGGAGCTGCCCGGATCGCTCCGGCGGCGTGCATCCGCCCGACACGAGCCGTCGATGGCGTGGAGGTCGCCGCGGTCGCCGCACGAGACCCGAAGCGGGCGGCTGCCTTTGCAGCGAAGCACCAGATCGAGCGCGTCCATGAGAGCTACCAAGCGCTCCTCGAGGATCCGCGCATCGACGCGATCTACAACCCGCTGCCCAACGGGCTCCACGGGGAGTGGACCTTGCGTGCCGTCGCTGCCGGCAAGCACGTGCTGTGCGAGAAGCCGTTCGCTGCCAATGCCGACGAGGCAGCAGCAGTCACAGCGATGGTCGAGTCCCAGGACAAGGTCGTCATGGAGGCCTTCCACTATCGCTACCACCCGATGATGAGGCGAGCGGAGGCGATCATCGCCTCTGGAGAGCTGGGCGACATCGAGCACGTGTCGACCGCCATGTGCGTCCCACTTCCGTTCCCCAAGGACATCCGCTACCAGCTCGCTCTCGCCGGCGGTGCGCTGATGGACATCGGGTGCTACGCCGTCAACCTCTGGCGCGTGCTGGCCCACGGGGAACCAGGAGTCATGAGCGCTTCGGCGAAGCTCCTCCGACCACAGGTTGATCGAGCGGTCCACGCCACGCTGGCCGTCGACGGTGGTCCGTCAGGGATGCTCGAGGCATCGCTCCTCTCGTCCTCGCTGCTCAAGCTCTCCGGGACTGCCGTCGGGACTGACGGCTCGTTGTCGCTCTTCAATCCCCTGGGACCGAACTTCTACAATCGGCTGAAGGTGACGGTCGGTCGCTCGCGCCGGATCGAGCACTTCGACAAGACGCCGACGTACACCTTCCAGATGGAGGCATTCCGAGACGCGGTCCGCGATGGGACCAGCTTTCCCACGACCCCGCGCGACGCCATCGCCACGATGAGGGTGATCGACAACATCTACGCCGCCGCCGGCCTCGATCGCCGGATGCCGTCCACGCCCGACTGATCGACGGGCCGGTGGGGCCCGTCAGGTCAGGCGCATGTTGGTCGGTGGACTCAGGGGGCGAGTCGAGTCCAGCCCTCCAGCGTGATCCATGCCAGCAAGGCGTCAACGTCGGCGAACTGCACCTCGGCATCGTGATCGGGGACGAAGGCGCTGATGATGCCACCTGCCACGCTCACCGCGAGGACGACGCGACCGTGCTGCTCGAAGCACCACGAGGGATCACCGCCCGGGGTCGTTGACGGTTCGAGACCCCACCCGGGCCGCGGGTCGAGTTGTTGGCCAATGGCATGGAACAGCGCGTCGTCTCCGGTCATGTCGCCACCGTAGATCGCCGGGGTGAGGGCCGACCCGCCATGACGCGACGATGCCGTTAC
>Ga0164297_10003457_pt1 | contig 14655 bp, 13 predicted proteins | sample GEODES058metaG_FD_113539 | JGI IMG/M metagenome (GOLD analysis project Ga0164297, IMG submission 113539) | Dystrophic lake water microbial communities from Trout Bog Lake, Wisconsin, USA - GEODES058 metaG | ecosystem: Environmental > Aquatic > Freshwater > Lake | place: USA: Trout Bog Lake...
AATTAGACGTTCTGGCGATCGTGGCTATGCCGACCATGGATGGTTGAAATCCTTCCATAGTTTCTCTTTTGCAGGATATTACGATCCTGCCTACATGGGCTGGGGCAATTTGAGAGTGATTAACGAAGATCGTATTGCTCCCGGCACTGGTTTTGGTACGCACGGTCATCGTGACATGGAGATCATTAGCTACGTTCTTGAGGGGAATTTGGCTCACAAGGATAGTATGGGCAACATTAAAGGTATTCCGCCTGGTGACGTGCAGAGAATGAGCGCTGGTCGAGGTGTACAGCACAGCGAATTCAATCATGCTCAAGGACAAACGACTCATTTTTTTCAGATATGGATTGAACCTGATACGAATGGCATTGATCCAGGCTACGAGCAAAAGACGATTCCGGAATCCGAGAAACGCGGCAAGTTGTGTTTGATTGCCTCGCCCAACGGTGCGGGGCATTCTGTCAAAATCCATGCGGACGCTTCTCTGTTCGCGGGTTTGTTTGATCAACAAGAGCGAGCGTCCCTCTCGATTGCGGCTGGTCGCAAAGCCTACGCTCACCTTGTTAGCGGTGAAATCACTATAAATGGATTGAAACTTGTAGGCGGTGATGCTGTGCTCGTGGAGGACGAGCGGGAGTTGACCTTTTCCAATGGGCGCGAGGCTCATGTTCTAGTTTTTGATCTAGCCGTCTGACGCTCGTGATATTTTGATACAGAGTTGCGGCTCTGACGGTGAAGTTAGCCTGATTTGTTCTCAAGAGGCACTTTCTGGGTATTGGCGTGAAGTCAGGCATACAATTTGTGCAAATTGAATATATGACCAAGTCCAATACCCATGAACAAAATCTTATTAGGCTGTATCGCTGACGACTTCACCGGTGCGACAGATTTAGCGAACAATTTAGTTCGATCCGGCATGAAGGTTGTCCAAACAGTGGGGGTGCCGAGTGAGCCACTGCAAGCCTCTGCCGATGCGGTCGTGGTGTCGCTAAAATCTCGGACCGTTGATCCCTCAGAAGCGATTGCGCAGTCGTTGTCTGCTTTGCGATGGTTGCAAGGGCAGGGCGTTGAGCAAATTTATTTTAAATACTGCTCGACATTTGACTCTACTCCAAAAGGTAATATCGGCCCTGTAACGGATGCATTAATGGATGCGTTGGGCACGAAATTTACCGTTGCGACCCCTGCTTTCCCTGATGCAGGTCGCAAGGTATTTAAAGGTCATTTGTTTGTCGGCGATGTGTTGCTCAACGAGAGCGGCATGCAAGACCATCCCTTGACGCCGATGACTGATCCTAATTTGGTTAGAGTGATGCAGGCGCAGACCAGGCGTCGAGTAGGGCTAATCGATTATGCTGTGCTCGCTCAGGGAGCGGCTGCCGTTCAAAAGCGAATCGCCGATTTAATAACCGAGGGCGTCGAGATCGCTATAGTTGATGCGATCAGCAATGAAGATCTGCATCGCCTTGGGCCTGCGCTTATGGGTATGCCTTTGGTTACGGCTGGTTCGGGCGTTGCTATCGCCTTGGGTGCTAATTTTGGTATCCAACCAAATGATGTTGCAGGCGTGTTGCCAAAAGTGTCGGGCTTGAGGGCCATTGTTTCGGGCAGTTGTTCTCGAGCGACGAACGGGCAAGTAGCTGAATTTATTGCAACGGGCGCACCTCACCTTGCGATTGATCCACTAGCGTTAATCGATACCCAGCTTGCTGTTGAAAACACCTTGAAATGGGCGGCGACTCATTTAGTGAATGGGCCCGTGTTGATTTATTCGACGGCTCAGCCGGAGCAATTAAAGGCTGTGCAGCAGCGATTAGGTGTTGAACAGGCAGGTGCTTTAGTCGAGCAAACTTTAGCTAGCATTGCTGTGGGCTTAGGCAAGTTGGGCGTCAGGCAACTTGTCGTAGCAGGAGGCGAGACCTCCGGTGCGGTGGTGCAGGCCTTGCAGATAGATCAACTTCAAATAGGCTCTCAGATTGATCCCGGTGTGCCATGGTGCAGCGGCTTTGCGCGATCGCTTAACAGCTCCATGCACATCACTCTGAAATCAGGTAATTTTGGGTCACCCGATTTCTTTACAAAATCTTTTGACCGAATTGCTTAATGCCTAATCCAATAAATACTCATCTAACGAGCCTCACTGATTACGCTCAGGAAATTTGCCTTATCGGGGAGAGTCTATTTAAGCGTGGTTACGTGCATGGTACGACTGGCAACATCAGTATGCGGTTGCCCGCAGAGCTCGGCGGGGGGATTCTTATAACGCCAACCGACGCTTGTTTAGGATTTCTAGAGCCGCAACGACTTTCTCTCGTTAATGCAGAGGGCGTGCAAGTTTCTGGCGATCGAGCGAGTAAAACTTTAGTTTTGCATCGATCGATATACGCCAAAGCGCAACGTGCTAGTTGTGTGATCCACACGCACTCTTCTTGGCTGGTGGATTTAACCTTGCGTGGTGTATGGTCTGAACATGACATCTTGCCTCCCATCACACCATACTACGTGATGAAAGTCGGCCACGTTCCGCTGGTCCCATACAGCCGTCCTGGTGATCCGATGGTTGCAAATCAGATCCAAGACTTAATTGACGACTATCAACGTAGAAACTTATCACTTAGAGCGGTTATGTGTGAAAGACTTGGTCCACAAGTCTGGGGGGAAACTGCACTAGGTGCAATGGCGACGTTGGAAGAGTTAGAGGAAACGGCAAAGCTGTGGTTAAGAGGTGGACGCTCGGCGACGCCTTTGACTAACGAAGCGATTGACGTTTTATGTAAACAATTCAATTTTTCTTGGTAAAAAAATGAAAATACTTATTACAGGTGGAGCAGGTTTTTTAGGAAGTTTGTTAGCTCGCACGCTTTTGAAGGCAGGGGTACTTCAAGGCAAACCAATTACGGCGCTCACACTGACTGACTTGGTGATGCCTTCACATCCGGAGTTACTAGCAAGTAGCTTAGTTTCCACAGATGTTGGGAACTTACTTGATCGTGTTTCCGTCTTGTTAAAGACAAATTTTGATGCGGTTTTTCATTTGGCTTCTGCAGTATCAGCCGAATGCGAAGCCGATTTCGATCTTGGCTTGAGGTCTAATTTAGATGTCACACGTTTGCTGCTTGATGGCTTACGTGCTCAACAAAGTCGAACAGGCGTGGCCCCATTGTTATTTTTTTCAAGCTCGGTCGCCGTGTTTGGATCCGATCCATTACTGCCATTGGCAAAAGTGGTTACTGACACTACATTACCGACTCCACAGTCCAGTTACGGTACACACAAATTTATCTGTGAGCAGTTAGTTGCAGACTACACTCGCAAGGGTTATATCGACGGTCGCGTTGCGCGTCTGATGACCGTGTCGGTTCGGCCTGGTCGCCCCAATGGTGCCGCATCAAGCTTTTTATCGGGCATAATCCGTGAGCCCTTGGCAGGAACTGCCTCAGTTTGTCCGGTTGATCCTAAAACGGAGGTCGCACTGGCTTCGCCGCAAAATACCATCAAGGGTATTCTGTCTGTGATGAACGCCCCACGAGAAAAATTTGCTGGTCGGACGGCTATCAATCTCCCTGCCTTGACGGTGAGTGTGGAGCAAATGCTTGATGCTCTCGAAGCTGTTGCCGGGGCGCAAGTTAGAGCCCTAGTCAAACTTGAACCGAACGCAGATATCGCTCGTTTGGTTGGCGGTTGGCCCGCTAGATTTGATTGCCAACGCACTAGAGACTTTGGCTTGACAGCTGACGCCTCGTACGAGGACGTCATCCGTCAATATCAGCAGCTAAGCTAACGACACTCTAAGTGGATCAAACCACCAATGGAGTTTGCGATCCATCCATTGTGATAATGGTCCCGGTAACGTAGCTTGCCCGATCTGATGCCAAATAGACAACTGTGTCAGCTACTTCTTCAGGCGTGGCCAGGCGGCCCATCGGTACTTTGCTAGTCGCATCCTTGAGCGCTTGCTCTTCGGAAATTTTTTCGTGTGCAGCCGTAACTTTAATGCCTTCTTTCAAGCGCTCAGTTAGGGTAGCGGCCGGATTGACTGCGTTGACACGGATACCATAAGGGGCATATGCAGCAGCTAAGCCAGCAGTCGCGAGCATAAGGGCCGCGTTTGCACTGCCGCCCGAGATGTGTACGGTAGAGGCAACTTTTCCGCCGGCACCCACAACGTTGACGATCACTCCCTTACGACGTTCTCCCATTCGCTTAATTACGGGATCCATCATATTGATGTAAGTGAAAAACTTCGCATTCAACGCATTCCGCCAGATTTCTGGAGTCAAATCGGGGGCGGCAGTGCGTTTGGCGGCGCCTGCCGAGTTTACTAACACATCTACGTTCCCCAATGCTTTTTCTGCTGCATTTAACGCCGCTAACGCGGAGTCAGCACTGGTTAAATCAGCGGAGAATACAGCGATACGGTTGGCAACTGCTGGAAGCTCTGTGATGAGCCTCTGTTTAGCCGCTTCAAGGTTTGCTTGGTCTCTTGAAACTAGGCTAACTTTTGCCCCTTCTTGCAGAAATACTCGAGCACAGGCCAAACCTATGCCTTTGCTTCCGCCGGTGATGAGCACGTGTTGATTGGTTAAATGTAAATCCATGTTGACTCCAGTTAGTATATTGGTCGATGTTATTCAGGTTTAATGTTTTGCGCTTTGATTAATGCAGTCCATCGGTCGATTTCGTCATTCACGAGTTTTGTAGCTTGCTCTGGCGTCGTTACTTCCGGAACGAGACCCATCTCTAAAAGCTGAGCCCTGCCGCTAGGAGTGCCCATCGCTGAATTGATGTCTTTATTTAGCTTGTCGATGATAACCTTGGGCGTACCTTTAGGCGCAGCAACACCTACCCAGAAGTCCATCGACATCCCGTTCAGTCCCTCTTCCTTTGCGGTGGGTACATCGGGTAATACGTCTACGCGTTTATCTGACAATACAATTAAGGGACGCAGTTTGCCGCTCCTTATATGCGGTAATACCGTGGTGACGGTGCTCACGAGAATTTGCACTTGACCGGCCATTAAGTCGGCCAGCACGGCACCGGCACCTTTGTAGGGGACGTGCACGATATCGGTCTGAGTCACGCTTTTAAACAACTCGCTACCCAAATGAGTGTTGGTGCCGATTCCGCCTGATCCGAAATTGAGTTTCCCAGGCTGAGACTTAGCTAACGCGATTAATTCTTTTATGTTGTTGGCAGGTACATTGGGATTGACGACCAAGACGTGTGGAACAGACACCACGATGCTGACGGGAGTAAAACTTGTTTTAGAGTCGTAGGGCAGGTCGGGTGTCAGTCCCGCGGCGGTCGCGTAGGACATTTCTATCGTTAATAAGGTTTGTCCATCGGGTGTCGCACGCGCGACTGCGTTGCGACCTACAACGCCTCCTCCTCCTAGCTTGTTTTCAACTATCACGGGGGTATTAATAGTTGGCCCTAGCGTTTGTGCAAGCAGTCTAGCAACGATGTCGGTTGCACCCCCTGTGGCAAAAGGTACGACTAAGGTGATGGGCTTACTTGAGCTCGACGGTTGAGCAAAGACGCAAGTGCACATGGTAAAGATCCCCAGCAGTATTACTGTGGATTTACTCAAAAAATTCGCTCTTGTTGCCGGTTTGCTTGTAAGTGACGCCATGCGTTTGTCTCCGCTCTATGATTTTTATTTTTTAAAAACTGAGGTGCGCTCGCTGGATTAGTTGAGCCCACTGATTTTGTTGGTCTTTGACGTAGCGTTTTGCCTCTTGAACGGAGCCACCCATCGGGGTGCTGCCTTCGCTTTCCAATTGTTTGATCAATTCTGGATTATGCAACGCATTGTTAATTACTTCGTTGAGTTTATTGAGTATCGCCTCGTCTGTATTTGCTGGCGCGATCACAACCTTCCAGTCAGTTGCTACAAAATTCTCAAAGCCAGACTCTGATAGAGTAGGTATGTCGCTAAGCAAAGATAGACGTTTCGCGGAGGTGACCGCAAGCGCTCTTAATTTGCCGGCCTCAATGAGCGGCATCAGGCCCTGAGGAGTGGCAAACATGAAATCTGTCTGGCCGCCCATTAAATCAGCAAGGGCTGGCGATGCCCCTTTGTATGGAACGATCAATACTTTGTAGCCTGCTTGTAGCGACAGCATTTCACCGGCGAGGTGTCCAACAGTGCCAAGACCGGCTACTCCTTGCTTTATCCCGGCGTTTTTGCTTTTTGCCGCTGTGATTAAGTTATCTAATGTCTTGTAGGGCGATTCAGCACGAACCACCAATATCATTGGTACGTCAGCAATCAGTGCGACCGGAATAATGTCCTTGTCTACATTGAAAGGCATGGCCGGTAGGACTGCGGGATTAATTGCGAGATTGGATGTTTGTCCCATGCCTAGGGTGTAGCCGTCAGGCCTTGCTTTGGCGACAATGTCTAGGCCTATGTTGCCTCCAGCGCCTGGCTTGTTTTCCACAACAAGTGTCCACTCGGTGTTCCGAGCTATCTTGTGAGTCAAGTTTCTAGACACTACATCTGTGCCGCCGCCCGGTGTATAAGGCACCACAAACCGGATAGGACGTTCAGGCCAAGAAATGGATTGAGCATTTGCTGTCGCCGCAATAATGATGCAAAGCAAACCACTCGTAAGCCAGCGCCTACAACAAATTGACCGGAGGCTGATCTTCAATCTTTTACTCCAATCACTCCATCTTGGATCAAGTTTTCAATATCTGCTTGGGCATAACCAAGGTCCGTGAGCAGTGCTCGAGTGTTGGCGCCAAGACGGGGAGGAGCGTTTCTGATTCCGAGTCTTTCTCCTGCCAGTGCTAATGGTAGCAATGCAACCCGTGTTTCAATTTCCTTGCCGGCACCGGTATTATCCGCGGCGATTGTTACAGGCGCTAAGCCACCCGTGGCTAATAGATGTGGGTCATCGAACAGATCGTGCGGTCGGGTGATCGGTGCGTAGGGCAAACCGGTTTTTTCAAAACGGTTCGAGAGCTCGGCTGCGCTGTAGTTTGCGAATCGCACTCTTAACTCAGGTATAAGCCAGTCTCGCACTCGGACGCGATCGTTATTCGTAACGAGTCGAGGGTCATCGCGCAGATCGTCGAACCCAAACTCCTCGCAGAGTATGGCCCACTGGGTATCGCTCACTGCCGATAAGAATATTTGCTCACCGTCTTTCACTGTAAATACGTCGTAGACAGCCCAAGCACTAATTCGATTGGGCATTGGATTAGCCGCCTTGCCTGTCACTGCGTATTGCATCATGTGCTGCGCAACGAGAAATATATTGTTTTCAAATAAGGCGCTGGCCACTTCTTGTCCCTTGCCAGTACGCGCTCTCTGCTGCAGCGACGCCAGTACACCGATGGCACCAAACATGCCCCCCATAATGTCATTGACACTGGTGCCCGCGCGTAAGGGACGACCTTCCGGACCCGTCATATAGGCCAGCCCCCCCATCATTTGGACGACTTCGTCAAGAGCGGTGCGATGATCGTATGGCCCCGGTAAAAAGCCCTTATGAGATACGTAAATGAGTCGCTCGTTAAGCTTAGTCAACGCTTCGTACCCGAAGCCCAGCTTGTTCATTGTGCCGCTTTTAAAGTTTTCGCTAAACACATCGGCACCGGCAACGAGTTTTAAAACAATTTCCTTGCCACGAGGATCTTTAACATCGACAGCAATACTTTTCTTGTTTCGATTGAACATCGGGAAAAAACCTGCGCCAGAACCCAGTAGCTTGCGTGTGTTATCACCTGACAGCGGCTCGACTTTGATGACTTCGGCGCCGAGGTCAGCCAGTATCATTCCGCAGGTCGGACCCATTACCATGTGGGTGAATTCAACAACACGAATGCCTTCGAGGGGGAGGGGTTCTTTGGTGGCCATATGTTTCTGTCTTTGCTCTGGGTTATTCTTTTGAGATCTCAGTCAATGTTTATAACATCGAGGCTTACTGCTCGGGGCTAGCAGCAAAGAGTCTTTAGATCTTTCATTCTTATCTTCAAAAGGTTTTTGATGCGCTGCAATATTTTCGTTCGACTTTTGGATTATCGCGACACGGGTGATCAGAGGGTGCTGCTTGCACTACTCGATATGTATGCCCGAGACCCCATGGGTGGCGGTGAAGGTTTGACTGAGGCTGTGAAGCAACGGTTATGTTCCGACTTAGCGCAGCACCCCGGCGCAGCGAGTTTTGTTGCGATGATTGACGGCGTTCACGTGGGTTTGTTGAACGCTATGATGGGTTATTCGACCTTCAAAGCCCGTCCACTCATGAACGTACATGATATCGCCGTGTTACCTGAGCGTCGTGGTCAAGGCGTTGGCCAAGCACTGCTGAAAGCAGCCGAGGATTTTGCCCGCGAACGTCATTGCTGCAAATTAACTCTCGAAGTACTGAGCGGTAACCGTGCAGCGATGCGTTCTTATGAGCTTTTTGGTTTTGAGCAATATGCCTTGCTGCCTGAAAATGGCCAAGCTTTGTTCATGCAGAAATGGCTGTAAGGTCCCATAGTCATATCCGACGACTTAGAAAGACGCCACAGCACCGTTTGAGCGAGGATCAAAGCCGCCTTCCATCACACCATTCGGATGCCTGATTAGCATGCCTGCGTGCCCAACCGCCTCATCCCAAGCACCTAAGATTTCGACCTCGTGGCCTAGGGCGCGCAATGAATTAATGGTTTTTTCGGGAAACCGGCTTTCAAGCTTGAGCGAGTCGCTCGATTGCCCCCAGGTGCGACCTAATAACCAGCGCGGACGTTCGATTGCCTGCTGTGGGTCATCGCCAAATCGCATGTTGCGATTGAAGATGGTTGCCTGCGTTTGGGGCTGACCATCTCCGCCCATGGTGCCGTAGACCATCACTCCACCATCAGACCGTTGGGCCATTGCTGGATTTAGTGTGTGGAATGGCTTTTTACCCGGCTCGAGCGTGTTCACGTGTTCTGGTTTTAGAGAAAAGCTACAACCCCGATTCTGCCAATTAACTCCGGACGTCGGTAGCACGACTCCCGAGCCAAACTCGTGGTAGATACTCTGTATGAATGAGACGGCGATGCCATGTTTATCTATTACCCCCATCCAGACGGTGTCGCCAGGAGAGGTTTTATTACCCCAAGGAGCAGCCTTGTTCTTATGTAGTCGCGCCGCCAGGTTATCCAGACTGGCTTTTGATAACAGCGATTGCGGATCCACTTTCATGAACGCGGGGTCAGTCAGATATTGGTCCCTGACACCGAATGCCAGTTTTGTGGCCTCTACCTGTGCGTGGATGAACTCGGCCCCTTCCGGATCGGTGTCCCAACCGCCGATTCGATCCATGATCCCCAAAATCATCAAGGAAATGAGACCCTGTGAGGGCGGCACCATATTGAACAGTTTCGAGTTACCTTGTCGATTGTGAAAGTCGACGCTCAGCGGATCGATTAGCTTCGCCTGATGAGAGTTCAAATCTTTGAGAGTGAGCGGACTGCCGGCTTGCATAAGCTCACTGGCTAGGCTTTTTGCGAGGCTTCCCCTATAAAATGATTCTGTGCCTTTAGTTGCGATGTGGGTGAGGGTGTCGGCCAGCCTGGCTTGTTTGAAAAGGGCTCCTTGTTTTGGAGCTACGCCAGCAGGTAAAAAACTCTCCGCAAAACCAATATGTCCATCAAGTTCTCTGCGCTTGGCCTCTGTGCACATAGCCTGACTGGCCGTCACCGGGATTCCGTTGTTTGCAAGAAAAATAGCATCCGCAAGGAGGCGACTCAGGGGTAGCTTCCCGTCGAGGTAGTTTTTGGATAAAGTATGTGCCGCACCCCAGCCTGAGATGGTACCTGCGACTGTCAGGGCCGCTACACCGCCTCGAAAGGGAATGCTTTCAGTGATTCCTTTATTTGCATACCAGGATCTGGTAGCTGCTTGAGCACTACGGCCGCTGGCATCGATTCCCCCAACTCTATTGTTAGGCCCGTTTATGACCCAAAATCCGTCGCCACCAATTGAGTTCATGTGTGGATAAACAACTGCGATCGTGGCAGCGGCTGCAATCATGGCCTCAATGGCATTGCCGCCTTCACGCATGACGGCGACAGCCGATTGTGCAGCTAGAGAATGGGGTGCTACGGCAATGCCGCGAAGACCATACACTGATTGTGTCAATTCATACTCCTACATTCGGTCAGAGGGATAATTGTTGTTGGCAAGCAAAATCCATGCCGTTTTTGGTATTTAATGACTAATTGATTTTCTCAGGTTAGTCCTCTAAAGCGGTAACATGACCCTATTGGCCGATACGAGTATTTCGGTTCTGGCTACAAAGTGAGCGCGACATTTATGCATACAACTGATCAGGATCCCGGTAGACCAATCTCGGTCGTGATTCGAGAGCGACTCAAGCAGGCGCGTAAACGATTTCACGCCAACGATAACATCTCGCATTTTATCGAACCTGGCGAGTTGGGGCTTTTGCTTGACGAGGTCGAAGACAAGATGAAGGGAGTGCTGGAAAGTTTGGTCATTGACACCCAGCATGATCACAACACGAATGACACCGCACGTCGAGTTGCCAAAATGTATTTGCAAGAGGTTTTTGGTGGTCGCTATGTACAACAACCTGCGATCACCGAGTTTCCAAATGCCGAGCATTTGAATGAATTGATGATAGTGGGACCGATCACAGTTCGAAGTTCTTGCAGTCATCATTTTTGTCCTGTTATTGGCAAAGTTTGGATAGGTGTCTTGCCGAACGAACATACCAATGTGATCGGCTTATCAAAGTATTCCAGACTCACTGAATGGATCATGTCTCGTCCGCAGATACAAGAAGAAGCGGTGGTGCAGCTCGCTGATCTGATCCAAGAAAAAACTCAACCTGACGGTTTAGCGGTAGTAATGAACGCAACGCACTATTGCATGTCATGGCGCGGCGTGAAAGACATGGGCACTCGCATGATTAACTCGGTCATGAGAGGTGCTTTTCTCAAGGACGCTAATTTGCGTCGTGAATTTCTTTCCCTGATCCCCAGAGAGGACTGATCATGTTGGTACGCTTGTTATACGTAAGTCGGGCAATTTCAGCCGATTCATCGATCGAAATCCAGTCCATCATGGATACGGCAAGAGAGCATAACTCTGCGAACGGTATTACCGGCATCCTCTGCTATGGCAGCGGAATCTATCTGCAGGCGCTAGAAGGCGGCCGCAGACAGGTAAATGAGTTGTTCAACCATATTGTCAAAGACCCGAGACATGAAGAAGTAGTGTTATTGCATTATGAAGAGATAACAGAGCGCCGTTTTGGCAGTTGGACGATGGGGCAAGTTAATTTGAGCAAGCTAAATACATCGGTTATTTTGAAATATTCCGAAAAACCAGAGCTTGATCCATATTCGGTGTCGGGGGCGATGTCGATAGCGTTGTTAGAGGAGCTAATGCGAACTGCTTTTATCATCGGCCGTGCGTAAGCTTGGCAGAATTTTTTTCGCATCTCCATAGAAAACGCAAATGAAAGATCATTCGACGACTGTTCGCTTACTGTTAAATTTGGGACATGCGATCGATCACATGTTCTTGTTGATTTTTGCCGCCTCGGTCGGTGTAATCGCCAGTGATTTTGGTTTTGGCAGTTGGGAAGATTTAATGCCTTATGGCGCGGGAGCCTTTGTGATGTTTGGGCTTGGCTCCATACCGTCTGGTCGCCTCGGTGACCTGTGGGGACGCCGTCGCATGATGATCGTCTTCTTTATTGGGATGGGTGCTGCGGCGTTGCTCGCCTCAGTAACGCAATCGGCTTGGCAGTTAGCAGCCGCGTTGACGCTGATCGGTGTATTCGCCTCTATTTATCACCCTGTCGGTGTGCCCATGCTCGTCCAAGCGTCTCTTAAGCCCGGTTGGGCGATCGGTATCAACGGTTTGGCTGGTAATTTTGGTGTCGCGCTCGCGGCGATGTTGACCGGATTTCTGATCAAATGGCTAGGCTGGCGTGCTGCCTTTGCGATTCCTGCAATTTTATCGATTATTTGTGGCCTTCTGTTTGCCAAAAATTGTCCTCATGAAATCGAAGCACCCGCCAAGCGCAAAAGCTCAGCAAAAGTGCAATTGCCTCCTGCATTGTTGACACGAGTGCTGCTGGTGATGACCATTACTGCTGTAACGGGAAGTATTTTGTTTAACTTTACGACCAACGGTAACAGCCAGTTGATGGTTGAGCGTTTTAAGGGTGTGATCAATGACCCTGCGGTGTTGGGCATATTACTCGCTGTCATATACGTGATAGCCTCCCTCGCGCAAGTAGTCGTCGGCCGTTTGGTTGATCGTTTTCCAATCAAACCCATCTTTCTCTGTATTGTGTTGTGTCAGATACCGTTCGTTGCATTTGCTTCACAAGCTCAGGGTTGGTGGTTGTTTGTCGCGATGCTCGGGGTCATGGTGTTTATATTCGGTGCAGTACCATTTATCGATGTCATGATTGTTCGTTATGTTGATGATCGGGTTCGCTCACGAGTCGCTGGCATTCGTCTGGCTGTCTCGTTGGGAATTAGTTCGATGGCCGTCTGGTTGCTCGGTCCAGCCGTGAAGGATCTGGGATTTGGTGCGCTGTTTCTTGTGATGACAGCCTTGGCAGCCCTAACAGCTTTAGTGGTTCTGATGTTGCCTAATGAGCAAAAAGTAAAGTTAGCCTAGAGGATATGTGATGACCAAACCGGTACGATTGCATCCTTACGAAGCAATAGAAATGCTCGGTAAAGATAGTGCGTGGGAGTGTGTTGCAGAGAGAGGAGGTGTGCTGCGACGCTCTATTACCTTTACAGATTTTGCTCAGGCATTCAGTTTTATGACGCAGATCGCACTAGTTGCCGAGCGCTTAAATCATCACCCCGAGTGGTTTAATGTTTTCAATCGCGTAGACATTACCCTTACTACTCACGATGCTGGGGGGATTTCAGCGCGCGATATTGAAATGGCTCAAACGATAGACCGCGTCCTAAATGCCTTGCATGGGGCTGAATGATTAAGATTTACGACAGCGCTCAGAGCAATATTTTATGTGCTCCCAGTCGCGTTGCCATTTTTTCCGCCATGTAAAACTTAATCCGCAGTTGATACATTGTTTGGTTGGAAGCTGTGATTTTTTTACACCACGCATGGGCGAGTCGTTTTTCATTAAAAGTCGAATCCAAGCTGGTTTTTATTTTTTGCCGTCTTGCGCGGAGATGAGGGCGTCGTTTTTTTTCGCGACCCGTGTTTTTCGATAATTGCAGCTTTACCGGCTTTCACCGATCCCTTCGCCCTTAGCGCAAAGAGCTTAGCTTTTGCCTCACGCGTCGCCGTCTCTAGGTCTACGACTGGGATTGGAATATCACGACCGACCGTCAACCCACATTGGACTTGCAGCGCTTGTGGCATTCGCCATGGTTCAAATAGCCAAGTATCAGGTACATTGCGCATGTAAGGTAGCCATTGCCTGACAAAGCGACCTTCTGGATCGTGATCGTGCGCTTGTTTAATTGGGTTGTATACCCGCGGTGTATTAATTCCTGTCGTACCCGATTGCATTTGCATCTGACTCCAGTGGATGCCTGGTTCGTAGTCGAGAAACAGCCTTGCTAACCATTCGCCGACTGGGCGCCAATGCAAAAACAATGGGTATGCGGCGACTGATACGAGCATTGCTCGCATTCGGAAATTAAGCCACCCCGTTTCTTTCAGCATGACGACGCAGGCATCGACTAATGGCCAGCCGGTTCTTGCATTTTTAAGTGCCTCAAAGTAGGCGTCGTTAAAGTCGTTTTCTCTAAAACCGTTATATCCACGATGCAGGTTTTTGTATTCTAGGTCGGGCTCGCTTTCAAGCTTCTGAATGAAATGACAGTGCCAATAAAGGCGGCTTACAAACGCAGTCAAGCCTTGGCGTTGGCGCGTTTCATGCAGTGGTAATTGCAGAAGTTTGGCTTGTGTCGCTTTTACGACCTCGCGCAAGCTGATACAGCCGAATGCGAGATAAGCTGAAATACGCGAACAAGCTGTAGGTGCTGACAGGGGCGACGATATGCCTCCCCGGTACTGGTTACTGCGCTCGTCTATGAAATTATTCAGCGTTAGTAACGCCTGGCTGCGACCGCCTTTTTGTCGTCTTGGCGCGGTATGTTGGTCAACCAGCATCGTCGTCACTTGAGGCACTTGCGGGGCAGGTAAGGGCAGTGATGCTATTTGTAGTGACGGCACTGGCAGGCACGGTTGAGATGTGTGTAAGTCCCAAGCGTCTTTCCAATCATTACGATTTTTAAGTTTTCGCACTACACCGAATTGTCGGAATTCCTTCCATTTGATACCTTTGTTTTTGCACCACGTGCCGACTTCTTTGTCACGTCGAAAAGTGAAGGCATTGCCGGTCTCTTCGTGTGAGTAAAGAGCGTAAAACGGCGCTTTAGCGAAAAGTTGCTCTAGAATTTCGGTTGCTTCACCCGTCATGATGTATAGCGAAGCGCCCAGCGACTTAAGGTGGCTATGCAACTCGCGCAGACTTTCGATCAAGAAGCTGTAATGTTGCGCCGACATATCGGGTTGAGCCCAGAGTTTGGGTTCAATGATGTATAGGCAGGCGAGCGGTCCTTTCGCAGCAGCAGCGTGCAAAGCTGCATGGTCATAGAGGCGCAGATCGCGTTTGAACCAGACTAGGTTGTAGGACATGG
>Ga0164297_10003458_pt1 | contig 14653 bp, 5 predicted proteins | sample GEODES058metaG_FD_113539 | JGI IMG/M metagenome (GOLD analysis project Ga0164297, IMG submission 113539) | Dystrophic lake water microbial communities from Trout Bog Lake, Wisconsin, USA - GEODES058 metaG | ecosystem: Environmental > Aquatic > Freshwater > Lake | place: USA: Trout Bog Lake...
GTAAGATGCAAAATACCTGCACCAACAGCGGGTGCGTTACATCTCTGGGTGGCGGATTTACGAACCTCTATGGCGTGGCTGTCGACAACAGCGGATATCTCTATGTAACCGATAGCGGCACGAATCTTGTCAGCAAATTAAGTGTGACCTGCGCAAACAGCGGATGCGTATCCACGTTGGCGCCACTCTTCACATTTAGCAATCTAATCGGCGTATCGGTGACAAGAGCCATAACGTCTACGTAACGGACAGCACGTTGGACTCGGTCTACGAAATTCTTGCCAGCGGCGGATACACCACGGTCAATCCAGTTTCCATCAACTACAACGGGACCGTCCAAAATGTAGCCGCCGATGCAAAGGGTGACATGTTTGTCGCGATGAACAGCGCCGGCTCTGAGCAGGAGATTCTTGTCGGTGCCGTGCCATTCGGGCTGGTGAACATCAACAACCCAAGTTCCAGCATCAGTCTGACATTTGATTTCACCGGCACGCAGACCATCAACGCGCCGGCTGTACTGACCCAGGGCCTGAGCGGAAAAGATTTTGCCGATGCCACAACAGGAAGCTGCAACACCAACGGCACCAGCTTCAGCTATGGCGCAGGCGGTTACTGCACGGTGAATGTGACGTTGACGCCGCAGGTTGCAGGCATGCGGAGTGGCGCGGTAGAGCTGCTGGACCATAGCGGTGCGGTGCTGGCTACGGCATATCTTGACGGCATCGGATATGGCCCGCAGACGGCACTCTATCCGGGTACGCAGGGCGCGCTGGCAGCAAACGCCATCAGTACCAACCACATTGATCCCTATGGCATCGCAGTGGATGCCGCCAACAATATCTATCTGTCAAACACCAACTCCATTGCAGGCGTCAGCGTGCTGATGGTGCCGCCAACAGACACGGCCTGCACTACGCTGACAGATTGCGTTTCGCTGGCTGGCAATTTGAGCCCGGCAATTCTTGAGCCCGGCGGCGTGGCGGTAGACGGCGCTGGCAATATCTACATCGCAGACTACAACGCGCGCGTGGTGGAAGTTCCGCCCAGCGACCAGAGCTGCAGCACGCCTGGCGATTGCGTCAGCGTGGGAACGGGCCTTGTGCATCCGTACGGCCTGGCGGTGGATGGAAGTGGTAATCTCTACATCGCCGACGGCAGCGGATTTGTATTGCAGGTACCGCCGGGCGACCGCAGCTGCAGCAATGCACTGGATTGCGTTCACGTGGGAACCGGTTTCACTTCCCCGCGCGCTGTGGCCGTTGATCCCGGCAACAACGTTTACATCACAGACTTCAAGGGCAACTTTGTGATGAAGGTGCTTGCCACCGACCTGACCTGCAGCAATGCCGGCGATTGCACCGACATTGGACCCGCCATTAACGCACCGACAGGCGTGGCGGTAGATGCGAGCGGTAGCGCGTACATCACCTACCAGAAGAACGGTGCCAACAATCTATTTGTTCGCGTACCAGCCACGGACCTGACTTGTGCAACCGCGACTGATTGCACCGTCATTACCGGCACTTACACATCACCCTATGGCGTGGCGTTGGATGGCAGCGGCGACATTTACTTCACCGACAATAATTCCTCCGTGAGCGAACTGAATGTAGGCACCGGGCCAACTATCGCCTTCCCAACAGCCACGGCGCTGTATGACGAAGACACGACCGACGGCGCGCTATCGACAACCTTCGCCAATATCGGCACCGCCAGCCTGAGCATTTTGCAGCCAGCCGCTGGCACCATGAATCCGAAGTATCCCAACAGTTTTGCCTATGACGTGACGCTGAGCACTTGCCCGCAGCTCAGTTCCAGCAGTTCTGCCTACTCAGTCAATGCCGGCGCTACCTGCATCTATGGCGCGGACTTTATCCCCGCCGCAGCGGGAGCCAATTCCGGCCCGCTTGCTGTCACGGACAACAATCTGGGCGTGAATGGCACACACAATGTAGCTTCGTTCAGCGGCACCGGCCTGGCGGCTACACCCACGCTGAGCTTTGTTCCCGCACCGAACTCGCAGGTATATGGCACAGCCATCACGGCGGGATCGTTGGATGCAACGGCTACCTACAACAGCGCCACCGTTGCCGGATCCTTCGTGTACACGACCACCATCAGCAGCGTGCCCAACTCCACCGTGACTGCCGGTACGACGATTCTGCCCGTAGGCATCTACACCATCACCGCAACCTTTACACCGACAGACACAGTGGATTTCAAATCCACTTCCACCACGGCCACCTACACGGTGAACCAGATCACGCCGACGCTAACATACGTGCCGGCTCCCACCACGCAGGTATATGGCACGGCCATTGCGGCGGGTTCGCTGGATGCAACGGCAACCTATAACAGCGTTGCTGTTCCCGGATCCTTCGCGTACACGACCACCATCAGCAGCGTGCCTAATTCGACAGTGACTGCCGGCACGACGATTCTGCCAGTCGCCAACTACACCATCAAGGCAACGTTTACGCCCACCGACACAGTGGACTACGCTTCAACCTCCACCACGGCAAGCTACAGCGTTACCCTGGTTACGCCGACATTGACCTTTGTACCTTCGCCCGTCACGCAGGTATACGGAACGGCCATCGCTGCGGGTTCGCTGGATGCAACGGCAACCTATAACAGCGTTACTGTTCCCGGAACCTTCGCGTATACGACCACCATCAGCAGCGTGCCCAATTCCACGGTGACTGCCGGTACGACGATTCTGCCGACGGCGAACTACACCATCAAAGCAACCTTTACACCGACTGACACCGTGGACTACGGCACTGTATCCACTACGGCTAGCTACAGCGTGACGCAGGCAACGCCGGTGCTCGCATACGTTCCTGTTCCCATCACGCAGGTCTACGGCACCGCTATCAGTTCCGGTGCGCTGGACGCAACGGCCACATTCAACAGTGCAAGTGTCTCCGGCAACTTTGCGTATACAACCACCATCAGCAGCGTACCCAACTCCGCAGTGACGGCAGGAACGACGATTCTGCCGGTGGCGAACTACACCATCAAGGCAACCTTCACGCCGACCGACACGGTGAACTATGCCTCCACCTCCACCACGGCCAGCTACAGCGTGACGCAGGCCACTCCAGTGCTGGCGTACGTGCCAACTCCTGCAACGCAGGTGTACGGCACAGCCATTACTACGGGTGCGCTGGATGCGACAGCCACATTCAATAGCGCCACCGTGCCGGGCTCCTTCGCCTACACGACGACAATCAGCGCAGTACCCGGATCGACAGTGACTGGCGGCACGACAATTCTGCCAGTGGCCAACTACACCATCACGGCTACCTTTACGCCGACCGATGCGGTGGATTACAAGTCCACGACCACTACGGCGAGTTACAGTGTCACTCAGGCAACACCGGTACTGGCCTACGTACCCGCTCCAGCCACACAGGTGTACGGTGCGGCCATTACGACAGCATCGCTCGATGCAACAGCCACCTACAACAGCGTTACCGTTCCCGGATCCTTCGCATACACGACGACAATCAGCGCGGTACCTGGCTCGACTGTGACCGGCGGCACGACGATTCTGCCAGTGGCCAACTACACCATCACGGCTACGTTTACCCCAACCGACACGGTGGATTACAAGACCACTTCCACCACGGCCGCTTACACCGTGACCCAGGCAACACCGGTGCTGGCCTACACACCGGCTCCAAACACTCAGATCTACGGAACTGCGATTGGCACTACATCACTGAATGCGACGGCCACCTATAACAGCGCCACGGTACCTGGTTCGTTCGTCTACACGACGACAATTAACGCGGTACCCGGATCAGTTGTAACCGGCGGCACCACCATTCTGCCGGTTTCCGCCTACACCATCACGGCAACGTTCACGCCAACCGACACGGTGGATTACAAGACCACTTCCACCACGGCCACCTACACCGTGACCCAGGCAACGCCAGTGCTGAACTACGCACCGCTTCCCAATACGCAGGTGTATGGCACGGCAGTTGCAGCGGGTTCTCTGGATGCAACGGCTACCTTCAACAGCGTTACCGTACCGGGAAACTTTGCATACACAACAACGATTAGCGCGGTTCCCGGCTCAACCGTTACGGCTGGTACGACGGTTCTACCGGTCGCGGTCTACACCATCACTGCAACCTTTACGCCGACCGATACAGTTGATTACAAATCCACATCGACCACGACAACCTACAGCGTGACGCAGGCAACGCCAGTGATGACGTACGTTCCTCTGCCTGCCACGCAGGTGTACGGCACGGCCATTACCACCGCATCGCTGGATGCAACAGCTACCTACAACAGCATTGCGGTCCCCGGAACCATTGCCTATACGACGACCATCAACAGCGTTGCCGGTTCCACAGTAACTGGCGGCACGACGATTCTGCCGGTCGCGGTCTACACCATCACGGCAACCTTTACGCCGACCGACACCGTGGATTACAAGTCCACATCCACCACGGCCGCCTATAGCGTCACGCAGGCCACACCGGTTCTGGCCTATGTGCCCTCGCCGAATGCGCAGAGCTATGGCACAGCGATTACGGCAGGCTCGCTGGATGCAACGGCCACCTTCAACAGCATTGCCGTACCCGGCAGTTTCGCTTACACCACAACGATTAGCGCTGTACCCGGTTCGGCTGTGACGGCAGGAACAACCATTCTGCCGGTGGCGGTCTACACCATCACGGCAACCTTTACGCCGACCGATACGGTGGATTACAAGACAACGACAACCACTGCGACCTATACCGTCACCACGCTGACGCCGGTCATCGGCATCACCAGCAGTGCGAACCCGGTCTACGTGCAGAATGCAATTCTGTTCACGGCAACCGTAACTGCGCCGCCGGTGATTGTTCCGGGCACGGTCAACTTCCTCGACGGCACCACAGTTATCGGCACCGGAACACTGAACAACGGTGTGGCCACACTGCTTATCTCCACACTTACATCCGGCGCGCACAGCATCACGGCAACCTATGTTCCGCCGAATGCCAATTACGGCACCGTGACCACAGCATCGCCAATTGCTGAAGTAGTGGATGACTTCACGCTCAGCACCAGCATCACCGCGGGTGTCATCGTCGGCAGCGGCAATGTACTTACCTTCACCATAACGCCGGAGAATTCCACCACCTTCCCGGCTGCGGTCACACTCTCGCTCTCCGGTCTGCCAACCGGCGCCACCTATACCATCACGCCGGGTGCGGTGATTGCAGCTGGCAGCGGCGCACAGACAGTGACTATCAACATCAAGATCCCCGCCAGCAGCGCAGCATTGCACAGTCCGCAAATCGGTCCGCGCAATGCGGGTTACCTGGCCCTGGCGTTACTATTGCTGCCCTTTGCCGGTCGGCTGCGTAGATATTCCAAATCACTGGGACGTCTGCTTTGCATCCTGCTGCTTCTGTTTGCCAGCCTTGCCTCGGTCTTCGGCATCAGCGGTTGCGGCACCACGCAACAGAAAATCTACACCGTGCTCATCACCGCAACTTCCGGCACGCTGACGCACGTCACCACCATCACACTGGCGGTGGATGAATAAACAAATTCGGCTGTATCGAATGTAGAGAAATCAAACCCCAATCTTTCGCCGCAACTGCGGAGGATTGGGGTTCTGGTTTTAACACACCTATGCAGTTTGATTACGGCGCGCAATGAGCATTGGGATCTTTCACCACGCTCAAGTTCGGCGCTGCAACAAATGTTCCGTTGCCGGCACCCAGCATCACGTCATACGTATAGCCATCGTCGGCGTTGTAGACCACGGCCAAGTCGGTAATGCCATCGCGATTGAAATCCGCCGCTGTTAACTGCGGAGATGTACCCGGCATACGCAGAGGAAACGACCATTCTTTTTTGAAGGATCCGTTGCCGACACCGGCAAGCACCGTCACTGTACTCGCATGCCAATCGGAGACAGCGAGGTCGAGAATGCCATCGTGATTGAAGTCGGCCACAGCAATCGATACGACTGAATCCAGATGCGCGATGGTACCGACTGATTTCATACCGCCCGCTCCATCGCCCAGGAAAAGCACCAGCGTTCCATCTTCATCCCCGACAATCACGTCAGGAACGCCGTCGCGGTTAAAGTCTCCGATGACGATGGCGCGAGGAGCGCTGCCCACCTTCCACGTGGATGTGATGACTTTGTATTTCCCATTCGCCTGCCCCAGAGAGATGCTGAGCGATGCCGGCCCTGAGTGACCCAGCATTGTGGGATGAATCTCCGCAATGTCCATGATGCCGTCGCGATTGAAATCACCCATTACCATCAGCGGAGCAATCGGGGCCTCATCCGTTGCCCGCATTGCAACGCTCGAGGCCTTCACCGGCGCGGCAGGCTTCTTTGCGTCAGCAGCAAATGCAGGGCCCGCGACTGCAAGTCCCGCTGCCAGCACGGCAATCGTCTGACGCAATTTGTAATTCATCGGCATCATGATTGTTTGAAGCCCGCTTCCAGTTCCAACTGAAGTTAGCACAAATTCTATACGTTGTTATCGTTCACTATCCTGCCATTTATCTACCGTTAATAATCCACAAAATCCAGATGTTTATAATCAACAAACTAATGTGCCGCTTTCATCTTCGCCAAGCTATATTTCTTCTTTCCCTGCTCTGCTGCACGGCAGGAGCCATTGCGCAGATTGACCTCGCCGGACTGAATGGCACGGTCACCGATGCCTCTGGATCGCGGATTGCCGGCGCGCGTATCGTCGTCGAGCAACGCTCCACCGGTTTGCATCGCGAGACAACTACATCCTCCACTGGAACCTATTCCATCGTTGACCTGCCCATCGGGCAATATCGCATCAGCTGTTCGGCTACGGGATTTCAGGATCGTGTCATCGACGCTCTTGAGCAGACCGTTGGCCGCACGCGCACGTTGAACATTGTGTTGCCGGTGGCCGGCGCAACACAACGCATCTATGTTTCCGGTCTTGCCTCGCAGATTGATGAAACCTCCGCCACGCTCGGCTCCAGCACGGAACCGACGCAGGTGAAGGAGTTGCCACTAAACGGCCGCAACTGGTCTACGCTGACGGCGCTGGCGCCCGGCGCGGTAGATACCGGCGGCAGCAACCAGCGCAGCATACGATTTGCCGGTCGCGGCTTGGATGACAACAACTTCACCTTCGACGGCATTGACGCCACCAATATTGTTAACCAGGCGCAGCAGCCGTTTGTGCGGCTGGCCATTCCGCTCGATGCGGTCGAAGAGTTCCACATCGCCGTAATGCTGTTCACTGCAGACAACGGCAGCACGCCGGGCGGCCAGGTGGCTGTCGCTTCCAAATCAGGCTCCAATCAGTTTCATGGCTCGTTGTTTGAATATCTCCGCAACTCCATCTTCGATGCGCGACAGCCGGACGACACGCTGGATCCGCAGAAGCCACCGTTTCGTCTGAACCAATTTGGCGGCGGATTTGGTGGTCCCATGTATCGAGACCACAGTTTTTTCTTCATCAACTATGAAGGCCTGCGCCAAACACTTGGTCAAACGCTGGTCGGCTATGTTCCCAGCAATGCGGTGCGGTCGCAGGCGTCCACCAACCCGTCGCTTGTTGCCATTATCAATGCCTTTCCTATTGGCTCGCTGCCGGTCAGCGGTAATTCTCAAATCTCAGAGTTTGTCGGCTTCGGCCACCAACTGGACCATGAGAATTCCGCCATGCTGCGATTGGACCAGCACTTTTCTGCGGTGGACTCTGCCTACCTGCGATTCAACTTCGATGCCGCAGTCAGTGCCGTGCCTATTGTGGAAGGCGGAAGTTACATCAACAACACGCAGCAGATTGCCTCGCGCCCGGTAAATGGAGAGATTGAATATCTTCACGTCTTCTCCCCGCACATCGTGGATGAATTAAAGTTCGGATTCAATCGCGGCAATGTTTACACCACGAACTTGAGCGGACTCAATACGCCGTACACCATTTCCATCTCCGGCTACACGCCGCTTCTCAATAACGAATTCAAAACCGGCGTCGGTAATTCCTATTCCTACATAGATAACCTCACGCTTGTGCACGGCGCACACACGCTCAAGCTCGGCGTCGAGACGCGCCGCATCCAGTTGAACCAGGGCAACACCGCCAACGGCACCGTCACATTTTCTTCCATCACGAATTTTCTGAATAACTCGGTCAGTTCCGCCACCTACGCATCTCCGCTGCCGGTCAATGGTCTACGCAAGACCGAGCTATATTCCTACGCGCAGGACGAGTGGAAACTGCAGCCGAATCTGACCCTGAACCTCGGCGTGCGTTATACCTTCTTCAATATTTTTCATGAAGTCTTTGGCCGCGCCATACCCTTTGACTTTGCCACCTGCGGGCCGCAGGGCTTTTGCCCCGCCGGTGCCAGCTTTGGCACCACAAATACTCTGGATGTAGATCCGCGTGTCTCCGTCATCTGGAGCCCGGGCGTTTTCCACGGCAATACCATTGTGCGCGCCGGCGGCGGACTGTATCACGGTGATGGCCAGTTGGATGATCAGAACCTGCCTATCAGCAATGAAGTTGCGCAGTATTCGCTGAGCGCTGCCTCCACACCAACGCTGTCTTATCCGGTGACGCCGTTCTTCAACGGGCCCGGTACAGTTTCTGCGCGCGATGACGACCGCAATCGCAAAGACTCCTACGCCAGCCAGTGGGGACTCTCGGTGCAGCAGAACCTTGGCCACAACTTCGTCAACACGCTTTCGTATGTCGGCAGCAAAGGCACGTATCTGCTGACTACTTCCTATGTGAACCTCATCAACCCGCTCACCTCCACGCGGCCATACTCTGGATTCGGACAGGTACAGTGGCGTGGCAACATCAACAACAGTTCGTATCATGGATTGGTTGAAAGCCTGCAACGCAGCTTTACGCACGGCCTGCTGATTTCAGCCAACTACACCTGGTCGCACCAGATTGATCAGGACTCTCCCGGCGGCGGCGATGCAGATTATCCGCAGAACCCTGCCTGCCTTCCCTGCGAACGTACCTCCGGCGACTATGACGTACGCCATGTGCTGAACACCAATCTTGTTTACGATTTCCCCTTCGGACCGGGGCAGCGATATCTTGCAAATGCCAACACACCGCTGCAGCAATTCGGCGCGGCGATTCTTAGCCGATGGAGCATCTCGCCGATACTCACCGCGCGCACAGGCCTGCCGGTCAACGTCACGGAAGACCGTTCCAGCTCTTCTGTCGCCACGGGATATGCGACCAATCAGCGACCCAACATCAAGCCTGGTGTGCCTCTCACCCCGCCCGGCGGACGCAGCGTAACTTCATGGATTAACCCGGCAGCATTCATACTGGTCACCGGTACAGGTTACGGCAACGCACCACGCAATATCGCCCGCGGGCCGGGGCTGTGGCAGGAAGATTTTGTCCTCGCGCGGCAAATTCCGCTGCACAAACAATTTCAAATGCAGTTCCGCAGCGAGTTTTTTAACATTTTCAATCGCGCGCAGTACGGTCTACCGCTTGCGGATTTTTCCACTACAACCTTCGGCCAAATTATCAGCACGGTGAATACCGGGCCGGTGGGCACAGGAACGCCGAGGCAGGTGCAGCTGGCGCTGCGGCTGGAATTCTGAGGCCTCTCGCCTGTTCAGAAATGATGTTTTGATGTCTACAGGTCAACCATCTAATGCGTCTGCTACTATCTATCCAACAAAATTTCCGCAACACAAGAACATTCCTATGAAAACTGAAAAGCTCATAACCCGGCTCGATTTTCTGAAGCAGTCAGGTTTATTCGCCGCAGGTTGCACCTTCCTGCCACGCACCGTTCTGGCTGCCGTCACTCAACCCCTGCAAAGCTCTGCCGTGAGTATTAAGAAGCTGGCGGAGTATCAAATTGTGGTGCCCGACCAAGCGAGCCCAGTAGAACAACAGGCGGCTGAGAAGTTGCAGCACTATGTACATGAGCTGACGCATACAGAACTGCCGCTGCGGAAGGAATCCGAATCTAAGAGCGGAATTGCATTCTTTATCGGACAGACACGCTACGCGAAATCGCGGAACATTAATTTAAAAGAATTGGAAGAAGATGGATACACTCTTCACCCAGTCGGGAAAAGTTTGATTATCGTCGGCGGCACAGCCAAAGGCGTGCTGGCCGGGGTCTATGGCCTGATAGAACTTTGGGGCTTCAGGATGTACACCTCCACTGCGATTCATGTTCCGGAAGTATCATCCGTCAGCATTCCTAAGACTCCCGTAGTCGTTGTGCCAATCATTCGCTACCGCACCACATCCTATCCCGATACTCGCAATCCGGAATACACGGACTGGCACAGTCTCTCTTCACGCAACGATTGGGGATTGTTTGTACACACTTTCAATGAACTGGTTTCTCCGGATAAATACGGCAAAACGCATCCGGAATATTTTTCTCTCATCAACGGCACGCGACTGCCGGGTACGCAGCTTTGTCTTTCCAATCCGGAAGTGCATGATGTGCTGGTTGCAACTTTGAAAGACAGAATTGCCGCCAGACCGAGCGCCACGTATTGGTCAGTTAGCCAGAACGATAACGATCAGTATTGCCACTGCGAACCATGTATGGCGATCAACGCAAAATATGGTGGAGTGCCCAGCGGCTCCATCCTGAATTTCGTCAATGGTGTGGCCAAAGAATTTCCTGACAAGATTATTTCCACCTTGGCTTACTGGTACACAAGAACACCTCCGCAGAACATCGTCGCCGAACCCAACGTCAACATCATGCTGTGCAACATTGAAAGCAGCCGCCAGGGGCCTGTGTATGAGACGGACCCAAAATTTTCCAGCGACCTTATCAACTGGGGGAAACTCTCCGGCAACATCCTTATCTGGGACTACAACATCCAGTTCAGCAATCTTGTCAGCCCGTTCCCCAATCTCCACACCATTAAACCGAACATCAAGTTCTATACCGACCATCATGTAAATTCACTGTTCATGCAGGCGAACGGCCAGTCTGGCGGTGAGATGGCCGGGCTGAGAGCCTATCTGCTCAGCGAGCTGATGTGGGATCCGAATGCAGATGACAACGTCATCATCAATGATTATCTGCAGGGCTTCTACGGCGACGCTGCACCATTCATCCGTCAATACATCGACAAGATGCGTGAGTCGATGATCAGTACCGGGTTCAAACTGAATATTTTCGGCAGCCCGGAAGATGCGAAGAATTCATATCTGTCAGAAGACATGCTGAAGGTATACAGCGGCTTGTTTGATCAGGCAGAAAATGCCGTGGCAAAGAATCCGGAATTGCTGGCACGAGTAAAAATCGCTCGACTGCCGATTTTGTATGCGCAGATTCAGATTGGCCGCAATGAAGTGGATACGCCGCGCAGCATGTTCGCGCATAACGCAGACGGCAAGGTCTACGTAAAGCCGGAGATGAAATTGCACGTCGCCGAATTCGTCAAAGGATGTAAGGAAGACGGAGTGACGCGGGTTCGCGAAAGAACCACCACGCCGGATGATTATCAGGCGTCCTATAACCGCGTCTTCACAAAGATTGAGCAGATGCAAACCGCCAAGTCCTTCGCGAAGAAAATTACACCAATCACACTTCCCGTAGGCGGGGCGGTTGCAGCTCAGAAACACACCGACGGCCTTTTCGGGTCGTGGGAGTCCTGGAGCGCGCCGGATGCAAATTGGATTGCATACAAGGGCCAGCACATGGACTTCATTCTCGACCTGGGAGAAGTCATGGACATCCAATCCATCAACATGGATTTCCTGAATTCACAGGCCCAGCCCGACTGGAACTTCTGGGTGCTGCCCACCTACGTCAGTTATGCCACATCAGCTGATGGTACGACCTATAGCGATGAAATCAAGATTGCCAATCCGCATGATCCGAATCCAAAAGTGAATCCAGATATCGCCAAAATTCCGGTGATGTCTTTCCCGGCAAAGTTGGGGCCGGGGGTCAGGGCACGCTACATCAAGGTCCACGGAGAAAGCCTGCTGCACATGCCTTCGTGGCATATTCGTGCAGGGCAAGCCGCCATACTATGCACGGATCAAATTATGGTTTTGTAATCGTCACAAATTCGTTCGCAGCGATTCTCAAAATCGTTATATCGGCTGGCAGTTATTATGACTGCCAGCCGCAACGTTTAAAGCCTGCCGTGTAGCAAACATTTTCCGACTCGCATGCACGGCAGGCGGAAACCGCAGCAACACATCGTTGTATGCTTAACTACATGGCTATCGCTTCCTGCCATGCAATTTCAACTCCATGCCCACGAAAGATTCTGGTCAGTAAAGTCATCCAGAATCAATACCTGAGAAAGTCAGCAACTACCGTATGCATCCATACGGCCCGAGGAAAATCGAGATGAAAAAGCTAGTAATCGCTGGGCTCTTCCTGGCCCTGGCGACCAGCCACTCATATGCGCAGATTAATGCCGGCGAGAAGCAGCCTGAAGCCAGCTTGCCATTCAACATGGTGCAGGTAACAACTCTTACGTATCCATGGCGCATTGCGTTTCTGCCGGATGGGCGCATGCTGATTACCGAAAAGGTAGGCGCTCTGTGGCTGGTCACGCAGCAAGGCACCAAGACGCCGGTCACCAATGTTCCTGCTGTTCTTTATCGCGGACAAGGCGGCATGCTCGGCGTCTATCTCTCTCCGCATTACGCCAAAGACCACAGTGTTTATCTCACCTACTCGGAGCCTGGCGATGGCGGCTCGAGCCTCGCTCTGGCGCGGGCGCGGCTTGCTATCGGTCATGATTCGGCAAGCCTCGAAAATCTCACCGTCATCTGGCGTGATGGTGAACGTGGCAATGGCGGACAGTTTGGCGCTCAAGTTGCCTTTTCTCCGGATGGAAAATATCTCTTCCTCACTGTTGGCGATCGTCAACGCATGACGCCGGCGCAGGACCCGAACCAGCCGCTGGGAAAAATTCTACGGCTCACACTCGACGGCAAGCCTGCGAAGGGAAATCCAATGGCCGGACAAACAGGAAAGCCCACTGTACCTGTGATTGATCCGCCTGCAGATACTGAAGCGGCAAAATCGGCACCCGTCGTGCGGACATACACATTCCCCGGACCGAATCTAACTCCCGCAGAAACCTGGAGCAGCGGACATCGCACACCCTATGGCCTGGCCTTCGCACCGAACGGCCAGTTATGGGAAGTCGAGCATGGCCCGAAGGGTGGCGATGAATTGAACCTGATTGAACCCGGAAAGAATTATGGATGGCCGCTCGCTTCTTACGCCACCAACTACAACGGCGTGCCGATTCCCAGCCCTGACTCACGCCCCGACTTGACCAAGCCCGTCATCTACTGGACGCCTGTTATCGCGCCCGGCAATCTTATCTTCTATAACGGAAAAATGTTTCCGCAGTGGAAGGGTTCTGGACTGATCACCGGCCTCTCCACCAAATCACTCAACCGCATTATCTTCGACGGCAAAGGCGGCGCAAAACCTGCCGAGCGTTGGGATGTCGGCCACCGTATGCGCGATGTGGAAGTCGCTCCCGATGGCGCGTTGTGGATGCTTGAGGATGCTAAAGTTGGCGGCATCTACCGTGTGACACCGAAGTAAGTATCAATGCAGCATTAGAATCACAACTGGATTGCCGGCGATATTTACCGGCAATCCAGTTTCTTTTTGTAGTCTCTTTTCTGGTGCTCAATGTGCCAATGCGTAGGATGCATCCTCTGAATCATGCTCCACAGTTTTTCTTGTGCCTTTTAGTTTTACGTTGTATACAGGCTTATGTTTCGTAAACCATATAGAGTTCTTTTTCTGGCAATCGGTTTTGTCTTGTGCGTCTCTGCAGCAAACGCAGACAGCATTGAAGGCTTCACCGTCACCGGTGAATTCCGCGAACAGGTTCGCGTGTACAAGTTCGAGCCCGGCGTTACTGCAACAATGGTGGCTCCCCCGGTGCGCGACTTTCATTCGCTGCAGCCAACTACGCTGATTGTCTACGCGCTTCCAAACGGCAATACCACCGATCAGACCATCGGAAAATTTCTCGCACCGGGAGACGATTGGCATTTTGACATTCAGCACATCGGCGCACAGATGCGCCTGCTGCGCGCGGCAAACCCTGGTCACAACCTTGTGCTTGTCTATCTGGAAAACACACAGAAGAGTTGGCCGGCATGGCGCGCGGCCAATCCAAACAACTCTGCGTTGATTGCCAACATGGTCACAACTCTGCGCGCCGCAGTTCCGGGCAGCACACCGGATGTTTATCTGACAGGCCACAGCGGCGGCGGCAGTTTCACCTTTGGATTCATCAACGGCTTCGACGCAATCCCCGCCTACATTACCCGTATTGCATTTCTCGACAGCGATTATTCCTTCGGCGACGATCCTGCGCATGGGCCCAAGCTCATCGCCTGGCTGCACGGCGACGCGAACCGCCGCCTGTTTGTCCTCGCTTACGATGATCGCAACATTGAACTGAATGGCAAGAAAGTTGTTTCGGATACTGGCGGCACTTACCGCGCAACCTATCGCATGGTAGCGGCGTTTCAGAAAGATCTTCCACTTACAGAAGGCACTCAGGGCAGCTATACCACCTTCACGGCCCCGCAAGTGGAAATGTTCATCCGCAAGAACGCTGAGAATAAAATTCTGCACACCATGCTGGTTGGCGAATTCAATGGCTTCA
>Ga0164297_10003459_pt1 | contig 14649 bp, 14 predicted proteins | sample GEODES058metaG_FD_113539 | JGI IMG/M metagenome (GOLD analysis project Ga0164297, IMG submission 113539) | Dystrophic lake water microbial communities from Trout Bog Lake, Wisconsin, USA - GEODES058 metaG | ecosystem: Environmental > Aquatic > Freshwater > Lake | place: USA: Trout Bog Lake...
CGCATGGGATCGCGTATACGAGGTGTGCGGTGGCAATCCCGGGCTTCTGCGCAAGTGTGCGAGCAGCGCTGCCGCGTATGGGAGCTGGGAGACCGCGTGTGCATCCATCGTTCGGGCCGCAATGACCCGGATCACGAAAGGCCTCTGCCCTAGCACCTGGGAGGGCGCCGTCTGGACCACAGACGACTGCCGCACGGTGCTGCAGATGATTGCAAGCTCGCCGCACGCCGCTGTCTCCGCTGCGCAGCTGGAGGCCGCACTTGGTGAAGATGGCTCCAACAAGCTGCAGTCCATGAACAAGATGAACCTGCTGCTGCGGCGCTCCTACGACCCGCTGGCGCGCGACATCGACGCCGCGGCGTTTGGTCCGGATGAGGAGGACGTGTACACCCTGCCCTCTGCATCACACATCCTCGCAGCAAAGCGCAAGTTGAAGTTGTAGACGAGACAAAACATACGCGATGACCGCCTTCGCTGCCTCTATAGACAGCACAGCCTTGTTTACTACGTGCGGAGACTGCCACGTGGCAGTGTGACGGCGGTCGACGCGGCTTATGGTAAGGCTTTCCGGGGCCGCCAATGGTAAGGCTTACAGCTTACGGGCCAGCCCAGATCCAGCATGATGTCCCGACCCCGCGGACGCACAAACAGGGCGCTACGCGTCGGCGCGGCGAACGTTGATCAGAGGCCCCCGACCGTAGGAGAAAGTGTGTGAGAAACAAAAAATGTCCGATGTCCAATGCTGCGCCAGCCCGAGTGAGCAGCATCCGGCAAGCGGCTTCGCGACACGTCGGCAACCTTACCCCCCAATTGTGGCAAGCACACGGACGGTTTATGTCGCCGAGCGCGAGTGCTGAGTTTGTGGCATGGGCGCACACACTCCCATCCGACGGAGGCGCCGGTCGAGCGTACCGTGGGCCGGTGTTCGAGGACTCCCGTGCTCTATCCAAGACTGACGCCCGACAGCTAGAGCTGCAAGACGCTCGGCAGGCTATAACCAAGGTGCGCGAGCGTGTGCAGCCTCGCACAAATGTCGCAGCTACAACCTCAGCTCGTGCTTTTGCGCAGGCTGTGCTACGGTCTGGGAGTGAGGGCGCCTCTCCAGCGGAAGGCGACCTCGTGTTATGCCACATATCGCTACGCACGTGTGACGACGATGAGCGCCTGCTGTTCACTACGCGCCTTGACGACGGCGGGGAGGGAGTGCCGCTGCGTGCAGCGCTGACCAGCGAGGGGTGCGCACTGCTTCGAGGAGTGGAGCTCGCGCTCTCTGCGTTTACCCGTGGAGAGCGAGCCGTGTTGCGCATTCCGCCTGAGTTCGCATATGGTGCGTGCCATAGTGAGGTGATGAAAATCGGGTCCGCAAGTTGGGAAGGATCTGACCTCTGCACTTTTGTGGCTGCCAGGGCACACATCCTGCGCCGCCAGGAAGCTGTTTCCGCCTCGAGGTGTCTCAGCGAGACATTCTGTATTTGCGGATGTCGAATTAGTGGACTTCCACACCTGCAAGGCGCGTCATTCTCGCCGTGACTGGTTCATCGACAGACTTACAACTTACGTGCCAACCAACCGCGCAGGTGGTGAGCACAGAGGTCACCTCTCTGGTCGCAAAACGCATTTTGCGCGAGGGTCGCGGGCTGGAGACCCCGCATCCGCCATACGAGGTGCGGCTATGAGGCACTTTGTTTTCTGCACACTTGGCACTCGCATCATACGACGCGTTCCCCTGTCTCGATGCAGGTATTGATCCGAGTCTCGGGTCAAAGACCAGCTATTCTCGACAGTTATAATCCACACGCGCCGATGCCGCCGTCGGAGGCGTTCGTCGACAGGGAGGTGACTGCAATGCTGGGCGCTGCTGACCTCCCGCCCAGCCTTGAGGCTGCTGTGTGCAGCATGCGGCCAGGCGAGCGCGTGTCGGTGTATTGTGCACCTGCATGCGCACTCGGCGCTGCTAAGGCGCTGCCCGAGCTGCCCAAAGCTGCACCTCACGGGTTGGAGTGGACGGTGGAGCTGCTGGACATTGTCCAAGTGCGGGACATGTACGGCGACGGATCGCTGATGAAGCGCCGTGTGCGTGTTGGCGCCGGCGAGTTCCCCGTGGATTGCCCCATCAACGACTGCACAGTTCGCATCACGCTGAGTACGTTTGTGATTAGGGGAACCGAGCGCGTTCCTGTGGGAGACGCAGCGCCGTTCATTGCATTTGAGCTAGGCACCGGCGCGCAGCCGCCTGGCCTGGAGTCGTCCATCCGGCTCATGGTCCCAGGAGAGACTGCGCTGATAACTGCAGCTCCTCGACATGCGTATGAGGCGCAGCCTGCTGGTGCATGGCTACATCCGCCTGGCATTCCTAGTGGCTGCTCTGTTGCGTGGGAGGTCACGCTCATTGGTTTCGATGCACCCGTAAACTGGCATCGCGCGGAGGTGACGGACATCTTGGCTGATGCCATGCGCTCAAAGGACGCTGGAGTGGCGTTGTTCAAGCAACAGCACTGGGCACTCGCACGCACTCGCTTTGAGGCTGTTGCCACCAAACTTGCTGGTCTGCGCGGCCTAGACGGCAATGAGGAGGCTGAGTGCGCGCTGCTCCGCGTCGCGTGCCTCCTCAATGCAGCTGCTGCTGCACAGCGCCTGGACGACCACGCAGGTGCCGTAGCGCACTGTACCACGGTGCTTGCCAAGCTGGATGCCGGCAGCGCGAAGGCCATGTACCGCCGCGGCGTAAGCCACATCGCCATGGGCAACTGGGAGCAGGCGACGGCGGATTTCGAGGCGGCAGTGACAGCCGATCCGTCCTCAGCGCCGGATTGCGAGAAGCAACTGCTGAAGCTGCGTGCCGCTCAACGGGGCGAGGGAGCACAGATAAAGGGCAATCTGGGGGGATTCTTGAGCAGAGGGGGCAAGATGGACGCATGACCACGGTTGTAACTTTACTTTGCACAGATTGAGCGCTGTTCACCAGTGCCGTCAGTCAACTCAATCGCTCACCAGCCATTTACAACGGGGGCCTCTTCTCGCCAGTTCCGTATGGCGCGCCTACAGACAGCTTACGTCGCGGCTGATGCCGTCATACGTCCAGCGGTGTTTGATGCCGCGCGCAGACTGGGCTGGGATCTGAAGCCAAGTACGTTCCAAGCGTTGAGCGCGGCTTCGACACAGTTGCTGACGCGCACGCGCTCCCGTGTGCAGCGCCCACCACCGCGGGTCTCCCGTTCGTGGACTCGCCCACGGGCCTGGTGTTGTGCTTAGCCGCGTATTTCACGATCGTGTTGCTGGGTCTCGCGTTGCAACCACGCCGCGAGCGGTCTCCAGCTGCGAAGCCTGAGGACCCGCTCTGGCTTCGCTTGCTGGTCCTTGGACACAACGTCTTCCTGGTGACGCTGTCCATGTATATGTCGCTCGAGTGCGTGCCCGGCAAGCGTGCTTGGCAGCGAGTCGAACCAGGACCGTGGCTCCTGGCGTGTCCTGCACCTCCGAGAAAGCGAAGAGAGCACTGCCACTTCGCCGCTGCCTGTGCTTACTCTGCTCTTGGGTGCTGAGGTCGCGCTACTTTCGACCGTGTCTCACGCGGTGCTCCCCATTGTGTGCAGGGTGGGACGCTGTGCGATCGCCTCCGGATACAAGTTGTGGGGCGTGCAGTACTCGCCCAGGGAGACGGCTATGGCACGCGTGATCCACATATTCTTCGTGTCCAAAATCTACGAGTTCATGGACACCTTCATTATGTTGCTCAAGGGCAACGTGCAGCAGGTGTGTGGAACTCCTATTGTGCTGGAGCGCTTTCGGACGGCGCTGACGGACGCTGCACATGGTCGTCCCCAGGTGACTGTGCTGCACGTGTACCATCACGCGACGATTAGCTTCATCTGGTGGATGATCACGTACACCGCCCCTGGCGGCGATGCCTACTTCTCCGCCGCCCTGAACTCCTTCGTGGTGCGTGTGCATAGAAAGTACCACTCAGCACATGTGTTAACGCACCTGGTCTCTGCTTTACAGCACGTGTTGATGTACACCTACTATTTGATGGCCATCTTGCTGGGCAAGGACCCGAAGGTGCGGCCATTTGTGCTTGCTGGACACCCGTCTTCGGAATGACCTCACATGTCCATGTAGGTTCGGGCGCGCTACCTGTGGTGGGGCCGCTACTTGACCCAGTTCCAGATGCTCCAATTCCTGGCCAACCTAGTGCAGGCGGCATACTGCTGGCGCTACTCGCCGTACCCAAGATTTCTGTCGAAGGTGCTCTTCTGGTACATGATCTCGCTCCTCTTCCTCTTCGGTGCGAGTGAATGCCCTGAAGCGCCCTACCATACCATGCGCTCACAAATTGCGCGCACGAAACGCAGGCTCATTCTACTACAGCAAGCACATCAAGGGCGCTAAAGGGAAGTCGACAGACAGTAAGAAGCGCCAGTAAGCTGCGCCAGCGTTGATACACAGCAGAATGGCTTCACGCGTGCTGGTCATCATGTCTGTTTGGCGCCGCCTCTTTGTTTCGCTAGAGCTGCTGCAGCTGCGTCAAGCGCCCCTGGGCGGCTGACAAGTTGCGCTGCCTCGTGGGCGAGACGCTCCTCTGCAAGCGCTTCTTCCATGATGTCTCCTCCAGTAGAACTTCCGTGCTGGCCCTCAACTCTACACGGCGTGCGGCCCAGAGCCGCCGCGGATATGGGTAGGAACGCAAAGCCGCTATCCTGAGGCGGCCGCGCAGCCGCACTGCTGGCTGGCACGACGCCTGACCACGGCCGAGGAGTGGACACCTCGTCTCTCCACTTCTGCTGTCCGGCACCAGTCGATGACTCACCTTCCAACGCGTCTCCACCGAGCGCAGCACCCCTAAGCGCCCTCTGGGCAAGCGGTCTGCGCGAGCAGAGGACGCGCGTGCGTGAGACTCTTCTCTTCACAGAGGTAGTGCCTCCTTGCGCACGCACCCAGGCGCCAGCGGGTGGAAGCCGGTTCGAATTTCGTCTCGGATGGCGTTAAGCTGTGTCAAGCCTTCGCGCAGGTCGCGCTGGACGGCAGTTATTTCAGCCGCGTCTGTCGCAGACTCCAGGCGCGCTCTGAAGTTGGTCAGTGTGCCAACTGCTCGGCCAGTGAGGCGACCTGCGGAGCGCGCTATGATAGGCACATCTTTGGGGCCGAATAGCTGTGGCCACGGCGTGAGAAGAGAGAGCGGTGCGTGTCAGCACAAAGCAACGTTGTGCACTGGGCAACACGCCGGAGCACGCACAACGACGGCCGCCCCGAGAATGATGATGATATCGGTATAGCTGACCATGCGCTAGCTCACATGTTTTTTTTGTCACGGTCACGAAGACAAGGACAGACCCACCGAAGGGTGAACGAGTGGGTCTTCCTCTCGGCGAACGGCCTTCTTACACGAAGCGACGCGTTGGAGGGCGCCCGAAGAGGGCCGCGCTTCCGCAGGGATGGGCAGACGTAGACGCTGCCCTCCATCCCGGGGCGCACAGGAGAGTCGCAACCACGGTGTGTCAATTTTCACTCACTAGTGAGAGCCCGACGCGCTGCCGCCCGACACTTGCCTCTGGATCCAATCAAACGGCTACGAGAAGGCGTATAGGAGCTCAGGTGCGCGGACAGACTCTCGCTGGCGAGGCCACAAAGACAGTTGGACGGTTAACACTCACCTGCACCATCCACAGCGCCCCCAGGCCAGCAACGCCAGCCCATGGCAGCAGCCCAAACACCTGTGCGAACCGAGGCGCGCGTTAGTTCCGGCGCGCAGCGTCTCTTGTACACTGCACGCACCTGCTGCTCGCTCGGCAGGCGTCGCAGCGGCACGATACCGTCCACCACGGGCACAGCGGCGCTGGGCAGGATCTTGAGCAGAATCCTTCGCATTCTGCCTGCAGAGTCAGCTGAAACGGCACACGGGTGCTTGGGCGGGGACGGCAAATGATGTGCCTCGAAGGCCGCTCTGACAGAGAGGCTCTACATTCCAACACCTGAGGTGCTGGTGTACGCGTCTCAAGTTCTTCACAATCGCTTCAAGCCACGCCGGCGATTTTGAGGCCCGCGCGGATGCTGCAGCCGATGAGGCCCAGCAGACCGACATCCGCCAGCGCCACACCAAATACCCGACCAGCCGGGCCGCTGCGACGGTAGCCAGCCGCATAAAGAATGCGGCCGACGCCGAAGACAGCACCGAGCACTGACGCGGTGAGTGGGTAGAGAACGCCGGCCGCGCCAAGGCTAACTAGCGCCGCAGGCAACGCTTCGAGCATATTCTGGTGGCCACGCTGTGCGTTATTGAAGTGAACCCACTCTTCGTACGTGAGCAGGTCGCAGTATCGGCCCGACCCCATCTGCGTCGTGGAGAATGCAGGGAAAGCGTGAGTGTCTGAGTTGCTGCGGCGTAGTTTCTGGTGTGGACGCCGCCGTAAGAGCGCACGTCAGGGTAGCCGCCGTCCGCAAACTTGCGGTTAGGGAACGCCTTCTTGTGCTCCTCAGCGAGCGCTTTCACAGCAGGGCGATCCCGCCACTCCTTGCCAAACGCCTTTGCTCTTGCAGCACCTACGGCGCCACCAAGCGCAAGACTCTCGAAGGCAAGCGCTCCAGCGCAGACAAGCACGTAACCATGTTCAGGCTTCAGCTCAATAGCAACCATTTTGGCGAGGGTCCTTGCAATAAAGCACCAAGTGATGAAGTTTGATGACATCGACGATGTCGCTTACCACGCACGCATGTTGGCGTGAGCAGAGCATTCCATTACACGCGAGCGCAGCTAAACATCCGGCATGGCTTCCCAAATTGTGCGTGCTTGCACCGCCACCGCTCGGACACTTCTCTTGGGGTCGTCCACCGAGCGCTCAAGCACCTTCAGCAGCGATTTGCGGTGCGGATACGTCTTGTTGTACGGCAAATCTGCGGCAGCGATGATGCCCTGCAGCGCGGTCGTCCGGACGGCCATCGTGATGCTGCTTTGCCCAGGGACTGCAAGCCGGAACAGGGCGGTGAGCACCGCGCCGGCATGGTCGGCTGCCGCATTTCGGCCCACATCTTCGCAGAGTATGTCGCACGTGCATGTCAACACTGACGACAGGAGCTCAGCATCTGAGAATGTATCGGACGAGAGCAAATTGAGGCATTCAGGCAGGAGCGGGACCAGCGCAGTGCACATGTCCAGCAACGGGGCTCGGGGCGCGCTCCGAACAACATGCGCCAGCGCTGCAAGGCAAGGCGGTCAGCACGGCAGAAATCCTATTCAAGGAAAAGACAAGAACGCACCAAGCAGACCGCCAGCTCTGGCATCCCCCGTATACTCGCGCGTCAGCGTCAGTATCATGATGATGATGGACGTGAAATAACGCTGAGCGGCGAGCGGTTTCGTGATGGCATGCTTGATGAGCTGGCAGTCTTGCAATGGCTGCGACAAGGCTGCGGCAGTTGCCACGACAATAGCTTGATGCTCGACAGCATTAATGCGTAGAAGCGGCAATAGCAGCGCTGGCAATGTGGAGATTCCATGTGGTGCGCCGCGCATGGCGAGGCCTGCCGCAACATGGCCCACAACTCTGATGCGGACATGCAGCACGTGACTGGCGATGTCGCTCAGTCCCAAGGCGCCTGGGTCTGCGACGCTCGCAGCAATGGCGTTGCCATCGGCCGCCTTGTTGACGAGTGCCGTGATAGCCGCCAGCGTTTCAGAGGTCGTTGCAGGCAGCTGAATGAGTCGCGGAACAACCTGCGCTGGACTTGCCTGCTCCACTGCTTGGCCAGACCGCAAGCCGCAAATGATGTGCATCGCAACCAGCAGTTGTCCCTCAGGCACCGGGCAATCTGCCAGCACCGCCTGCGCACTGGCGGTTGCAAGAGAAATCTGCGCTTCAGTGCTGCATGCCGCTGCTGCCGCACCGGCAGCAGATGCGATGCCGCCTTGCACCGAGCTTGAAGACACGCTACCAGCCGACAGAAGAGCCCACATGGCGAAGCCAGCGAGCGGTTGGAAGTCCGTGAACTGGCAGGATGTGCAAAGAGCATGCACAGCCTCTAGCTGTGTAAGCAGGATCTCCTCGCGCACCGCGTCACCCATAGCGCCTTGCAGTGTTGCTTGCACGTTCTTCGAAACGGCATGCGAGAGTTGTGGAGCCAGCGAGTGATCAGCAGCAGCCGCCAAACTTTTGATGCATGCCATGGCTGCATGACATTCGCTCGCGTTGGTGCAATTTGCGACGGAGTGCAGCAGGCGAGGCACACACGTGGACTCGATGAGCGCATAGCCGGACGCGTGCGCCTTGGCGACCGCAACGAGCGCGGAGGCCGCCATGGTCTGTACGCGGCCATCCCTGTCAAGCAAAGCACTTCTCGTCAACGCCTCCGCCGCCTGCACCCGCCCGTCGGCGTCCAGCGCGTCGCAAGATGGAGGCACAAGGAGCATTGACTTCAGGCCGGTGACGCCGAGCGCAGACACAGGGAGCTCTAGCGCCTCGTCTTCTTCTTCCATCATGGTCACATCCGTCGTGGTGGTGGTTGCCGCCAGGAATAGCTTTAGTGTTCCGCCTGAGAGGTGTCCGAATGGCGAGCCAAGACGACTGTCGGCGTCTCCGGACGCTTGTGCTGCTGCACAAGCAGCCTCGGAGGCTGCGGTGGTGATGTGCTCCGCCAGGGCGAGCGCCTGTCTGTGCGGCACGCCTGCGCCGTGTTCAGGAACGGCAGCGAACACTGCAGGCATGAGGGCAGTGTGCACCCGGCACGCCGCGTCGAGGGAAGAGCGCGCGATGGCAGCCAGGAGGGAGGAAAGAGCGACGAAGGCACCATTGGCCCTCTCACGCACACTGATGTCCACCGACGCGCTGGCAGGCAGCGGCGCAGACACGAGCAGGCGACAGAGGTCTACCACCGCGCTGTCCATCAGTATCTCGTCGACCAGCTGAGACGCGGAGCTGCCCGCTGTGGAAGCGAGTACATGGAGCACTGTGGTCAGGGAACGCCCTGCCAGTGGGACGAGCAGCTTTGACCTCGAGGCATCCGCATCGTCGCCCTCATCAGAAAGAGGAGCTGGTAGAATGACTGCGCGGATGCCACGCCAGATGGCGCGTGAATGCGACCTTGCCACCGACGGCGGAAATGCGCGCACTGCAGCCTGCAAAGTGCGCAGCGTGTCCGCGACTACATCCTCCCCGTGATCCGTGGGCACCGCAAGCTTGCCGAGGATGAGTGGCATCGCGAAGGGCGCGAACGCAGGCGTGCACGTGAGTGCAGTAGCAAGATCTGTGGCCAAGCTGTCTCGTGTCTGGCTGTGCCGCTTGTCTGCCGGCGCCCCCGGCGGCGGATTGAAAGCTAGCGGGTAGTAACATGCCATCACATCGTGCATCTCCTCCGCGCAGGCTCGCATGGCGGCGTCATCTGGTGAAAACAGGGCCACCATGCGTGGCCACAGCCGAAACGCCAGCCCCAGACACCGCGGGTCCTTCTCTCCATCCACGGCCGCAACGCATCCCTCTAGAGCGCGCTGTCCAAGAGCGCTGACGCTGGATGGATGCAGCTCTGCCGCCGCAATGAGGCACTCAAGCACAAGAATCCGATCAGCTGCTGCCAGCGACTGGACGTGCACATCGCGCAGCAATGCCGCTATCAGTTCGCCAGCAGCGCCGTCATCAAGCACTGACCGAGGGCTGCTGCCTGCGCGGAGGAGAAACAAGCAGCCGCCAAGAGCGCCGCGCACTGTTGGCCTGGTGGAAAGAGGTAGCGCCCCAGCCCGCGAGAGTCAGCAGCGAGACTCTTGAAGAGCGAGCCAGGGACACAGAACACACCAGTCAGTCAGCTTGGACGCGAAGAACAAGGCCATCGGCGTCGCCCAGGAGGCTGAGGCTGCGAGGTTAGCACTGGGCAAGAGCTGCGTGTTGCCAGAGCGGTGTCTCAGTGGACTGCGACGAGAGTTGTGCCGGTCCATAATGCAGAGCGGCACACCTCTGATAACAGCGTCACTGCACGCGCGCGCACGCTGCTGTCCTCGGACGTCAACTGGGCGTCCATCAGTCGAACCTGTGCCGGGGCCGCAAGGGTCAGTGTTGTGCATGCTCTCTCGCGACAGCAAGTGGCAACGTACAAGCTCCAGCAAGGAGAGCTGTCCTGACGCGCGCAGTGCGTCTGACAGCGCTTGTCGAGCTGTCTGGATCTCTGCATCGCTGACGGCCGCGCAGAAGCGCTGTATGTGCTGCTCAGCATGTGCGGCAGCCATCGAGGAGCAGCTGCAGGCGGAGAAGCTATACCATCGCTGAGACGTGTGTCGGGACTCAGAGGGACTTTGGAAGATGACAACGTGTCACGTTGGCACGCCCAAGTCGGATTCAGACGGTCACCACCTGCTGGTCTAGTTCTAGCGCAGCGCTCTGCTCGCCAGTCGCGTAGGCGATGATGGCGCGGCGCAGGGCTGGCGATGTGTGCACAGCGCTCAACCCAGCGCTGCGCAGTGCCGCCACAGTGCCGGAGGAGGATGAGAACAGGCGCTGCAGCACATCCACTGCCGCCACCATGGGCGCATTCGCGTGCGTTGCGGTGCGGGCGTAGCGCTGCAGGACGTATGAATCGCCGATGTCGCTCCCTCCCCGAACAGCCTCCTCCAGGGCGTTCGCCAGCAGCCGTGCGTCTGAGATGCCCAGGTTGAGTCCCTGCCCAGCAAGCGGGTGCACCGCATGTGCAGCGTCTCCCACCAGTGCAAGGCGTGGCAGCACGTAACTGGGTGCATGTCTCAGTGCCAGCGGGAATGACCCCCTCATGGCGCTCTCTGGCGCGGCACCAATGGCTGGAGGCTCCTGCCACGAATGCATGTCTGCAGCCGGCCCTGCGGCTGTGCCATTGAGCAGTCGCCAGGCTGCGAGCGCAGCCGCAATGGCCTGCGGTGTCGGTAACCTGTCCTCAATCGCGTACTGGCCCTGGCCATGCAGCGCCGCGTGCACCTCGCCCGCGAACTCTGCAGCTGACAAGCCTGTAAGATGAGCAGCATGTCCCGGCGATGTGGTCCACACAACGCTGCTGTAGCCACCATGCATGGGCAGCACTGCAAGTGGGCCATCCGGCAGAAACCGCTGCCAAGCAGTGCCGTGGTCGCCGGGGGTGCTTGTGACTACACCTACCACCGCTGTCTGGGGATACCGCCATCCGACGGTGCGCAAGCCAGCCAGGCGACGCGTGTGCGACTGACCACCGTCGGCTGCAACCACCAGGCGCGCGCGCACCCAGCCGGCTTGCTGCATGTGTACCGCCGCCCAGTCCGGCCCTGCGTCGGGGGTCTGCGCTGCGGGCAGCACCTGCTGTGCACTGGGCAGGTAGAGCTGCTGCACCGTGTCAGGAGTGAGCAACGCCAAGGCTCCCTCACCGCCGCTTTGCTGGGTGGCGTCGTGTGAAAGACGCGTGTGTAGAGCAGCACTCAGCACTGTATTCTCAACCACGTGGCCCAGTGACGCGCGGCCCGCTTCCTGGGCGGTGTAGCGCACAACTCCAGTGTCTGCTGCGCTGCCCAGAGCGTCCCACACCTGCATGCTGTGGAACGAGCTGCACCTTCCGCTGCGCTCCACGTCTGCCCAGACCCCTGCAGCTTGCAAGCACCGCGCAGAGGCAGGCGTGAGCGTGCTGCACCGCGGGTCGGGCACCTCAGAAAGGCCATGGCCTGCTGCGGTGGCGGTGACCGCGCTCGTGTCAGCCAGCGCGACGCGCAGACTGCGCGTGAGCGGGCTAGCCCTGTGCCGACACAAGGAGCGTTGAGTCAGGCACTGCACTCGCGAGTCAAGAGTGGTGCAGACAAACAGCGCCCGCACCTGAGAAGTGCGGCCAGAGTTGAGCCCACGACCCCAGCGCCGACGATGAGCACGTCGTGCACTGCCACGGCTGCTGTGCGCTGCGCCATGACTCCGCAAAAGGGGCCGCAGAGTGGCCACGGCAGCACGGCGCACAGCGACGTCACCCTTGCTCTGGACCTGCCACGACCTCTCGTGTGACCTGTTGGCCATGGGTGGCGCAGCTCGTCATGGTATTTTGGTCTGGCAGATGAAGCGAGTGGCATAGCGCTGTGCGTGCGTTGCTTCGGGGGCCAGATCTGCTGGTCCCAGAGGAGATATGAGCGGTGGTTACGGCACCGTATCTCCTGCCCCAGCAGGCCATGTGCAGCCGTGGTCGCCCGCGTCGAGTGAAGCGGCGCGCACGGGTGAGCTGGCCGCCTCGTCTACAGGAGCGGCTGAGGTGCCCAAAGCTGGACCCAGTGGCTCTGCGCCCCGCTCAGGCCTGGTGCCGCTTGAAACGGAGCGGGCCGCAGATTTAGATGATAAGCCTGCTGCTGGAGCGCCGGCTGCGTCGGTGCCACCACCAGGCGGAGGGGGTTCTGGTTTGGTTATCGGCCCTGCTCAGACAGGGCCTCTGAGCGTAAACGCGGCCACTGCGCTGTGGCTGAAGGCCCTGCTGGGCGTGACGCTCTTCTCGCAGCCATGGGGCGTGCACACCGCTGGCGTGGTGCTTCTGCCAGCCTGCCTGTTGCTGGTTGCAGGTGTAAGCCTCTACACAGCGCAGATGCTCGTCACCGTGCGCGCTGCGGCGCAGGCTACGCGCAGGGGACAGCATGATGAGGAGGCGAGCAAGCGCCGAGATGCCGATGGCGATGGCAGCATGGACTCGCTGCCTGGATTGTGTGAGGCATGTCTGGGCCCCTTTGGCGCGCAGGCGGCCGAGCTTGCGGTACTGACCGCCTGCTTCGGCATCCTGGCCTCATATCTGGTGCGCCACTTTCGGCGGCCGTCAGTGTATTCCTCGTTCGGTTTTCACATCACTGTCCCCTCTCTGCAGGCATTCACAGTCGCCACGCTGCTGCCGCTCGTGCCCACGGGGTTGACGGTCGCTCATGCACTCACCTGGCTCGTTGTTTCAGCAGGCGCGGTGCTGTGCTTGCCTCGCGACGCCGAGTGGACTGCACTCCTGTCAGCCGTGGGCAACGTGGCTGCCGCCCTGTGCACGGGCGGCCTGCTGTTTCTCTTCGTGCTTCTCGCGCTGCGCAGAGGATGGAGTGGCCGCACAGCAGACCTGGAGGTGGTCGCCCCGCGGAACGACTGGATACCCCTCACCACCGGCGCCTCCGACGCGGTTCCGCCGCCTGCATCCGCGCTTGTCGCCTGCGTCAGCGGCTACTTCGTCCACTTCCTCGTGCCATCCACACAAGCCGCGATGCGCTCACCATCGCGTGTCACCGAGGCCCTGGGCCGTGCCTCCTTTGCAGCAACGCTCATGCTTCTCGTCTTTGGCGCTGCTGGAGCCGCGGCGCTGGGCCCCAGTACGCCGATGCAGGCGCTGGATGCTGCTGGTCTGACGGGGCCTGCGTTGGGGGCGATGTTGCGCTGTGCTGCGGCAATCGATGTGTTGACCACAGTGCCGGTGCTGTGTCGTCCAGGCCTGACAGCCCTGGAGGCGGCAGTGGAGCGCTCCACTGGCAGGCCGCTGCAAACACCAGGCGCCATGGCTTTGAGGCTGTTGTTTGTGCTCGCCGCCGCGACTGCCGCGGCACTGGCGACAGGCTCCTCCTTGTTGCCTTTTGCCGGGGGTGCTGCAGCTGCAGTGTGCGCGCTAGTGCTGCCGCCACTGCTGTTGTTGCTGGGGAGTGACGTTCACGGCACTGGCTTGGTGCATACAAGCCTTGCAGAGCGATGTGTTGCAGCAGTCATTGCTGCGGGAGGGGTGTGTGCAATATGTCTTGCAGCGCTGGCCACCTTCGGTCGCCTGTCGCCTGTGCCCATGCCCATTACAAGCATGGTGCCACCGGGTCCGCATGGGCTGTCCGAATACGATTACGTGTTGGGTGGTGACTATGCCCCTCCACTGGAGTACGCCTTCACCAGGCAGCTGGTCGTCAAAAACCCGCCACCAGCTCCGTCAGCACTGGCTGCGCTGAATTGGAGCAATCCTGCGCTTTGGAATCACACATGGGCGCCTGCGATGTCTACAGAAGCTTCGGCCGCGGCAAATGCAGCGCTCCTGCTGGCCTCTAATGTAACGGCTGCTGCAGCCGTAGCGGCGCCGACACAAGCTCCAGCACAGTCACCGACTGCCGCGCCTCAAGCACAAAGGCATCAGGGCCACGGGAGACGGAACGAACGTTGACGTGAAATCCTTTGGTCTCAGGGATCAATCAACACAACACAAACACTATAGCTTATGCAACGCCAGCATAGGGCAAGCAGTCGCGCACGTTGTTCAAGTCGGAGCGCTTGACGAGAGCCTCGTTGCTGAGCATGCGCTTGCGGGCCGGGGACTTCTTGGCCAGCAAGTGCCCCTTCATCGCGTGGCGGCGCACCACCTAGGTCAAGCAGCACAGAGCGCGTGTCAGTCGTGTCGTTGTCTGCAGACGCACGAGCGCAGTGCAGCAGGAGATCCGCTAGCTGTGCTTGCGGAAGCTAGCTTGTGCAGAGGGGCAGCCCCGAGGCGCCCGAGGTGATGCATACGAGGGCGGAGAACTGGTCTCGGCCACGCCGCAGGCACCGCACTCCTCTCCCGGGGCGCAACGCAGCAGGCGCTGTGTATACAAAGAGCTGTGGGCCTCGTAAAACCCTAGGGGGAGCTCCGACACCCGCGACTGGCCCGCTGTCGCACCTTGCCGCCCGCAGTGATCTTGAACCGCTTTGCCGCGGCCTTGCGCCTGTGGAGCAC
>Ga0164297_10003460_pt1 | contig 14645 bp, 14 predicted proteins | sample GEODES058metaG_FD_113539 | JGI IMG/M metagenome (GOLD analysis project Ga0164297, IMG submission 113539) | Dystrophic lake water microbial communities from Trout Bog Lake, Wisconsin, USA - GEODES058 metaG | ecosystem: Environmental > Aquatic > Freshwater > Lake | place: USA: Trout Bog Lake...
ACCATGCTGTACGACTGAGCTGCTTGTCACTGGTCACAGCGTTAGTGGAGGCGCAACCTGCATGTGTGAGCCCGGATGCGCCTGCCGCTGCCTCTGCGCTGTTGCCGTTGTGCGAGCCGCATGTTGTGCACCATCACCGTGGTGCGGATGATGATGATGATGATGACGACGCGCAGCAGCTTGCTGGCGCTGCACGCGACTGCCTCACCGCATTGGCTGTGAACTTGCCAGAGCGCAGCGGACTCCACCACCCAGTTCTGCGTGCGCTCAGTGATGCATTCGAAGCTCGCTCGCCACACGGGGCAGCTGCACTGCGTGCGCTGGCAGCCATTTGCGAGCCGTGCAGAGGGGCATTGCGCCCTGTCGTGCCTCAGCTGGTGCTCACAGCCGCCCGCGGCCTGGGCCGCGACCAGTCACGACGCGTGCGTGCTGCATCAGCGGACGCAGCTCTGGCACTCGTCACGGCCATGCCTGTCGAGTGTGGTCCATGCTGTGGACCACTACTCATCGCGGCCGCCGCTGCTGCTGGATCGGACTCGTGTGCGCAGCAGCGCATGCGGGCCTCTGTCTTACTGGCCGCCACTGCTCGCGAGCTATCCACGGATGAGTTGGAACCGCATCTAGATATGTGCGTCACAGCAGTGCTGCCCGGATTGGTGGCAAGCACGCCCGCCGGGTTCACAGCGGCAGCCAATGCCATCAGCTGCCTTGCTGCCGCTAGTGGTGACTCCTTCGCGCCTTACGCGGGTGCTAGTCTCGGTGGCTTGGCGCCGTGGTTCACTGCATTTCAGACATCAGGCGCAGACATCCAATGCGTAGCTGCCGCAATTGCAGCAGGAGGCGCGGTCATCGCAGCCGCACCGCCTGAAGTGCGTGCTGCTGCTTGGCCGTCCCTCCATGCCGCCGCTGCAGCGGGCTTCGCGACAGGACAATCACCTCTTCGTGAAGCCGCACTGCGTGCATGCTCCGCGGTGGCAAAGGCGGAGGACGAGGCTTTCGCTCCACATCTCGCTTCATGCGTCCCTGTGGCCCTCACATGCGCCACCGACGCGTTAGCAGCTGCCGGCAGCAAGACCAGCGGCGGTGAAGGTGTGCATACTGGCGCTGTTGAAGAGGCGATGGCGGCGGCGGAGGCGCTGGGCGCATTCGCAGCCTCCACTGGGTGGGCGTTCATGCCTTTCGTGTCAGACACATTGGCCTGTCTGGATGCGCTGCTCAGCCATCCAGTGGGCTGCGTCCGCGCCGCCGCCTGCCGGGCTTTGTCCCCTGCTTTGGCGCCGCTCCGCGCTGTAAGCACCGCCCCTGGCAGTGGTGAGATGGCTAGTGCCGGCGCGAATGTTGCGTGCGGCGTGCTAAATCGCCTTGCGGCTGTCATGGTAAACGACCCTGACGGCGAAGTTGTGGCCGAGGCCTGCGCCGCTGCCGGAGACGTCGCTTATTCAGCACTCATAACGGTGCCACATTCCGCTGCACCGCAGCCCTCGCAAGTGGAGCTCACTGTGCGTGCTACACTGGAAGCGTTGGATATTGTCGCCGCTGGCGCGGCAGCGTGCCAAGCCGATGCCGCTGCGGACGACGGCGATGAGGACGTGGATGACGCAGCCGCGTGTCTAGCCGATGCCGCGGGGGAGACCAAGGCTGTCATCCTGGCTGCGGCAGCTAAGGGACTGCACCGCGTTGGGGAGGCGGCACCTGCCAGTTGAACGCTCATTGATACAACTTGATGCTTGACACACTACTTGATAACATTCAATCGATCAGCGTGTCAAGCCGCACATCACGGATGTCAGCAAACTTGTCCTTGACGGCAGCCGCGATGCCCTTGCCCAGTGCCGCAGGTCCCTTGTAGCTGAGGACGACGACGCCGGCCTCCACTGACTGCACCCGAACGGTGCCCCCCATCGCGGTAATTGCGGCGCCGACGGTAGAGTTGAGCAACTGCCGGACAGCCTCAACATCAGTCGCCTGGCCCTCGCGAGGCAGAGCCACAGTGCCCGCCGCCAGCTCTTCCGATGGCGCCTGAATGACAGCCTTGAGGGCATCCCCGAATGCAGAGCGCAGCGCCCTCTCGATACCCATGGACATGGTCGCGGAGCTGCTGGGGCACGTGCCGCATGCGCCTTGCAGACGGAGAGCGACCACACCCTCCGGCGACACGGAGACGACGGAAACGTCGCCACCGTCGGCGATGAGGTACGGCCGGACCTCGTTGAGAACAGCATCAACAGAGTCGACAGTCATCTCCACTCCTGTCGGCTTGTCGCCAACAGCACGGTGGACATCCGGGCGGGTGAATGGACTGGCGATGTATCCGCCTGGCGCCGCCAACGTTTCCTTTGTCTGGCCGTCAATAACCTCGGACCAGTCTCCAGCTTCCAGCGCCAGCTTCATCTTGCGGCGCCGCTCCTCCGCAGAGTCGTTGGCGTCGCTAGTACTGCCGTCATCGCCGGCTGCTTTCGCACCCATGGCACGCTGAAGCTTGAGCTTGCGCTCCTCGTACTGCTCGCGCTCTGCAGGCGACATGACCGCTTGGCTTGCGCCCCACAGGCTCGCTTCCGGGCCATTGCCGGGGGGCGTACTCCCTGCAGCTGTCAGCCACGCGTGAGCTTCCGTCTCCATGGCTGCGCGCGTTGCCATGGCCTTGTTTGCAAAGACGAGCACGCGGACAGAGCAGCAGCGCTGCGGACCGACAGCCACCTGTGTGGAGCACGCGTGACTCAGTGCTGCTGCATCTGTGGTCCACAAGAAGTGCGCGCAGACGCACCAGGTGTCCGCGCAAGCTGGTGACGACGTTGCGCGAGAAGGAGATAAGCTGCAGTTGGCCAGCCTCGTCAAAGACGGCGTACACGCCCGGCACAGCGACGCCCTCGCGCGAGTCTAGCCAGGTGGAGACGGGCAGGACGGCTGTGCCGTCGTCCTCACCCTGGGGAACAGGGAGTTGAGAAAAAGTAAGCGGGGCAGTTAGGCTGCTGTGTCGACACGCCTGCTCTCTCCACCCACGCGCCCCAAGCACAACACACGCACCTCTACCGCTCGGTAACTGTGTCTGCTCACGTGCACGTCCGCGGAGTCAGACGTCCCGGTCCCGTACAGCGCGCTGTGCAGCCCTGCGTGCCCCTCAGGGACGGTGGCATCTGTCACCACTGCAGACACGACGCTGCTCAGCTGGCTCTGCAGTCGCTCTGCAGAAGGCTCGTCACTCAGCCGGGCAGTCTCAGCTGCGGCACTGCCGGAGGCGCAGCGGTGTTGGCCTGGCCAGGAAGCAAGCTCCGGGCGAGAGCACACACGCGACTGAGACGCCGCATGTCGCGGGCTGCTATTGCTATTGCGGCGCAGCCCGAGCCAGGGTGCTGCGCTTGAAACGGTCGCGCGATGCATCTCAAGCTTGGCTTTGCGTGCTCACGTCATGAAGGCCCAAGCACCTCGCAGGACCTGTTTCTTCGCAAAAATGGCTGCCCCTGAGGTACTGGCAGATCTCACCTGGTGTGACGTGCCCGTGACGCTATGGCGGTGGCCAGACACGGGCTTCAGCGTCGTTCTTGCTCGCTCTACTGGACCTATCACTCATGGTTTCTTCTGTATCGCGACGGAAGCGCACGACGATGACGGCTTGCCTCATACGCTGGAGCATCTCATCTTCCTCGGCTCAGAGCAATACCCGTTCAAGGGCGTCCTCGACACAGCAGCGAACCGGCTGTTTGCGCGGGGCACCAACGCCTGGACTGCAACGGACCACACGGCGTACACCGCCTGTCACGCTGGCGCGGACGGCTTGCTGACACTGCTGCCTGTGTATGCGGACCACGTCCTTTTTCCGACGCTCACGGAGGCAGGCTTCACAACAGAGGTGTATCACGTCAACGGCGAGGGCCTCGACGCCGGCGTCGTGTACTGTGAGATGGAGGCGCGCGAGAACAGCAGCTATAGCGTGACCAGCTACGAGCTGCATCGCATGTGCTTCCCGACCTCGGGCTATAGGTCGGAGACGGGTGGCCGCATGCGGGAGCTCCGCGAGTCATGTACGCACGCAAAGGTGGTTGCCTATCATCGCCAGATGTACCGACCATCTGGTGTGCGCCTCATCGTCGTCGGCGATGTGCCGGCAGATCGACTGCTTGCAACATGCGAGACCATTCAGCAGCGCATTTTAACGAAGGGCCTCGATCATTGGCCGCGTGATGTGCCGCCTTGCTGGACGCAGCCGGCGCCAAGTCTAAGCGAGACATTGACGTCGCATGTGCGCTTTCCCAGCGACGATGAGGAGACGGGTATTGTCCGCGTGGGATGGCTTACGTTCGGCGTGAACCAGCAATACGAGCGGTCTGCGATGGAGGTGCTTCTGACATATTTGACGGACACGTCTGTGGCGGAACTGCAGCAGGCGTTCGTGGAGTGCGTGCCTCCACTTGCAGGGGCTGTGTATGCCTCCGCAGATGACTACGACCCTCAGATGGTGACGATCACCTGCGACAGCGTGCCCACCGGCAACCTGGACGTCATCTGCAGCACCCTGGCTGACATGCTGACGTGCTTCGCGAGCAGCGATGGCGCCGCGCTAGATGCGGAGCGAATGAGAAGCGTGCTCCAGCGCCGCCGATTGGGCATCTTCGATGCGGCGGAGAGCAGTCCCGAGGCCAGCATTAGCTCCGCCGTCATCCCAGCATTCCTGTACTCACGCTCCAAAGACGAGGGCGAAGCGTTGCGTGTCGCCCTTGCGGAGATGGAGCGCATCGACCGCTTCGAGAAGGAGCCGGCAAGCTTCTGGACGCAACTGGCGCACACAGCGCTCGCAACCGCGCCCCGAATGCAGGTCATTGGCATGCCGAGCTCGCAGCTGAGCAAGGACAATGCGGCTGCTGATGCCGCTCGTGTGGAGGCGCGCAAGCAAGCTCTTGGCCCTGACGGGCTGCGCAGCATGCATGATTCGCTAGAGGCCGCCAAAGCAGTGAATGAGACGCCCATGCCTGCGGACATGCTAGACGCGTTCCCTGTGCCGCCGGTGGAAAACATCTCAACGCATGCGGTGGTGACGCTGCGGAGCGCTGTAACTGCTAGCGCGCCTGGCGAGGCACCTCTGCCACCGCCGCCCAAGGAGCTGCATCTTGCGGCACAGCAGGTGGGCGCCCTGCCTCTGGCGGCGCAATTCGACCATCTGGCCAGCACACGGTTTGTGGACATCGAGCTGCTGGTCCGCATCGACGGCGTCGATCCAGACATGTTGAGCCTTCTGCCCACGCTGTGTGCTTCGCTCTTCGAATCGCCGGTGAAACGAGGGGTGGAGCTGGTGCCCCACGCGCAGGTGGTGGCCCAGCTCTCAGCTGCTACCACGCATGTGGGCGCAGCTCTTGGCTTTGGAGGATCTCGCTTTTCAGTGGGCGCCTTCGGGGCTGGATGCATCGTCCTCAGCGCCCGCTGCGAGGCTGCAAAATACGAAGCAACTGCACGCCTCATGTGCGAGTGCCTTCTCAACAGCCAGCCCAGTGCGGAGCGCCTGCGGGTGCTCGTCCAGAAATCACTCAACGCTGTTCCACGCACGTCACGTGACGGCGGAGCATGCGCATCCGCGCTGCTGCGCTCCCGGATGTGCGCCCCCAACACCATTGCGCGGGACGTCCTGTTCCCCGCGCAGCAGCGCACACTCACTTCCCTCCTCCACCGCCTGGAGACGGAGCCTGAGGCGGTATGCGATCAATTCGCCACCCTGCGCGCGACTCTGGTGGCTCATCCATCGCGACTGATGCTCCATGTGGGGGGCGCTCTGACACGCCTGGGAGTGGATGACCTCTCTAGCGTCTGGCTGCAGCACCTCGTGACCGGCCTGAACCCCACAAACGAGGTGCACGCCAAGTGCAGTGGTCGAATCACTTTGGGCGCGACATGCTTGTTGGCATCTTCACAGCACAATGGCTGGGCGCGTGTGGTGGCCAACGGCGCAGTGGACAGCGGTTACCTGACCGTGAGCGGTGATGGCCCTGATCATTGGGAGCATGCCGATGTGGCGCCGCTCATGGTCGCCATCGAGCTGCTCACTCAGCTGGAGGGGCCGTTCTGGAAGGAGCTGCGTGGTGCTGGCCTCTCGTATTCCTACAGCATCAGCCTCAATCCTGAAGAGGGACGCGTGTTCTTCTCTCTCTTCAAAGCTGGTCACGTGGGCAGTGCTCTGCGCTGTGCCGCCAGCATCGTTGCCAAGTACGCAGCAGACGCTGATGGCACCCTGTTCGATGCGCGCAGTGTGGAGACGGCGGTGAGCAGCGCCATATACAGCGCGCTCAACCGGGAGCGCACACCCGCATCCGCGTCTCGCGCAGCACTGATTAGCTACTTGCGCAGCGTGCCACCTGATGGGGCGACTCGCCGGCTGCTGGCAGCCCTGCGCGCTGTCTCTCCACAGTCTGTGCGGCAAGCACTGCGCACGTACCTCGTGCCGCTCTTTGATCCAGCATCCACCGTCACAGCCGCGTGTGTGCACCCCAACAAGGTGGAGGACCTGCTCAAGGATGCAGCCCACTACAAGTTTGCGGCGCTAGCGAGCATGGATGAGGCCTGGGGAGCGGCAGAGACGGAGGCGCCGTGCATGCTGGCGGCACAAAGAGGGCGTGTGGACGCAGACGGCGCGAAATGCGCATGCCCGCGATGCGTTCCTAAGCCGGGGAAAGGACCATTTGTGCTGCGCTCTTGAATCTGGACATTCACCAGGATGCCGCCAGCACCCGTCACAAAGCCTGGTACTCCACCCCAAGGGTACCCGGTACCGTAGCCTACCGAGACTTCCACTTCCGTGCGCCTTCGCCAGTTCTCATGGCGCCCACTGTCAGCGAGCTGCATGCGGCCGTGCGAGCAGGCCACGCGGACGAGATTCGCAAGGCGCTCGCAGGTGGTGCAAGTGTGGAGTCCGCGGAGCAGGAGACGCAGCAAACGCTGCTCCACACCGCAGCTCTTGCCGGCAACGTTGAAATTGCGCAGCTCCTTCTCGACGCGGGTGCCAAAAGCAGTCCTCCTGCGAGCCTCGTCCATGCGCCGACTGGGCTGACCGTCACTGGCGCGACGCCCTTGCACTTCGCCTCTTCTGTCGCCCATAGCTTGGGCCACCTCGCTGTCGTCAAACTTCTGCTCAGTCGCGGTGGTGACGTGCACAGCGTCACTGGAAAAGGTGGCTCGCCACTACAAGCCGCAGCTGACAACGGGAACGCGGCTGCCTGTCGGCTTCTTGTCGCGGCCGGGGCGGACATCAATGCAGCGGTAATGAGCGGCGCCACTCCGTTGCATGCAGCAGCAGCTCACGGCGATGTCTCCACGGTGGCTGCGCTGCTTGAGCTGGGCGCTGATGCTACGGCCAAGGACAGAAACGGGGGGGAGACGGCGCTGCATGCCGCAAGCCGCCTAGGCCGCACCGGCGCCGCCGCCGTACTTATCCTGAAAGCCAAGAGCGATGTGATGGCGAGAGCTACATTCGTGATGGACAACGGCCATGCTGTGCACAACTCCACGTGCCTCCATCTTGCTGCCTCGTTTGGGCACGACGGCGTGATGGCCATGCTCCTGCAGGCCGGCGCAGAAGCTGCCGCTGAGAGTGAGGGCGGATTCACACCCCTTCATGCGGCTTCATACAACGGGCATGCAACATGCGTCGCGCTCCTGCTCGCCATGGGCGTGTCACCAGCACTGACCACTTCTGCGGGTGGCTACCAGCCGCTACACTCCGCCTCGATGGCTGGCCAGGTCGCCACGGGGGCGCTGCTCCTGGACGCAGGCGCACACATCGATGCGGCAACATCAAGCGGCGACACAGCTTTGATGCTCGCTGCGGCTGGAGGCCATGTGGCTGCAGTGCAGGCCCTCCTTGCTCGAGGCGCAAACAAGGATACTGTCAACGCGGAGGGCGCCACTGCCAAGTCAAAGGCATCCGAGGCGTGTATATCGCTCTTGTAGACAAGACTTAGTGCTACTCTTCAATCTCTTCGCCAGATGCACCCTGTGTTCCCCGACACGCATCACAGCGCGCCTGCATGGCCTCACGCTCGGCGGCGCTCCGGCAGACGCGTTGTCACCACCGCTGTGGCAGTGCCGTCGCTTGAAGAGCTGCAACAGAGACGGCACGAGTTGTGCACCCGCACGCTGTCCGCCTGGAACACCTGGCGCACGGAGGCAAGGGGCCACTTCACTCTCGGGTTGAGAGCCGCTTCGTGTGCGGCTGTAGGCTACTCCCTAGGCGTACCACACAGCGTAAGAACGGACCACCGGCGCACGTCTGTTGTGCTCGCCCGCACTCTCGTCGCGAACCTGTTCTACGAAGGCGACCTTGAACGCGGAGATGCAGACATCATGTGGAGCACAGACGGCGCTGTGCTGCTGTGGAGAGACGCAAGGCGGTGGGGCGGCCTCTTATTACGGCCAGACACAGAGCTGTCTCCTTGGGAGGTGGAGAGGCGGTCGCAGCTGTTCGCCGACATCCGTGCACTCATACCGTTCTCACTGCTGGTGGCGAATACGTGGCCGTTAACGCCTGGAGTGCTACGCGCAACACTGCTGAAGGACGACTCGTGGTTTAGGGGGCTCCGGGGCGCAGTGCTGCCGTCCAGCTGGGAGGAGACGAGGCTCAAGATGATGAAGAGGGCACGCGAGCTGAGAGACCGCCGCCAGCGCGGATGATGACACTGATGCGATGTACTAGAACTGGACCAGGATTAGCCTACCCCACAGCGACATCAGGCGATTCTGTGGCACCTTGCAGGTCCATTTCAACGACTGAGCGCCGTCTCGCAATCCAAGTCTTCTATTCACCAGTGTCATCTCTACTGTCTGCACGGGAGCGTGTGCCTCATGGCGTCGCCCATGGCTGCCGCCCGAACAGAAGACGATGCAAAGCGCCTGTTCGACGAGCGTGTCAACTGGCAAATAGGCCAGTTCCCACGAAGCGCGCTAGCTGAAGTAGAGGTGCGTGGACTGAACAGCAGGAGAAAACAAGAACCGGGAACTGAGACTCTGTTCGCAGGTTGTCCTGGGCGTGCCGTTCTACAACGAGAGAGACAATGTTGTGTCGCAGCTTGTCACTCTACGCCAGGTGTTCAACGAGCGCAGACAGAAGGTGCTTTTTCACGAGCGCAAGCAGAAGCAGAAGCAGGAGGTGTACCTCCCACAACTGACTCCTTCTGCAGGCGCTCATCCTTGTAATCGGCGAGCTCAGTCGCAGCGACTGCTTGTCGGACATCAACACGAGCGACTTGGAGGAGGTTGAGCCAGGACAGCCTGAGAGCTTCACCAGCATCGTCTCCTTTTGGAAGCCGCATACTCGCTACAGCGGAAAGCCTTGGAGTGTGAGGGCCGCTCAACTCGTGGCGGCACACGTGGATGCCCATCTGATGATTGTGGACGCCGATATCGCCTTCAATCATTGGGAGCTGAGTGCGCACTCGCTGGTCCGCACATTGCTGGACCCGCTGGACGCCATTCTGCCGCCTCTGGCTGATGACGACTGCAGCGCGCCTGCGCCGCCACCGGCAGCTGCTGTCAGCTTGAATGCCCCTCGGAGCTTCCTGAGCGACGACGGTGTAGTACACCTGTACTCTAGTCTCTTCATGCATGCGTGCTTGGGTACACACGTTCATCAGCCCCACGGCGGCGAGTTCAGCGTGTCAAAGACTGCGAATGCAGCGCTTCTTCGCGAGCAGTCGATCCAGTACACAGACGCATACTGTGTTCAAATGCAGATCCTGACGAGACTGCTGGCCACCGGCCAGCCTGTTGTGGAGAAGCTGATGCGAGGCAAATGGCATGCCAAGATCGGCCTTGCAAAAATCCTCGATGTGGCTGCCAACGGAAAGAGCAGGATTGACTTGGTGACGGAGCGCATGTTCGACGATGCTGCCTGGCTTCTTTCCAAGGGGACTCGCTCTGCCTTGGCACCTGTGCATGTGATTTCCTCTGGGAAACTTCGCTCGCTTGCGCAAGACGACGGCGAAGGTTTCACATCGCACTGGGTGGAAGCAAGCCGGCTGCTGCCCCGCATTGAGGGCGGTGGGAGCATCACGCAGGCAGCCGCAGCGCCAAACTCATCGGCCGCAGCGCCTCGGGAGGGCTACCCGGGCGTATACCCCGACCCAACAGCGCAGCAGATGTGCGTCCTGGCGCCGCCAATCGCGAGACGAGAGCTCATGCATGCGCTGAAGCGTTTGCTGCGCGACTTCCTGGCACGAGATCTAAGCATCCTGCCGGAGAGCTATTTCACGCAAGAGGCGCTGCCCATCCTGCATGTCGCCTGCAATTCGCCCCGAGGCGTCTTCCGCGTGGTGCCATCAGCGCAGGAGGCCCCCCCAGGGGACGATGACGCCATCGTGTTCGGAGCACATGCGTGGGCGGAATCGACGATGGCGTTGCTAAAAACATACATTGCTGCGCCTGCAGGCAGTGACATCCGCAGAGCGGTGGTCAGTGCAAACAGACTTGCTTGGTTACTGGGGGCGCTTGCGTGGCTGAATGTCTGTGCAAGGGATGACTGGGGCGCAGCGCACGAGCGCATGGACCAGTACTTCACCGCCTTTCGGGCGGCATACCTGGCGGCGGTAGCCATGCAGTGATGTCATGCATGCACACGCATTCCGTTCGCTGGGCCTATGTATGTCTGACGGTGCAGGTCCTTTTCCAGTGCGCGTAGTCCACCATCGCACGCGCGGCAGACAGCTGCTAGCAACGAAAGATGTGCAACCTGGCCACCTCCTCATGCGCGCTCTCCCACTCGCCTGCGTTCCAGCCGACACAGAGCTGGACTTGCGCTGCTCGGCCTGCTTGACTCCCGTCGATGACAGCACGTCGCCGTGCGTGTGCCGGAGTCGCGTGTGCGAACAATGCAGGCCGGCCTGGTCGCGCGTGCACTCTGCTGGTGAGTGCGTCTCGTTGCGTCACCTCTCGCAGTTGGCCAACTCTCGAGAGGAAAGTGGTCGTGGTACTGCGGACAGTGGCGCGGCGAGGTTACTCATGCGGCTAGCGTACTTGCAGTTGCCGCAGTGCTCTCCGACAGCAGAGGAGGTGAGGTGCCCTGTTGGCGACGCACTGGGCGACACTGTGCACGTCCTTGAGGACCTTGTGAGTCACTGGGAACGACTCGGCGAGGTCGAGACACAGCACGCATGTGCCATGGCGGACACTGTGCGGCAATGCCTTCTGGCGTGCGCTCGGCAGAGTCGTGAACGCCTTGCAATCCTCGCAGCGACCATGTGGTGCAATTGCTTCGACGTTGTCGACCCACAGAGCGGTGAGTCTATCGGCGAGGGCGTGTGGCCATCTGTGGCATTGGCGTTGAATCACAGCTGTGAACCAAACGCCGATTTCGTGTGGGAACCAGGGAATGCAGGTGCAATGGCTGTCCGCGCATTACGCCACATAGCTGCGAATGAAGAGGTCTGCATTGCATACTGCGGCTTGTTTGCATCCGCAGAGAGCAGGCAGCGACATTTGCGTGCAACCTATCACTTTGATTGCGCTTGTCGCCGCTGCAAGTCCGGCGATGGCGGTGCACCTCACGGCAAGGAGCTCAATGACGTCCCGCCACTCCTGACCATGTTGAGACAAAGCATGGTAGATGGGTCGTGGTCAGATGCTGCGGCCGCTGCGACAGCGGTGGAGGCAGCTGTGGCCCCGCTTGTGGCAGGTGCGCCATGGTGCCTCCTCACACTCTGTCGTGCGCGATGGGTGCGAATGCAAGCAACTGCTCGCGGAGTGGCATGCGGCTGGGATGCTCGGCAAGCAGAGCAGCTGCATGCGGATTGTCAGCTGTTGCTTGGAGACACTCATCCGTGGACACGGGAAGTGAGAACTCTTATGACAAGCAAGCGCCGGTAATTCAGAGCAAAGCCGCAATCTTCTTCTCGCTTGCCATGGGGCTGTCGCCGTTGCGCTCCACCATCTTGCCCTCCTTGTCGATGATGAACTTTGCCGCGAAATTCCAGCTGACGTCTCCTCCGCCAGCCGTCTCCTTGGCCCACTTCCACACAGGATGCGTGTTCGGACCATTGACGTCTATTTTCTCCATCACGCGGAACTTCACGCCCTTGTCAGCAGTGAATTTGCAGATTTGCTCGGGTGAGCCAGACTCCTGACGGCCGAACTGGTTGCAAGGCCACGCGATAATTTCCTGTGCAGTAGTGGAGTCGTCCAAGCCGAGTCAGAGATGGTCGGCCAGCCAGAGCTCCAGGGTGTGGGCAAGTAGAACGCACCAGCCCCTTGCCTGCGTACTTCTCCTGCAAGGCAACCAACTCTTTGTAATTGCCCGCCGTGTAGCCGCAAGCGCTGGCTACGTTGGTCATCAGCACCTGAAGCGTCCACAGCCAGGCAACTGTCACTGCTCGCCCTTTTCGCCACCGACCCGTTCAGCTCTGAGCACGCACCACTTTGCCTTTCATGTCAGAAAACTTGACGTCAGCGCCGTTGATGTCCTTGGCCACAAAGTCGTGGAACGAAGACATGGTCGTCACGGTGACTGAACGCGAGGAGCTGCGAGGCCGCCGAGGTGCCACGCGCAGGGAAGCTGAAGAGAGCGGGTAGCAGCGGGCACTGGCAAGAGCAAGCATGCAGCGAGCGGTGGGTCCTGCGACGGCGACAACGGGTGCGCTCACGGCCCCACCTCCGTGCCGAGCGCCACACACGCACACACCACCACTTTGCTCTCCCTCCAAAGAGCCCGCGTGCGTATCCCTCGCGCAGCGACACTATTGCAGAGCCTCGTGGGTGCAGCGTCGCAGAGGATTGCGCACGAGTCCTCCCTCGGGGGCACTCCTCTGATCGGCAGAGGGCTGCCTTTGGGTACAGCCCCCACTACGCATCCACCTAGCCCGGCACCTGCTTCCTGCCGTCCTCGTGGTCTTCCTGACAGACGCGCGCCATGGAGGCGAGCAGCAGCGCTGTTGCAAGGAGCCCTCGTGGCACTGAAAGCCCCGCTTCTGGGTTGTCTGGCCGAACCACCGCTGCGCTGGAGCGGCTTCGTGCCGTGCAGCAGTCCCTGGACGCGCTCAAGTCTCAGGCGGCTCAGCTGGACGAGACATTGGTTGGAGGCGGCGGACAAGCGCCTGGCGCAGGCGCCTTGCCTGTGGCCAGCACTGCCCAGCCTCAGTTGATACGGGTCGATACGCAGCCGGCAGCGGCAGTGAGACAGCCGCCTCCCGCTGCGACAGAGCAAGAAGCTAGCCCGCTGTCCAGCCGAGGTGCAACTAGCGCAGCCCCTGGTGCTGGTGGAGGAGATAGTGGACGACAGTCTGCAACGCAGGAACGTCCTGGATCCGTGCAGGCCCAGCCTGGGGCACCTGCCAGAGTCGCGTCTGCCGGCCAAGCAGGTGCGCAGACCAGCGGTGGTGAGGGAGCGCCAGAGCTAGCGCGTGTGCAGCCTCCGGCGCGTGCAGTCGAACCTGCGAAGCCCTCCCCCAGCGCTGGCACTGTACCGGCAGCCGCCCAGCCACAAGCGCCGCGCGCGCCTGCGACGCCGCCGGCACCTGCCGCTAAAACCAGTGCAGCTGCGTCACCGGCGGCGAGCCAGGCGAAAACAAGCGGCGCGGCGCCGGCGAAGGCTGCTTCTGCAGGCTCTGGGCCGAGTTCTGCACCAGCCAAGGCCGCCCCTGCAGCTGCGCCTGGTGTCGCTGCGGCAGCTGCTGCACAGGTGCCGCCTGCAGCTGCGAAGGCGGCGCAGGGGAGTGCACCGCCGCCGGCTGCGCCCAGCCCTGTGAAGACAGTGGCCCCACCAGCAAAAGCGGCCCCACCTCCCGCCGCCGCTGCCCCTGCTGCTAAAGCGCCGCCTGCGGTTGTGAAGCCAGTGCAAGCAAATGCAGCGGCTGGCGGCCCTGCTGCAGCCCCATCGAGGACTGCCCCCACACAGGCGCAAACTGCAGCAGCTGGGGCACCGCCGAAGGCGGTCACCGCCGCAGCTCGCGCGAAGCCGTTGAGCGCTACTTCCCGTCCAAAGGGTGACACATGCTCCACTCTCATCGGCCCTGCGTCATGGGGCGGATGGGCATCCGACACCTTCTGGCGCATGATTCAGCGCTACAGAGAGGCTGCGCGCCTCGCAGACTCGGATGAGGAAGATGACGACACAAGCTCTGATGAAGACAGCGACGAAGACGACGACGACAGCGATGAGGACGAGGGCGTTGTCCGGCAGCCCAGGCCAGCTTCGCGATCCAGTCGCCGCGGTGGAGCGAACATGTCGCCCAAGGCAGGCGCCGTCGCAGCAGCAGCAGCTCAGCCAGCAGCGGCGCCTGTTTCGGCTAGGCCAGTAGCAGTCGCGCTACAGGCTCGGCCTCAGGCGACTGCTGCTCCTGTGCAGGCGAGGTCGGCACCACAGGTGGCGGCGCCTGCGCAACAGATGCCGGTGGCGCGCCAGCTGTCGCAGCCGTCGATGGTGGCACGACCCGGGCCTGCTGCGGTGAGGGCGGCTGCTCCTGTTGCGGCTCCAGTGGGTGGTGGGAAAGGTCTGTGGGGGCGAGACACATGAACGCTTTCAGTTCCAGACAAGTTTCTCTGTTGTCCACGCGTGTGTGTGCCTTCCATCAGAGTGTATTGTCGTTTCAGTCGAACGTCATCTTTTTCCCGCTGCCACCAGCGTTCAGGTCGATGCGCATGCCTCCACGGCCGCGGCCGCCATCGCGCCCGCCGAAGCCTCT
>Ga0164297_10003462_pt1 | contig 14644 bp, 15 predicted proteins | sample GEODES058metaG_FD_113539 | JGI IMG/M metagenome (GOLD analysis project Ga0164297, IMG submission 113539) | Dystrophic lake water microbial communities from Trout Bog Lake, Wisconsin, USA - GEODES058 metaG | ecosystem: Environmental > Aquatic > Freshwater > Lake | place: USA: Trout Bog Lake...
GCATCTGCGCTACACTTTGATTTGCATTTATTTGTGATGCGCTAAATGCCCATTGTTTTGTAATATCTGTTTGAGCGTTGGCAAGTTTGTTTAATAAAGAATCAACTTCTGTGTATTTTTGATAGTTGATTTGCGCTGCTTTTAATTCACCAGAACTAACGCCAATACCCTGCGCTTGTTTTCTTGTGTTACCAGCACCAGACGCTAATCCTGCAAGCCCAAATAAACCACCACCAGCCCCAATTAAGCCTGTTGCTAGACCAATACTACCCCATTTTAATAAATTAAAAGTAGCAGATGAAATATTTTTACTAATTGAAGCCGCTGACTTTCCAATGCTTTGAAAATGTTGATCTGTTTTATTTACGACTTGATCTGTATTTTGTAATGTTTTGTAATTTTTATCGAGACGTGACGCTATACTATCCAAAGCGTGTTGAATTTTATTAAAATTGCCTTGTAGTGAATTGGCGGATTGATTAATCTTCCCCCATTGACCCGGCATTTTTTTTAATGAATTTTGATATTTTTGAAAAAGTTGTTGAAAATTCTTAAATTTTTCATCATTGACTTCAATATCAATTACGCTTTTAGTGACCATTTTTCCCCTGTAATGCTCTTAAAATATGTCGTTGACGAAACTCATGTGCGCTTGACTTAAAGTCTATATCAATGTCCTCAAAAAACTTAGAAAATCCTTTTCCTGCAACAAAATCTAAACAGGCAGAGACGAGGTGGTCTCCATCTCGCCAAAACTCTCTACCTCTGTCGATGTCGTCAAGGAATTCATGTATTCCATAACATTTAATAATGTTGTTTGCGAACCCCATAATCCATTCACCGTATCCATAATGCTCGCTATCTGATTTCTTTTGTTCATCATGGATACTGACGTAAAAAAAACAAGTTCACCTTCAATTTCTGCGACAGTTTCGCTATCAATCATGCCTTTTTCTATTGCTGTGTGCAAAGGAATGCTTTTCCATCCCTTCTCAGAAGGTATCATTACATTTGACAATCGAATAATCTCATTCACTAATCCAGCCTTGACCCCAGAAGTTCCCGTCCATATACCCATGTTTTCAGAAACTTGTTTAAGCATCAAATACGCCACTCTAGTTCCCGCAATTGCCCCAAGACCTTCTGAGAAAATTGCGGCAAAAGTTTTGGAAATAACCAAAAAATATTGTTCAAATATCTCACGGGAAATAGGAGTGCTGTGAACGTATAGCTGTCCTTTTTCCGATTCAATCGGAATAACTAAGTTCAAGGCTCGATTAATTTTCATTCAATTAAATATTCCAAAGAGTTGAATTGATGTTATAAATACCAGTAAATGTAACAACAAAACCAGCAACATTTCCATCAAACGTCAAATCACGAACACCTTTAAGAATACAATTCGTTAAATCGTAATCTCCTAAAGTTGCCGCATCTGAAATAATTGCTACATCACCGACATTCACATTTGTTTCGATTTGTGTTTTATACACATTGGCTAATTGTTGGCTTTTTAACAAATTAATCGTCACGGTAGCCATTTGATACGGCTCAGGCGAAGTAACGCCACCTGTTAAAGTTGGAATAAGCAAGCCAGAGTCCCCCTCGAAAGAGATGCTAATTGCCTCTCTTGCTAAGTAGGGGGCGGTGATATTAAGTGTTGGATTGGTTGAATAAACTACGCTTGCCCGTAGTCTATTTAATGTACCTTGTTGAATGAGTGGAGATGCCATAATTTATTCCTTTATGCCAAAGCGAAACTGGATACATTCACATTAAATATGATTTGTATGAAGCCTCTAGCTGGCGTATATGTTACAGAAAGACCTGCATATTTACCAATTGCATAGTCACTTGGATTATTCGTTATATAAGTATTAAATGAAACTGCATTAACGGTTACTGGTGCTAAAACTAATCCATAAGCTATACCTGAGTTCATTACCCCTTGCGCTACTTTCTGCAAAGTATTGATCCCAGCTTGATTGTAATAGAGTGGGTTAATTGGATTATTTGAACCATTAATAATCGCGTTAGAAATAAATAAATTCACGTTAATTTGTACCCAGTCAACTGAGTACCAGTAAGTGTAATCTTGACCGTCTGCTGTGAATCCCCACAAAACCAACGTATTACTAATTCCGCCTTCTGCGCCAGTACCAACATAATTTACGTTTGCTGTTTTAAGCAATTCTTGTTGTGCGTTTGTTCCAGTAAATGCTGTAACCCCAACAATATACTGAAACGCCATTGGCGCAACTTTGTTGGTGTCGCTTGGATTGTAATTTAGCGCATTGTATAACATTGCCGCAGGAGTCCATTCGGTGACGGGCGCAGTTGCATCTTGAAGCATTGAAACAACTGATTTAACACCTTTAAATACGCCATAAGCCCCAATCACTTCTTTTACCCAAAAATAAACTTGAGAAGTTGTTGATTCGTAATTTTTTGCAAAAGTTAAAAATGATGAATCGGATGACATTTCTTGCGTCACCGCATAAGCATAAAACTTTTTAGGATCAGCAATAATATAATTATTTAAAGCTGTTACACCTTGCGCTCCTGTGCCTGAGCCTAATTCAAGTACATAAATGGCATTTGCAGTACCTTGAGCAAAATAAGTTGTTACCATCGCAACTAATTCTTGCACGGATTCAAGAGTTAAAACACCTTGCGCTGTTACAGAACCCGGATTAGTTGTTAATACATAAGTAAATGTATTTGTACCCGTGGATGTAATTTGATAAGTACCGTTATAACCAGCAGGTGTCACGCCAGCAATAATCCCCGGTATGGTGTCGCCAGTCGGTATTTTGTGAGGTGTTGTGGTTGTGACGGTTACTGTTACATTAGGTGCTGTACCACTTGTTGTCATCGAAGTGATTGAAACAGCCCCAGTTAAAATAGTCGATAAATCAGCAGGCTGAGTTAAAAGTGCGGTAGTATTGGTGGTTAATGTTGTCGCACCTTGACTCACTAAAGCACCTGTTCGTTGCAAAGTGTTTGGTGCTGGAGCAAGAGTTTGCGTTACATTAACTGTAACAATTTGAGTTGTCATTATTAACTCCTAATTAATTAAAGCTAACGGAAACAACACCTGCTGTTGGTGGAACGATCACAATACCCGTTGCACAAGGAAAATCAAATGAATAAGTACCAATTACATCAGGAATTACACCAACTAAATTTGACGCTCCAATTCCAGTGGTTGTGGGATGGTCATAAATTGCGCCATTAGCCGAACCCGCAGTTGTTACATTGACTTTTACAATCCGCCCTTTACTTGACTTTATTGCGGTGGCGGTTGAGATATTTAAAAAAGTATTGATTCCTTGCGCTGTAATTGCTGCGCCATTTATAACTGCTGGGTTTGAGGTAATTGCCATTTTAAAACTCCTTTTTACACTTGCGTTAAGTTGGTACTACTATTTCTGTTGGTGCATAACTAATAAAAGCTGATTTAATCAATTGTAATGCAACATTATTTACTGTGTTTTGATAATAACTCACTTTAAAAGTAACACTTTTCTTCATCGCTATAATGCCAAATTCAGGCTGTGTTACTTTTTCATCTTGAATAATTGGCATATTTTGTATTCCAATATTATCAGTGTTTAAACTATATTGAAATACATAATTTAAAAAATTTAACGCCTCATTATTTCTGACGCCATATATAGATATTTTAACCGTATCACTTACCAATTGATTAATACTTGATTGTGTACTTGGGCTAGTACCGCCATTGATTAATATATTATTAATAATTGGAAATTGACCAATTGCTTCTGTATTTGTTGGCGCAATATCAACGGAAGCATATACGGGCGGTAAATTCTGTTCAACTAAATACGATGGATACATAGGAAAATATTGATTTAAAGCGAGCCAAATCGGCAAACTATTGGAAACAATTACGCTTTGCGTATCAAAATCCGTCATAGAATCAATAAGTTGCGTATCCATGATTGAATACAACGCATCGCCACGATAATGGTATAAATCAGCTTGTTTATAAAAATTATCACGGCGACTAAATGCGAACTTTACCCCTTGATAATCCGCAACATAAATGAGTTGCGGATTAATTAAATTAAAATCTTGGATTGGCTGTAAAGAAGTGAAGGTAATATGATTATAAGTTGTATAGCGATCATCCAGTTGATGTAATTCTTGCGCCAAATGAAATGAGCCTTGAGCAGTAATTGTCTTAGATGGTGTTGCACCGTTGTAATTGTCATAAAGTAGGCGATCATATTGAGAAGCGTTATAAATGGCGGTATTTGTTAAAAGTGCCGCATTAACCCAAAAGACATATCCATCTAAAGGTAAAACTAATTTCACATACAATGTAAATGTAATTTGTTCATTACCTGATAAGGTATTAACGCCCTCAGCTAATCCTGATGCAAGCTGAGGTTTTGCGCTTGAAGTTTCTTCAACAGTTGCCATTAATCAACCCACGATTTAAACGATGCTTGCATAACGCCTGAATCAATAAATGATGGCCTGCGAACCCCGACTTTTCTCGTAAACCCAGCCCGTTTTCCTGCCACATAATTTGTAGCATTAAACTTTCCTTTAAATCGAATACTTCGACCCTCTAAAGCCGCTTGAGTTGGCGTTCCGGGAATACCTTGTTTTTCAGCCTCTTGGGAACTTAAAAAGTTTTTAAAATACGCCTCTATTTCGCTTGTAGCGTCTTGATATGGATTTTTGACATTACCCCCTTGAAGTAATGTTTCCAATGAACCAGCCATGCTTTCTGTTAAGCTATCAACGATTTTTTTTTCATAGACTTGGGCGAATACTGAAAACAATCCATATTTTTCTTCTAAAATTGTTGCTACGCCATGTGTCGTATTTCCGCCCGGCTCAGGTACATCAATTACGCCTAAATGAAGGATCATGTTATCCCCCAAAGAGTACCCAATGTTTGCATATACGCAAGGGCTTGCCTACCATAAGGGTTTTTAATTGCTTGAAGGTCTAATAATGTAAGATTTTGTAAACCTTTGCCAATGGTTAAAGATTCGCTTGTACTAACATCGCCAGCGGAATTAATTACGCCAGCAACAAAATTATTCATTCCGTAGCTTGCTCTTGCGGTTGTAAAAAATGTTTGACCTGCAATATCTTGTTGAAATTGCAATAAATTACTTCCGCCCCAGTTATAAACTGTTATGGTGTAAATGTCTGGTGAATAAATCGCAAAATCCATAGGCACAAGATTAATGGCAATTTGAAACGCATACGCATATCCAATATCATTGTCAGCAATTGCGGTGGTTGGAACTCCCATCACAGCCCTAGACCATGCTATGAATCCTTGAAGCGTTGGCGGAGAAGCAATGGGATCACTCATTATTCAATCTACCTATATTAATTAACTACTTTCGAGGTCTGCCTCTATTTTTAATTGGCTCAACACCTTCTCTAACTACTTGAATTGTTTGTTCAAACTTTTCAGTTTGATCTCCTGCGTTACGTTTTTCTTCAACGACTTCAATTTCAAGACCCGAAGTTTGACGCAAACCCATTTCTTGCGCTTTTGTTGCAATTATCTGATCTGCTGCCGCAGCCGTAAGATTGCGAGCATTTTGCGCTCGATCAATTGCTTCTTGATCGCTTTGACTTAATCCAGCCTCGATTGCTTCAACATTAATGGTCTTATCAATACGATAAGCAATTCCGCCAAAACCTTTTTTTACCTTGTTTGCTTCCATCATTCCATAAATCGAATGTTGATTAATAATATGGTCTATTTCAGTAGGTGTGCCAATGATCTCCCATTGTCCGCCAGCTCGAATACGATGATGGAACGGTTTGGGATTTTCAAGAAGCATATAAGTAAAGTTAAAGTCTTGTTTACTGCAATTTGCGACATAAAGTTTCATCATATTTCCCTAATATTGGGTGGAAGGCAGATCAAGCGGAATCTGTTTAAAGACTCCCTGCCTCCCATTGATTCTATTACTCGGCTTGACACAAGTAATACAACTATAACAAAAACCCCAAATAAATGGGGATTTTTGATGTTATCTACACATTAATACGCAGCAGATAACAAACTCACTCCTTCTGGTCGAAGCGCCCAGCCTGAAGTACTACGCATCGTATAAAGGGTGGTAATACCACCGTCTGCGATTGGCGTAGGAATTTCAGTTGGGGCGGATACGTCTGTTAGCATCAATGTAGTTGCTGTTTGGTTAGGTGTTAAACTTGCAAAAATGTTGGTATTAATTTGCGAATTTGCTTTTGGAATATTTAATTCTGGAGCAACTAGCAAAATTAAATCTGTACCACCAGCACCTTGACCGATTAATGTATCATCAGCAGCAAATGAAACATTATCGCCACCAGCCCATTGAGCCACTGTTTCAACTAATCCAGCGGCAGTTTCAACACCAGCACCGATGCGCTGGAATTGCGTCAAAGACACTACGCCAGAGTAACTAATTTGACTAATAAACCGTTGTGGCGCAAGGAAAACCAAGCGCAACGGTTGACCAATTTGCAAGGTGGACACCTTTAAACTACCGATCATGTTTAATAGGTACTGTGCAAGTTGACCGCTATCCCAAGTGCTATATCCAGTATTACCTTGCGTATCACTGCCCAATACTTGATGAGTAGCACCGTTGGCATTAACGAGTCCTTCTCCATTTGCAGGGTTGTAGCCATACAACAGACTATTACGCAATTGTTGAGCAATACCTTGACGAGCAGCTAAACGCATTGCTTGGGGAAGTGAATATCCCCATGCGCCCGTTGCGGCTTCATCAAAGTTGTCATATTGAGCTCTTGTTTGCAAACGGTACGTTGCAGTAGAAATCATTGAAGGAATGACAGATGCGCTTGGCAGTTGGTTTACAGTAGATTGATTCGCATTAACTTGTGTCGTTAATTGAATCTTTTTAGCATAAACGTACAAATCCGCTTCCCCAAGACGAGGCATTGGATTTTCTGTGGCGAGAGTTGTAAAAGCACCCGAAGCCAAGCTGTACTGCGTAATCAACTCAGGCATCATAAAGTGCGGATTTACTGTTACGAAAGATGGAGCAAAACCTGACATAATAATTTTCCTTTAAATTGAAACAACGGCAATATAGCCAGTTGAAGTCCAGTTAGCATTACCAGTACCGCTTGAATACGATACTAATTTATTATTGGCTGTACTTGTGCGAAGAATTTTGCAAGGTACTGCAAAATTACTTGTTGATGTAGTAGTCAATAAAAAGTTGGTAGTGTCCCAATATACAGTTTCGGTTACAGATGATCCATCCAAAGCCACAATCGAAGCATCGCATGGCAATGGGATTCTTGCGCCACTACCGAAACGATAGAAGTTTACAGACATTCCGGGAGAAAACAAGGGCGCAGTTGATTGCGGAGTTGTGATACCACCAAACGCTTGATTATAAACAGCAATTCCAGTTGGCGCAGAAGAAACTGTCGCTTGAATAACGGTGCTTCCTAAGCTATCTGTACCGGGTTGTGGCTGTGAATAATATCCATTTTGTAAACTTGGAATTAACTCAGTAATCGGCACTCCGCCCCAAAGAGGGGTAGTTGCCGCAGTTGAAAAAACACCACCAGCTAAAAAAAACTTAACTGATGGATCGTCTAGTGCATCACCTTGTGTAAAACCGTTACTGTTGGTATTAAATAATCCAGCAGCAGTGGTTGTTACCATTGGTTGTAGAGAAATTTGTGCAGTCATAATTTAATTCCTTATCGCTTATTGTTAAACAAATGGAATTCTTTGACACGCATAGAAGGGACTTTAAAATCGCCTAACCATGCTTCCATTGAACCCTTAAACTTCGTGATAGTACGACCAGCACGATCTTTTTCATTGATTTCGATCAATTGATCTGCGGCAAACATTGTTGGCGATTTAGCGGCAACTAAAGCGTCTGCAAATATTTGTTTTTCTGCAATATTTAATAATTGAACGTCTGATATTTTCGCAAGATTAACCGATTTGTAGCTGTCAGAATATGCCTGTAAGCCACGCAATAAGCGTTTGCGATAAGACATAAGACCTTCGCCTTGAAGTGGTCTTGAAGCTGATTTACCAAAAGAAGCAAAAACGCTATCCGCCTTTGCTTGTGCATCAGCATATTTAGCCGCTTCTTCATCTGCTTTCATCGCTTCTTCCTCGTCATCATCTTTAAAGTTCATGTGTCCGGGATGCTCCATTTCGCCTTCATCATCAGGTTTAATTTCGCCAGCCTTTCCGTGTTCTTTTGGATCAGAGCCTTCTGCATCTTTGCGCTTTTTAGCATCTTTACGCATTTTCATGGCTTCTTCATCATCGTCATCTTTACGATGCTTTTTCATGTCATCGTCATCTTTACGTTTTTTAGAATCCATTTTGCGCTCCATGATTTGTTTTGCTTCAGATTCGGATTCTTCATCGTCATCATCGCAAGCCATATCATCATCGTCTTTACGTTTTTTATCAGCAGCAGTAACTAATGGAGGAGCAGGTAAATCCTTCTCCATTGAGTCCACTCTTGCAACCAAATCGCTTAGTATTGCGAGTACAGCATCCAGCTTATCACCTTGGGCATCTGCCTTTGGTGCAATCGTATTGTCATTCATATCAGACACCTCTTGGTTATTTAAAAGAACTCCTGCGGCATCGCCGCCCTTATCCCATACTCCTTTAGAGCCTCTAGCCTTCGTGACGATTGCTATGTGATCTAAAAGGAATGGGACACCTTCAATTAAGAGTGGATCACCATTCTCAGTCGTTAGTGTAGTGTTTCCTGAAGTATTGTCAAATACTACAGAAGGGGATGTGCTAATTTCGCCTTCAAGAATCTCATTTACAGCGTCTTGATCGTAAATTTTAGCAATACCCCAAACCTCGTCTCCTTTGATGTAAGGAAGCATAATTGAACCAACCGCACGATCTTTAAATTCTTTTGAAGTTAAGACTGCGGTTTCGGGATGATCCATAATGACCATTAACCCATTGCAACGCTTTAAAAAGTCATCATTTAAATACAATGATGGGTCACGCCACACATTCTCACCAATGCTTGAACGATAAGCCAAGCCAGTACCAGTAATACGAATTGCCAATAACATAATATTCGCATACATTTGTGGACTTGGCAATAAATCTTGTGCCATCAACTCCGCTACATCGGTTTCTGTTTTTGCGGTTGCAATCTTAAAAGCAATATCTAGCCCCGGATGTAACGGTAATGGCGGATTGTGCGGATCACACCAGTCATAACCCGTTGATTCGTAATTTAATTTTACATCTGTTTTTTGAAAATCTCTAGCAATGTATGTACAAAATTGACCATTATCATGTAATTTCTCTAAGTTGCCTTTATAGTCTATTCCTGTTTCTTCTAAAACTTCTCTGCGGGCGGCATCTTCAAGCGTTTCGCCTTCTTTTTGATGACCGCCCGGCACGGCCCAAGTATTCGGATAATCACCACCCGAACCTCTGCGAATAAGTAATGTTTCGCCATCGCCAGTAATAAACATAATACCCGATGCTCTACCTTGTGCGCCAGCATTGTTAGCGATAGGCATAATCACTTCGGGAGTTTTTGCTACTAAATCGGCTGCATCAGGCACACAATTAGGGACTTTTTTGCCGTCTTTTTCTTTCATCCCAAATTGCTCGTATCCACTCCAGCAAGGGTCATCATTTACATAATCGGTTAATTCGTCAACGATGCGAATCATCTGCGAACGCATATCATCGCATTTCCATTTGCGAAGCGATTTGTTGATTCGTGAATTGGGATCATGGGCGGTTGCAGACGATGTTAACTTTTCTTTCATGCCCTTCATACGAGCGCAAAAAGATGCTTTTCTTGACCCACCTTCGGGTTGTGGTGCTTTTAAATGAGCATGATGCGATTTATTGTACGATTCTCGCCCTTTTTCATTTAAGCCACCGTTTTTGTTTTTGCCTTCTTTGGTTTCCCATGCTTCCGAATCTTCACCAAATCGAGGCACATTTTGAGATTGACCTAATTTAACCTCAATATCGTTATCTTTTTTATATTGAATAATGATTTTTGCAATTTCAGCGACTTCATGTTGAATTGATTTTAATTGATTTCTTGCCTCTGATATGTCAGAGCTTTCATCTTCTTTAAATTCAGGAGTAGATAATACAGTTGGATTTTCTGGGAAATCGCCAGAGTTATCTTCGCTATGTTTAATGAATTTTTTTGCAACCTTTTGAGGGATGCCAATATTGCTCTTGCCTTTAGCGGCTGCGTACATAGCTTTTCGTTGAGCGTTGGATTCAAAAGGCATAGACTACCCTACATTATATTTGATGATTGTAACGCTAATTCACCTTTTTTTGTTAAAAATTCTTTTGGGAGCTTTCGCAAACTATAAATGTATTTGTAAAAACATCGACAATAGACTTCTTCACCGGGCATTGTAATTTGATCTGTATATCCATGAATTGCTTTAACATATCCTTTTTCACTCGCCCAGTTACCCCTAATCACATATACTTTTTCGTCACGTTCTTTGTGGTCTTTTCGGTAATCGTAATTTATTTTCTTCCAGTGGCTATGCCAAAGCCCTGCGATTGCGCCAGTATCAATTGCAACAATATCATTAATATTGGCAACAAGTTTATGTGTCTGGTCAATGATAATACGCCTTTGATTAAAAGGCATTTTCGCTAAAGATTTTTTAATGTTTTGTTTTTCTGCAATTTTATCAACCACTTGAGAGCCATTTTTAGGAATAGATGTCGCCCAACCTTCAAAGCGTCTCAATACATCTGTAATTGATTGTTCCCGTTGATATTTAATTAAATTTGCCGAAGCCATGATTCTACGATCTAACTCTGATCGAAGTTTTGGTTTTAGTCGATCAATGGTGTATTTGGAAACTTCTTTATTGACTAACCCGCCCTTTGTAACCAATCGGGTATAGGCAGTATTTAAAGCACGTTCCATTTCCTTTTGCATTTGTGCATCAGAAATTAACGCTTTATTAGCAGCATCTTTTATTTTTTTTAGCCATGACTCTATGCGATTTTGAGAGTCAAAGCCATGCTCGATAATGTCATTGATGGCGGTAGTTAGGATTTCATAAAAAGTCATTTAAATCAATGCTCTTTATTCCTAAACATTACTGGCTCTAGGTAGTTTTTCGTTTGGCATCGCCTCAACGGGCGGCTCATACTCCGCAATTCCGTTCGCATCTAATTGTAAAGTGCTTTGGAACATTTCGGTCATTTCGTTTAAATTGTCTTGCGCCCACTGAATTGCGACTGCTCGGTTTTGCCCATCTGCAACAGGTAAAATTGTCCTTAAAATTTCCGTAATCCCTTTTAATTTAATATCCTCAACCTTCACTTTTTCGCTTGGCGGTTCTTCCATGAGTGATTCCCAATTTGCTTTAAAGCTATTTTGCCAAGAATAAAAGGCTTGTTCATAGGTCATCTTACTGTATATTTCGGGATACGCATTTTGGACTGATTCAAAGAATCCTTTATTCCATGCTCGATGCTGAACAATTTTATCAAACCAGTTAAATAAAGATGCCATATCGGTACGGATTCCTTCAACATACTGAACGATTGCTTTTGCATCTTCCGTGCCTTCACCAAATCCCTGAGTAAATGCTTCATCTTTTAACAACATCGCTGGCACATCGGAAGCGGCTGCGATATTTGCAATAATATTATCTCTAGCAATCGTCATCGCCTTATCTGTATTGGAAAGATCAATTGAGTTAATTTCCTCGTCAATATCAATTGAGAGAACATTTCCAGTACCACCCTCTTGGATATAAGTACGCTTAATTCCAGCAGCCGTTTGCATTAAACGATTCACGATTGAGCCAGCAGGTTTTTGTTTTGCAATAATTAAACCTGACTTAAACGTAACCAAATCATCGGTTATCATGGATTGAACAAACGACTTTAACGGGTACAACGCTCTTTGAAACACGCTACGCCCAGTATAACCAAAGGCACTAGATTGAAATGATAAGTAAATAGGAGTTCCATTAAACACGACTACGGCACGGCTTGGGTGATATGGTTGACCTGCTGCGGTTGTATAAGCTAAGGGCTTTTGGAAGTCTGGCGCATTAGGATTTTGATTCGTTACAATCGAACCCGCCATGTTTAAAGGGTCTAGCTGATTAAAATACAACTCAAGATCAGGAAGCATCCAAGGATCAATAGGGTCTTTAGTAGGAATTTTATCAGCCCCAAAGACAATCCCAGCAGCACCATAGGCACGATTAATAAACATAACATCACGAATATGATTAGTAGCACCTAGCTTCTCCCATTCTTTATTGAAAGCATCAACTAACATTTCTTTCGGTTGCACATCAACCGTAATAATTCTTGGCTTTGATAGTGCAAGGCGAATGGGTTTTTCTACTAGCTTTCCGCCCAAAGGATGATATTCCCATATCGTTTTGCACAAATCATAGCCAGCTTGTGATCCGGGACGGATATTTTCTGATCTCAATAAGCCCATTAATTCTCCACCAAGATAAGTATTATTGATTGTCACATCGGACATAAGCGATCCTTAGTATCCATATTTATTACCAACGCCAATAGCTAAACTATACACGAAGGCATCAAGCAAGTCATCCGCTCTTTTATAAGCGTCTTTATCACCAATCCTAAAGCTGGTGATTTGTGTAATAAGGTGATTTCTACTAGCATTTTTAAAATTGACGATTTTATCAAAGGCAAATTGCGATATTTTAATCAATCCTTGATGATAATAACCAGAAACAGAAATTGCTCGTTCGTCTTTTCCTACGGAAGTTAATTTTGAATCAATCGCCAACGTGTTCCATCCTCTTGCTCTACCTTGTTGAATTAAAATTGATCCAGCAGCCGCATCTTCTATAAATGTTCCAACCACTCCCGCCCTTGCGTTGGTTAATCTTGCTAAATCTTCTAATCTATTAAAAACGCTTGGCATCCAATTTTCAAGCATCGCACCATCAATTTGTACAATATCCCAGTCTAAAACGATTAAATTATAGGGATTTTGACTATATTTATCTACTGCCACATAAACAATTGCTGTTCCATCGTTTTCTTTCCCACCCTTGACGGCTGTATCAATGACTGCATAAATGCCATCACACTTTTTTGGATATGGTATAGGTTGATTATCTACTAATATCTTATCTAAACTAAAAAATGCCTCGCCTGACCAATCTACAAACTCAGCTAAGTATTCTTGTTTGAATACAAGCGGATGATTTTCTTTTTCTAGTTTTACTAGTTCTTCGGCTGGTAAAAATGGATTCGTAAAGGTTGGTGCGTGGTATTCAGTAAATCCATGTTCAGATTGATTGCATATTTGCCAAAAAAAGTTCTCGCTGTCCACGCCATTAGGGGTTGAAGCGGCAATACAACTGCCTTGATAATCAAGTAATGATGGTTTAATTGCTTTACTCCACACTTTAGGCATATTGGGCTTAGTAAATGCCGCTTCATCAATAAAAACTTTGTGATACTTTCGTGATCGCCCCGCACGGTCATTTTCTAGTGTCCAAAAGTCAATTCTGCCACCAGTGTATGTTTGAATAATTCCGTCTATTTTTGACGCCTGTTTAATCATTGGCGCAAGTAAATCTGATATTTCTCGGAAGGCTTCTGATTGAATTTTATAGTCTGGCGCAAACCAGCCAATTTTTTCGCCCATCACTGCTCCACCACAAGCAATGTTTTGCATCATGGCTGTTTTACCCCATCTTCGCCCACATCGAATAACAAAAAAACGAGTTGAGGCGTTATACGCTTCTTGTTGTCCTTGATGCAAAGTAGGTAATTCAATCGGCTCTCTACCGTGTTTTGACGGGGATGCCATTCACAGTCCAATCATTACCTTGCGGATCATAGTCGATTCTATCCCCGTATTTTTTAGGAGCAAGCCGAGCTACAATCCATTTTCTTGTATCCACTCTGAGTCGGCTACGATTAATGTTTTCGTGATTAAACTTTCCTGTCGAATTTCCGTTTTCATCAAGAATCATATCGCCTTCAATATTATCGGCAATATCAAGCATTTGTTCAAAGTAAAAATCTGCTTGCGCTTCTCTTGCCTGTGTGTATTTGTCCGAAAATTCCTTATATTTCAATAACCAAAGCATCACGGTTGAACGAACAGGCATACCATCTTCTTTACAGATTTTAACTAAGCCTTGTCCATTCGCTATTTTTAAACAAATAATATTGGCAAATTCTTCTGAATAATCAGAAGGTCGCCCCACTTGTTTATTTTTTGCTTGTCTAGTCATATTTACATTATGTTAGCATAATGTCAGGTAGGCATATTCTTTTAAAATATGTTGAAAATATGAGGACAGTCATACTCCTACCTAACTATTTCATTTTATCATTTTATTAAAAAAATAAAAATTTCTTTCTTTTTGATGAAAGAACCTCCAAGCAATTTTTTTAAACAACAAAAATTAATTGATGGAGGCCGTGCTGTATGTATTATAACTTTAAAAAATTGAAAAATGTAAAAATATCAAGTAAAATACAACTAAAATTACAACTAATCAACATATTTTTGATATAATTCAGTTTGAATTTAAGAAATTCAACATGAACACAATGCTAATCGAAAAACGAGTGCAAATACTTAAC
>Ga0164297_10003465_pt1 | contig 14640 bp, 14 predicted proteins | sample GEODES058metaG_FD_113539 | JGI IMG/M metagenome (GOLD analysis project Ga0164297, IMG submission 113539) | Dystrophic lake water microbial communities from Trout Bog Lake, Wisconsin, USA - GEODES058 metaG | ecosystem: Environmental > Aquatic > Freshwater > Lake | place: USA: Trout Bog Lake...
CTCCTCAGCCTCCTTGGCACGTGCAGCCTCTTCCTGACGCCGTCGACGCAGTCGAGTCTCCACTGCAGCCTCCCTGATCTTCACTTCTTGATCGTAGCGCATGACGATTCACTGTATCAGGGGCGTGCTCTCGAGATGCTGCATACGTGTCGGAAGTACATGACAGAATGCGCCTGCGAAGGGCCGCCGGGGACAGGTTTCGTGCACAGTTTCGCCACGTGCGCACGTTTCCGTTCTCTCCGCCAAAACAGCCGCCATGCGGTACCGCTGTCTTAGCTTTAGCTTGAGAGACCGCTGGCGAGATGTTTCTTGAGGCAGAGATCGGTGCAGAGCAGTCTGGGAGGTCGTGAAATCCGTGTGATAGTGCACGCGATGCCGCTCGACTACGCCGGTGCCAACATATTGGCGCCTATGGTCAGAGTGGTGCGAACAACACTATGAACGCAGACTGCCCACCTGTGCTCCATTTCTGACCAGCGTGACACTGCTGAGTGTCCAGGGCACCTTGCCTATGCGCTGGCTGGCTGCAGAGTACGGCTGCGACATTGTGTACACCGAGGAGCTGATAGACAAGAAGATCGTGGCGTGCACTGTGGTGCAGAACGAGGCGCTGAAGACAACAGACTTTGTCGACAAGAGCGGAGGCGTCGCGTTTCGCACGACACCCGAGGAGAAGCATCGCCTCGTCGCCCAGATCGGAACAGCGGGCGCAGTGCTTGCGCTTCAGGCCGCCGAGCGCCTTGCTCCATTTGTGTCCGCTGTGGACATCAACATGGGCTGCCCTGTGCATTTCAGCACCTCTGGTGGCATGGGCGCAGCGCTGCTCCAGAAGCCAGACACAATCGAAGACATCTTGAAGACGCTGCGCCGCAATCTGCCACATACGTGCGGCTTGAGCTGCAAAATACGATTGCTGCCCACTACAGAGAACACTTGCAACCTTGCCGGCATGATTTCTCATTGCGGCGTCGATGCCCTCGCAGTGCATGGCCGCTATGTGCCGCAGAGACCCCGAGATCCAGCACATTGGAAGGAGATTGCAGCTGTCTGCTCGCGCGTCCGTAACATTCCTATCATTGCCAACGGCGATGTGTTTTGCTATGCAGACTTCCAAGGCATCCGCGACGCAACCGGGGCTGCAGCTGCGATGTGTGCACGCGCTGCACAATGGAACGCCTCAGTTTTCCGGCCCGATGGTTTGCTGGCCCCGGCAGATGTGCGAGCCGCATACGCCCGAGCTTGTGTGCGATGGGACAACAACATCGGCAACACTAAGTACTGTCTGCGCGAAATGCTGGTCGAGGACATCGGGCTAGAGTCAGCAGAAGGCAGAGCACTGGGAGCGGTCAAGACAAATGCAGAGCTAGCGCGCTTTTATCACCACTAGAACGCCATTTTCACTCGAGCGTCTTTCAGCAGCGTTGATACCACTTGACTAATGGCTGTGCTCGAAGGCAGCATCGCTTGGACGCGGACGATGACATACAGTATTACTGCGGGCCTTAAAGGCTGTTCTGAACAGTAAAGTTTACTGTTCTGAGAGGCGCTGCTCACGCTTCTTTCGCCGCAGACAGCTCTTACCACATTCTCCACATCTCGCTGCATCCCTTCCCGTTCCTCTAACGTTGTCTCCCTGCAATGTCACCTGTCGCCCGAGGCGAACTTCAAGGGTAGAATTGTGAGCGCCCCTTCGCGCACGCGCTCGCTCTTTCTTGTCTAGTCCTACTGCCGTCTGAAGGGCTGTTGTGCCCATCCGGCTCAGGTCAAGGAGCAGCGTAGAGCGAGACAGGAGACTTGCTCTGGCACATGAGCACAGAAAGCGAGCCAGGACTTGCTGAATCTATTGAACAGGAGCTCCTGGTGCGTGAAAACGAACCGCCGCCACAGCGTTCGTGCGGACTGACAGTGGACTGCTCCCCAAGGAAGAGCAACGTCGCGGGCTTGGCAACATGACTCGTCGCGGGACCTCCCCCCGAGGAGGCAACAGCCGCGGCGCTGGCGATGACCTTATTCGAAGAGCGCTGGTTGCTGCGCGGCGCCACTCACGTGAGCTGACATACGTTGCGAGAGCAGTACTTGTCCTCGCGTTGCTTGCTATCATCTTGAGCGCTGTGTTCACGCCCCTGCGCAAAGGCCGCCGCCTTCCAGGAGCGCGCTCGCGGCCGGTGGTGCGCACGCCGCACAGCCAGCCTTGGTTCAACGCCCACCACTCGCCTGTGGGTGCCTTTGCCTCCTTCACACTGGGCTTCAAGGGCGCCTCTGGCGGCCTGGGCCTCGAGCAGGCGGGCCCTGCGAACCAGAATGTGTACATCATGCTTGATGCCGCGGATGGAAGCCACTTGGATGCGTTGCCATTCTACCCCATTGACAACGGGAACGGTGACACTGGCTTCTTCAGCCAGATGGGTAACGCGTTGGGTGACCGAGTCAGCAGCGCCGTGAAGGCGTTCCCGGACAAGGCCATCAAGCGCACGCTGCGGCTGGGGACGGACACGTGGACGGCGGGGGACCTCACTTTCCGCATCTACTCACCAGTCACAAGCGTGCCTGACCCCAGTGCCGCGCACGCATCCGACGCGGCGCTGCAACGCGCAGTCGCGCCGTGTGTGCTTGTTGAGGCTACGGTTGATAACAGCGTGGGAACGCGGGCGCGGCGCTTCGTGTTCGGGTACCAAGGCAGCGATGCGGCCGGTGGTGGCCGCCATATGGATGCCTCCGTGCTCGCTCGTGGCTCCGTGGGCATCGCGCACGGCTTGACCACTGGCATCGCCACCGACGCGCCTGGCGGCATTGCGGCACAGGGCTTCGCCTTGTCCGACGTCCTTGGTGACAGCGAGCTGCAGAACCGCACCTTTGCACTCGGCAACCACGTGGTGCTTGTCGCGCAGGCGCCTCCGGGAGCGGTGACCACGTTCCGCTACGTGGTCGCCTTCCATCGCGGCGGGCGAGCGACCAGCGGAATGGACTGCACGTACTATTACACCCGATTCTTCGACTCCCTTGAGCGGGTTGCACAGTACGGCTTGGACCACTTCGCGGAGCTGCGTGCCGCCAGCCTTGCAGCAGACGCGCTGCTCGAGGACGCGGGCGGGCTAAGTGAGTCACAGAAGTTTAGTCTCGCGATGGCGGTGCGCAGCTACTATGGCAGCACGCAGCTGCTCCTGCAGGCTGGCAGCAAGCCGCTGTGGGTGGTGAACGAGGGCGAGTACCGCATGATGAACACGTTCGACTTGACTGTGGACCAGCTGTTCTTCGAGTTGCGCATGAATCCGTGGACAGTGCGCAATGTATTGGACACCTTCGCCGCTCGCTACAGCTACGAGGACGAGGTCGTCTTCCCGCTGGTGGGCACTGAGGACAAAGATGCGGCGCGGCAGACATATCCCGGCGGACTGTCCTTCACGCACGACATGGGCGTCGCAAACGCGTTCACGCCCGCGGGACAGGGCAGCTACGAGCAGACCAGTCTGCGCGGCTTGTTCTCATTCATGACCCACGAGCAGCTCGTCAACTGGGTGCTGTGCGCCACAGCGTACGTGCACACCACCGGCGATGGGCCGTGGCTGGACGTGCACGTGGAGACCATGACGCGAGCGCTGGAGAGCCTTCAGAACCGGGACCATCCGGACCCGGCGCAGCGTGACGGCCTCATGTCGCTGGACAGCACCAAGTGCGGTCCCCACGGCGAGGAGATCACCACGTATGACAGCCTGGACGCGAGTCTGGGGCGTGCACGCGGAAATGTGTACCTCGGCTCCAAGACGTGGGCAGCCTACATCGCGCTGGAGCACGTCTTCTTCTCACTCGGCATGGAGGCCGAGGCTGCGGCTGCGCGCGGACAAGCCGACAAAGCGGCGTCAACCATGACAGCTGCCATGAAGGATGCGCCCGAGGGGCACCTGCCTGCCGTGCTGGGCCCTGGCGGTACCCGCAGCGCCATCCTGCCTGCGATCGAGGGCCTTGCGTTCCCCGCCCACTGCGGCGCGCCCGAGGCGGTGGACCCCAACGGTCGGTACAAGGACTACCTGGCTGCGCTGCGCACCCACCTCGGCGCAGTGCTTCGTCCCGGGAAGTGCCTGTTCCCCGATGGCGGATGGAAGTTGAGCAGCACCAGCGAAAACAGCTGGCTGAGCAAAATCTACATGGCGCAGCACGTCGCGCGCTCCGTGCTCGGCTACGATGGCACGTCTGCCAGCGCACGTGCTGCTGATGATGCGCATGCAAGCTGGCTGCTCAGTCCTGTGGAGTCGTACTACGCATGGAGTGACCAGATGGAGGCTGGCCATGCCATTGGAAGCCGGTACTACCCGCGCGGTGTGACTGCCATCCTGTGGCTGGACGAGGCGTCGAATGGACCCCATTCCGGCGCAGAGCTATGACGAGTCAATTGCAATCTAGAATCCCCAGTCATCTCCTCCACCCGCATCCCCAGTGTGCTCCACGAACGCCGCCATCTCAGGCGCAGGCAGTGCAAGAGGAGGAGGAGGCTGTTGTTGCACCTCGTTCTCCTGGCCAGACACGGGTGCACTCCTCCAACCGCATCCCAACGCTGCATCTAGCTCCGCACACAGCGCCGCATGCTCCCGCGCAGCGCTATCCGCAGTACCGTCTCCGCCCTCGTTGTCAGATTCCTCAGCATCTCCTGGAGAGTTGGACGCCCGTAGGAGCAACAACGCCTGACACGCATCCATCTCGTCCGCCACAGCATGGCCCATTAGCCGCGCATGCGCACGCGTCAGTCGCAGCGCTGCTTCCAGCAACCGCGGCGTGGCGCGTCCAGGGCCCCCACCGTGACTGGAGCCGGTGCGAGCAGCGCAGTAGAAGGCACTACACAGGCGCTCCGCTTGCGGGCTGAGTCTCGGCGCAAGCATGGTGCGCACAGCTGCAATGTAGCGGCTCAGCAGATGCCCTGGCCAAACGGTGTTGTCTCGGCTCAAAAAGGCAGCGACGGTGGCATCGTCGTCATCTGGAGACACATCGCCCTCCTGGCTGCTCGCCTGCGCTGCCGCCAACGCTGCTGTGTGCGCCTGCGCACCCGTCATGACAGCACGGCGCATGGCTAACACGGCGGTGGCATGCGCTCGGTCCCGTGCCTGCGCCTCTGGTCCATGGCCCAGGATGTCTGGGATGCGCACAATCACATCGAATCGCGAGAGCAGCGGTGGTGCAAGACTCGTCGCAGCCTCTAGATCCGTGCAGCGCACGCCGCCAAGAGCGCCCGGACGCGCGTTGCAGGCGGCGAGCAGCGTGGCGCAACAGGGCAGTCTCATTTGCGCACCAGCCTTTGCAAAGCTCAGCGTGCGCTGCTCCAGCGCCTCATGCAGCGCTCCGCGAGCAGCTGTGGTGAGCTGGTCGACTTCATCTAAGGCCAACACGCCGCCGTGTGCTCGCAGCAACGCCCCGGCTTCCAGCGAAGAGCCACCTCCACTGCCCGGCTCGCGCACGACAGCCGCAGTGAGACCCGCCAGTGTGACATGGCCTCCGTTTGCGAGCACGCCCCGCGGTCGCGCGAGTGCTACTGCGCAGCGCAGCAGCTGCGATTTTCCACATCCCGGGTCGCCGAGCAAAAGCACATGGATCTCACCTCGGATGGACCGCTGCTGCTCCGCCGCGCCTGCCGGGCCAGGCTGTTGCCGCCCCGCGCACGGACTACCTCCGCAGAGTGCAAGCAGCACCGCAAGCTTGGCTGCACGGAGGCCACGCAGCTGCGGGCAGAGACTGACCACAAGGAGGTCTCTTCCCATCAGTGGATGATGTGCGTGTCGGCTCCAGAACGCTGTGGTGAACACATGAAGCAGGTCATCGCCGGGGGCGCTGCGAATGCCGCGAGACACGGGCGCCATGACGCTGCTGCTGCCCCCGTGTTGTCCTCCCATCCCTGCGGCAGTGACGCACACAGCGTACAGCACCATGTCTGCGCCGCTGCGCCCGCCCAACAATGCGGGTCCGGACCAGCGGCGACGCACGATGCCTGTGATTGTGACGTCACGGCCGACCGGGCAGGCATGCACGAGGTCAGCTTCCAGCGCAACACTCACAGCCGCGCCCACAACGCCCAGATTCGCCGCATCGGAGCCGTGCTGCTCGTCTCTGCCGCCAGGATGGAGGGCCAGAACAATCTCAGTGGCGTCCACACACAGTGCCGGATCCACGGCCAGTCCCGGAGGCGTGGCTGCTGCTTTGAACGAGCACCCGCTACATCCGCCAGGATTGGGACAGCTCGCTGGCGGCGTGGTCATGGCACCAGTCTCCGCGTCTAATGGCACGGCGAACACGAAGCGGCACTGCGTGCAGGTGAGGCCCCGTGCAGCTTCCCGCACTCGTGAGGCTCCCTGGCGGGCGACGCAGCCCGAGACCGCGACGAGTCTGTTCACGTGGCATTCTCGGAGGCGGCAGACGCGCAGCCAGGGCGCGCGGGCGCACGCCAGGCGGGTTGCGTCCAGACGGGCGTGCACAAGAGGCTTGGTGGTGGGTGAAGAAGCCCAGCCGCCAGGAGGCACGCCCCACGCCAGCGGCGGTGGTGGACAGCCACTGCCTAGTAGCGTCTGTTGCGCGTCACGCAAACCGTCGTCTGCGAGCGGAAGCACCAGCAGCGGCTCGTCCAGAAGCACTGTGCATAGTGCTGGTGCGTGCGCCAGCAGCAGCGCGCAGTCGCAACGCACGCCCGCGTGGTTGCTTGCCTCGTCGGCAGGCGTCCATATCAGCGCGCGAAGCTCGTCTACGCAGTGTTGTCTGTAGAAGGCTGCAAAGGCACCCCGCACTGAAGACAGGGGCAGCCTTCGCGACCATGCAACACCGGAGGCTGGCTCGCCCATGTATCGTGCACAGGTGAAAAGCTTGCGCTCGTCAAACCCGCGCCTACATGACGGGCCCCGAGCGGCTTGGCGACGGGGGCCTGCGTCACGCCAGGTTCCACGGTGGACTCACGATAGGATTAGCGCCCCGCCGCCAGAGCGATAATGTCATCGTGCTTCGGACGGAGCAGTCCCAAGACAGGCTCTGAAGCGTCGTCGACAGAGAGGTCGCTGTCGCCGCCGACTCGCGTGCCGAGCCCGACCAGCAGCGTTGGGAGCCCACCGAAGGCGAGCGCCGTCTCCTCTCCACCTGAGGCGCCGTCGGAGGCGGCGCGAGGCGGAGGTGTAAGCAGCTCATCATCGCCTGAGTCGGCAACGTTGCCACTGGTGCGTGAGGGCAACTTCAGTGACCGGTCGCTGGGATGTCTGCCCAATGCGGCGCTAAACGTGCGCCTCACTCGCGCTTACATACACTCGACACGTTTTCTGTGCATGCAGGCCTCTGTGTCAGCTGTGCCAGTCACTCCTGCGGGCAGCGCAGCGGCGAAAGAGGCCCAGGTTCTGGTCAGAGGCCAGGCAGCAGCATTGCCAGTCACTCTTGCGGGCGCCTCAGCAGTGAGTGAGGCAGAGATACAGCTTCGGGACGCTCTTGTGCAGGTCCAGATCGGCGCCGCCAAGGCTCGTCTGTACGACGAAATGCGTGCCGAACGCGACCAGCTGCGCATGAGGCTGGAGGAGGCGCGCACTCAGCAGCAGGTGCTCCAGGAGGAGGCCGCACGGCTGCGTGCAGTGGCTGCGCAGACGGAGGAATTGCGGGCGGAGAATGCGCGTCTGGTGGCTCAGATTCACGCCCAGGCTGCTGCTGCAGAGAGCACGCAGGCGGAGCTGGAGGTTGTGAAGAGGGCTCGTGAGGCTGCTGCCGGCGCTGCCCAGGCAGCATTGGACGCCAGTGCTGCCGCTCAGGAGGCGTCACGCCAGTGCCAGGATGTGCAGCATGCGCAGAGCGTGGCTCACGATGCGCTGCTGCACGACATGGACACCATTGAGGCGGAGCTCAGTCGCGTCACAGCGCAGTTGGAGGCATCTCAGCAAGCGCGGGAGAGCATGGCTGAGGAGATTGCTGATCTGCGGGCGAGATGCGCGCTACAGCGCCGCGAGCTGGAAGACGCGCGCGCAGCCTTGAATGAGTATGACGCTGGCGAAGACGCGCTGGATGCGGCATTGGAGGCTGCTGCTCGCCGACTGGGCGCAACGCCAAAAGACGATGCAACAGTTACATCGCAGGCTTCTTCGCGCACAGCTGCCATCCGGCGCCGCACTCTGAGCGCGCTGCAAGCTCTGCGCCGTGCGCATGCTGCGGAGCAGTCTGCATCGCTGGCTCGTGAGCGGCTGGTAGCAGAAGAGGACATTGTCTCGCAGCTTAAAGCAGAGCTGGAGGAAGCACGCTTGCGAGCGCAGTGTGTCCAGCAGCCAACACAAACGCTCGTGCAAAACCTCACTGATGCGAGACAGCAGGCCGCTCAGTGGCGGAGTGCAGCTGACACGGCAGCGCGTGACCTCATGGCCATGCGAGATGATTTCCGCCTGGCGCTTGACTCGCGACAGAAGCTTGATGCTTCGCTGGCCAAGGCGCTCACCAAAATTGCCTCTTCTACTTCTGCCAGCGGCTGGGTACGGCCGGGAAGGCGCACAGTTCCCCCCGCGCGACGATGAACCAGCGGAACGCAATCTATCGTGGGCCATACACGCGTGGGCCACGATTGATGAATAGACTACTTACACGCGTGGGCCACGATTGATGAATAGTAGTCTATTCGATGATCACATGAAGTTCGCAAAAGGGTCAGTAGAAGGCGCTGCGTAGCCCCCCTGCTGCTGCGAAGCAAACCCGCCTCCGTTGTTGCTGGCACCGCCGCCCGACGCAAACTCGACCGTGTAGTTGGAAGGGAAGGCGCCCACGGCACCAGTGCGAGTGTTGCGGCCCTGCCACCACCCAGAGGCATCCTCCTGGAGCACATCAATCACATCGCCCTTTGCGAACGTCAGCTCCCCCGCTTCTGTGGCCGCGTAGTCAAACGTGGCCTGACGCTGTGACGGCCCGCCCGGGGCAGGCAGCGCCAGTGCGGGAGCAGCCGGGGCCACCGCCGCGAACGGGTCCGCAGCATTGCCACGGCCACCAGCGTTCGCAAACGGATCGCTCGCGAACGGATCGTTGCGGCCCAGGTTGGATCCTTTCATCTGCTGCTGCAACGTGTCCATGGAGCCGCCGCGGCCGTAACCGCTGCCGTTGTCGGAGCCGTAAGGGCTGTCGCTTCGTTCAGACTTGCGCGCCTGCATGTTGGCCAGCTTCGCGGGGCTGGGGTTTGCCTTGGCAAATGCGACGGCCTCGTTGAGCGGCATGCACGCCTGTCCGGCCCCGCAGAAGAAGGCAACAGCGGCCTCGCAGGCTGCAAGCATGTGCTGCTCCAAGTGCTCCTGCTTGGAGTCATTGACCGCCTGCATGAATGCCATGAGGTCATCATTGCACTCCGTGAACACGCGCTCCGAGGCGCCCAGCTTCTGGAGCTTGTCGCGCATGAGCATGGGGTCAACCTTGGAGCCGCTGCGCTCTTTCTCCTCCAAGTCGCGCACTTTGCGCTTATAGCTGTCCAAATCCAGCAAATAATTCTTGCGCTGCTCGAAGCGAGACCGGTCCAATAGCTCTCGAAGCGCGTCATTCACGTGCGTCAAGGCTGTGCTGAGCACACTCTCAGCCTTGGAGCGACACCGGTCATCCGTCTGGTCAGCTGCGTCGTTCAGCTTGCGCGCCAGACCCGCGTAGTCGTCTCCGCGGGACAGGCTAGTAAACGCAGCCGCAGCGGCGCTCATGCTTGCGCTCGCACGCCGCACACCCTCTCGTAGCTCCTCCAGGACGCGCTTCACCTCCTTGTATTGCCGTTCCGTCTCGTTGTGGCGTTGCTGCGCGGGCAGGGCGTGTGGGTGAGGCGGGTGTGCACGTGTTGGGGGCGCGCAGCAAGTGGCGCAACGTGCAATTGTAGGAAGCAAGGGCTTCCAGGCTGCCCCACCGGACCTGCCCGCAATTCACTGGCAGGGACGCACCAAGAAGGTCTCGAAGTCCACGTGCACGGACTCGGTGGCCATACCAGTCTACAGGCGGCGAGTCAGTGACAGGCGTCGAGTGCGCGCAGCGAGGCCTCAACAGGTGCACGGCGGAGAAACTGGCGCCCATGCTTCCTCCAACAGTAGCGTTCGGTGGGCAGCTCCGCGAGCGCCACACGCGGGGTGGGCCACGCACTATCTGGTACGCCTTTTGCTTGAGGCGCCGGCGCGCCGTCCGGAGGCTGCGAGGGCGAGAGAGGAAGAGGGGAGTGTTGAGTGAGCACCAAGAAGGTCCCTCGGGCGCGACGCAGCTGCACTGAGACGCGGCCGCGCGCTGTGCGCTGCATGTGTCATCGCCACAGCTGCCGCGCCGTGCGAACTGGCGGCCAGTCAAGTGCGGCTGCGGCGCGAGACGGGCGACAAGACAAAGCAAAGAGCAGAATTGCGGAGCCCGACGCAGAAAATAGGCGGAGCCGGGCACGCACTCGAACATGGCGACCCTCGGCTGGTGTCACCTCGCCCCTCTAGCGCCTTGGCGAAGCTCCAGGGCTCTGCATCAGTAAGCCGTTGTGGGGTAGGCTACGACCAGTACACGCCATCAAGCAACGCCTCGCAATGCGCACACGCAGAGTCATCCTGGCCGCGGCTCTGCTGTCAGCTGAAGCCGCTTATGGTCTGCCCACCTACTTGACCGGCTGCGCGCACCCAGCCTCTGGCCTGGGCCCGCACGGAGCACCTGTGCAAGACAGGCACGTGCGCACACAGCCCTCGTGCTGGGCTGCGCCCAACGCCTGTTGCGTGCGCTGCACATTGCTAAATGACACCCGTTCCTGGCACACCCGTTTCTCGCTCTGTGACACCAGGAATATCAAAGTACAGCTGCTGGACGACTCCGGCACCCAGGTGTCCTCCTATTCACCGGGCGACACGTACACACTCACGGCGCGTCCAGTGACGGGGTCGACGGGGGGCAAATAGCACCGCGGTTGCGTCTGCGTCGTGTCCCGCCTCTCTGCGCGGTGTAGTGCAGTTTGGTTCTGCAGGAGCCACTGGCTTTGGACTGCCCGCACTGACTCGCTGCTCCCGACCGCCCGGACGCCAGATAAACGCACCGCTGCCATGCAGGGGGATGCTGACCGCCACAGCGGGCGCGTTCGAGGACAGTGCGCTCTGGTGCGTGCCCTTGCCACTGCCACGCACCCTCCACGCGTGCACACCTGACACGCTGCTGGCTTCTCACCACCTTCTAGTGGCGGGCGGCGCTTCAACTTCGGAGACGTGGACGTGACACAACACGCAACGTGGACGGCACCCAGCAGCAGCAGTGCGGAGGTCACCTTTGCGGTGACTCTGTCCTCTGGCCGTGAGTACCGGCAGGCGAGCGTCGTCGTGTCTGGGGATGGGGGCATGGGGAGCAGTAGCAGTAGCAGTAGCGACCATGCGCATGGAGGACATAGCCATGGCCACATGCACATGGGAGGCAGCAGCAGCAGCAGCAGCAGCAGTAGCACTAGTGACGGCACAGCGCCATTCATGCAGGTCCTCCACGTCGGAGTCATGCATGTGGACAACATGCACGGGGGTGCAGATGGCCACGCGGGGCATGAGGGCCACGGCCATGGTGGCAGCTGGGCGGGTCACATGTTGCCGGCTGCCTTCTTCACCATCTGGGGCCTCTGGTGGGCTGTGCACGCGGGCATACGCGTGGCAGCTGCAGGTGCGCGGCGCTCTGCGTATGTGCCACTTGCATGGTACCCGCTTCGCGTGCCAGGCTTTGGCTCGAAACTGGTCTTGTTGGAGCCCCTCCTCAAGGTCGGCCTTCCCGGCATCGGCATCTTCTGCGAGCTGTACTTCCACCCGCCGCGCCCCAAATTCAATGCACTGCACAACCCAGACGGCACATTCAATGCCTCCCACCTGAGCTTCTGGCAGCACAGCAGCATGTACAGCTTCTTCCTCCTCTCCGGCTGCGTCGATCTCTTCGCTGCGCGCAGCCTGCCGCCACGGGCGCCACTACTCGCACTCGCTGCCGCCTTCCTGGCTGAAGCGCTCCTTTTCGCGGGGCATCTGCAGGGTGGAGCCCCAGTGACCGACGGCCTCCACCTCCTGCTCGTCTTCTCCATCCTCGGCTGCGCTGCAAGCATCGCCGCCGAGGCGATGTGGGCCAGTCCCCACGCGGCGCTGGCGCGGGCGTACTTCACACTGCTGCAGGGGAGCTGGTTTGCACAGACATCACACGCTCTTTACGGAAAACCGTCGTGGCCGCAGGACATGACGACGCAGATGGCGCTGCCGGTGCTCTTCTGCTTGCATCTCTTAGGCTGGGCGGTGCTGTTGCTGTGTGCCAACGCGATGTATGTGAAGAATTGCCATCCAAAGCTGTGGGACGATGGGGGCATGCACGAGGAGGCGGACGATCCCGTTGCGGCGCTGCTGGCATCAAGGTTGGGGCACCAGACCGTGCCGTCGGGGGGTGTGCGCCATAAGCTGCGGGTAAGTGACGGAGCAGAAACTTCTCGCGTACACCATGAAGGGGAAGCCTGATTTGAGGGTCACTGACAACGTGTGCGACATGAGGCCCCTCTGTTGAAGAGTATGTATTTGTGTCACGTTGCGCTTGGTCGGGCGTCCCGCGAAGAGTTTCTTGCTGAAGTTGTTGCGCATGTCCCTCGAACTCACGCGCTCGCTTTCTTCGCGTCCTCCTTCGCTTTGTTCTCTGCCTGCGAGTAAAGCCATGTGCCGAAGATGGCCACACAGCTGGCGCCGGCGTTGAGTGGCGTGATGGGGTTGCGGAACACCAGGAGGCCTGCCACGATGACGACGACACGCTTCACGGTATTTGCGATGCTGTACGTCAGTGGGCTGATGCCTGTGAGGCACATGAAGCTCGTCTGGTTGTACAGGTGGTAGAAGAGGCCACCCGTGAGCAAGAAGGCAATGAACGGGGTGTCTGCGCCGAACCAGAGGAACGGCACCGCCTTGCTGGTGGGGAACGCTGCAGCCGCGCTCTCGAAGGCGCGGCCGATGGAAGCGCCCTCCATGATTAGGGAGAATGGTAGCAGGAGCACTGTGCCCAGGATGCTCATCCAAGCGTACAGGTTGATTCCCGCCAGCCCGATGTCAGTCTGCGCAGCCTTGCCCTTGATGTTGCGGAACACGAAGGCGAAGTTGCTGACCATGGCGGCAGCAAAGCCCGCGGTGCTGAAGTTGAGCTCCGTCGCACTGACGATGCCAACGCCCGCCACGATGGGAATGAGCGACGCGTAGATGCTGCCCGGGAAGCGCTGGCCGTACAGGAAGCGCAGACAGAGGACGGACACCACCGGCTCTGCAGCCTTGACGATTTGCATGAAGGAGACGCTGCTGAAGTTATAGGAGGCACAGCCAGCGACATGACCGATGAGATGCAACACCGTCACCGGGATGAGCGCCCGGACCATTGACCAGGTCACCTGAAGCACCGACACGAAGCAGTGGGCGTGAGGACAGAGTGCGCTGGCATCTTGGTCTTGCTGCGACTACCGCCTGGAGGAGGAGACTCTCACCTTCGGCGCCGGGTAGATGCGCAGCGCCCAGACGGCCGCCATGAAGACTGCGCCGCACGCGATCTGCAGTGCACGTGTGTCGCGAGTCAGGAGGTGCGAGGTCGAGAGAGTGTCAACCAACTGATTGGCGTCGTCCAAGGGTGTCTCGCACTTGGATCCAGGACAGGAGCCACGGGTAGGGGAACACGTTGAGAGTCTTCTTGTTGAAGATTGCGAACACGGCGTTGAAGAAGTACCAGAAGAAGAGTGTGACGCCGAAGTAGCTGGCGTTGCGCGTCGGAGCACGCAAAAAGTGAAATGTGGGGAGTCAGCACACAAACGACTTGCTGCTTTCCGCGACATGAGGCCCGCACGCAGGGCTGGACAGCGGCGAGAGTGTCAGGGGACGCACAGTTGCCCCTTTGCCCCGTTGTCTTGCTGCGCCGTCGCCGAGGAGGCACCCACCACAGATGGTGAGTGGTTTGCACCAGCCTTGGCCACCACCAGTGAGCCTCGCCGCGAGGCGGTGGCACCCACGCTTGCGCACGCCTCTGAGCTACCCTCGCGCTGCTGGGCGCGACTCATGGATGCCGGCACGCGGCGCAGTGGCATGACTGCCGCAGCCGCCTGGGCCTGCGCCGCCGGCGAGGCTGCACGTCGGACATGCGCGCGCGCAAGGCCGAGCGTATTCATGAGCGGAGCGATGCCTGAAGACATAGCTTTTGACTTAGAACGCTCGCCTTTGCGGAGGCGTCGTCAGCAGCTAGCTAGCTTGAGGTTATAGTACCCCTCAGGCGCGGAGCAGTCCTCTGTTCGCCAAGTCGAGTCTCACTCGCCCTTCAGCGAGCGAGTGGAGACGCGTGCACAGCGTGAGCCGTGCGTGTGTGAGAGCAAGCCTAACAGTGGGAGTAGGCACCTTCGCCATGTGGTCGCCTCCAGACGAGCCAGCGAGAGACACGGCGCCCCATCCGCCCGGTGGTCGTAAGCCGCGGCGCCGGGGCGGGCGCAAGGGACGGTACGCGTTCTTTCCTCACACATCGGAGGGTGTCCTCTCTTTCCAGCAGCACCGAACTCACTCTTTGCGGCACGCGACGCGACACCGTAGACAAGGTGCTGACCCAGCTGCGGGTGGGGCCCAGCGCGATAGTGCGCCCGGCCCGCTGCCAGGAGCTGCTCGAGCTGGGCGCCGCAGGACTCGCGGCGGTGCTCCTGTCGAGCGTCCA
>Ga0164297_10003466_pt1 | contig 14639 bp, 2 predicted proteins | sample GEODES058metaG_FD_113539 | JGI IMG/M metagenome (GOLD analysis project Ga0164297, IMG submission 113539) | Dystrophic lake water microbial communities from Trout Bog Lake, Wisconsin, USA - GEODES058 metaG | ecosystem: Environmental > Aquatic > Freshwater > Lake | place: USA: Trout Bog Lake...
CAGCCCCACAGGGAACAGAATATCAATCGCAGACATCTAATCCATTAACTGGCTCTTCTTATGGTGAACCTTTATTATTTGCCTATTCTATTCCAACACAGACAATAACCATATTAATAGAAATCGTAGTATTTAAGGAACAATACTCGATACGGGAACATGCTAACGTTAATATTAAAGTTGACGAGGTAAGACGTGTTATTGTTAGACCAGCACCATTAACTAGCACCAGCCCATCTGCAAAACTATTCTTTAGACGAGATAGCTCAGTTGATGGACTAACATATAACAGTCCAGATAATGCGGGTCAGAATCTGGCCATAAAAGGACAAGAATATGGATATCATTATCTAACAGATCCCAATGATCCAACTAGTCCTCCGAGATTAAACTCGGATATGGACGTATTTTTGTTAAATGATACCAACATTATTACAGGACTTACTGCCCAAGGTCACGGTGGATTCATGTGTGTATTTGATCCAGAAGGTCAAATATTAACTAAGTCTCCATATATCTATAAGGCCACTAGCTTTAGTCAAAGTATTAACAGACAGAGATTTGCTGGTGGTATGTTAGTAGACGGTTTTGCCGGAAACTTAGAAGTTGTTCCAACAGATACTTCTACATATTTCTTAGGAACAAACACAGTTAACGTTTCTAGTCCTAGCGCAATATCAGGATTGTATGTAAGAAATCCTCAAACGCCTACCAGTTTTTATGTAGGTGGTAATCGTTATCAAGTTGTATATATTACGAACTATAGTTCGGTATATGGTACTGCAACACTAAATCTAAATCCAAGTACAACATTTGGGGGAGGTATAGCATTTGCTAACGGAACAATAACTATTACCAGTGGACAGGGAGGTGCTTATTATAGAAGTGTACCTAATGTTTATTTTTCTGCTCCTAATGTGTCAGGTGGACATACGGCAGAAGGTATAGCTGTACTATCACAAGGAACTACGGGAACTGTTACTGCTATCCAGATTACCAATCCAGGTAGCGGGTATACCAATCCGGTAAATGTAACTTACCAATTTGGAACTCCAGATACTCCTGCTACACCATTTACTATTAGCACAAGTTCACTGGCAGTAGGGTTTATAGGACAGTTTACAAATAATATAGAACTAAACACCCCTGGTAATAAATCAATGCTGTGTGCTGACTTTACACAGATGAATGATTTAGGCTATGGCATACAGGCGGCTAACAACGGTATTATTGAAGCAGTATCTGTGTTTTCATATTATGGACACACTGCCTACTACGCAAGACAAGGCGGATCGATTAGAAGCTTGAACGGTAGTAATGCGTTTGGTGACTATGCTATGAAGGCAGAAGGATCAGATCCCAACGAAGTTCCTATTCCTGTATTGTTACAAAGAGATATAGTTACTACAGCAACTGTAGTCAGTTATGATTGGTCTAGTTTAAACGGAGGATTGAACACTGTTAATACTACTGGTGGTATCACTATATACGTAAGAAATCCATACAGTCTTAGCCAAGGTTTGACATATCCCGATATGTCCACCTATGTCAACGGAGCAGTTGATATTAACTATGGGACTACTCCGGATGCTACGGGCACACCGTTAGGACTTGTAAGTTATAATGTAGCTTCTGCTACCACTGTATCTAATACAGTAACTAACGCAGGTGGTTGGTTGATTAGATTGTCTATAGGTGCTAGTCAAGCGGCAGCTGGATTAGGTGGGGCGGGCGCTAACGGATTGGCCGCTCCTATAACAAGCGGAACTATTGTTACACTAAGATCTCAGCAACAGCTATCATTCAGTGGAATGAACAGGGTCAATCTATTAGATGCTAATCTAGCGGCATTACAACTAAGTGAATCAACTACTACATCTTATCCTATTGCCTATATCGGCGATTTAAATGGTCCTACATCAGGAAATGTTAATATATTACTGAGCGGTGCTTATAACTATATTCCATTGACTATTTGGAATAATGTCAGTTATCAAGCAACTGCCGGGTTGACTAGTATTCGTATACAACCATTGTCAACTAGCACAGGTGGTCCAGGTGCTAGGATATTACAAAATCTATCTGTAACACCTGTTAATACACAAACACAGTTTACATTTGCGTGGAATGGAACTATACACAGAGTTACAGGATACACATACGCAGTTAATGGTGGACTATATGATACCGTATCTATTTCACCTGGTTTAAACTCAAATGTCATCAACAATGCTATAACAGGTAGTGGTGGGAATCCATATAGTGTAACTCTAAACGCAGGTATAAGATATCTATCACACGCTGATATCTATTCAAGAATATCAACGCTAAGAGCTAGCGGACATGATCTGTTTAACATTGGAACTGGTGGATATGATTCTTCTAGATATCCAAATGACATTTATGGCCCAAGCACAAATCTTCCTGTAGTAGCCAACCAACGTGTTGAAATCGGAACAGGTCGTGTATTTGCTGTAACAACTGATCAAGATGGTAACTTTAGTATTGGACCATTCTTCCAAGTTAATCAAGCTAGTGGTAGCGTGACTATCAATGCCGCACTAACACTGACTAAACTAGCTGGTATATCATTCCAGAAAGGTGGATTGTTAGTAGACGAGTTTACAGCAGACGATACACTATCAGAAGGAAGCAGTAGTGTAGTTCCTGTTGAAACAGCTATTATTGGTTATATCAATCATAGATTAGGATTGAATCCATCCGGTCAACCAGTATCTAAAATAGGTTCAGGTTATTTAGATCTAACAGGACTACAAGATATGGTTGGTAATATTACTGTAAACAGTAATAATATCAACATGGGACCAAGGTCAGCTGTAAGAGGTGGTATATCTGGCGCTATTATAAACCTTACTACGACCACTACCGGTGGTAATGTATTAGATGCTGTTAATAAGGGATACGCTGACAATAAGATAGCCATAGCGGGTACACTGGCAGTAGATAGTGCGACAGGACAGATACAACCTCAGTTTGGTGAGATGACTGGTCCATTGATACTAAACGCAGATCCAGTAGCAGGGGACAACAGACTAAGAGCGGCAACTAAGGGCTACGTAGATGGTAGAACACAGTTTTCAATGTTACCTGATGTATCATTAGCTTCACCTAGTGATAAAGATCTAGTGATGTTTAATGCTACCGCAGTACCAGTAAATGTAAATGGAACTTATGTAGTATGCTGTGCGGCGCAACAGGTAACTAACGTTACATTATGCACTGCCGCTACGGCAAACACCTGTGCTGCCAGTGCCGGAGGTAGTGATGTATCATTTACTAGATCAGGTAACTCATTAAATATCAAACTAGTTTCTGGAGCATTAACTGACTATCATATTAATGGTAGTGCCTGTATTAAACAGTCTAAACTATGCTTGAAGGCAGCTGATACTGTTGGAAGTGCTCCCGGCGGACCTACACAAAGTGTTTTAGGAATAGCACAGTTTGACAGTAAATATTTCTCAGCAACCTACGGTTGGATTAGTTTATGCACTGCCGCTATAGATGCAGGAAGTGCGGTTTGTGTAGATCATTGCCTATGTCCTGGTAGCTATATAACGGGTGGCTACTATAATGGTAGTGCAGGCTGTACATGGTCGGTTAACGCAGTAGATATGGCAGCCACGAGATGTACTGTAATGGCTCGTGACGGTGCAGGCAATACTTGTGCCTGCTGTATATTTGCTAACTGTTTCATTGGAAACGTATGTGGAAATGTAACTGGAAACGTTTCAGGAAGTGCTGGATGTACTGTACATAGTCATAGTGCTGGAAGTTATCTATGTGGATCAGCATTTAATGGTAGTGCTGATCAAACTTGGTCTGTATGTGCGTCAACTGCGGCTACACAATGTACCATAGTTGCTAGGGATAGTGCATGCGGTATAACTGCTAAAGGCGGTTGTTTTGACAGCATAGCAGTTGGCGGATGTGCTTTACCAGCTAGCGGTTGTATTATTGTTTCAGGTAACGTAACTGCTTATTCAGACTGTAGACTAAAAACAAACATCTGTAGAATTGAAAATGCTCTGTGTAAAGTTAAACAACTAAATGGATATACCTATACACGCTGTGATACAGGTATAAGACAAACAGGTCTGATGGCACAAGAGTTGATAAAAGTGCTGGAAGAAGCCGTGGGTGGTAGCGAAGATACCGTATTAACTGTGGCCTACGGAAACGTTGTGGGCTTATTGGTAGAAGCTATCAAAGATCTTAGCGATGAAATAGATGAACTAAAGAAGTCAAATAAGCGTTTTTGACAGGGGCTGTCTAGCAGTATTTTACCATAAATACTGCTAACAAGATTATTTTACCCATGACTACGCCTATTTGGATCACACCCGCAGGATTTTTAACTACAGTAACACAGTTAACCAACACATCTACCCAGATTGTGGCTTCGGGTGCCAATGTCAGCTATAAGCTGATCAGTGGAACTTTACCAAATGGACTATTCCTTTCTGCCACTGGATCAATCTATGGGCGCCCATATGCTGTAGGAGAAACCACAAGAAGACAGTTTACAGTACGTGCATCTAACCAGTCGGGCGTTACTGATCGTACATTTATTATGGATGTAGGCGGACAGTTTGGTCCTGTATGGGTCACACCACCGGGCACACTGGGAGCAGGCTTATTCAATAGTCATGTTGTGCTGAACGGTGAAATAGTAGATTATCAACTACAGGCTGAAGAATTAAAACTGCCCGATGGACAACAACTACGGTATTTTATAGCTGATAATGACGGACAGCTACCTCCGGGACTAACATTAGATCAATATGGGCGTATTACAGGACAGGTAAAAGACCTATTGAAAATAGATTATCAGGCCAGTAACTACGGCGGATACGATGATGAAGCTTATGATGTATATCCGTACGATCATGTCACGATAGTAGCAGGAGAGTTTGAATCTACAGCTAGATATATTCCTAAACTGTATGTTTTTTATATAACTGTAACAGATGGTGCTTTAACTAATCGACAGAAGTTTTCCATGTTAATCGAAGATCCAAATGATCTTCGTGTAGATAATACCTACATTGATGTAGATACGATAAACTATACTGCTGATGCTGATTATCTATTAGCACCAGAATGGTTAAGTCCCGCTAACCTAGGAGTAGTAAGAGCTAACAACAAACAGATTATTCCGTTAAATGTTTACGATTTTAATCCTTTTTATGGACCAACTACATATGATTGGACTACTCCTACTAAAAACATAGATGGCAGTCCTAGCATACATCCTCCGTTCTTTAATTTAGATCCTAACTCAGGAGTACTGTATGGAACATTACCTTATCAACCTGCTTTTAATCTAACCTATAACTTTACGGTATGGGTTATTAAAACTGATTTACAAAATAACAATCAGACTACTAGTGCTAGAACATTTAGTTTGACCATTAGAGGACAGTATGATAACACCGTAAACTTTATTTCTACAGGAACAATAGGTGTTGTTAATCCTGGTCAAGTTAGCGAGTTAAGTATACAAGCTCAGTTTACTGACCTAGTTACACCTGTAGAATATAAACTGATATCAGGAAGTCTACCAGACGGATTAACTTTATTACAAGATGGTACTATTGCTGGGCAAGTTAGCTATAACAGCTATACTACATTTGATTTAAACAGTTCAGGGTATAATTCTTTTAAGTTAGACTACGGATTAACAACTATAGACAAATACAAATATTTTACTGTCGAAGCTGGAAATATATATCAGAATGGAGCTACAACTGCTTCGTTTAAAATAGAAGTATCTGTATTGAATACCAAAAAGTATACAGGTGTTTATGCCCAACCTTTCCTACCTTTAGATCAAAGACGGGCATTTAGCAACTTTGTCAATAATCAATATACATTTGATCCAAAGATAATGTATAGACCAAACGATGCTAACTTCGGGATACAACAAAAAATTAAAATGTATTTAGAGTTTGGATTAGAACAGACCAACATAGATGTTTATTTTACAGAAGCATTGGCTAACTATTTCACAAGAAAGAAATTTATTTTTGGATCTGTAGAATATAAAACAGCAGTTACCCCTAGTGGTGATTATATCTATGATATTGTATATATTAATGTAATAGATACCGCTAGTAATCAAACAGGAAAAGGTCCTGTAGGATCAATAACAATAAACGGACAAACTGTACATCCTAATAACATTTTTAACATGAGAAAGACATTAGAGGCAATATTAATAAATGGAGATCAAATAACTACTAATGAATATCTAATGCCTAAGTTTATGCAGAGTCTCCAACTTGATGGAAATCAGTTGGGCTACATACCAGTTGTCCCACTTTGCTATACACTACCCGGTAACGGTGCTGTGGTAGTGGAAAAAATAGCACAGAACACATTTGATTTTAAAACTATTGACTTTACCATTGATAGATTTATCTTCGATAATAACTTAACAGATCCAGGTGCTAAATATTTGATGTTCCCAACTAAAGATGATTTTGGTAATAATTTAGGACAATCTTTGTCTTATATAAACACCAGCACCGATACAAATACTGCTTTAGAAACAGAAACTGGACAATTTATCTATTTGGAATAAGAATGCCAACCATAACTAATTTACCTATATTAACTACAGCTACAACCGCTACCCTAGTGATAGTGGTGGATACTGCGGGCGTTCCTACAACTAAACGAGCTTCATTTGCGCAGATACAGCAGTATTTTTCAGAAACAGTAGCAGTTAACTCAGTAGCGGGCAAACAAGGAAACGTAGAGTTATACTACACAGATATTAACGGAACACCGTTAATAGCCACTAGCTCAACAGTCGGTGCTATAAGACCCGGGTTAGGCCTAGTAGTAGATAGCACAGGAACATTAAATGTTTCTAATACAGTTGCCAGCGTATACATGTCAACTTCTACAGCTAATATTCCAAATATACAAGGTATATTTTGGTGGGACGAAACTACTGGTAGATTGTACATTAACTACGCAGGTGCTTGGGTTGATGCCAGTCCTGCCAACAAACCTTTTGTAACTAACACATTTAGTTATATAACGATTAATTCTGGAGTAGCCAGTACAACTACAAACACGGGTGCATTAATAGTCGAAGGCGGAGTTGGTATTAGCGGCGATGTAAATGTAGGCGGTACCATTTATTCTAATGGATACCCTGTTGCTACAACAGAGGGTTCCACACTACAGTTAGTTACAGAAGCTGGATCTAGTACAACAAATGCGATACTTATTTCAAACACAGCATCTAACGCACTAACAGTATACGGCGGAATAGATATTGGACAGCCTAGTAATATACAGGGTTCGCAGATAGTAACTGCGGCCAACATAGGACAAAACATCCCTGGACTGAATGCTACCATGGCCAAAGGAGATTATACATTTTTTCCTTTGTCTATATTCGATAGTACACCATCAGTAAGTACAACTACAGGTGCACTAAATGTAGCAGGTGGTGTAGGAGTCGGCGGAGACATATATTTTAAAGGCAATCTATATCAGAACGGCGTATTGTTTAGCAGTGCTTCTACCAGCACAACAAATACATTTACTGTAAAGAATCTAACTCCTAGCGCATCAACTAACAGCGGTGCTATAGTAGTTACTGGAGGAGTGGGTATAGGCGGAGACCTACATGTAGGCGGACAGATATACGGAGCGTTAGGTACAGGTACATACAGCATATCTAATGCGACACAGAGTTATACCAGTAGTACAGGAGCATTAACTGTTACCGGCGGAGCAGGAATAGGTGGAAACTTAAACGTAGGTGGGCAAAGTGTATTCATTGGAACAGCCACATTTATCGGTCCAGTAACTTACCTAAACAGTACAGAAACAGTATATACAAACAATCTATTAATACTACACGAACCACCAAGTGGTATTACAGGAACTTGGGCAATCAACGACGGATTCGATATTGGGTTTGAGTTTAGATATTTTACCAATACAGATACCACAGCTGGATTGGTATTAAAAAATAGCAGTGGATATTTAGAATGGATATCAGGAAACTACAACAGCGGTGCAGCAGTCTATGGTACTTTTAAAACCGGAGCAGTAGCATTTGCCGATGGCAGTATGCAGACTACTGCGTTTACAGGTATTCCTCCTATTTGGTCTTTGAGTAGTTCAACTGGTGCTCAAGTTAGTTTAACAACCAATAGCCCGAGCGGATTAGCATTTGAAATTAATACAGGCACATTCTTAATCATTGACGACCCCGATGGTGGTGTGTTGTTTATCGGCGGATATACCTTTAATACTAGTACTAACCTAATTTATTCCGAGAATGATCCGTTAAGTTTATATGCTAGTAACAATATTAGTATAACCAATGTCGAGGATATCAGCGGAGGAGGTGAGTCAATACTATTAGGAGCCAGTGCCTTTCCGTGGAGTACTGTTCCAGGATCTACAGGTACTATTACTTTAGTGGCCAGTTCAGGATCAAATGCAGCCAGTTGGGCGTTTGGCTCAAATGGTCGACTGACATTCCCTAACGTAATAACTGCACCAGTCGGCACAACATTCCAATCATTTGGTATGGGAAATTTATTTGCCTGGGAGGATGGACCAAATTGGGTTATTTCCTCAGGTAACCCTAGTAGTGGTGCTTTTGGTGAAAATGGTATCTCTATCTGTCCAGGCATTGAAGGTAGCACATATTTCTATCTTCCTCCAGATAGTCAATCTGCTACACAACCAGTACAACTTGCTAACTATAGCGGCCAAGTCTTAATACAGACTGTTAATAATAGCTGGGCATTTGAAGCAAATGGTAGTTTGACATTCCCAGATGGTACAACAAGTACTACTGCATGGAATACAAGTACAGCAGTTTGGCCCAGTCAAATTATAGGCGGGGTAGGAAGCGGGAGCAATGCTAGCGGTTATCAACTAACTAGCGGTACATACGCAGTTAGTTTAGATTCAGCAGTCGGTGCTCTTACTATTCCGGGACAGATCATAGGTAGTACTACTACAGCCAGTGTGTCAGTCATTGGTGGTTCAATAGGCGCTGGTAATACTGTTGTTACAGTTAATACAGGATCTACATATAATGTTTCTAACAATGTTCCAACAATAGGCGGACATGGCACTGGCTTAACTGTTAATATAACAAGCGTTGACGGTAACGGAAGCATAGTAGCTGTAAGTGTTAATAATGGTGGTAGTGGTTATCGTGTTAACGATATACTCAATATAGTTGGTGGAAACAGCGACGGTACTGTAAAAGTAACTGGTATAACTGGAACCGGAGTTTACTATAATGAATGGCAGTTTATTGGTACTAACAGCTCTATATTATTCCCTGATGGTACTGTACAACCTACAGCCTATCCAGGAATATCATCTATGTTCAGTAATGGTACATGGACATTTGCTTTAGAAGCCAATGGTAGTTTATCTATTCCCGGAACTATATCTGTAGCAACAAATAGTAATATAACTTTACAGAACCAAGACGGTATACCTTATTGGATTAACACATACGGTGATTTAGATTTTAATGTTAATAATGACGCAGGCAATAGTGTAGTTTATGACAACGACGGAAATATTATTGTATGTGTTACTGAAAATACTGACGCAGGATATCCTACACCTCACATAGTAAAATATGATAGGTCTGGCAATATATTATGGAAAAACTATATTAACGAGTTTGGTATAGGAGCCATGACAGGTAGTGCAGAAGCTGCCGCAGTTGACTCAGATAATAATATCTATGTACTAGTAACAGACTATGTCAACAGTATTACTTGGGTATTCCAACTTAATAGTAACGGAAGTGTATTAAACCAAATTATTATACAACCCGGCACTGCGGAATTTTTTGATATTGCTATCGACAGTTCCAATAATATATACATCACAGGGTATCAAGATGCTCAGTTAATTATTGCGTCTGTTAACTTTTCAGGAATAATATGGCAAACTGCTCTTGATATCACTTCTGGAACAGACCTTGGATTTAATATAGCCGTTGATGGGTTTTCAAATATATATGTTGTAGGTCAAGGAACCGATTCCGGACAAACTGCTATATTAATAAAACTTAATAGTAGCGGAGTTCTTCAATGGATGCAGGGATTTGGAGATCAAGACGGTATCGCTAAAAGTGTTGTAGGAGTTGCAGTAGATTCAAGTGGCACTTCATATCTTGCGATAGAAAATTCAGCAGGCGGAACTATACTGGCAAAATATGATACCGGTGGTACTTTGCTCTATCAAGTAACTTTTGATTATGGAAATAATACTAGCCCAACAGAGATTGTGTTAGGAGATGATGGATTCCTATATCTAACAGGTACTACCAGCAATAGCAGTCCATATAGTAGTGGCATTTTTATTAGCAAGTTCGATGTCAATCTTAATAATATTTGGACAAATATATTAGTCTGTCAACAAATAGGAAGCGCACCATTAGCACAGTGGGATTTTTTAGGTCACAGAGATATATCAGTTTACCAAGATACATTTGCTATTACAGGATTTACTACCAATCAACAGACAACAAATACCAATCAATCAAGTATCCCATCCAATGTGGTAACTGCCCAATTACCAACTGATGGTAGTTACACTGGTGTATTTGATAACTATGCCTATATATCAGGCTCTTACATTAGTACTGGTACCAGTACTATAGTAAATCAAACGTTGACTCCTGGATATAACTCTGCTGGTACATTATCAACAACGTCAACAAGTACCACTATATTAGCTGAAGCTAGCACACTAACAAACTATCAAACTACTGTTAAATCAAATGGCATATGGACTTTTGATAACGGTGGAAATCTACATCTGCCAACAGGCGGAAAGATTTATGATTCTCAAGGAAATCTTTACGGAACACAGGGATCTGATGTATTGACATTGACTCCTTCAATAAGTCCGATAACAGCGCATCCGGGAACATTCGCAGTTGCCGATGGTGTATTATGGGATCCTGCTACCAAGGGATTAAGCAAGCCATATCCTGTGTTTTGGGATGGATCAGCATGGAACGCATTATATTAATAGGAACAGATAAATGTCAAACTGTATAACGATAGGAAATCCAGCAGCCGTATGTCAAGGCACTAATGCTATAGGTATTGGTACCTGTGCGGCCTATGCTTGTCAAGGATGTTCTAGCATAGCGATTGGTTCACAAGCTGGACAATTATGTCAAGGTACATCTGCTGTTGCTATAGGAACATTAGCAGGAATAACTCAGCAAGGATCACAGACTGTTGCTATAGGAGCATGTGCAGGAAGAACGTCTCAAGGAAACTCTGGTATTGCTATCGGTAACGGTGCTGGTTGTACAGCCCAAGCACCAAATTCAATAGCACTTGGCGTTGGTGCTGGTCTATATAGTCAACAGGGATCTGCTATTGCTGTAGGATTAGGAGCTGGTGGTTGTTGCCAAGGTTCTTGGTCTATTGCTATAGGAACATACGCAGGAAACTGTTATCAAAATAGTTGTTCCATTATTATCAATGCTGGGTCAGGAGTATTAAACAGCGCCTGTAATGGAGCATTATATATTAATCCGGTGAGATGTGTAGTTAGTGCCTGTAATACCTGTTATACATTATATTACGATCCAACAAGAAAAGAAGTAACATATGCTCCATCAGGCAGTGGATTATCTGGAGCGGTAGTTACCAGTATCACAGCAGGTAATGGCATCTGCATAAGCGGACCATCTGGTGCGGTTACTATTTCTTCAACGGGCGGCGGTAGTGGTGTTTCTAGGATAGTTGCTGGCACAGGCACATATGTCAGTTCATCTTCCGGTGTGTATACTATTTGGGTTAATACAAGCAGTGGTAGTGGTGCGGTATTCAATACTAGTACACTAGTAGCTCATGCTGTATTAGCAGATACTGCTACCAACTTTAATACTGGTACATTAGTAACACGTGCTGTAACAGCAAATACTCTTTCAGGTCCATATGTATCAAATATCAGCGTCGGAGCTGGTGTCGGTGTTGATCATTCTACAGGTAATGTTGTTCTTACAAACACAGGTGTTTTGAGTATTTCCGCAGGATTGGGTATACAGTTAAGTGCTAGCACTGGTAATATTATTATTGCATCAAGTGGTGGTTTTAATACAGCAACATTAGTAGCACACGCAGTATTAGCAGACAATGCTACAAACTTTAATACAAGCACACTAGTAGCTCATGCCGTATTAGCAAATAGTGCTACAAACTTTAATACCAGTACATTAGTATCTCATGCCGTATTGGCTGATAGCGCAGTGTCTGTTGGTCAAGCAACTACTGCCACTAACTTAGCAGGTGGAGTATTAGGTAGTATTCCTGTACAAGCAGGAGCAGGTATAACATATTATATTCCTATTGGATTGCCAGGAACTGTTCTACAAAGTAACGGAACTAGTGCTACATGGGTATCAACTAGTTCTCTAGGAATAAGCGGAGGAGGAGGTGGTGGCGGTTCATTTAATACAGCAACATTAGTAGCACACGCAGTATTAGCTGATAATGCTACATCTGCAGTTTCCTCTTTATACTCAGTAACAGCTACTAATTTATCAACTGGATATGTCAGTTCTATTATAGCAGGTACTGGTATAAGTGTTAGTGCATCAACTGGTGTTGTTACTATTACAAATACAGGCGCGGGTGGTGGTTCTACATCAGCTATACGTTTATTAACTACAGCAACTTCTAGCGCCATAGCATCAGGAGCAACTGCTACTATAAATGCCACTGCCTATAGCGCATGGATGCTATATTATGTTACTATTAGTGCTCCTTCATGGTTAAGAATATATGCTAATCAGGCATCATTAACAGCAGATGCAGGTAGAGCACAAGGCACTGATCCTGGAGTTAATAGTGGAGTTATTGCTGAGTTTATTACTACAGCAAGTAATCAAACCATTTTAGTCAGTCCAGGCATTTTAGGTTATAACTTAGAAGCTATCCCAACTACAAATATACCAATGGCCGTTACCAATAACAGTGGTATTACTCAGGCCATAAGTGTTACATTAGAAGTAGAACAAACCGGCGGTGGAACAACCAATCAAGGTGGCGGAGTTACTAGTATAGTAGCAGGCACAGGCACATATGTTAGCACAGCAACTGGTGCTATAACCATTTGGTCATCTGGAGCATTTAATACAAGCACACTAGTAGCTCATGCTGTGTTAGCTGATAGTGCTACAAACTTTAATACAAGCACACTAGTAGCTCATGCCGTATTGGCTGATACTGCTACAAACTTTAATACCAGTACGTTAGTATCTCATGCAGTATTAGCTGATAATGTAGTAGGCGGTGTTGGTGTATATACACTTACAGCTGGTACAGGAACTTATATCAGTACAGCATCAGGAAATGTAACTATCTGGGTCAGTACAGGTAGTGGCGGTGGAAGCACATTTAATACCAGCACGCTTGTGGCTCATTCTATATTAGCAGATACTGCTACAATAGCTGGCGGAATAGCAGGTGGTTATGTTGCAGGAATATTTGCTGGAACAGGCACTATCATTAATGCGTCAACAGGATATGTTACAATACAACAAAATCCTTTATTGACATTGCCGCAACTTACCGTTGGAACCGGCACACCGTCTTATGTATATACTCCTGCTACTATAATAGGAGAACAGACATTTACTAATACTGGAACATTCACAGTTCCGTCAGGCGTCAACAGCATCAGTATTGTTGCTGTAGGAGCAGGGGGCGGTGCTGGTGGATATAATTCTTTAGGATTTACTGTTTCTGCTCCATTGACAAAATATGTGCAGGCAGAAGGTGGAGGCGGTGGTGGCGGTGCGTTAGCTTATATTAATAACTATTCAGTTATTCCCGGCCAGACTTTATCTATTAATGTAGGTGTAGGAGGTCCTGGTGGTCAAGGCGGAGGAGTTACTGGTCCTAGCTTTGCTCCTACAAGTGCTAGAGCAGGAGGTAGCGGAGGCGAAACTAGTGTATACGACGGCGGCAATAAAATAGTCGGTGCCGGCGGCGGTGGCGGTGGCGACATATTATATATCTACTACAATCCAGCTACATACTCAGGAACTCCTAGCAATATAGGAGCAGGAGGCAATGGAGGAACTGTTACAGCAGGAAATGGTAATAGTGGCGGGCAAGGCGGAAGAAGCGTTGCCGCACTGGGTTCAATCAATATGGGATCATTGTTCCCAGGAACTCAAGGCGGATCTGCTAACTACGGTGGTGGAGGTGGAGGTGGTTCTGGTGGTTATACCAGCGCAGGTGGGGGTGGAGGATCAGGTTATATTTACGATGTAGTAGGTTATTATTCATATGCTCCTTATTCTACAACAGCCTACTATAGTACACCATATGGAACTACAACAGGAACTAATTCCACTAGCGGTGGTGGTGGTGGTGGTGGAAGTGTTGGAACATTAGTTGGTACTCCATCAGCGGGCAGTGGTGGCGGAGTTTACCTCGATGGGCAAGGGCCTAGTTCTCTCTATCTTGGAGGTAGCGGTGATGTATGGGGATCACCCGGAGCCGCAGGAAATCAAATATCAAGTGTCGGTGCAGGTACAGACGGATCTAACGATGCTATAGGAGGCAATGGAGCCTATG
>Ga0164297_10003468_pt1 | contig 14634 bp, 7 predicted proteins | sample GEODES058metaG_FD_113539 | JGI IMG/M metagenome (GOLD analysis project Ga0164297, IMG submission 113539) | Dystrophic lake water microbial communities from Trout Bog Lake, Wisconsin, USA - GEODES058 metaG | ecosystem: Environmental > Aquatic > Freshwater > Lake | place: USA: Trout Bog Lake...
CAGGCCCAAAAACACGGCGGGCGCAGCACACCGGGCTGCCAAGTCTGCTGCATCAATATCATGTCCTCCCTCTACCACACCCCACTCCTCCGTCTGGAAATTCTCCTCCACACGCAGCAGGATGGGTGCCTCTGCAGGGCGGATACGGCCCCGTGCCAGTGCAAGCGCCGCGATGAGGGAGCGGGCTGCCGCACTTGCAGCAGTGATGCCTGCTAGCTGCCAGTCATCAGCACGGACCAGGACCTGGGTGAGCGCTTCAACGACCGCCTGTGGTTGCTGCGGCCCTGGCGACGGAGATGGAAATATATGTGAGTCATCAATTGCGTAGATGGCATGTGTGCCACATTGCATGTCCAACGCACCAAAGATACTGTCGCTCACTGCGGGGCGAGCACCCAGCTCGGTGTGCACCCAATCCAAGAGCGGCTCCCACGCAGTAGCTTGCTGCGCTGCCAGCCGGGGATTGTCGGAGCGCACGCACAGGCTGTCAGTCTCGAAGAACTTGAGCAGCTGAGTGATCGTGGGCCCACGGGTGAGCGGAATGCGGTCAACGGCGGTACTGCACAGACCCTGGTGAGAGGAAAATGGCATGCAGGCGTCAGGAATGCGCACTGTTGCAGCCCCATCAAACGTCCTCTCGGACAGCTTTCGCACCATCAGCGGCATCGTGAAAGGCCTTATATTCTTTGCGTCCTGCCACTCCCACTCAGCAGCGACAGCTAACGCGAGCGCATGTGTGGGCAGCAGCAGCTGCGCTTTGGCGGGAGTGCGCAGCGTGCGGCCGTCGAGGGTGACATGCCACCCTGCGTCTGTGGGTGACCTGATAACAGACACCGTCTTGTAGAAACGCGACACGAGGCCGTCACCACGCACACCCGATGACGCACGGTCAGCGCCTACCACAGAGAGAAGGAACAGCACACCGGGTATCAGCGTCAGAGGAAGGGGGTACATGCCAAGAGACCACAGTGAGAACGCACCCACACTGTCCGCCTCCTGGGCTTGCGTGGTCGCACAGCGTGTGGTAGACACACCCACACATGTGCACGCGTGCAACTCCGTCTGCGTCGTGCGTGCACTCCGCACGCAGCTGTTGAGGGCAGACACAACGCGACGCATTCCTGCCCGTTCCTCACCGGCGCTCGCGCGCTACGGACGGACGTGAGTGTTATGAGGTTGCAGCAGGCATCACCAGGCACGTGAATGCATGCACAACAGGCACTGCGATGGGCCGGTACCTGCCACGAATGCATGTAGTGGCTGAGGACGTGTTTGCCGCGTCGCAGGAGCAGTATTATTCGTTAGCGAGATGATGCTCGCTCCACTGCCTGTGAGCGCTCGTATGCCGCGTCTTTGTAACCCACACCGGTCGACAAACACCGGGATTACACGCTTCAGCCGGGTGAAATGCTCTGAAGAAGCAAAAGCTCCAGAGAGCAGCAGTGGGAAACAGCAACCTCGTGTGCCCGCAGTTGAACGTGATGACACGGAACTAGAGGTGGAGGCTCCCCGGCGGCAGGGGAAGCGGGCTCGCAAGGCAGACAGCACCGACGCGATCGCGACGTTCCTCACGCGACGTTTCGGCCTCGCTGGTGGCTTGGCGTGGCTTGGTGTGCTCACGTTTGGCGTCGTGAGCGAGCAACTGAAGACACGAGGCGAGGTGGCTCGCGAGAGCGTCGCAGTGGACGTTGTGGATGCAACGGAAGTGACCACTGCGTCGGGCTTGCGGTACACGGACATCAGGAGAGGCGGTGGTGAGACGGCTCCGCAGCGCGGCTACCTGCTTGCGATTGATTTGCGAATTGAAGATGGGTCAACGCTTCTCTTCGACAGCGGTAATCGGCAGCTCGCATTTTTCTTCAAAGCCCGCCCGCTGAAGCCGCCGATGTGCTTGGGCATTGAAGAGGGCATTGCGGGCATGCACGTCGGCAGTGTGCGGCGCATGACCATTCCTGCTGCGCTTGGCGTTCCTCCAGGGACACAGCTCCCTGGAGGAGCTGTTGCGCCTGACGGCCATGCATTGACGTACACGGTGAAACTGACACGTGTCTCGGTGCCTCCAAGCTGAGATGCTCACTTTCACTGAGCCTTGCCTCGAAGAAACGGACGTCTGAGTGGGTAGTGCCTCGGGCTCATCACAAGCCACCCCTGCGCCGTGGCGCTGGGGGGCCTGACTATGGCGCCAGTGGCTGCGGATGTCCTAGCGCGGGGCAGTCCGCGGGAGGTGCAGCTGCGTGCGTGGAATGCGCTGTGCGCGGAGCAAGACGCTGCTGCCGACCACCGACAGCAGTCTTGTCAGCAGGAGGCCTCAGCGCTGGTGCACCCGCCCGTCAGCGAGGCTGCAGTCTTCCGGGCAATGCTGCAGAAGAACTGGCGGCTGAAGACGAGAGGCGTCATCTGCTGTTGCTCGGGTGCGTCTCTCCTCCCGGGGACAGTACTGCGCCCCCCTGAGCTGACACCTCGAATGCCCCACTTGCAGTGGCGGAGATCCTTGTGCCTCTGTTCTTCCTGGCTTTGCTCTGCTTGCCGCGCTATCTCATCACGGATATCACCAATCCAGCGCGGCTGTACGACCCTCGACCGCTGTCAGATCTTTCATGGAGCAGCCATCTGCCGACGGGAGGCGCATACAAACTCTTCTTCGCCCCAAATGGCTCTGCTGATGCTGTCCAAGTCGCCGAGATGGCGGCTAAGCAGCTGCTGTGCCAGAAGCCTAGTTTCATGCGGACAGTGGCAGTCGCGTCAAGTTTCACTGTGGACGTGGCGGCGCTGGTGGGGCAGGGCAAGGCGCAACAGTGCTTAACCAATGTGGCTCTTTGCGCACAATACGTGGTGTCGCGCCCAGGCGGCTTGCCAATCACTTCGCGGATCATCAGCGGCGACCTGAACAGCTTCTGCGCGCCTGCATGTCTAGCAAACGCCGCGTGCTACAAGCCCTGGCTCAATGAGTTCATGACCGGCTTTCCGTCAGAGCAAGCGGCTGTGGCAGCCGCGACTCAGCCGGGCGCAAGCGAAACTGTGGCCGCAGTGGTTGCGCTTCCGCCAAGCGTGCGAGGAGACACGCTGCAATACACCATCCGGACGAACGCCAGCGACGTACCCGGCACGGGCCAGTTCGGCTCGGCCTGGGCATCCGTGCCTGTCGCCCAATGGGTTGTCGGGCCAATCAACGACTGGACAAACTATTGGGCATTTCTCAATTACCAGCGCGCATTCGATGGCGCCTTGGTAGCGCTGAACACACAGCGCGATCCGGTGAAAGCTGGCCTGCTCAAGCTGTCTGGCGTTTCGGATGTCATCCTCGACTCAGCAATCAAGGCGTTTCCGTACATCGCGTACAGCACAAACTTGGGCGGCAGCTTCGCCGCGCTGTTCTTTGGTCTCATCTTCACGTTCAGCTTTCTCGTGAGCGTCGTCATCATGCTCAAAAGCCTGGTGATGGAGAAAGAGCTTCGCATCCGCGAGGCAATGCAGATGAGTGGCCTGCGCAATCGCACGTACTGGGCATCCTGGTTCGCGACGCACTACCTACCGCTGGCAGTGGTGGCCACTCTCATGGCGCTGATCGGCACATACCCGTTCAAGCACAGCAGCGGTGTGCTCATGTGGGCGTTCTACCTTGTATGGTGCTTCCAGCTCGTGTGCTTCACCTACGCACTCAGCTGCACATTCAGCACCAGCAAAATTGCCGCCATCGCGGGTAGCCTCGTATACATCCTTACATGGGCGCCGGCTGTGGGAGTGGTCTCTGGAAAGGGCAGCCTGGGCAACAGCGGCTGGTCTGCGGTGTGCATCTTTCCGGCGAGCAGTATCTACATGTTCGGTTTCGCGGTCGCGTTGCTTGAAAATGCCGAGTTGGGCGTCACTTCACACAGCTTTTTCGATAATCTGATCAGTGACACCGCTGGCAGTGGCACTTTCAGTGCAGGCGGTGTGCTTCTCATCACCCTGGGCAGCGCTCTGTTCTACGCCCTGCTTGCGGTGTACCTCGACATGGTGTGGCCCACGCAGTATGGAACCACACAGCCGTGGTGGTTCCCTCTTAGCTGCTCATTCTGGCGGTCGCTGTTCGCACGGCAGTCTGATGCCGGCACTCCGCCTTCTCCGGCCTCAGACGGCGATGTTGCCCGCGACGCGCTGATTGATGGAGCATGTGAGGCACCACCAGTAGGGCCTGCAGCGACGGTTTCTCTCCGCCAGCTCACCAAGGAGTTCCCCGCTGCAGATGGCGGGGGCACCATCACAGCTGTCGATGGCCTCTCCCTCGATTTTCATCGGGGCCACATCAGCAGCTTGCTTGGTCATAACGGCGCTGGAAAGTCGACGACATGCGCAGTGTTGTGCGGCCTGCTACCCGCGTCTGGCGGCTCCGCCTGGGTGGACGGCTTCTCAGTGGCCACCAACATGGCTGACATCCGCACGCGTCTGGGCGTGTGTCCCCAGCACGATGTACTCTGGCCGCAGCTAAGCTGCGCGGAACACCTGGAGCTGTATGCTGTCTTCCGGGGCGTCTCTCGAGCAAAGGCGCCTGCGCTCGCGCGTGACATGCTTGCGTCAGTGGGCCTTGGTGACAAGGCGCAGGCCGCAAGCAGCACGCTATCCGGCGGCCAGAAGCGTAAGCTCTCTCTCGCAATTGCGTTCGTCGGCGGCCCATCGGTTGTGCTGCTCGACGAACCCACGACAGGAATGGACCCGTGGAGCCGACGCAGCGCCTGGGATTTCATTCGCGCTCAGAAACCTGGCCGCACGGTTGTTCTCACCACGCACTTCCTGGAGGAGGCAGACCTGCTGTCCGACCGCATCGGCATCATGACGCGCGGCCGTTTGGCGTGCCTTGGCAGCCCAGTGTTCCTGAAGTCCCGCCTTGGGCTGGGCTACCATCTCACGCTGCTGCTCCAGGCTGGCGATGTGGAGCAGGTGTGCGACTGCGTGACCGCCCATGTGCCCGATGCGGTGTGCGAGTCACATGTCGGCGCAGAGCTCTCGTTCTTGCTGCCCCAACACAGCGTGGCCGCGTTGCCTGCGCTACTGGCCGTGCTGGATCAGCAAGGTCACCGCTACGGCTTGAATTGCAGTACACTGGAGGAGGTATTCCTGTCCATTGCGGAGAACTCAACAGCTCTCGTGCAACAAGTTGGCGACCGTGTCGCAGCTGACACGCTTCGCGACATATCACTTGACCGCAAGCGCGCGGCAGGCGACCTGCGCCGGGTGGCTCCAACAGGCTCAACCGATAATGATGGAGCACTACCCACTGCGGCGCGTCCCTTGCGCACAGGCTGGCGCTTGGTGGCTCAGCAGTTTGCCGCAGTCATCCGCAAGCGTGCACTGAACGCGAAGCGTGACCGTCTCGGATGGTGCACCCAGTACCTGCTGCCCCTCATCTTCCTGGCGCTGGGGCTGGGCCTGTGTCACATCGGCGGCGGGGACACGACTTTCCCAGCCGCAGTCATGGGCACTTCGTTCCTGGGCAACAAGCCCATGGCTGGCGCATCGGCGCCGACGGCGACCGCCCTGGGACCCGACGTTTTTGCGCCAGGCACCATGGCGTGGGACACCAACGTGAGCTCTGTGTGGAGTTGTGATGGCCCTATCGCCATGAACGGCGCCGCTGCACCTGCAAGCAGCGAGTCGCTGTCTGCACTGGCTGCGTCGCTGGGCGTGACGACCCGGCCTCTGTTCTGCCAACCTTCAACCACGGACTGCGCAGCGCTGGGATGCACGCCGCCAGGAGCTGCAACATTAGCAACATTGGACTCGTATCTGCTGGCAGGAACGAGTGCGCACAAGAACTGCATCCAGGAGGGCACAAGCTCGCCATGCGGCGCAGTGTTCGTGAAGGCGGCCAGCGTGCGGAACCGCAGCTTCTCTTTTGTGTTGGAAACCAGTCCGACTGCATACCACGTGCTGCCTGCAGCTCAGAGCGTGGCCAACAGTGCCGTGTACAGCGCTCTCCTGGGCAGGGCGGCGAGCATCCAAGTGGTCAACCACCCGCTGCCTGCCACCACTCCGCCATCTGCAGGACAAGGCCTCATTCTGAACATGCTTGCCGGGCTCTGCGTTGTGCTCGCACTGGGCAGTCTCTCCGCCAGCGCCGCCGTCTTCCTCGTGGCCGAAAAGAGGGCACGGAGCCGCCACTTGGCGCTCGTCTCTGGAGTGCGCCGATCCACATTCTGGGCGGCAACGCTGACTTGGGACCTCCTCAACTTCTGCATCCCGCTCGCGCTATTCACTGCCGCATTTGCCGCGTCCGATGTGACGGCGTATACTCAAGGCGGCGCTCTGGGCGTCATCTTTGTAATGCTGTTGCTGTTCGGTCTGGCCGCCATTCCACTGGCCTACCTGCTGCACTTCCCGTTCGGCGATGAGATGAACGCGCTCGCTGGGCAAATGGGCGTGTATTTCTTCTTTGGCGTCGGACAGCTCATCGCCGCCGTCGTGCTGGTTGGACTCAGTGCTCTGGGCAAAGCGCGAGGCACGTGGGCTGCTCTGCAAGTGCTCTTCCGTTGGCTGCCGCACTACAACGTCGGCATCGTCTTGTTCAAGCTGTCTCAGAACCAGGCTGCTCAGCCCATGGAGAGTCCATGGGCGAGAGACATTTCCGGTACCGAGATGCGCGTGCTTGCAGCTGAGGCGGCTGTGTTCATGGCGCTGACGCTGTGCATCGACTACGACGTCTTCGCAAGCGCTGAGCGATGCGTCCTGTGGCTGTGGAGCCACATCGCTTCGGATGCGCCTCCGAATGCTAACGGCAGTGAGGACTACACCAGCGAAGAGGACGATGAAGACGTTTCAGACGAGCGACATCGCATCCAGAACGCTGGCGGCGACGCAGGCGACCTCTTGACGGTGCAAGGCCTGCGCAAGACGTATCGTGGCGGCAAAGCTGCGGTGCGAGGCATCACGCTGGGCATTGCTGAAGGGCGCTGTCTCGGTCTCCTTGGCTTGAACGGCGCCGGCAAGAGCACGCTGTTCCGATTGCTGACTGGCGAGCTTACCCCCACCGCTGGCGACGCGCTCATCCGCGGCAACAGCGGCAGCGCTGCTGGTGAGACGCCGCACAGCGTCAACGGCCAGCTAGACCTTGTCCGCCAGCGTATGGGCTTGTGCCCGCAAGAGGACGCGGTGTGCGACCGACTGACCTGCCGCGAGCACCTGCTCTTCTACGCTGCTGTCCGCGGTCAGGATGCAGTCACCGCCGGCGCAATGGCTGATAGCCTGCTGACACGCATGGGCCTATCCAACTGGCGCAACGCGTTGGCGGGGCAGCTCTCCGGCGGCAACAAGCGAAAGCTGGGCGCATGCGTCGCGCTTGTGGGTGCGCCGCCCCTAGCTTTGTACGACGAGCCTTCTTCTGGAATGGATCCGGAGGCACGACGTGCTCTGTGGAATGTCCTTGCCGGCACGATGGCGGGGCGAGCGACGATGCTTACAACGCACGTTCTTGCCGAGGCTGAGGCTCTATGTCAAGACATTGCAATCATGGTGGACGGCCGTCTCGTGTGCTTCGGCAGCGCTGCGCACCTGAAAAGTACGCACGGAAGCGGCTACACCATTGAAGTGAGATGCGCACCCCACCATGCAGGCCGCGTTGCAACCGCTATAGCAGCCGTCCTTCCCGCGGCGCGGTTGCAAGAGGAGCAGGCGGGACGGCTGACATATGCGCTGCCAGTCGGTAGCAGCGATGATAGTCACACAACCGGCCTGAGCGTCGCGTTTGCGGCGCTTGAACAGCTCCAACTGGCAACTCCATCCGTCGGCGTGCAGGATTTCAGCGTCACGCAGAGCAGCTTGGAGCAGATCTTCATCGGCTTCGCCTCTCAACGTGGGGTGATGCGCAAAGCTGCGAATGGCCGCTTGCCCGAGCGTAAGAATGCGGTCCGTCTTCACACCGCGATCAATGTCGACGCCACCACGCGTGCCCCCGGCGAGATGGGTGTGCAGTGTCCCGCCTGTAATGCGGCCCTTCAGTGGCGTGAAGGTGTCAGCGTCATGCGCTGCGGCGCTTGTGACGCGTTGTGCGGACTACCAACGGACTAAGTGGATCTAGGAGATCTCAATGTATACCACAATTCAGCAGTGTTCTCATTCGCTCTGCGCTGTAGAACTGAACTGTCGTCGCATGCGCTCGCGCAGCCAGCTCCGCCCTGACCCAGTAGCAGCGTCACTGGACGCACCACTCCCATTCTCTGCACTCGAATCCGCGTTTGCATTAGCATCCTCCGCCTTCTTGAATGGCATCAGTGCCTGTTTCCGCGCATTGATGATCTCCTGCTCTGCTGCCAACCGCGCCTCCTCGTCCTCCGCAGCCGTCTTTGCAGCGCGCACCCGTGCCGCCGCCAGCAGAGAGGCATCTCGCTGCTGCGTCGCAAGACGCGCGGCATCCGCAGCGAGTGACGCCGCGTGGTCCGCATCTGCTCTGGTCTTTGCCAGGACTGCGGCGATGTCAGCATGCTCCGCAGCCGCCGCCGCGGTGGCGGTCTCGAGGTCGTACGAACCGCTATCTGCGCGAGACGGCGCGCGGCTGCTTCCAGCAGCAGCAGGTGCAGGCATCTCGTCAGAAACGAAGAGGTGCGCAACAACGTCCGTAAGGGCGGACGCAGGGAGCGCCTCCAACATCGAGCGGCATGCGCCTTCGCTCACCTCAGCCAGCAAGGCGCTTGCACGCTGGGACTCCTGCGCTGCGAGCACAGCAAGCACACGCGCTGCATCAGGTGCGCCCATAGCCTCCAATGCGACAGCCTGTGCGCGAGCAGTGCGGCCGGACAGCACGTCTGCCGCAAGCTGCGGCTGCAACGCACGCAGCACAGGCGCTGCATTCTCGAGTGCCATGTAAGACAGCACTGTGCCGGCTGAATCCTGGGCTATCATCGCCAACGACTGGGCAGCCGCGGAGGGCCTCATGGCGGACAGGACCGCCGCTGCAACGCGCGGATTGCTGCTCGCAAGCTCCGCCGAGAATGGTGGCAAAATGGCGGGAAGAGCTGGCGGGGCAGAGGGTCCAGAGGAGCGGCGTCGGATCGATCCGCTGGCGGAGAAGGGCGATGTCCGTGTTGGGGAGCCAACAGTTGGTGGTGGGCCACCGCCACTACCGCTGCCACGGGTCTCCAATGTCGCGGGCGCGGCATCCTGCGCGTCATGACCAGACGCTCTTGGCGATGCGGAGGCCATCACTGGCGTGCTCGGGATGGGCCGAGATACTGTGGCAGCAGCGACAGGCGCAGCAGTCACCTTTGCGCGTGCTACGCTGACGCCAGCAGAGGCGACTTTGGTGGCTTTCACGGCTGCCAATGCCTTTGCACGGGCTCTGGACTCTTCCGCAGCGCGCGTCACGGCTGCCAGGCTGATGGGTTTACCAACAGGCATGCTCTGTTCCACCTTCTGCGCCTCAGCCTTGGCGGCGGTATTCACAGGCACTGGCACTGGCACTGGCGTCGGTGACGGCGCGCGCGATGATGCGGCGAAGCTGGGCACCGGCACGGCATCCTCTGGGTCCTCCACCACCAAAACAGCTGCACGCAGCGGAGTCAGCGGCAGTGGCTCCGGCACCGTGTAGCCGCCTGCATGTCTCGTCGGGAGCACTGGCATGTGCGTCAAGCGAGCCTCCTCCGCAGGCGGCGCCACGGTCGTCTTCGCCGCGTCTGCGCGGCGCTGCACGAGCAAATCGGAGACCTGACTCGCCTTCGTGGTGGAAGCCATGGCCGCCAGGACCGCCTCTGCAGCAGGTGGTGCGAGGTGCACCAGAGTATCCACGCACTCGTCGACAGACATGCGCTCCACGACAGCTGCTCCCTGTGCTGGAGTCATCATCTCCAACGCCGCCCACCGCTGTCCAGGCGCCATTGCATGGAACACCCGCAGCAAGATCTCGCCCGCGTGGTGGCTGCTCATCGCGGAAAAACGGCCACTGCTCGACTGCCCGCTGCCATTCATGATGGAGCCCAGACGCGCACGCGCTTGGTCTTCAGCCAACTTGCGAGCAGCAGTCGCAGCCGCAGCGGTGTCAGCCTGTCGCTTGAGCTCCGCCTCAGCGAGGCGGGCTTGCAGCATGAAATCGTTCTCAGAGCTCGCACGAGGCGTACGGTCAGCCTGCCCGCCATCAGTGCTGTTGCTGCTGACCCGCGGCGTTCGCTGGCGAACATAGCTCCCTTGACGCGCCTTGGTGGCCTCAGCAGCAGCGCGGATGCGAAGCGCGCTCAGCGCGTCGCGGCCAGTGCTGCGGGGGGCAACGGGCGCGGGCTGTTGTGGCGGCGGAGGTGCGACTACAACAGGCGGCAGGATGTCCTCCACACGAGGCGCAACAAGCACTGGCTCCGGCGCCGGTGGCGGCGGCGGCGGAGGAGGAGGAGGAGGAGCAGGAGCAGGAGCAGGAGGAGGGGGCTCCACAGGTTGGGGGGCAGCCACAGCAACTGGCTCCGGCGTCACAGCTGTGGGCCGCTCTCTCATGGGGGATGCGCTGGATGCCAGTGTCCGGGTGCGCGATGCCGTTGCAGCCAAGCGCTCCCGCGCAGGTGATGGTCCCCGAGACCCAGGGCCCCCCAGGCGGGGCGTATTCGTTACCGGCGCTGGCGCTGGCGCTGAGGCAGTCGCAGCTGATGTCACTGCCTCGGCCTCCACCACTGGCTCAATCACTGGCGCCGTCGGGGCTGCCACGCAGCGGCGGTTGAAGAGCACCGTGAAGATGGCCACTGCTACAGCTCCCAGTGCAGCGCCCATGAAGAGACCTGGCACAACACCCGGGCCAGATGATTCATTGCGACGCTGCTCTCGCTGCGGGCCACGTCTCGCTAAGGAGCGACGGTGAGGAGCACGGGAATTGTCCGCGGCGTTGTCCTCACCCCCCGGACCACTATGTCTCCACGGCCGCGCCTGCACACCAGGCGCACCACCTGGCTGCACGCGAGTCAAGCTACTAAGCAGGCCACTCAACACGGCGCCAGCGCGCTGGCCGTCGTGCGCTAAGCGAGCGCTATTCTCCCACGCAGCAGTAGTGGCTGCGTCGGCAGCCGCGCGCAAGCCGTCCAAGCCGCTGGGCACCGCGAGTCGCAGACCGAAGCTTGGGTCGTCGTCTTCGTCGGGCAGGCTGCAGACGGGCACGAGGTGCAAGTGGGCGTGGTCATGTGGCGTGCCAAGGTCAGTTACTCTCTTGTGTGGTGCAGAGTCCCAATTGCTCCAAGAGCGAGACACAGTCACGCACCGTCGGCGCTCAGACCACTCTCGCCACGCGCCACGCTCGAGCGGGGGTGGCTCAAACCCACGGCGGCGGCGCACTCGGCTGTGGCCCCACACCACGTCGTCGTCCTGCGGTCGCTGCTCGACCTTCCTTGAGTACTGGTAGCGGCTGCGGCGCTCCATAAGCTGATCATACATCGCATCACGCTCCGCATGCGCCCAGGCGGCATCTTCCCTGGCAGTGCGCGCAGCGCTTGCGAGGAGCTTGAAGCCATCCTGTGCCTGCTTTCGCGCCGCCGGGCTCACGTACTCTGCGCCTGGCGGAGGCCAGATACGTGCTGGACCCTGTCGCGTGTCAACGTACACGGCGTTGTCCGCCATGACTGCTTTTAGGAGGGGCAACACACGCTCCACGCGCTGATGACGTTGGCACGTGCGTGCAGACTGGGGCCTCTCGCTGAAATGCTGTAGATCGAACATAAATGGCTGCCTGGCCGCACCTGCATGCGAGCGGCTTCGACGCGTTTATTCTGGACCAGGACGGTGTTCTATTCCACGGCTCCAACCCCGTGCCAGGGTCCCTGCAGTGCGTTTCGCGATTGAAGGCTCTCGGAAAGCAAGTGGTCTATGTGACCAACAACAGCGGCAAGTCGAGGACAGCTGTTGCGGCACGGCTCGCAGCTCACGGCGTGCCTGCCGTGAAGGACGACGTACTCACAGCTGGCTGGGCAGCAGCGGGATATCTTCAGTCGGTGGGGGCGTCCACGTGCTACTGTGTAGGAGAAGCTGGCCTTGTGGAGGAGCTCACTGAAGCAGGCCTGCACGTTGTTCGTGACGTCTCAACTACGGTCTCTTTGCCGGACGCGGAGCTTGGTGAGCTGCTCCAAGCGCATCACACCCGTCCTGACGCTGTCGTGGTCGGTCTGGATAGTCATTTCACGTACAGAAAGCTGGCGATCGCAGCTGCATATGTGCAGATGGGTTCCGCTTTTGTAGGGACCAATCCTGACGCGGGTGACAGAATTGGAGCTGGACTCGCGCCGGGTGCTGGAGCCATGATTGCTGCGGTTGAAACAGTGAGTGGTCGCAAGGCCACTGTGGTCGGTAAACCATCGCCCACGATGATTGAGCATCTTCTAAAACAGCATGGCTTAGATCCGTCGCGGACTGTGATGGTCGGTGATCGATTAGACACTGACATTGCGTTTGGTCATGCTGGTGGCGTCAAAACCTGCCTCGTTCTCACGGGCGTGGCCACTATGCACGAGGCGGAGCAGCTCTCTGCCGGACATCCTTCACGGCCAGACTTCATCATGCCGTCCCTCTCGGACGTTGTTTTTACTGACTGACTCTACTCGGAAGGCGCCCGCACTCTGCGATGCGGATATCTGCATCCACGCTGCCGCTTCGGCTGCCACAGCTCTCGATGCGCTTGACTACGTCTTGGCCAGTGAGCACACGCCCGAAAACGACGTGCTTGCCGTCCAAGTGCGGCGTGGCCACGGTGGTTATGAAAAACTGGCTGCCATTGGTGTTGGGCCCTGCGTTGGCCATGGAGAGCTGAAATGCGCCGGTGTGCTTGACAGTAAACGCTTCGTCCGCGAAGCGCTCACCAAAGATGCTCTCACCGCCAGTTCCATCCCCTCTGGTTGTGTCGCCGCCCTGGATCATGAAGCCTGGAATGACGCGGTGGAACGGGGAGCCTTTGTAGTGCAGCGCTTTCCCGCTGCTGGCGCTGGTGCCCTTCTCCCCGGTGCAGAGGGCCAGGAAATTGCTGCACGTCTTGGGGACATCATCGCCGAACATGCCGAACGTGATTCTACCCGCCGGCACGCCATCGATGGTGATGTCGAAGAAAGCTTCGTCTGTGACCACGGCGGACACTTGTGAGATGTCCGTGTCGAGCATGTACTCCCAGTGACTTGCGTTGATGCGCTTCTCGAGACACACCACCAGCAAGCGATTACCACCACCAGGCGCAGCGTCCTCGAATTGCCAGTAGCAGCCCTCGTCGTTGACCGCAGCCTCGAAATCGCCCTCCAGAACTGGCCCGCCTGCAGCCAAGACGTCTCCATGTTTCAGTCCCTGACAGTAACCCCGCATGCACGAGGCCATATCAAACACACCGTCATCAAGGCTGAGACGCATCTTGTTGGCCATGAATTTACACTTGACGTCGGCGCGTTTCAGGCCCGCAAGCTTGCCAGTGAGAGCAACTCGAAGCTTCACCTCGCCGTCCGTCTGCATACAAGCGCGCGGCACACGTTCGAGTCAGTGAAACCAGTTATCCGAGACGTAGCGGGTAGACTGAGACAGCGCAGCACGGCGTGCGTGTCCCCGGCAGAGTCATAACTAACACAACGACGGAAAGACTGTCTCCGCTGTCAGGTCTCTCGACGCCCTTCGCGCACCTGTGACCACGTGACAGTGCCTGCCTCGCGCATGTCCTCCCGGACGTGCAGCATAGCGAACGTCTGCATGCGCGCCTGTCTGCCGCTGGTGCGTCTGCCAACAGGTAGTGCACAGGTAATGCTTCTCGCACTCTGTTCGGACGCAGTGGCGCCAGAACAACGCAGGGCTCGTCTAGCCGACATGGCATACATCTCAGGCGTCTCCTGGTGTCACGCCCCGGGCAGAGGTGACGCCGAAGGAGGCGTTCAGTGAGGAGTGAGGTGGGGCTACGAAGCACTAGGCGCCTCCGGATAATGCACGGCGCGGCAGCGCATGCGAATGTTCAGCTACCACATGCTCGTGCGTTACATGCAGGGAGGACAGCTGCCAGACGTTGTAGAAAAGTCCAGAGTGCTGGCCAGCCACAACTTGGCCTTACACGAGCTGCCAGGCTCCGCTTCTGTGCTCAAAGCGAAGACTCGGCCAACAGGCAGCTTGACGACCCGAACTGGGTGCAGACGGCGTTGAGCGAGGCTATTGCGGCAGAGGACTTTGGGAAGGCAGCCACGTGCGTGTGTCGTTATTGTCCGCTTCCTTGTGAAGCACCGTGTGTCTATTCAGTTGTGTTTGACCCTTGCACGTTGCATATACAACTGCAGACTGCGTGACCGCCTGCGCGTGCTGGTGGGCGAGTGGGCGGGCCCGCGCGACTGGTTCCACCTTGGTGTCCCCAAGTGGTTAGCAGACCGCCTCGACCGCCTCGGCTTCACCTGGCCCACGGAGGCGCGTGCTGAGTGAGACGCGGTGCAGAGAGGTAATTGCACGCTGTTCTGTTCCGCTGCTGACAACAACACGTACCTCACCAGGTGCAACGTCGCACTCTGCCTGCTGCCGTGTCGGGCCTCGACATTGTGCTGCGAGCCAGCACGGGGTCAGGCAAGACGCTTGCATTCCTGGTGCCCATCTTGTCCAGTGCGTGTCCCCTGCTGCTTGAATGAATCACACACACAGGCTCTGACGCATGTTCCTCCTCCTGCGTGTGCGCGCAGACCTGGATATGGTGCAGCGCAG
>Ga0164297_10003469_pt1 | contig 14634 bp, 10 predicted proteins | sample GEODES058metaG_FD_113539 | JGI IMG/M metagenome (GOLD analysis project Ga0164297, IMG submission 113539) | Dystrophic lake water microbial communities from Trout Bog Lake, Wisconsin, USA - GEODES058 metaG | ecosystem: Environmental > Aquatic > Freshwater > Lake | place: USA: Trout Bog Lake...
GTAGCACCCATGTCCCAATTTGGATTCTGTGGTACTAGGTAGAACTTTCCGGGATAACTAAGAACCATATCAGCAGTACCGTATATAATGTTGTTATCACAGTATCCGCCATTTACTAATTCTTTTGCCACTTCATCATTGGCAACAACAAAGTCCGGAGAAAAATCTCGAACAATAGCATTACATCCATAGGTCTGTACAGCACCCGCAGCCAATAGCCCACCTTTGTGATTTTTAAGTAATTGGAGTAAATTACCCTGTTTGTACAACTCTAGTCTACTAGGGCCGTTACCCAACACTACGGCTTTATTACTGATCTGAGTGTTTGTAATTGCATTAGGAACAAATTCAGTTTCTCTTTTCCAATCAGCATTGGTATAGGTTAATTTTGTAATTATCTCTTCACCAGCATAATTTGTTCTATAGAGTTGTTTAATTTTTTGCATTTGTAACCTTAGACTGGTAGTAAAAATCTAATAAATTTTACTGTGTTATTTGCACTGACACCTGCCCCAGAAAGCGTGAGAGTGGTACCCGAAATACTTGCAGTAAATGTCATTCTAGCACTAGCTCCGGTATAAACCAAACCAAAAGTATTAATATAAGGTGTTGTGCCATCATGAATAACTTTTATCTCGCAAGTTTCATATTGAGTATTGGTTACGTCCTGAATTGATACAATATATTTTGCACTTCTGTAAGAAGTGGTTGACCAAGTGTCTAATGTTGTTGGCGATGCCCCAACTCCAGTCACCGCAGTAACTAAATTTGACACATCTTTTCGTAAAAGTTCCCAGCCACCTGCAGTTGAGCCATCGTGAACACGAAGAGTGTTTAATGTAGTATCTACCGCCAATTCACCCGATGCACCGGTAAAATTGTTATTTTGAGTAGTTGTTCCTCGTCTGAACTGTACTTGGGTTGGCATTATTCTCTATTCCTATATAGTCTATTTAGTTTTAAATTGGGTTAGCATTGGCAGAACCAGTACCTTCTAAGTTTACGGTAATTATAGTACCCTGCGGATCCATACAGTTGTAGACAACACCCAAACTCACCCCAAAAGCGTCAGAAAGCGAGCTAGTACCAGCCCCGATATACGATTCCCCGTTACCAAAATCGCCTGTTGGGAATGACGTAATTGTAGAAGTTGTGAATCCACCAGTACCACTACCACCCCCAGAAACAGTAGTGAACGCTAATTGGCCTAGACCGTTAGTACTAATCACTTGCCCGCTGATTCCGTTATCGACGATAGGGAATATTAAAGAACCAACGGTTAAATTACCAGTGGTTATTTTTGTTGTTACTGTTAAATTTCCAGTAGATTGGTTTGCACTTGTGACATTACCCGATACTGATAGATTACCAGTAACTGCTAGATTGCTAGTAGTGGGTGTTATGTTAGAAACCGTTAAATTGCCACTGACACTTAGGGTATTTGTTGTCAGTACGTTGGCAACTTCAGTATATAAAATAGTTTCATAATTAACCGTAGAAATATTACCAGCAATTGATAAATTACCACCAATATACACGTTACCAGCAATGCCTACACCACCAGCTACTTGTAAAATACCAGTTGTTGTGCTTGTTGCTGCCGTGGTACCTTTAATAATAAAATTACCGTTAACATCTGATTGTAAATCAGTAGTCCAAGAACTTCCGTTATATCTACCAACAGTAAATCCAGCAGTTGCACTATTTCTTGTATCTGTAATAAACTGGGCACTACCACGTTGTGTGCTATCCGAATAGTTATTGCCGAATACGGAGAAGTAAGCACCATAAATGCTTCCGCTTGCATCCTGCATACCAAATGTTAGGCGACTGCCGGTATCAGGCGAGAATAGTCCTTTAACTCCGGAAGTAAAGTATGCGTTACTACCAATATATAAATTACCAGCAATACCAGCTCCACCTGATACTTGGAGGGCGCCTGTTGTGGTGCTTGTACTTACTGTTGTTGGTAATATTGAGATGTTGCCAGCACTGGCCCACATCACTTGAGTGCTGGATCCAGTGCTTCCAGAATAGAATCTTAATACATCATCGCCGGCGCCCGGAGTTGCTTCGGCACTAATATAAGCATACCCGTCAACACTCTTAACTCCACCTAAACTACTCCAAGCACTACCGGCACCGTAACCCTCATAGCTACTGGTTGTAGTATTGTAACGAATCATACCCAACGCCGCTGGATTAGGTCGTTGAGTGCTAGTACCGGCTGGGATTTGAACATATCCGTTACCAGTTGTTGTTATATTTCCGCTAATCCATAGATTAGATGTTAGACTTACATTACTGGTTGCAACAATATTACCGGTACTTACTGTATTTGCTGTCAGGGTGTTGACTTGATAGATGTTGCCGTAACCTGTTCCCGATGTAACAAAATATTGCCCAGATACATTACTCTGTGATATAATATTACCAGTGGTGAGATTTCCGTAAGTTGATACAGTGATGTTTGAATCAGTTATGCCCGAATTCGCAGTTAGTGCAACTACAAAACTCTGCAGGCTTTCGCTCCAATAAAAGGCTGCATTATTGACTAGCCCGTTGGCACGATTTAATACAAATCCAACGTCAACATTCGCCGAACTTGCCCCGCCATGTAATACTGTTAAAGCATCACTGAAAACCGCTACATTGGTTATTATGTTTTCTAAATTGGGGCGAGTTAAAGCCATTATTTCATCCGTGTTATTCTATATTTAGCATAAAACGAAAGGGCCCGTAGGCCCTTTGTTTGGAGTAATCTAAGGTTAAACTCTGCCTACGACTACTTCGATAACACCTTTTCCGGGCACTAAAAAATCCTGCAATGCTTTACCAATGACCTGCCCCGGAACGGGACTGTTGTTGGTTTTAGCAAAGCCAAATCCTGCAGAGACCATTAAATCACCTTTGGCTACTGGACCAATTACATTACAAGGTACACGACCCATCAATGCCAATGCTGTTACATTTGTTCCGTTTAATGCACCATTCATCAAATGTGCAGGATTTGTAGAAACTATTCCGGCTATTCGAGTTGTATCAGCGTCAGCTACTGTAACTTCGTTTGTTCCGCCAAACATCAATACTGTGCCTGGATTGTAGAACTTGTCTGCCTGATAGTTTTCTGCCAAGTCAGCGTATAAACTGTGTTGTGCAGTACCGTAGATGTTATTATACCAAACAGTTGTACTACCCAGATTAATTGATACATTACTGCCCGGAATCAGATTACTTTGTAATGTAATATTACCACCATTAGTTACTGCATTACCTGCCAAATAAGCGGTTTGTACTAAGTTTGCACTCTCTGTTAAAAAGTTAGTATTGGTGTAAGTAAATGTGGTATTACCACTAACAGTCAAGTTGCCACTGATATATACGTTACCGTTACCAGCAATAAACATACTATCACCAGCAGTTGTCACTGCATTGGTAATAAAATGGATACCGTTGTTGTTCCAAGTACCAACAGCAATATCACCGCCGTATGAGTATACATAACTAGCATTTGCGGTATTCAATGCGTTATTAACAAAACCAGATGCAGTTGCATTAAAGTTGCTACTATTAACGCCCACATCAATATAGCTTGTGCCAGTATTATTGTATGCTGTAAAACTTGCAGAGGCATTACCACCAGTGCTCAAATTTTGAATTGCTGCATACGCATAGCCAGGATTGTTGGCAACAAATGAAGCAACTAATCCATAGTCTGGACCGTAGTTAATGTTACCACCAACACTTAATACACCAGTATTAGCAACAATACTATTACTAACAATTTGAAATGGTATTGCAAAACTATTAGCACTGACGTTAACTGTGTTTATGCCAGCTATGTTTGCAAAAATATTAGTTGTAGTAACACTGACATTACTACTACCGCTATAAATACTTGCTGGATTCAACCCACCAAAACCGTTCGCAGAGTTAATTGCGCCAAAGCCCTGTGTTGTTACATTACCGGCGGTGATGATATCACCGTTACCTGCAAAAATTGTAGTATTACCGATTGTAATACCATTTTGAACTATAAAATTTGTGTTTACACTTGCTGCCATTTTGTTTTTTCCTTGGTTCCATATTCCCCAAAAGAATTAAAAGTTGGGGTAGACCATCTACCCCAACCAATTATAGTGCCATATAATCTCGTTTGATCCTTAAGATTGTATTAGCATTTGTTGTAGTAGCTTGCAATTGAGCAATGTTACCACTTGTTGCGCCGCTATACGTTACCAAAGTATTTCCAGCAGTATTAACTCGACCATAACTTGTCATATATATCGATCCAGCGCCTGCACCATTGCCAGTATGTATCATCAATACCTCAGTAATTTCACGAATGTTTGTACCAGACAATGTTGCTGTAATAGTATACTTAGCACTACTGTATGAATTTGCGTATAAATTGTCAATAACACTAGTTCCAGCACTTGCTATTGTTACGTTACTACCGTTAGTCACTAAACCACCATTGACATCAATTGTGTATTGAGTGATTGGGCTTGAAGTTCCGGTTACAAACTGCACTCCTGTACCGGTTACAACGTTAACTTGATTATAACCTGATGTATCAGATAACCCAGTAACCGTGGCAGTTGTGGTTATCATACGTACATCAATAACATCAGTGCCTAAAGGTGCTTCTGTAAATGTCAGCGACGTACCACTTACCGAGTAAGCCAATGTTGGAATCTGTATAATACCGTTAATACTTACAATACAACTATTGGTTGTTTGACTACTTGATAAAGTGAATATTGTCTGACTACCTGTACCAGTAAACTGTTGATCAGCAACAACAGTAAACGTAGATGCCGGAGCAGTCCACGCAGTTCCGTTATAGAATTCAAGCGAGTTAGCGGTAGTACTATAGCGCAACATACCAGTAGTATCAGTACCGCCACTGCTACCTGGTCGTTGTGCATTAGTACCAGCTGGCAATAATATTGAGTCTGTACTATTAATAATTAGTTTGGCACCTTGTGCAAAACTTGTGCTTGCCCCGTTACCACCAATAATAACTGCGTCATAAGCAGTCAATGGTTTAGCGTATAACAATGTTGAATCGTTAACACCTTGGATAATAACTGCATTTTGGTTAGTACCGCCAGTTGTACCAGCACTGGCTTGGTTATGATTAAATAGTGCACCACCCATTTGGTATGATGATCCGCCAGTGTACGTATTTCCGCTGAAACTTGCCCCGCCCCAAACTTGTAATGCGCCAGTGTTAGCACTCAATGAATTAGGATTTGTGCTCTTAACGACTAAAACGTTACCACTTGTAATACGTGCGACTTCGAACGCAGTAGTTGTGCCGCCAGTTGCAAAGATAATATCATTCTTTTGGTATGTATTAAGTATTAAGTTACCACCACCGGTAGTTGTATTACCAGCAACAATCAAATAACCATCATTGGGTTTATATAAACTGTATGCAGATTGGTTGTATGTCGAACTAATAATACCCATGTCAACATAAGTATCGTTGTCGCTACCATTATTAGCAACTGCCGCAATGTCTGTACTTGCATTGTTGCCGGCGTTAGCGTTTTGGATACTAAACTGCGAGTACCCATTGGTATTAAAGCCAACTTGGACTGGCGCATTTGCTGGCACATAGTTTAAGGCAGTACCAATAACAACGTTTCCGCCAACATATGCGTTACCAGTAATACCAGCACCACCAACTACTTGCAGGGCACCAGTACCAGTACTTGTGCTTGATGCACCACTACCAGCAATAATTGCACCAGATGCACTCAATTGTCCGTTAACTTGTAGTACTTGGATATAGGAAGTACCAGATCCGTTAAATGCTACTGCACTCAATGTTCCTGTATTTGGAACATAGCTTAAACTACCATTTACCTGTGCCTGTGCGTTTCCAGTCGCAGACTGGCCACTCATCATCGGATAATATGTACCACCACTTGTGTTGTTAGTCACACCAGCATAAATTGAAGCATTGGCAGTTGCGACAGTTCCACTTACACCTGTAGCCGATAATGTACCATTTAGTGTTGTTCCCACATTACCAATGGTAGCAGCGTATACGTTAGTGGCATTTGCTGTTGTAAAGAATGCTGTAGTTGGTGTAACGTTACCAATAATACCTTGGAAGCTTCCACCAGTTAATGTTGTAAATGCACCAGTTCCTGGGGTCACGTTACCAATTGCAACTGCTTGTAGTCCACCAGTTGAAGCAGTTGTAAACACCGCAGTACCTGGGGTCACGTTACCAATAGCCACTGCTTGTAGTCCACCAACACTTTCTGTTTGAGCAGTTACTGATGTAAATGTAGCAGAACTTGCGGTTGTTGAACCAATTGGTGTGTTTTGAATACTACCGGCATATATTGCACCAGTAACACCCACACCACCCGATACAGTTAACGCACCAGTTGTTGTACTTGTTGAAGCAATGCCTGATTTAACTGCGACTACGTTGGCTCGAGTAATACGCATTACTTCGTTATTTGCATTAATGCCCTGTACTGCAAATATAATGTCGTTTACTGCGCCAGTACCAATAATTAAATTACCACCACCAGTTGTTGCATTACCCCAATTGAACACATACGCATCGTTAGGTTTAAGTAAGGTGTAGCCGGGATAGTTGTATGTACTACTTGCAATACCTATATCAAGATAGGTATCGTTATAAGTTCCGTTATCTGGCGTTAAGAAAATATCAGCTGATGCCAACGGGCCACTATTCAAATTTTGACCGTTAACAATCCCAGCATAACCGTTAAAGTTGGCGGTTTCCTGGGTGACTGTTTGCCCATCAGGCACATAACCTGAAGGAATACCAGCGTATAATGCACCAAAACCTGAAGCATTACCAAAGAATGTACTACTATTACCAGTTACAACAGCAACGTTTGCTTGCGATAGATTAATGTTTCCGCCAACAAACAAGTTACCAGCAATATATGCACCGCCAGATATTTGAAATGCGCCTGTACCGGCACCAGTATTTTGTGTAGCATTAGTAAAGGATACTAATCCGCTAGCACTTAGTGTTGTAAATGCACCAGTGTTTGGAGTCGTATTACCCACGGGAGTATTTTGTATACCACCACCAATATAAGCAGAACCAGTAACACCAGCCCCGCCTAATACTTGCAACGCACCGCTTGTTGTATTTGTACTTGCAGTGCCACTGTTGGCTTGCAAAGTACCAGCGACTACTTCACTACCAGATAATTGAGTAACCGTGGTATTTAAATATGTTAGTGTACCATCAACTTCCAAGTTGCCTGCAATTTTAGCGTTACCGCCAACATATAAGTTAGCACCGATGCCTGCACCACCAGTAACAATCAGTGCACCAGAACTTGTAGATGTTGCTTGAGTTGAGCTTGTTGCATTCAATGTTGTGAATGCTCCAGTACCACCGGCAAATGCCAATGCACTAATTGTACCTGTGCTTGGATTGACGTTAATTGATGTTACTGCCCCGGTAATGCTATTACCAGTTGTTAAGTTAGCAAATTTTAAATAATAAGTTTGGTTATTACTTAATGGCGTAATTTGTTCGTAGTAAGCAACGTTGGCTTGACTTGTAGTTATACTACCACCAATAGTTCCTTGGAATGTACCATAATAGTTTTGAGCATAAACGTTGCCGTTGGTTAATACAACATTACCGTTTATACTGGTTAAGTTACCAGTTACGTTTAAGTTAGCATAGTTTGTGATACCTAGTGTACCAGTGTAAACTGCACCCATAACGTAAACAACGTTTGAAACGTTGGCTGCTGCCGTAGGGACGTTGGTATCAGCAAAGTTAAGGATACCAGACTGATAATCAAAGAACCAAGAGTCGTTATTAACACCACCAACCGGTAAGTTTGTAAAGTTTGCTACTTGAGCAGCACTTGCTCCCGACCAACCTGCATATACTTTAAGTTGGTAACCAGATCCAAAACTTGGAGGAATCCAATTAGTGATTCCAGTATTCCATGTTTCTTGGCTAACACTTTCAGTTAGCGCAGTTGCTTGAACTACTGCACTTGTGTTGGTGTTGTAAACACTAACAATAGTACTACCATTAAGACTTGTATTAGAGGACGGAGCTGAAGTCACCACCGGAATAGCATAATCCTGTTGCCAAACATATTGGCCAGGAGTCAATAATGGACTGGCAATAGATTCGTTAAAAGGGTATTTTGCAGTAGACGTGTCAGTCTTGGATATACCAAATCCAACCTTTTTGTATAAGTAGTCTGTAATCTGTGTTGAGTTAATTGCCATTTTTTATAGTTCTCTTCTTATATTATGATGTTGCTAGGTATAGTGATGATAGAGATTGCCCACTTGTCAATTTAACTCTAACATAAACCTCGTTACTCTTATTACCAGGACTTGATGTGTTTAAAGTACCAAGTGTCACTTGTGCGTAATATGTACCGTTTGAATTTAATGTAGCAGCAGTACCGGTCGCGCAACCTGCACTTCCGTTACCACCAGAACCTGTACCAGGTGCACCTGCGCCACCATAATAGGCAGCGGCGTTTAACCATCCGTTAGTTGGGCTTGCTACAGTATCTGTTACTCCAGGAACCGCTACCCATAGACCTGCTAAGGTACCAACATAGTGAATATAGAATCCAGAAACAGCAGCCTGGGCAAATTTAAATGTAAAGTATTGACTTGAGCTACGCCCTGAACTTAAATTTGGACCAACTGGATAATAGCCAGTTGAGTAATTGGTTACATCGTATTGTAATTTTGCCGCAACCACTGTGGCATCTGTAGACAATAATGTACCAGTTGCACTATTAAATGCACTTTCAGATCCTGTATAAGCAGGATTATCTGCAGCTGTACCACCATCTGGATTTACAATACGATATGTTGTTCCATACGAACTTGTTAGACTGGTTTCTTCAATCTGTGTACTTGTGCCTGTTTTGTACAGGATAATACTTCCTGGTGCAAATTGTCCACTACCAGTGGTTGCATATGGGGTTGAAACACTTAGTGTCGGGCCAGTTGTGGCTGTTGCGCTACCAAAGCCGGTTGTAACGTTTGATGTTGTTGAGAAAGAGTATGCGCTAGTATTATTGCGTGTTAACGGTACTGGTACACCTACTTGAGCCAGGGTTCTGTTAGCTGGTGCTAGTAGAGCACCACCTGCACCAAGACTTGAGAAGAAGTTAGCACTAGTGCTGGTCCATGCTGCATAGTACAAGTCTCCGCTTAAGTTTTGTACTGTACCGTTTAGTGTAAATCCTGCACTGGAGTTCAAATGCGGAATCGTACTTGAATATGTAACAACGTTGCTGCTTAATGCTATACTTGTTGCTGAAAATGCCGGTGCAGTTGGTGAACTTGAATCGTAATACCAAGTCAGTGTAGATGTTCCTGTTGCATCACCGGTGTAAAATATGTTTGCTCTATTCCATCCAGCTGGTATACTTGTAGCCGCAACTGATGCTGAAAAAACGTTCCAGAATCCAGCTGCTACTGTACTAACAATATTATGATAATCTTGCACACCACTCACAACCAAGTTACCGTATGTGCCGTTGTCTGCACTGGTTGGGCTTGATGTTAGCGCATGGTAGTTATTGCCTATAACCGTGCCGTTGATGTACAACTGAATGTTACCGCCACTTGGGGTAGTTCCCGAGTTGGTTACTGTGCTGGTTGCAAAAACTGCACTTCTTGTTACGTTTACTGTGGTTCCGCCACTAACGCTTAAGTTACCCCAACCGCTATTGTCAGTCTGTGCAAAGTTTGTCATCAATCCAGAGATAGTACCAGTGGATTGGGTTAGTGAGGTTGCTGGGAAGTTTGGAGGGCTTGCTGGTGTTAATTTACCTAGGATTGCGTTCAATTGGGCAATGGCATCCGTTACATCTAGTGTGCTTGATAAAGATACTGCATTGGATACTAATTGACCGCTTGAGTTAGCGCCAAGTTGAATACTATTACCTAGTAATGATGCAAAACTTAAGTTACCCGCACCATCAGTTACAATGGTATATCCGCTAGTACCACCAGTGATTTGAACGTTGCTAATGCTTCCAAGTCCAATCTTACCAGTGTTGCTGCTAATGGCGTTGCCGTTAATTGTTAGGCTAGTTGCACCAGAGTTAGCAACGATATTGCCTGTTGTGTTCACTGTTGTGAATACTGCACTTCCAGGAGTTACGTTACCAATTGCAACCGCTTGTAATCCACCAGTTGTTGCAGTTGTAAACACCGCAGTTCCTGGAGTTACGTTTCCAAGTGCGACTGCTTGCAACCCACCAGTAGATGTTGTTGTAAATACTGCACTTCCGGGAGTTACATTACCAATCGCAACCGCTTGTAAGCCGCCACCAGTTGCAGTAGTAAATATTGTCGCTCCGGCTACGGTCAATGCTCCGTTAATTGTTTCTGATACACTAATGATATTACCAACTTTAACGTTGGCAAAACCTGAATTGTTAATTGTTGTGATGCCTGTACCAATGTCAGTAGTAGCGATTGCTTCAAATGCTTGGTCAGCCTCAACCCAGATCCAAGCAGTGTTCACTGATCCGTATGGCGGTAAACTACTTAAATTTCTGTTGACTAAAATACCAATATCGTATCCAGATAAACTGCCCGAATATCCGTTATTGAAAACAACGATCGGATCGTTGATATATGTATTTGTGGCATTAATTGTTGTAGCATTACCAGTATTACTCAAAAACAAGTTACCGTTAATAGTAACGTTACTGTTTAGAGTAATCGAAGGGGCAAATAGATTACCAGTTAATGATCCTGATCCAATTTTTGCATAGCCGACAATTGTACTATCTGTAATCTGATTATTCTGAATACGGGTAATCGACATTGTGTTTCCTTATTTTTATTACTCAATAATACTATTTAGCTCAGATGTGGTTATTCAGATCTACGAGTATAGATCTTAGGCAAATTGTAACATTACAGAGTTGTTACTAAATTAACTCAGTGTTATGTTAGCCCATTTTGAGCCGTTATAAACTTGAATATTTCCACTGGTCCAGTTATATACTGTCATCCCGCTACTAGGGGAGGATATTGCATTGATTTGTGAAGTTGTCAAATTTGCAAACTGCAACGCACTTGTCAACGTGAGTTCTGTTGCAAAAATATTACCCGTAGTACTTATATCTTCCGATAATCCTGTCAATACTACTGCAGATGCGCTGGCAATGAAGCGAATATCAATAATATCAGTTATTAGCGGGGTTTCTGCAAATGTTATAGTAGTTCCAGAAACTGTATAAGCAACACCGGGTTGTTGAACTGTACCGTTAATACTTACAATAATACCCGAAGTAGTTGCTGGTTGATTGAGCGTATAAACATTAGTAGATCCACTAGGTGTAATTTGTTGATCTGAAATTGTGTTAGTAAATGGTACCCAAACACTACTGTTGTAGTATTCTATGGTTGCTTTAGAACTATTATATCTTAGATATCCTGCAATATTAGCTGTTGGATATTGAGTATTTGTGCCTACAGGCAGACCAATGGCAGAAGTATTATTAAAAACTGTTACTGTGGTTTGGTAAGGAGTTATTATATCTGCATGGATATTTCCGTAGAACTGAGAAGTTATATTTCCGCTAGTTATATTACTAAAGAATCCTAAATTGTTACCATTTACATTTCCGTAGACATTCCCGTGCAAAGTGCCATTAATATTGCCGGCAATTATATTAGATCCAGTACTATTCGTAATGTTACCTAGAATTTGATTTAAAACTGCTATACTATCGGTTATTGATGTTGTAGTGGTAAGAGCTCCGGCGTTGCTACTTAATAACCCAATAGTATTACTTCCAAGAATAATATTATTACCAGTAAAAACTTCGGATGTAGCAAGAGTACTCAAATTACCAAAACTTAAATTACCCGAGCCATCGGTATATATAATATAGTTTGGACTACCACCACTAATGGTGACATTAGAGATATTACCTAGATTTAATTTATAACCGGGATCAGTAGTAATTGCATTACCTAAAATATACAAGTTCCCTAGATGGGCATTACCTGTAATATCTAAAGTGTACTGTGGATTAGTATTATTAACCCCGACTCTGTAATTGTTTACATCAAAAAAGGCTGCAAGATCAATTTGAATGTTGGTGCCCTGGCGCTCCAGGTTCGCTTGCAACATTGGTCCATTGATACGTGCTATTGCCATGTCTGCTCCTAAGCAGCCACGTTGGTGCTATTAATATTATGTATAATAATAATTTGGGTAGGGTTAATGTTACCCCTTGGCGGGGCACTGGTAAATGTAATCTGTGTTCCGCTTACGGTATAATTTGTTGTGGGTTGTTGATATACTCCACCAACAAATACTGCTACGGCTGTTGGATCTGTTTCTGCCTGTGTCATTGTGAAAGCACTAGTAGTACCGTCACCAGGACCTAAGCTATCAATAATCAATTGAACTTTACCAATTGGTGCGACTTGTTGCCAACTTCCGTTGTAATAAATTTCAATTCTAGGATAACTAGATCCTGTAGGATTTTGATTAAATCTAATCAACCCCTGCACTGGTGCATCACCATAACTACTGCTTGGCACTACTGGTAGTATTGCTGCACTAGCTCCGGGTGCCAATTGGGGATTTTTAAGAAATCTTGCCATTATTAAATTCCAATATAACTGATAGTAGCCGATAATCCAGTAGTGCTTGCATTTGCATATACTGCATCGTTATTACCTAGAGCAAATTTTTCCTGTGTAATTAGGGTATTGTAAGCACTTACTGCTACGTTACCGTAAACTATATTAACACCATTTGCAATAAATGTATTTTGAACCATATAGACATTTGCATATATAGTTGCATTTGTATTATTGCAAATATGTATTGTTGATATAACGTTATTACCACTGCTTGTATATATAGAAGTTGCGGTGCTGTTTGTTAATGATGCGTTTTGTAATGACATGTTTGTTCCTATTATCCGAATAAAATACTGTAGGCCACGCTACGAGTTTTAGATATAACTTCTACGTTGGCATAACTTGTGTTATTTACATATACTCCAGTTCCACCAGTGCTGACGTTGGCAAATGATACTTGGACGTTTGCATTATCTGTGCTGTCCCAAATTTTGTGTCCGGCTAAATTTAAATTAGCACCAAGTGATGGATTAGTATCTGCGCTGACACTGGCTATACCAGAAGCAGAAGCTGATGCAATATTTGCCACTGTGGTGCCGTTATAATATTGCCATGCTTTTACCGTCTCGTTCCAACTAATGAATACGTTAGGACTTGCACCAGTTAAACTACGAGCAACAATAATATTAGCACCGCTTAGATTGGGAGTAGTAACTCCACTGTTCAATGTGATGGTATGATCAGTAATAGCGGTATCTGTACTGACAATACTTTGGCTGTTTCCTGTAACAACCAAATTACCATTAATAATCACAGTGGAAGTATCAATATTAATCTTGTCCGTGGGGTTTACACTCATTATTGTGTAGTCGCCACTAATTCTTTTATACGTACTCATCAGAAAATGCCCTGTTTATCGTATATTTAGCTGAAGTCTAGATATCGAAATATCAAAAAAGAAGCGACCCTTACGGGCCGCCTCAATCGTCTCATGCCGTAATCAGATACGGCTATTTGTAGTTATTACGCACTGATTACTCTTGCGAAACCGCCAGTAATAGTAGATGATGCACTGACTGCATTTCCACCCAATACATAACGGAATTTAGTTGGGTTATATCCATTTGTATAATAAGTTGTAGTACCGTTTGTGCTATCTTGCTGACCATCGCTGATAAAATCACGAATATATTTGTTATCAATACGACTTACCAATGTCATTGCATTAGCCAAAGTTGTTGCTGCGGCAATATTACCTGTTACAGAAACCACTACTGTAGTAGCATTTGTAACGCTAGTAACTTGAGCACCATAAGCACTGATATTTGGGCTTGTTGGGAAACCAACTAAGTAGTCACCTACACGTGGGGTAGCTACTGGTCCAAGTGTTGTACCTGCAGTCCATGTCACTGTAGCACTTGTTGCACCACCGGCTACGTTTGCAGATGCCATTGTTGCACTGGGGATAATACATACGTTAGCCCATAGATTCATTTGACCTGCAGCCAATGTTGTACTGTTTACTAATTTACAATCACCAGTATAAGTACCATCAGTTACACGGAACTTGTGTGAACCTTTTTGTGCAATAATACTGCCTGCAGCAGCAGATGCACCAACTGCGTTGACGTATACTGTGGGTCTAATCTGTAGATTACCATTTGTTGTCAAACCACCAACACCACCGTAGTGAAGTCCGTTGATTAACGTTGGGCTAATAAAACGATCACCCTCTGGTTGAGGATATGTTACGTTTGTTTGTGAGGTTTGATTTGATATTTTTAACTTTGCCATTTAATTTCTCCTTGTGTTAGCGTTCTAAGCTACCCGGAGTGGCTTACTCCGGGAACTCTCAGTTAAGAGCGAACAGAGTATTTATCGAATAGCCAACAAAAAACCCACCGTAGTGGGTTTTTGTTCTGTGAATAATCTTTCGATTATTGGAAAGATAGATTTGCAATACTGATCTCAGAAACGTAGTCGCCTGCGTTACCTAGAGAAGAAGCAGTA
>Ga0164297_10003470_pt1 | contig 14631 bp, 13 predicted proteins | sample GEODES058metaG_FD_113539 | JGI IMG/M metagenome (GOLD analysis project Ga0164297, IMG submission 113539) | Dystrophic lake water microbial communities from Trout Bog Lake, Wisconsin, USA - GEODES058 metaG | ecosystem: Environmental > Aquatic > Freshwater > Lake | place: USA: Trout Bog Lake...
CCTTCAACCTCCCATCACGCCCTCGTCATGGAGGCCGGGGGCAACCTGGTGCTTTATTCGCAATGGATCAGCGCAGCGAGCCACGGCCCTGCAGTTTGGTCAGCAAAAGACTCAACTCCCTCGATGACTCTGGTGCCCGGCTCTTTTCTCCAAGTGCTGTCCAATGGCAACTTAATCATCAAGACGCCGGGCGGAGCCACAGCGTGGGCCACGGGAACGATTTCGTCAACCGTTCCTTCAACAGTTGGTGTCTATGACTACCCATCTTCGAGCCAAGCACTGAATGACGGGTGGAAAATGGTCGGAGACACCGGTGCGCTCGGAGCTCCTAGTTCTCCTTACGTTCAAACTGCGAATGCCGCCGCACTGCGTGCTACAGCGAGCGCTACGCGAGCCGCCAACGCCCCGTGGCTTTCTTTTTGGACGGTAAGTGGGCCACCCGGAGCATCCTGCACGACAGGAGCTGCGCTAGGGGTTGGGGTCTACCAACAAGGGGCCTCGTTGAACTCGGGCCCCTTTACGGCTGTTCTCCAAACCGATGGAAACTTCGTGGTGTACAACGCTGGGGTCCCTCTCTGGTCAACAGGTACCAACGTGGCACCGGGAAGTTTTGCATCCCTTGGTCAGCCGTTTACCTTGGTCGTTGGACTCTACGGCGACTTAGAAATTGTGAATCGATTTGGAACCGTCATGTGGCAATCAATTGATCACGGCGGATCGCTCGGCATGGGGGCCACACTCCAGATGCAATGCGGCGGGAACTTAGTGCTCACCAACAGTGGTGGCACAGTTATCTGGTCAAGTGGTACCGGTGGTCACACCATATCGAGTCCTGCTGGTTTTTACCAAGCAGGACTCGTTGCAGGACAAAACGTAGCGGCACAACTCAATAATGCTGGACTCGCCATGAAGCCCACCTTGGTCATTCTCGACCCCGAGGGCTACCCCGATAATCACTCAGGACTAGAGGGCGGGCCATCCGCGAGTTGGGCCAACATGATGGCGGGTTGGGCTGCCGGACTTGGTTCTAATTACGCCCCAGCCTTCTATGCCACACAGTATGAGTACAGCGCGTTTGGCCTTGCCTCGATCAACATGCCTACGCTGATCGCCGTGGCCTTTGGACCGGGTGGATCAAACTTTTCACACTACGGAACCTTGGGTTCGAACGTCCAGGGCATCATCGCATGGGGAGTGACGTGTGCGCCGGGAACAACAATGGCTGAGGCGAACTATCTCGCATCGTGGGGCTATCGCTATAACACTCTCGAGTTCATCAATAACACTGCTTGTCACCCGTAAAGCAATCGCCACACGAGTAGTGTGATTCCTATGGCTGACGAAACCACCACGAGCGACGAGCCGTCGGAAGAGAAATCAAGTTCTTCTTCGGGCATCGGCGACGTGCGTGGGCTTTTGCGCCAGTTGGTCGCCCCTGTCATCGATCAAGTCGAAGAAAAAGTCTCCGGACAAATCGACAAAGAAGTAGCCTCGCGCTTCGAAGAGTTGATGGCGACACGGATGTCAACCATCGATCGGGCCATTGGCGATCTTGACCGCCACATCAAGGAACTCACTGAACGCCTCGATCGCCTCGAACAGTCCCCTCCCGAGAATCCCTCCTAATCGTTTTGATCAGACTGAGGCGCCTTCATCTGGCGTTCAGCCTCAACCCAGTCTTTTCGGGCTTGTGATGCTCGTCGAACTGCCCAAATTGCGACATAGATCGACAGCCCCACAAAGACAACCGTCGCTGCACCAAAGACAAGATAAAAGGCGAGTGACGCACCAAGAAGGTTAAGTTCCACTCGATCAACTTAGAGCCTTCTTGACGATCTGACACACCCCTTCGGCACAATGGGTCCATGGAGTCCACCACACAAAGCAGAGCGTTGAAGAGCGATGTGGTCTTGGCATTACGAGGCCAAAGGAGCGACCGGCCAGCAATCGATCCGTTTTTGGCCGGCGGACTTCGCTCTTGGCTCGAAGATGACCTCTCGAAGTGTGCTGAATCACTGTCCCCCGAGACTCCCTTTATCCTGACTCCCCGCAGTACGACGAGCCAAGCCCTTGTCGCTGTGCCCAATATGCTTGCGCTCGCTCGTGGTGCCTTAGTAAGTGTCTTAGCGGCCCAGCGCATTGCCCTCGGAGAAGTTCGCCACCCTATGGACGATGCTCTGAGCGCCCTTGAAGCAGATCCCTCTCAACATGATGTCGTCGAGTCCATCCATGCACTTGATCAAGATGCCTTTGCCCAACTTGCCGCGGAAGTCAGCGCCCACGACGAGGTGCTGCGTCGGCACCTTTCGCTGGTTCCCACTACCTGGTTCCCCCGAAGCAATGTCAAGCTCACCGCTCCCTTGGCCGGTGGTCGACTCTTGTTGACTGCCCGAGTCAACGTTGTCTTGGGCACCCCCTCGCAATCGGTTGCGTCGGTCTGTTTCCTTGATCTCACGACGAGCCTCCTCGAAGACCAGGTGCTGCGCCGCTTAGGAGTGCTCAGCCTGATTGAGACCCTGCGTTCAGGAGCACCACCCTTGCGCGTGGCATCGCTGTCGACGGCAACGGGTGACGTGGCCATGCTCGAGGTCACCGACGATGTCCTCGCCGAAGCCGTCACTGACGTCGTCACTGCAGCTCATCAACGAGGAGAACAATCATGAAGATTCGTTACCCCGCCTCAACCTTGCCCCGCGCACAGGCAGTGACCGATTTGATTATGACCCCCGCTCCTCCACTCGAACGACTTGACCCCGATCTTCGACGAGTATTGGCGTCACGATTGGCGGCCCTTGCACCTGCTCGCCATCTCGGCGCGGTTCGCCTCGACAGCTACACCGTGATCCATGCGCATGACCCAGTGACAGGGCCTCCCGTATCTTTCTCGTGGAGTCCCCAAACAACGAAACGCATTCTCGGTCTCGCCAGCGCTCAGCGCGTGGTCGCTGGCATGAGCGCCAATCCCACGTCGGCAGTGCGCGCAGAGATCGCCGACGTCGTCGCCCGTGCTCACGATCACCCCACCCGACCTGGCGCACTTGGGAGTTGGCTTTGTGAAGCTCCCTTTGGCGTCCTTGGTGCGGTGACCAGTGAAGCCGTAGCCTACGCCACCGACCTTCTCTTTAGTTGTGCATGGGACCGCCTCGGCGATGACGCCTTCGTCGGCCGTGCTGATCCCGTTTGGGCTGTTCCGGGCGCCCCGTGGGTCGCACTGCGGGGCCGCCGAGATGCCACCATATTGCTTGATGCTGAAGAGCAGACCCGAGCCATCGTGGCCCTGCGCGCGGGGAGACCAACAGCCTCGAGTGTGACCGATCTCAGCCACGTGGCACTCGTTGAGGGAATGACCCATCCCGACCTTCCGCTCCCCACTCGCGTCGTTGGCATTTGGCCAGCCACGGGGAAGACAATCTGCCTTGAGGTCTCGAAAGAAGCGACGCAACGAGCGGCTCGAAGCGTGGTTGATGCCCTCCAAACGATGAGGAAACAAGGAGCACGGCGCCACGCAGCATAGAAGATGGTCTTCGGACACGAAAAGGCCAAGTAACCTATGAGTTCCCCATGCAAACTCGTGACGATATTCGAAACATAGCCATCATTGCCCACGTCGACCACGGCAAGACCACCTTGGTCGATGCCATGCTTTGGCAATCAGGTGCCTTCAGAGCGAACGAAGCCGTCGCCGAGCGCGTCATGGACTCTGGCGACCTTGAGCGAGAAAAGGGAATCACCATTCTCGCCAAGCACACTGCGGTGACCATTGACGGCGTCACCATCAACATTATTGACACCCCCGGCCACGCCGACTTCGGTGGCGAAGTAGAACGAGGACTCACCATGGTCGATGGTGTAATGCTGCTCGTTGACTCCTCAGAAGGACCGCTTCCCCAAACTCGCTTCGTCTTACGCAAAGCGCTGGCCGCCCGTTTGCCAGTGGTCGTCGTCGTGAACAAAGTCGACCGACCTGACGCACGAATCGACGAAGTCGTCAACGAAATTGAAGAACTGTTTTTGGACCTTGACGCTGACGAACACCAGATTGACTTTCCTATTCTCTATGCCTGTGCACGTGATGGCTGGGCAACTACCACCAAGGGAGAAGTTGGAACTGACCTGAAGCCAATGTTCAAAGCGATTACGGATTCGATCCCAGCACCTGAGTACGAAGATGACGCTCCCTTGCAAGCTCTTGTGTGCAACCTCGATGCATCTCCCTACATGGGTCGCTTGGCCATCTGCCGCGTGATCTCGGGAACTCTCAAGAAGGGCCAGCAGGTTGCCTGGTGTCGCATCGATGGCACCATCGACCGGGCGAAAATCACGGAACTTCAAATTGCCGAAGCACTCGAGCGCGTGACCGTCGACGAAGTAGGCCCCGGTGCCATTGTCGCAGTGGCCGGAATCGAAGAGGTCACCATTGGTGAGACCTTGGCCGATCCTGATGACCCTCGTCCCTTAACGCCGCTGACGGTCGATGAGCCTAACTTGTCGGTCACCTTGGGAATCAATACCTCGCCATTGGCCGGCCAAGACGGATCAAAACTCACCGCTCGGATGCTCAAGGACCGCCTTGACCAAGAGCTGATCGGCAACGTGTCGCTTAAAGTGCTTCCAACGGAACGTCCAGACTCTTTTGAGGTCTTTGGCCGGGGAGAGCTCCAACTTGCGGTCTTGATCGAACAGATGCGTCGTGAAGGTTTCGAACTCACGGTGGGCAAGCCCGTTGTGGTCATTCGTGAGATCGATGGTGTCAAAAACGAGCCCATCGAGCGAGTAGCCATTGACGTCCCTGACGAGTACTTAGGAGTTGTCACGCAACTCTTGGCACTGCGGAAGGGCACAATGGTTGAAATGGTCAACCACGGAACCGGTTGGGTGCGCTTTGATTATCGCGTTCCCGCCCGTGGCCTCGTAGGGTTCCGAACTGAGTTCATGACCGAAACCCGTGGGACCGGTGTTCTCCACCACGTCTTTGACGGCTGGGAGCCCTGGGTTGGAGAACTCAAGACCCGTCGCAATGGCGTGATGGTTGCCGACCGCAAGGGTGTGGTGACGTCCCATGCCTTAGAAAGCCTTCAAGAGCGAGGCCAGATGTTTGTTGGCCCCACCACCGAAGTCTACGAAGGCATGATCGTTGGCGAAAATGCTCGTCAAGACGAAATGGACGTAAACCCGACGAAAGAAAAGAAACTCACCAACATGCGTGCCTCATCGGCCGACAACTTTGAGCGACTTACCCCACCGATTTTGATGACCTTAGAACAGGCAATGGAATACATCGGGGAAGACGAGTCCGTAGAAGTGACCCCAACAGCAGTGCGATTACGTAAGAACGTTCTTGACCAACAGATCCGTGGTCGTCTTCGTTCGAAAACAAAAAACGCCTAATAAATCTCTCAGTTCGCAAAAATCCTCTGATCCGATTACGCTCTCCTCTCGGAGGGATGGCAGAGCGGACGAATGCACTGGTCTTGAAAACCAGCGTTGTGAAAGCAACCGAGGGTTCGAATCCCTCTCTCTCCGCCACCAGGTAGTTGCAATCACTTCTTCAAACACCAGTAGAAAACTCGTTACCGGGGAGCACGTTTCCCTTGGCGTAAGAACCAAGAATCTTGACGGCAGCAACATGCTGTTGCAACGCTGCCAGACATTCGCTGACAGGTTCATCGTCGCGATGGCCCTCAAGGTCAATGACAAAACAATAATCCCCTAACCCTTGTTTGGTCGGGCGCGATTGAAGGTTCGTTAAGTTGATCGATCGAGAAGCGAACTCTCCAAGAATCTCATAGAGAGATCCTGGCCGGTCAGCGTCTTGAAAACAGACGATACTCGTGCGATCGGATCCAGTCCGCACTGTTGATGGCTGCAAGGTAAGAGCAACGAAGCGGGTTTGGTTATCAGGATGATCTTCAATGTTTTCAGCCAAGATGTCGAGTCCATAGAGTGACGCAGAAAGTCGTGGGGCAATAGCGGCATCATGAAGATCGCCTTGTTCACTGACCACACGGGCCGCATCTGCGGTCGACTTTTCGGCAATCGTCTCAATACGATCAAAGCTTGACGCTAAGAAACCACGTACCTGGGCCAAGGCGTGGGGATAGGAATGGATCCTGGTGATCCGAGGAATCGTGGCTCCTGGTTTTGCCATGAGCTGGAGATGAACGTCCAGCACGACTTCTCGCTCAATTGAGAAGTCATAGTCAAAGATCAGCGCATCAAGGGTTTCGTTGACCGTCCCCTCAATGGCGTTCTCGAGCGGGACAAATCCGAGGTCAACCTCCTCGTGGGCCACGGCCTCGAGAACGTCGGCAATACTTGGCTTTGCCAGTAAGGTCTGGCGCGCCAGGTCCCCTTGGCTCAACAGTGCTTCTTCTGTGAAGGTACCCGAGGGACCAAAGAAAGCGACGGAGTTCACGGGCGTTCCCATAACAAGGCAGGATAGTGAAGGAAATGGACACCTCTGATCTCAACGCACTTTTGGCTGCTGTCGCCGAGGGAAGCCTCTCAATTCACGATGCCGCCGATCGCCTCACGGCGCTCCCCTTCCAAGACCTCGGCGTAGCGTTGATTGATCATCACCGAAGCCTGAGACAAGGCTTTCCTGAAGCCGTCTACGGACCCGGAAAGCGCCCGGAAGAAGTAGGCCTCATCGTGACTGACCTTCTTGCGGTGGGGTCAGGTCCAGTCATCGTGACCCGTGCGAGCGAGGACCAGATCGACGCCGCCGAGAAGGCAGGCCTCGCTCAAGGAAACCACGCCTTCGTGACCCCTGGTCGCGAAGGCGCCACGGTCGTCTTCCGCCCGGCACCGAATCGAGGGCACCCCATCGTGGTGATCACCGCCGGCACCGCTGATGGGCCCGTGGCTGATGAGTGCGCAGCAGTCTTGACAGCGGTCGGTCTCGCACCAACGGTCTTGCGCGATCGCGGTGTCGCCGGGCTTCATCGGCTCACGAGTGCGTTGGACGAACTCGCCAACGCTGACGTCACCGTCGTCATCGCTGGGATGGAAGGTGCGTTAGCCAGCGTCGTCGGGGGACTCACGCGTGGTCCCGTGATTGCTGTACCGACGTCCGTTGGCTACGGCTCAGGCTTCGACGGGGTCACCGCGTTGCTAGCGATGATGGCCAGCTGCGCAGCGGGAGTCTCGGTCGTCGGCATCGATAACGGCTTTGGTGCGGCAATGGCCGTCGTGCGCGCGCTCGATCTCAAGAAACGAGACGACAACGGTGCCTAATCGACGTATTGCTTGGGTCAATTGCGCCAGTGGTATCGCAGGTGACATGTTCTTGGGTGCGCTCCTCGATGCTGGTGCATCGCAAGACTACGTCGAAAAGATTTTGGGAGACCTCCACCTCGAAGGGTGGAGTTTGAAAAGAGAAATCGTCCAGCGCTCAGGGATTACCGCCACCCACGTCACCGTTATCGTTCAGCACAGCGACCAGGTCAGAACCTACGCCTCCATTCTTGAGCTCATCAACCGGGCCACACTCCCTGAGCGCATCGCCCAACGAAGCCTCGCTACCTTCGAAGCCTTGGCCACCGTTGAAGCGAAATTGCACGGCGTTGCGATCAATGATGTTCATTTTCATGAAGTAGGCGGACACGATGCCATTGTCGACATCGTAGGAACCATTGCCGCATTAGAGGACCTCGACATCGATGCGGTCTTTGTGGCCCCTCTTGCCCTGGGCACTGGATCGATCACAATCGACCACGGAGTTCTTCCCAACCCCGCACCGGCGACAGTGGCTCTCTTGGAAGGCTTCCTTGTGGAAGGAACTACGCAAAGCCTTGAACTAGCCACTCCAACCGGAGCAGCCCTCGTTCGTGTCCTCAGCCAGCCTCTTTCTGCCCAGCCCCCCACCACCGTCATCGCCCAGGGCTTCGGCGCGGGGACTCGAGATCTCATGGACCAAGCCAACGTCGTCGGTGTGGTCATCGCTGAGCAGCCTTCGAGCCACGACGAGATGGTTGGTCTCGTCGAGACCACCGTCGATGACGTCACCGGCGAAGTCTTGGGCTCAGCAATGGCCGGACTTCTTGATCACGGGGCTCTTGATGCATGGGCCACGCCAGTAGCCATGAAGAAAGGCCGTCCCGGCACGGTGGTCACAGTCCTCTGCGAACCAACCATGATTCCCACGATCACCACGGAGCTGATGCGCGCAACAGGAACACTTGGCGTGCGCACGTCGCTGGTTGCCCGAACGATTTTACAACGGACCTTTGTCACGGTCTCCGTCTTGAACCACGACATCCAACTCAAAGTTTCAAACGTGCGAGCCAAGCCCGAGTTCGATGACGTCAAAAGGGTCGCCGAGGCAACGGGGCGAACACATGGTGAGATCGACGCCTTAGCAATGGCGGCGTATATTGCTCTTCAGTCTTCGTGAAGAAGGCGCGCCGCTAAAAACGACGCCGTCATCAAAAATGTCTCAGTTGTCACCGCACTGTGTGACCCTGGCGTTATGTGGAGTTGCTTGTCATCACTACCAAGTGCATCAAACAGAGCGAGGCAACTCTCTCGAGAAAACAGCTCATCATCCCATTGCATCAACAACAGTGTTGGGCAGTGAACGCGTTCAGCGTCACGAGCGAGGCGATCTTTGCTTGGCCCAATAATCCCTGCAAGCCCTAAGACCGCAGCAGTAATTCGGGGTTCCGCTGCCACCAGCGGGAGGCCCAAAATCGTTCCCATCGACAAGCCCCAGTACCCAACGGGGCGATCGCCCACGTTCTTTTCTTGCACGATGACGTTGAGAGTGGTGATCCAATCGGCCACCATCTCGTCGGTCATGGAGTCATCAAGGGACCAGGCTTGAGAGAAGTCCAACATCACCAAGGTCGGGTCTTGGCTACGGTCTCCACGGCGGCGTCCATGAACGGGACCATCGATGGCCACACAGGTTGCACCGTGGCGTCGAACAAGGCCTCGAGCGAGCGAACCGACATGATCTTCTTCGACGGAACTACTTCCGCCATGGCCAATCAAAATGACGGGCCCGCTCGCTGGTTCCAGCGGCTCCCAGAGTTTGCCGGGAATACTCCGTCCCTCTCGCTCGAGAAGAAACAGTGAGATTCCGACTCCAGGCCGCCCTTCGATTTTTTCCCACTCCACGTCTCCACCTTAGAAGACCCGCATAAATGAACATGCTTCCGTGGGATGATGGAGTGATGAGCAACGCAAACGAGATGTTTCAGTTTGATCCTGTGATGACCGACATGATCTTTGAATATTGCCGAAATCGACTCGCCGAAGACCCGGTTCCCTTGGACTTTGGGGGGATAGCCACCAACTTTGAAGAGGTCCTCGAAGGCCTCATCACCCCCCAAGGTCACGATGCTCAAGCCATCCTCGATCGTTACGACAAGGTCATTTCTAAGGCAATTATCTCGGTAGACAGTCCAAGGTTCCTGTCCTTCATTCCAGCGGCGCCCACGAAGGCATCCTTGCTCTTTGACATGGTGGTCTCAGCGTCATCGCTGAACGGGACATCCTGGCTCGAAGGGGCAGGAACGATTGCCGCAGAGAACCAAGTGCTCAAATTTCTCTCTCGTGCCGCAGGTCTCGACGATCATGCGGGCGGATGTTTTGTCTCTGGTGGATCTACGGGAAATCTTTCGGCCTTGGTCGTTGCTCGAGATCGTGCTCGCAGAAACAACCCGGCGCTCGCAGGCAGGCGCCTGCGCTTTGCCGTGAGTGAAGAAGCCCATAGTTCGATCGCCGGTGCGCTGCGCGTCATTGACGTCGACGCACTCATTGTGCCCACAATCGATCACCGCTTCACGATCGAGCAGCTCTTGGCAGTACTTGAACGCGATCAGGATCCCGAGACCGTCGTGGCCATTGTTGCCACCGGCGGAACCACCAACGCCGGTATTGTCGACGATCTCGAAGGCCTCGGGCAGTATGCGCGAGAGCATGAGCTGTGGTTCCATGTGGACGGCGCGTATGGAGGAGCTGCCATGCTTTCAACGATTCGGGGAGATCTCTTCAAGGGTATGCGCCACGTCGACTCCTTTATCGTCGACCCCCACAAGTGGCTCTTTGCTCCCTTTGATTGTGCTGCATTGATCTACCGAAATCCAGAAGAAGCAAAGAAAACCCACACGCAAAGTGCCGCCTATCTCGATATCATCCACGACGAGGAAAAGCAGGAGTGGAACCCGACGGACTACGCCATTCATCTCACGCGACGATCTCGTGGGCTACCGATCTGGTTCTCGCTGTGTGTCTACGGTACCGACGCCTACGTGGCGGCCGTTGATGATGGCATTCGTATTGCCGAACACGCTGCGCAGATTATCGAAGCTGATCCCAATTTGGAACTGATCCGTCCACCAGGACTGTCCATTGTGCTCTTTCGGCGAAAGGGCTGGAGCGATGAGCAGTACAACGAGTGGAGCGAGAAGCTGTTACAGGATCAAATTGGGTTTGTCACGCCAACAAAGTGGGAAGGCGAGACCGTCGCCAGATTCGCATTCCTGCACCCGGAGACCTCGAGTGAAATGGTGGAAGAAATTCTCGCCACCATGAACTAGCTCTCGAGCGGTCGTCGATTCGTCAAAAGTGGCTCTTCGGGTTGGCGAATCGATTCACCACGTAGTTTTCTTCGCCGCCATGCGATTCCTGAAAGTGCTTCGAGAACCACTCGATTGGCCAAGTACGCCGTAATCTCCCCGTTGTCATAAGGAGGTGAGACCTCAACCACGTCGACGCCGGCGAGGGGAAGTTCCATCGCAATTCTGCGCACCGCGTCAAGAAGTACTCTCGCCGAGAGGCCGCCAGGCTCTGGCGTTCCCGTCCCAGGAGCTGAGCCCGGATCGACGACGTCTACGTCCACTGAGAGAAACACGGCATCACAGTCATCAAGGGCCAACGCAAATGCATCGTCGAGGACCTTGTCGATCCCTTTGTCGACGATCTCAGCCATCTCGAAGCTCCGCATGTTTTGATCGGCCATCCACGCCAAACCTTCTGGTTCAGGCCAATACCCACGGAGTCCGATCTGCAAGAAACGGTCACCGCGACACGCTCCTGATTCGATCAAGCGACGCATTGGCGTCCCATGGCCATGCAGCGAACCAAATTGCGTGTCACCGGTATCGGCATGAGCGTCAAAGTGAATCACCGAGACCTTGCCCCAACCAACATGACGCGCACAGCCCGTCACATCGGGGAGGGCGATCGTGTGATCACCGCCGAGAATGATCGGGATTGCTCCCGACTTCGCTACTTTTTCAACTGCTTGTTCCAACAAATTGAGTGACCGCTCCGTCTCGCCTGAGGGCATTTCAATGTCACCGACATCGACGACACCAAGTTCAATTAACGGATCGACATCGAGAGCCATATGAGGTCGCATACCGTCGTGGGGCAGATAATCAGTGAAACGAATTGCTTGAGGGCCGAACCGGCACCCGGAACGATGCGACGTTCCACCGTCAAAGGGTGCACCAATAATGACGGCATCGGCGTTGGCAAAACTTTCTGGGACATCAAGGTCTGCTTCGGGGACGCCGAGAAAGGTGGCATCTGGTCCATACATATTTCCCATTCGTGCCATTTAGAGACCTCCTCGTTCACACGCTTCGTCCAGCATGGCACCCAAATACCGAGTGGCGAGCGAGAGGTGACCTTCTCCCTCCAACAGGTGTGCCGAGACCCCCGGGATTGCGTTGGCCAACCACGAACCGTGCGTGCCGGGAACCATCAAGTCTTGGACCCCTTGCCACAACGAGACCGGCACCGTGATCTCACTCGGAGAGAAGCCCCAGTCTTTCAAAAACGCTCCATCATCGTCCCGCCATCCCTCGATGCCATACGCACTCGCCAGCTTTCCTTCTTGAACGAAGAGTTCCGCAAGGCCGTGTTCACTAAGGGCTTCAGCATCAACAGGGCTGATCAATGTGGCCATTGATTCAATGAGTCCCTCGGTTGTGGCATCGCCGAGCGTCGGCACAACTGTTTCCAAGAACTCGGTAAAGGCGTCGCCTCCTTGAACCGCCAGCGCAAATTCATCGATGTTCTCTTGACCCATTCCTGCGGTCCAGTCCAAGTCATCGAGGCCGTAGGGGGCAACTGATCCGATGGTGATGATCGCTCGACAGCGCGCACGGGGACCAACGCCGAGACTTAAGGCGTGCGGTCCGCCACCCGACCAACCAAGGGCAATCGCGTGGTCGCCGCCAAGGGAAGCCACGACATCCTCGGCGTCTTCGCTAAACGAGCGAACGGATCGTCCTGGCTGAGGAGTTGACCCGCCGTAGCCCGGGCGGGCCCAGGCCACGACCTTGAGATTTCTGGCTCGAGCTTGGCTTTCCAAATGCTCCCAGGGGACCGCAGGGAATGGCGTCCCGTGACAGTAGATCAAGAGATTCCGAGACGAAAACGCACTCGTAAACCCTTTCAGCACTCGGCCGTCTCGAGTTTCTACGAGTAAATCTTGAACATTGCTCATTGTGCTCCTCCTCTCGGTACGTTAGCGAGAATTCCAGAAAACGTCATCTCCTGCAAGATTCTCCGCTTACGTTCTTCCCTTAGGATGGGGGCATGTCACAACGCATCGTTTCAACGTCTCGAGTCATCGACGCAACTCCCGAGGCCATTTTTACTGTCCTGACCGACCCCACGAAACACCCGATTATCGACGGGTCGGGCCATCTCGAGTCAGCAAAGGACAATCCTGATCGCCTCACCCTTGGCGCGAAGTTCTCGATGAACATGAAAATGGGTGTGCACTACACCACAAAGAACGTCGTGAGCGTCTTTGAAGAGAATCGAGCGATTGCCTGGCACCACTTTGCACAGTTTGTTTGGCGCTACGACTTAGAGCCCGTCGAAGGTGGGACGCGCGTTACTGAAAGTTTTGATTACTCAAAACCATGGGGACTTTTCTTGAACTTGACCAAAATGCCAGAAGCAAACCGAGAAGGAATGGTGAAGTCACTCGAAAATCTCGAGCAGTATGTCACCACCGGTTCAGTCGGTTGACGCAAACGAGAGCGGCCCACCATTGAGGACGCACTCGGTCCCCGTGTAGATCGTTGGCATGCATTTGTTGCAGTGTGTGCAGCCCGATGGCGCATTGTCTCCTGATCCCCAGCGATTCACGATTCCTGGTTCCATCAACAACGGCCGACCCAAAGCAAAGAATGAGAATCCCTCGTCAAGCGCACTCTGTGCTGTTTCGGGTCGGGTGATACCCCCGAGAAGGATCACGGGGATCGTGAGTTCGTTGAGGATGACCCTCGCTTGATCAATGAAGTAGGCCTCGGTATAGGGATACTCCTTGATGAAGAACCTCCCGAATACTTTGAACCCGACCTTCACCGGACCCGGCAAGGTCGCAGCAAATTCTTTGCGCGGTGCATCACCCCGAAAGAGATACATCGGGTTCGATAACGAGGATCCACCCGTCAATTCAATGGCATCGATACTTCCATCGTTTTCGAGCATCTTTGCCACTTTCGCCGCTTCGGTGATACCGAATCCCCCTTTGACGCCGTCGTCCATATTCAACTTGGCCGTGACCGCAACGTTGGGTCCTACAGCTTCGCGTACTCGTTTGGCCACAGCCCGACCAAAGCGTGCTCGATTCTCAAGCGAGCCGCCAAACTCATCTTTCCGATTATTGAGCTTTGGACTCAACAAACTCGAGATCAAATAGTTATGACCCATATGGATCTCAATGCAGTCGAAGCCCGCGTCTGCCGCAATCTTGGCTCCCTTGCCATAGTCATCGACGATGCGATCAAGGTCTTGCTTGGTCACTGCGGTGAGCTTTGCTCCCATAGCGCTGTAGCCACTTTTTGGAGCGAGGACGGGCGCGTGATTCGATCGCCCGTTCGCCACAGGGCCGGCATGGCCGATCTGAGCACAGATCTTGGCCCCTTCTTGATGAACGGCATCAGTCAATCGACGAAGGCCCTCTTGCGATTCTTCATTGAGCAAGAGACAGTTCCGATCGACTCTTCCTTCCGGAGAGACCGCCAAATACGCCATGGTCGTCATAGCAACGCCGCCAGCGGCCACCGTGCGGTGGAAGGCAATCAGCTCGTCGGTCACGGCACCTTTGGGAGTTCGCCCTTCAAAGGTCGCAGCCTTTACAAAGCGGTTCCGCAGGGTAAGCGGACCCAAGACACACTCTTCAAATAGCGAACGCATAGCCAATCCCCCTCGTCTCATCGCCTCACTGTTGTGAAGGCTAGTAGTTCTTCCCCTCTGGCACCAAAGACCATTCCCTTTCATCACCACGAAAGGCGGGGTCGAGGGCAGTGCGATAATGTCGAGAACGCAACAACCAAAGGGGGAGAGCAATGTCTACGTCAACGAGACCACTTGAAGGAAAAGTCGCCGTCATCACCGGAGGGGCCCGTGGTCAAGGCCGCAGCCACGCCGTGACATTGGCCAAGTTGGGTGCAAACATTGCTCTCTGCGATCTTTGCGATGACGTTGCCACCACCGGCTACCCGGGGGCATCACGCGCCGATATGGCCGAGACCATTGCTCTCATCGAAGGAGAGGGTCAGAAGTGCTTTGCCTCGGTCGCTGATGTTCGTGACCTTGATCAAATGATTTCCTTTGTTGATGAGACAGTCGAGACATTCGGCTCTGCCGACATCATGA
>Ga0164297_10003472_pt1 | contig 14630 bp, 27 predicted proteins | sample GEODES058metaG_FD_113539 | JGI IMG/M metagenome (GOLD analysis project Ga0164297, IMG submission 113539) | Dystrophic lake water microbial communities from Trout Bog Lake, Wisconsin, USA - GEODES058 metaG | ecosystem: Environmental > Aquatic > Freshwater > Lake | place: USA: Trout Bog Lake...
AGTAAAGCACCTCCTATTGTAGTAGGTGATGGCAACATACTGGATGGATATCACAGAGCCAATGTGGCCAAGGCCTTGGGCATTCCTGTTATCCAGGCCTATGTTGGTATTAAACGTGTAAATGAAATTACCAAAGTTCCTACCGTTGTCAAAAGTAAACAGCAACATTTAGATGTCATGCCTAACGAAGGTCGGCCTATACCTCGTGGTGAAGAGTCAGATTATCTGGGCGACTTGATAGCAGACATGGGAGACGGATTTGAATTATGGTCATGGCGCAGCCATGGTACTGTGACATACTATGTGTTTGATACAGAAACACGCCGTTGCCAATTGGGTACTACAGGCCGTCCGTACAGCACCAATCGCGACAGTTTTGTCGTACACGGAGTTTATTCGGGTCCGCGTAATCGTTATCGTGCCGCTGACCTGTACGCTTTTTTGATCATCAATCGTGGCTTAACTTTGGTAAGCGATTACAAACAAAGTGAAGGTGGCTATCGTGTGTGGCAAGAATTACAACGTCGCTACGGTCGTCGGATAAACATACACGGCTTTGATACACATACTGATGAACCAGTGAATGTGTCGGCTGATCCCGAAGATGAACCCGATACACACGTGGATCGTGCCACGGTAAAACGGGCCGGCCCTGCAATGAAAAAAGAATTAGCTTCAATCAGCAGAGACCTGCGTTTTGTAGCAAGTAAAAAAGATAGAGAGTAAAAAATGCGAGCCAAAGAATTTACAACCAGTACAAAAAATGTACACTCAGCAGGTAAAAGACCTGACTATATCATTGGATCCGAAATTGAAAAAACTGCAGCCTTTGGTAAGAAAACTTTGATCGTAAACAAAATTACCGATTGTGACACACTTGATACTATGCGTAAAGAATTTGGATGCGATCATGTTTATCTTGAAGTTACCTATTCCCTACACTATAACAAAAATCAAAATCATGTATTGAAAGAATACAAAAAAATAGCACAGTACTTCTTGAAACGTGGCATTACTGTTACTATTGATATTCCAAGTGAATTGGCCGGTTGGTACGCAGATTTAACCGATAACAAAAACTTTGTTATGAACGTGGCCATACAAATTCCAGACATGCATAAACTGGGTGATCGTGTATCAATGAAGTTTGTAGGCGGCGAGGATTGGAACGAATCGGGTGGTGTATATGTGGTTGACTTTGATGCGATTCGCAGTAAAAAGAACTTTACACCTTGGTCCAAATACGACGATGATATTAAGGTCAACGTAAAGTGAGAGCGCAAGAAATACAGCCAACAAAATTGGTAATCTTTGACATTGATGATACCTTGGTACATACACAAACCCGAGTACATGTGATCAAAGACGGCCGAATAGTTCGAAGTCTCAACAGCCACGAATTTACACACTATCAACTACAGCCTGGTGAATCATTTGACTTTGGCGACTTTGCCGATGCCAGAGAATTCTTTGAAAAAGCACGTCCAATCATACCAATGATCAATCAACTTAAACAGGACATCAACACTGGAAACAAAGTGGTTATGGTCACTGCTCGTGCAGACTTTAACGACAAGGAATTGTTTTTGGATACATTTCGCAAGTATGGCATAGATATGAATCGGGTTCATGTGTATCGTGCCGGCAACAACAAACAGCGTATACCCACAGAAACCAAAAAACAGATCATCATCAGTGATTTACTAAAAAAACATCCTTACAACAAGGCCATCATGTATGATGATGCTGTACCAAATCTGGAATCTTTTGTTGCTCTTAAACAAGAATATCCCAACACCAAATTCTATGCCTGGCATGTGAGCCTTGATGGCCAAGCCACAGAATACCAACGTACCAATGAAGCGACAGCCCACGAGTTATTCGAACTCAACTATCCGGATGAGCTTAACGTAAGTGATGCCTTACAGCAATACTTTGTTAAACGTGGATATCAAGTGGCCGGCGAAGGCCGCGATCAGATTGCTTTTAAAAGTCCACGTGGTACTGTGGTCAAAGTATTGGGCCTTGGCGATCACAATCGAGAACAGGTTGTTCGAGACTATGTGGCTTTCTTTGTTCGCAATCAACGCAACCCTTACTATCCACGCATATACAACACCGGAGAATTTCCTGTAGGTGACGAAACTTATTTTGTATATGAACAAGAATATTTAAATTTCATATCTGACGAAGAAGCGGTATTAGAGTACATCGAAGACCTAATGAGTGCTGTACCACATGGCGAGCAAGCCGTACACGCATTCCAACAAAATAGACCATTGCCTAAATCTTTAAATGCAGGCGAAGTCGATGGGCTTGTTATGGCCACACAGGATCTTGAAGACTATTTGGGTGGCACCATCGGCGGCTCACTGGATCTGAGCATGATCGAAAACATACGGCGCCGACCTGATGGACACCTGGTGATCATGGATCCTTACAGCTTATAAAACACAAAACCCGCCGAAGCGGGTTTTTTAATTGATTTATTTTTGTTTTTATTCAATATTATACTGCGGCGTAAGTGATTGCTCTTGTTGCGCCATCTGTGTTTAATTCTGTCACAATCGAAAAATCATTGAATCGATTTGCAACATAATCATCGCCGTTGTTAAATTTAGCTACCACTGTGATTACAGTATCAGCGACTGTGTTGCTGACAATATAGTCTGATTTCAATGTTGCGTAGGTACTTACCAGTGCTGACAATGAGTCATGGCTGGCCGTTCCTGCAGTTGGAAAAGTATATGTTGTGTTCACTGTAAACGCTGAATCAATACCGGTTATAACAGGATGACCTACCATGGCATGACCATGTTCTGTTATGTAAGTAAAATATTCTGCATCAAGTGCAATACCTACAACTGTATCAAGTGCACCAAGAGCTGCAAGATCTTGCAAAGTCTGAGTATGTGTTAATGTCAATCCGTCGTCGCTTACCACTGGAGTGGAAGAAAATGTACCGGCATTTATCAATGTTTGCAGGCCGCTTTGGAGTGCGGTTATCTGTGTTAATCCACTGTCTCTATGAAAAGGCACGGTTGTATCTGGTCTGGCGTATGTTCTGGTTCTTACTATGCTCATGGGTCGAATTCCTCGTTAATAATAGTATTTATGCTAAGTCTGCAATGTTGCCAAAAAACAACAGGTTTTTGGTTGACTCAAAAAAGCCAAAATAGTATAATCTTATTTATAGTAATCAACAAGGAAATCAAATATGAGCAAAAAACACTTTGTAGCAATGGCCCGAGAGATCAGTGCAATGCCCAACATGGCACAACGATTGGCCACTGCTATTGCATTCGCCAAAGTTGCCAGCCAAGCCAATCCAAGGTTTGATCAGGCTCGTTTTTTAGATGCTTGCGGTGTGTAATTTGGTTGACCCGAAAAGGCCAAAATAGTATAATAGCAGTATAGTGAACAAAACGGAGCAGATCATATGACTTTAGAATACGAAAATACTTACAATGCAGTCAACAATCCAATTCCACGTAGCGGTATTTTTGCCACAATGGCCTTGGAAGAAATACAGGCTTACATAGAAAATTTGCCTAAAAAAGAACGTGCTTCGGCCAGTTTGGTCATGATGTGGACTCTCAATGCCTGCAACAAGTTGGTACAGGATGAAGTTCTAAACAAAGAAATTTTTGCCTAAGGAGGCTGTATGATTTTAGATTTAGTTGATATCCGCGGTGCGATTGTATCAGGCCATATGACCAATACAGATCTGGATTCTATCCAGCAAGCTGTGACATTTGCTCGTACCCAACTTGCTCGTAAGAATACCTGTGTATTCCGTCGAGGCGATACTGTTAAGTTTACGTCAAACCGTAATGGTCAAGTTTATCAAGGTACTGTAGACAAGGTTAACATTAAGAATATTTTGGTCCGTACTCACGTTGGTGTGTATCGAGTACCAGCCAATATGTTGGAGAGTGTATAATGGGTTCTTTTAGTCAAATTGATGCAGACATTAGAAGTATGATTCACCGTGGGCATACTATCAATGATATTTACATTTATTGGAAAGATTATGTTAGTATGGAAGATGTAGTTAGAATTTTTGAAGAGGAGAGTGCATAATGCGATCATTTATTCTGGGTACTGTTTTTGGTTTAATCCTTGCAACCGTTGGCTTTAGTGGTATTGCCAAAATGTTGGACCGGGGTGTTGAAACAGTTAAGACCCAAAGTACAGAATTGGCCCGGTAATTTTGGCAAAAGGAATTTCATATTTTGGTTGACTCGTAATTCGAATTAGTCTATAATATGAAATATGTTGGAGTGTGTCCAGCATAATTTAACTGTAGTTTAACTTAAAAATGGAGTGTTTTAAAATGGATAAATTGTTCAAAGTTGGTGGTGTTAGTAAGACTAAAGGTCAGTACAAGGTACGTTTTGCATCTGACATGACTCGTGTCAAGATTTTGGCCAAAACAGACTCAGACATTAACTTGTTAGAGTTGCCAACTGCAATGACCAAGCCAGCATTGGTTACCTTTCTAAAAGGTACTGACTTGTATGCTAATGCAGACTACCGTGCGGCCATTGATGCTGCTGATGCCAAGTACAATGGTACTGTATCAGCCAAAGCTGGCAAAGTCAAGCCAAGCCTTGAAGCTATCAAAGCTCGTGCAACAGCCAAAGACGCTGTAGCTGAGTAATTATATGGGGCATCGCTGGGAAGCGTATTAGTCCCCATGTATTAATAAGTGTTTGAGATGGAAACATGGGTATCGTTGACAGACGTGTCGACTATACGGGCCTAACTGGCGTGGAACAGGTCCTGATATAACCAACTAGACGCTATTGCCCGTTAGCCCGGATGCATAAATAGGTACTCGAACACTTATCAATAACTAAATAACTGTATGACATATCTGGCTCTTATCATCTTTGCGGCACTTATAATCTTTGGATTAATCACGCTCAAAGAGTGGCTGGATAATAACGAACAATAAGGATTGATATGAAAACTGAAAAATTAATCCGGAAATTATACAAAGCTGAAATTGAGCATAATCTTGGCAAGGTCAAGAAATTTTGGTTAAAGCTGTTGAAGAAGAGCTTGAAGCACAAGCACACTGAATCAGTAAAGTAATTGTTGTAATTCCTTCGTAGCAAAGGCATTGTGGACCCGGGTTCGATCCCCGGCATCTCCACCAGAAAGTATGTTGTTTTCTACCCGCGAGAAGCGGCGCTTGGTCATCCGGACCCTGACTTGAAAAGTGAAAACTCAACAGCATACTTCCTAATGGGGATGACATGGCTTCGACATGGTGAGATAGCGAAAAAGGCAACACGGGAATGTGAAACCCGTAGGATTGGGGTAACCCGGTCGTAGAAGCAAAAAACGTAAAAGCAAACGACGAACAGTTCGCATTAGCGGCCTAAACACCGCTTAGGGCAGGAAATGCCTCGTAACAGAAACAACCAGCCCCTTCGGGGGCTCCTTTCTTTTCCATACCAATCAATGAACAACAAAGACAAATTCGGATTTTACCAAGTCGGAAACGATACATTCTATTCTCGCGTCGAAGCAGTTGAATACAGCAAAAGATCAAATCAATCAATACATTGGAATTTTAATGATCATGTGTTTGGCCAATTTGATTGGAAGACCGAACCGCCTGTGCCCTTAGAACAGTTGTATGCGGAACGAGCTCGGCAAATACGTGAGCAGTACGATTATATAGTGATTTGGTACAGTGGCGGTGCCGACAGTCACAATGTGTTGTCCAGTTTTGTAAAAAACAATATACCAGTGGATGAAATAGCACAGTTTGTTAATTATGAAGGATCCGGCACATGGGATTCTTATTTGAACGAAGAAGTGGCCAAGGTGGCCATTCCTGAATCAAAACGATTACAGGAACAGTACCCACACATAAAACATCGACTGGTAGATCTTACTCCCATAATCAAAAATCTGTACAAGATCGACAACAATCAATCGGACTTTATATACAAAGCCAACCGGGTGTTCAGCCCAAATCAATTGAGCCGCACCTATCTCAGAGAACAAATAAAAGATTACGCAGATATAATTGATTCTGGAAAGAGTTTGTGTTTTGTATGGGGTTCAGAAAAACCGTCAATAAGGACCATTGATGGTCAACGCTGTGTGTATTTTGCCGATCTGATAGACAATGCTGTCGGAGTGCGTACACAACAATTGAACCGGTCATGGGAACACGATGAATTATTTTATTGGACTCCGGACATGCCTGAAATTGTCTGTAAACAGGCACACATAATAAAACGTTTTTTAGATTCAGTAAACCAATCAACGGTCGACGATTATGTGGCCAAAGGTTATGTTAAAAAAATTGACAATATCAATAAAGGAAGATTGCGAGGAGAGATCTTGATTGGCACGGACGAATACACCCTGGATGTACAATTCATGCATACATTGATATATCCATGGTGGGATCCTGCCACATTCTCAAACGGTAAAAATCCCAGCGGAATTTTTAGTCATAGAGATCTATGGTGGTTCCTGGACAAGAATGAAAAAGATCGACAGTTGTTTAAATACGCAATTGAAAAATTAAAAACCACTGTGGGCAAAGAAAATCTGTTGTTTGCAGATCAAAACCCAACAGATATCAAAGCAGCTGATTTGAATCCTATGCATCTCAATGTGGCACCACTGCTGTCGTGTCTATACCCAATCGAATAAGGAATAAATTATGTTGCCACCACTGTTTACCTGGATCGCTTTGCCACACTTGCCTCAAGTGCCTGAACATTTTGTCAAACTTGGGCTTGACAAGGTAAACAATCCAGCCGAATCAAATCAGAATTTTTCATTGAAGATTACCACGCCCGACTACATGAATCGTAAATTGGTCATGAATGGGCAACAAATAAATTCTCGTTGTCAAGTCAACTTTGCCATGGGAGCTGAATGGGAATCATGGGTGCAAGCAAATATCATTGATACTTATTTGGAAACCGGAATACGCAAAAGCGTAGGCGATTCCACAGTGGCTGGCCCGCATGTGGACAATCCTGGCAAACTGAGATTCTACTATCTAATAGATCGTGGTGGTGACAACGTGGAAACAGTCTGGTATATCAAACCAGGAGAACCAGCCATATTTGACATGTCAACCTGGGACCGGCCTTATCCATACAGCCATGACAATATTGACGAACTTATTGTGCTGGATCGTGCTCGGTTTCCGTTGAACACTTGGATCTTGTTCAATGGTTATATTCTACACGGAGTACACAATGTCGAGTACGATAGAATAAACTTCAACATATCATTCAAACCAGAAGATATTGACTTTAACATAACAACAAAGGTATAACATGAAATTAATAAAATTATTGATAATTAGTTTGCTACTAACAACGTCAACGGTGTTTGCTGCATCGTGGCCCAACAAAGAAGTGACCATAGTGGTTCCATTTTTGCCAGGTGGTGCCAGTGATATTGTAGCTCGCAAAACTGCGTTGATATTAGGCAATCGTTTCCCCGATACTTCTTTTGTTGTCAAATATATGCCTGGCGCCAGCAATATGGTTGCAATCAGTTATGTACTCAACGAAAAAAATTCTGACAATATATTTGTTGTCGGCAACGATGACCTGATCACTGGGCCACTGAGTCAAGGCCATGACAGCTATAATGAGTTTGTGGTAACCAATATCATTGGGTACAGTCCTTACATGTTGGCCATATCAACTCGACAAACTCCGGCCGATTTTCGCAATACAATTAAAAATAAAGGTATTGTGATGTTTGGTAGTGTCGGAGCCGGCAGTGGCCCAGCAACTTGGTTAACAAGTTTGCAAGGCCCAATTACTGAATGGAAAAACATTCCTTATAAGGGTGCTCCGGCTGCAATAACAGATGTCATTGGTGGCACATTAAATTATATTGTGTTAAGTAGTTTTAACATGTATGATTATGTACAAGATGGTCGAGTGACCCCTATCATGATTTCAAGTGACAGCAGAATTAACAAATATCCCACTGTACCCACGTTTCGGGAGTTGGGATTCCGTGGGCACCGAGATGGTATATATTTTGCTGTATATGCTAAAAAGAATACCAATCCACAGGTACTCAGAGAAGTGAATCAGGCCATTTACGACGCACAAAAAAACGGAGCATATCAGGAATTTGAAGATAAATCCATGGTAATTACTCCGTACACTTTAGAACAAAGTAATCAATTTTTTCAAGAATCCATCAAACAAAAACAAGCATTTTACAAACAATAACATATTAACTCCTGTGGTGTTTAATCTGTTGCGAAAAAGCCACAACAAAAAGCCCCGTTTTTGGGGCTTTTTTACGGGGTAAATTTTGGTAGACCCAAAATGGCCAAAATGCTATAATACTTGTATAGTGAATAACAAGGAGCAGAAATGACTACAGTAGAATACAAAATTGGTGATGATGTTAGCCACGGTATTGGCGGTGATCGTTATTACGATGGTAAAATTGTGCGTATGACCAAGCGTTTTATTTTTACCGATTCTGGTCGTCAATATACTCGTAAAGTTGCCAAAGATGGCACAGTATATTACACCCAAACTGGTTGCAAATACTGTTATTTGATGCCAGGCAAACACGAATACATGGACCCACATTTTTGATTTGGGTTGACCCAAAAAGACCAAAATGCTATAATGTTACATACAGTTAAAAAACGGAGCTAAAATGACCACAGAAATCAACAATATCATTCAAGTAAACACCATCGTAAACGAAGCTAAACAGGCCGCTCGCGAAGCTGCTCAAAAATTCTTCCAAGAAAAATTGGGCGGTGTTGACAAATATTCGTGTGGTTTTGCCTGGGTTGACATTTATGGTATCAAAGGTAATACTCGGTTGGGCAAGGCATTCAAGGCCGCAGGCGTTCGTAAGAGCTACACTGGTTCTTATCAAATCTGGAATCCAGCCGAAATGGCGGTACAGAATATTGATACTCTTGAAGCAGGTGCAGAAGCAGCCGCCAAAGTATTTGAGAAGTATGGTTTTCAGGCTTACGCTGGTAGCCGTTTAGACTAATATGAAGTTCTTTAAAGAAACCACCGAGTGGGACACGCCCAATCACATTTACTTGTTGAGTACCGACAAGAGCAAAATGTACGGTTACATCAAGCGTGGTACCGAAGAAGCTATCACGTTCAAGAAGCCGTACAGATTTGATCAACGTGGGCGACGGTTTGTAGAAGTTGCCGAATTGGGTGAAATTGATTTGGACGAAGTTCGATCAGAAACTTGGGAATTTGTTGGTTCCAAAGGTGACAAATACTTTGTACAAAAAACGGATAATGTGTTAAAATGTACATGTCCTGGGTTTACATTCCGTGGTGATTGTAAACATGTTAAATCAGTTGAGGAGAAACAATAATGGCAACACGTTCAGCGATTGGTATCAAACATGGTGACCGTATCAAGTCCATCTACTGTCACTATGACGGCTATCTTGAGCATCTTGGTACAGCATTGTTGACTCATTATCAAGATTCGATCAAGGTCAATAAACTGATATCCATGGGCGATATGAGCAGTATTGGCGCCGACATTGGCGAACCGCATGACTTTGGCACTCGCAGTGAATACTTGCCAGATGGTGTTGCAGTACAATGTACTTTTTACAATCGCGATCGTGGCGACGAAAATGTCGGCTTTAGAAGTTTTGCCAACGAAGAAGAGTTCGTAGAATACTACGAAGGCTCAGGTTGCAATTTTTACTACCTGTATGATCACGGTGTCTGGTACTACTCCAACACCGAAGATTTTAAACCCTTGCACGAAGCTGTCAACGTACAGGAACCGGCATAATGGCTTGCATTGATTTTTATGGAGATATGGACACACGTTACAGGGACATGTACTTTTCTGAGCAGACCATGGATGCTATCAATCACTATTTGCTTAAAGGTTGGATGCCTGGCGGACACTTAGAAGCTATGTTTGCTCACGATTACGAACGTGCCTTGTTTAATGCTGATACTCATAACCGTACTTGTTTCTGGGCATTGGCTATGTGGATTCGAGAATTCGCACCAGCAGAAAGTCAAGGCAATTATGACGCAGTAGCGGCATGGTGTGCGAATAAAGAATGGCAAGAAACCTTTCGCACCTATTGCGAAAAGAAATATGTTTGGGAAACTTTAGGGGAGAAGATATAATGCCTAAGGTTAATATACATATTGTTAAACATTAAAGAAAGAGGAACCCAAAATACCAAACTGGTGTGGTAATACTTTAACATTAACTCACGAAAATCCTGCAATGATCACACGTGCTAAAGAGGCTTTTATTAAGGGAGAATTTCTTAACGAGTTTATTCCGGTGCCTGAGTCTTTGAAGATTACTGCCGGGCGTGTAAGCGATCCTGTAGAGCAAGCAAAGTTAAAAGAACAGGAACAAGCCAATCGTGCCCAGTACGGATACGATAACTGGTACGACTGGTGCATCAATGAATGGGGTACCAAGTGGGACGTAGGGGACGGACAGGGTATTCAAACCTGGACAGATACCGACCTGGTTGTTTACTTTGACTCGGCCTGGTCACCACCAATTGCAGCTTATGAACGTCTTATTGATTTGGGCTTTTCAGTTTATGCTACATACTACGAGCCTGGCTGTGCCTTTGCTGGAATTTTTGAAGATGGCTATGACGACTACTACGATTTATCGGGCATGGATTCTGGCGATGTGCAACAGCAGTTGCCACAAGAATTAGATGACGCATTTGGTATTAGTGAATCCATGGCTGAGTACGAAGCAGAAAACGAAGACGAAGTTACCACCTGGTACAAAGAGGGTGTAGAATCGGTTGGACTTGAACCGCACCAGAAACCCAATGCTGAGTGATATTGTGTGGGTACCGGTTGTGGGAATGGCTTTGGCCATGTTGCTATTCGTTGGATTTTTTGTTACAATGTTTATAGCGGCTGTAATAGATTTATACCATGAACGTCGTAATCGTGTTTGGACGGAACTGCAGAGAGATCATGCTCGGCGTCGTCCGGCAGCAAAATAACACTTGCTCAAAAAATGTCAAAATGCTATAATAATACATTGTTTAAAATTACGGAGCCAAAATGTTAAAACCGTGGGAAGTAATTGAAGAATTAGAAAGCAACAACAGTCGCTTGTTCAAAGAAAGTGTAGTGCGTAGAGAAGCCGAAGCAGGCAATACAGAACTGTTTCGTGGCTTCCGTGCTGCCTTGGATCCCATGATCACCTATGGTATTCGCAAGGTGGATGAGAAGAAAGGCGATGGCAAGGGCCTTTCCGCAGAACGCTTTTGGCAAGTGGCACAGGCGCTGAGTGAACGCCAATTGACCGGCAATGATGCTGTCAATACTGTGGCTCATATGCGTATGAATGCCGGCGAAGCCGAATGGAATCGTTGGTATCGCTTGATCCTGATCAAAGACCTGCGCTGTGGTGTCAGCGAAAAGACCATCAACAAACAGGTAGAGTCGGTCAATGCCGATTATGTTATACCTGTGTTTAGTTGCCAATTGGCACACGATGGCGCCAATCACGAAAGCAAAGTTGCCGGATCAAAACTGATCGAAGTCAAACTGGATGGTGTCAGAGTCATCACGATTGTGTACCCAAGTGGGCATGTTGACCAATACAGCCGTAACGGCAAAGAACTGGTAAACTTTGAACATATCAAACAACAATTTGCCAAGCATGCAGTATTCTTACCTGAGCCAATGGTGTTTGATGGTGAAGTAATGAGTAGCAGTTTCCAAGATCTCATGCGCCAAGTGCATCGCAAAACAGATGTGGCCGCAGGAGATGCAGTACTCAATTTGTTTGACATCATTAGCCTACGTGAATTTAAACTGGGGCAAGGTACTGTCACCCAACGTGACCGTAGTAATGCTTTAAAAATCTGGTATGATCCTATCCGCGAGCACATGCCTAATGTTACCGTATTAGGTAACGAGCTGGTTGATCTGGACAGCCCAACTGGACAGGCACGGTTCAACAAAATCAATGCAGATGCTATTGCAGGCGGATATGAAGGTATCATGATCAAGGATCCCGAAGCAGTATATCAGTGCAAGCGATCAGTGGCTTGGTTAAAACAGAAGCCTTATATCGAAGTTAGTTTGACAGTGATCGGTACCGAAGAAGGTACGGGCAAAAACGCTGGACGTCTGGGTGCATTGATTGTAGAAGGCGAAGACGATGGCAAGGTTATTAGGACCAATGTGGGATCAGGACTCACAGATGACAATCGTATTGCCTATTGGGCCAATCGAGACAGTCTGGTTGGTAACATAGTGGAAGTTCGTGCAGATGCCGTTACACAAAACCAAGATGGTACTTACAGTTTGCGCTTTCCCAGATTTAAAGGATTTAGAGGCTTTGAGCCAGGAGAAAAATTATAATGTTAGAATGTTTAATCATGGGTGACAGCATTGCCTACGGCACTCACCAAGCCAGACCAGAATGTGTATGGTATGCCAAAAGTGGCATCAACAGTAGAGATTGGGTCAATCATAACATTGACAAAAGTCCTTATCAAGCTCACACCGTTATTATCAGTTTAGGAAGCAATGACTATGCTGGTATCAAAACTGAAGAAGAATTGCAGACTGTACGTCAACTGACCCGGGCTGATCGGGTATACTGGATCTTACCGGCCATCAAACCCAACATACAAGAGATTGTACGACGAGTAGCGGCCCAGTACGGAGATGTGGTATTGCCTATCAAGGACTTGTCACGTGATGGTGTTCACCCAACTGGCACTGGTTATCGACAGCTGGCCAAGGAAGCACATGGATCGTGATTTAGAACAGGATCTTTGGAACAGCGTCGAGTTCCTGAACAAAATACGAACTCGAGACGACTATGCCCAAAATGTGTATGCCGCACTCTGCAACATGCGGTGGCAACCCATTGATGTGATACCCATTTTGCGAGACGAGTATTGGAGTTGCAGTTGGCGTAGCGCCGGCGGACTGGTAGCAGAATTTCGTCGTGCAATCGCACGTGAGGACTACATGGACTGGTACTGTTCAGGTATGGGTGGTATCGGTGCTTTTGCTGATGACGAACACCAAGCACAGGCAGCGTTTATTGCCAAAAAGTATGTACCGGAAGGAGTAGTAACAGATGAAATACTGGCGGATTTTGCGGCTCTGGGCTGGCGTCCATGTGCTTGGCCTAAAGACAAGGATTAAAGGTATGATAAGACGCGATGTTGAACGAATGATAGTGGGCAGTATCAAAGAGATCCTAAAAGATCGACAGTATTTTTACCACTCAACTGTGGGACCGGACTATTGTCATTTGACTGAAGAAGGCAAAACTGCTATAATAGACATAGTCAACATCTTGGGGTCAAGAATGTTGGTAGCTATGGAACAAGAAGATATTGACCGCAGTAAACAACTGGTATTAGAACAACTTAAAGGAAAATAAAATGTCGTATGATCCACGTGCGGTAAAAGTGTCAAAATCTGTCAAGCGATTGGCGGCAACAATAACTGATAAATCACAACGCCGAGCTCTTATCAAAAGCTATGCTCGTGCTGAAGCAGTCAACAGTCGTATGAAAACCAGCCGTAACCGCGGCGACAAAGGCGAATAATGACCTACGGAATTAGATACACAGAATCAACACAAGGGCTGGACCTGGATGCACGTAATCGTGAACTGAGACACTTGCTGTCAGAACACGATTGCGAAGTTACTTTTACCAAACTGAATGGCGAAACACGTACCATGCCCTGTACCTTGCGTACCGAGGCCATGCCGGCTCGGGTGGTCACAGAAGAATATCAAACTACAAAACCATACAAACCAGAAACTTTGAGTGTTTGGTGTTTGGACAAGAGTGAATGGCGTGCCTTCAAGGTAGCCAATGTTACCGAGATTCGAGTACTGGGTTAATGCGGACCTGAAAGATTGTCGTTTCCGCCACCGTTGCCGTAGTCCCATTCCCATACTTCGGTAGGTGTTTCGAACTGTGGATAAACTCCAATTGGTGTTGAAAGTGGTGTATGTGCCGGGATTCCGATTGGGGGAACCTGCGTGTTAAATGGGTTAGGATTGTGTTTGGCCTGGCCCACTTCTTGGGTAGCCACAGTTGTACCAGCATAATTCACCGGTTGTACCACTGCAGGTGCAGTATACTGTGGTGTTCGGTTGGCTTGGCCAACCACAGGAGCAACAGTTTGTGGCGCACGATTGGCTATACCAGTTTGTGGCACATTCTGCGGAAATATGATGTTGGCGAAATTGGACATACAAGTATTTATTTGGTAAAACAAACTCTTGCAAATGTCCACGAGTTAGTGCATAATAACATCATGCTGTTACTAAACAGCTTTTTAATTAAAAAGGAAACTAAAATGTTTGATTTGAAAACTAAACAAGGTAAATTGTTCAACGCATTAGTAAACAATGGCGAGGCTCTTTCAGCTGCTCAGATCGCCAAGCGTTTCTCCATCAAGAACCCAACTGCTACCATCAGCGAAATTCGTCATGCTGGTTTTGCTATCTATGCAAACCAACGTACTGCTGGTAACGGTGTTAAGGTTACTGAGTATCGCCATGGTAAAGCAAGTCGCAAGATTGTTGCTGCTGGTTACAAAGCATTGGCAATGGGCTTGGTTTAA
>Ga0164297_10003475_pt1 | contig 14623 bp, 17 predicted proteins | sample GEODES058metaG_FD_113539 | JGI IMG/M metagenome (GOLD analysis project Ga0164297, IMG submission 113539) | Dystrophic lake water microbial communities from Trout Bog Lake, Wisconsin, USA - GEODES058 metaG | ecosystem: Environmental > Aquatic > Freshwater > Lake | place: USA: Trout Bog Lake...
AAGTAAGAAGTGATCGACAGGATAGCAGTTGGACACCCTTCGGCGTCCGTTTTCCACTACCTGGCCCATCATGTCTTTGGTCGACGACAAGAAATATGAGGACACAGTCGCTGGCGTCGCGGAAGCTAAGCGCCTGCACGGGTGTCTAGTTTCCGACGCGGAACTGGCGCAACCATTGGACGTAGCGAGCAGCGCTCAACGCGACTTGTTGGCCCGTAAAATGGCGGTTGATCCACGGTTCAAGTCTGTGCACGATGCGGTGCATTTTGGACGTGCGCTGAGCTGTGCCAGTGACGCTTTGACTCTCAGCAAGGGCCTTGCCCTGTCCCGTCAACCAGCTGTCGTCGAGTTCTACAACAGCGACGAGTGGCGCGCCGCTGCTGACGCCCGGTTCAATCCCGCTGCCCCTGTCCGCAAGGGCATGTGCACCTTTTGCCCGGACAAGCCAGCTGCTGTACTGCTCAGCCGGGCGCCAGGAGACACTTCATCAACCCGGTTCTCAGACCACGCTAGCTTAGCTCATCGTTCACTTGCTCTTAGAATGGGCGAACAAAGACGCTCCGCCTCATCTTGAACTTGATAGCGCGTCTCCGTTTTCCATTCAAGTGGCCCTTCGGCGTTCCCTTTACCCCGTCCCGGCGTCTCTCATCATGCGCGCTCTATCGCACCATTTGCTGCGCCACCATCGCTCCGCCTGCGGCGCAAGACTCATCAGCAGTGGTAGGCGCGCGATGAATGCAGCTGCAAGCAGTGCATCTGGTCCTTCCCTGCACGTGGACGGCGTGCCCAAGCAGGTGATTCAGTTGACGGGTCAAACATACGCGTACCTGGTCGCAAACACGCGCGAGCCTACAGTGCTGGCGGCGTGCAGGGAGGACACGCTGGGCCGTCGAGGTGCACACATGCAGGTCCCCCCAGAGCAGGGCGCTTTGCTGGCTTTCCTGGTTGAAGTTCTGGGCGCGCGTCGGGTGTTGGAAGTGGGCACGTTCACGGTGCGTGTCGCCTACGTGCGGTGTCGCCGGGAGAGTTTTTCCTACCAAAGCACAACGTCTTGCCAGCCCTGGCAAGCGCGCAAACCTTGGTCTTAAACAACCGTGTTGCGTGCTCTGTTACTTCACACTCCACTCAACAGGGGTACTCGTCGACTGCTATGGCGCTGGCACTGCCCCCGGACGGCCAGCTTGTGACTTGTGAGAAAGACAGCGTGACGTTAGACCTCGCTCGCGACACCTGGACGCGATCAGGAGTGAGTCATAAGGTGCTATCCCGACACTTTGTGCTATAATTGGTCGCGGAAGACGTCGATGCGTGACTCACGCTGACCCACATTCGGTAACCAGGTGGATGGACGCCTGGGCCCTGCGATGGACACGCTGGATGCGATGCTGCCCACTCACTGCGATGCATTCGACATGGCATTCATCGATGCGGACAAGACGGCGTACGGAGCGTACTATGAGCGCTGCCTGAAGCTTGTGCGAGCAGGGGGCATAATTGCAGTGGACAATACGCTGTGGTACGGCAAAGTTGCGGACCTGGGGCAGACAGACAAGCAAACTGCTGCACTGCGGGAGTTTAACGCCTACGTTCTAGCGGGTGCGTCGTTTCGATATCGTTGCCCAGCTGAATTGCGCCTCCTGACCCCTTGGTCAACGCATGCCACCCACTGAAGACGAACGCGTGACACACGTCATGGTGCCCATCGGTGATGGCTTGACGCTGCTTCGGCGAAGGTGATGAGCGAGTCATGGTGACCTGACAGGGCTCTCGCCTCGAGGCTTGCGCTTGTTTCTCCTCCGCCCCTCTTCCATGCTGTTCATCTTGCTGCTCGCACTGACAGTCCACACTACTGAGGCCAGCTGGCAGAGCGCTTACCAGACAACAGTTGCCGCCGGCCTTCTGTCGCAGTACGCTATCGCTGGGCCCAGTCAAGCGTGCGCGACGAACGCATCCCAAGTGCAGCCACCCTTCCAGCAGCCCGCTGATTGGCGCCTCCCGCTGTTCGATGCGCTCATCGTGTACCCCTGCGATCTGGCGCAGCTTGGGGGAAGAGTCCCTGCCCTCGCTTTTGGTATTGGATACCAAGGCTGGCCGCGACGGTACATAGATACACTCTCACACGTTGCCAGCCATGGCTTCGTGGTAATTGCACCCAAGACGATGGACAGAAACCCGCTGCCTCTGGACCTCTGGCAGCACGAGCAAGCCATGGTCCTAGCACTCGCCTGGTTGTCGACTTCTTATACTTTCGGATCGTTCATAGACAGCTCACGCAGTGGCACATTCGGCCACAGCATGGGTGCAGGTGATGCCACAGTTGCAGCTGCGCTGATGTCTAACTCCTCGTTTGCGCGGCTGGCTGCACCGACGAAGACGATGAACCTGACCGCAACTTTGCTGACCAATCTCACGACGCTGCCAGACGTGGTTGCCTACTTCACGATGGGATTTCCGCCGGAGGACTTCCCGGTGCTGCCGGACATCGCCAGTCTCAACGCGACCTCTGTACGCGGCTTCTGGCTCGCCGGTACACAGGATACCTACGCACCTCCTAAATGGGAGGTCTTCGCTTTCGGAAAGACCGCCGGTCCGCGCATGATGGCGATGCTGCAGGGCGGCACGCACTGCTACATGGATGCAGCACATTGGGCTGAGTACCCCGTGTCGGGCTGCGTTGCTGCACTCACAAATCCAGGCACTCTCATGTCGCCATCGGCGCAGTTGTGGGTGGCGCGAGCACTGCTCGCTCTCCACTTCCGAGCCGTCCTTAAGGATGACAGCTTCGCTGCCAAGACTTTGGCATTGCTAGCTTCCTCCCCACAGGCGCTCGCCGCGGGCGCGCCTATTGTGACTCAGATGCTGAGCGTGGCGCAGCCTGGTCCTTATCCGCCGCCGCCGCCGCCACCTTCACCGAGCAGCACTCTGTTGTCAAGTATAGCGTCCCCAACGGTTAAGGCGCTCGCGGGAAACGCGGCCACTGCTGGGCAGCGCCTGTCTGATCGCTTGCTTGCTGCCTCTAATACCACGCCAGGCAACGCAATTGCAGCCATTGGCGCAGCTTTGCTTGCGACGTCGGCCACCATTACTCAACTCCTGTCGCAGGCTGCATCGGCACTACAATATACTGCTGTCGTAACACTAGACGGCTCTTCCGTGCAAGCGCTGCTTCTACAGCTGGTGCAGTTGCTCAGCGGCGGTGGCTTTGACTGGACCGCTGCCAGGGCCTCGATTGCCCGTCTCACCTCTACTTTTGCAACCGCTAGAAAGCAGCGAAGCGCAGGGTCCGCGAGCGCAGCATTCACGTCCTCGCCGCCGCCACCGCGCGCGCGGCGGCATGGCAGATGATGGAACATATAGATCTATGGTTGTGCGTTTGTTCTGGGGCGCTAGCGAGCTGCCGCATCCGTGTTGGCGCCATCGACATTGTGCGCCTGGGACGAAGGTGATGTGATGTGTGTGAATATGTGCAATGACGTCTGCTTCACTGAAGTTGGCAACTTTTGCACTCCCTGAGGAGCACGTGGAGCGTCATGGGTTTCACGGCCGCAGACATGCCTGACCTGAGCGGGAAGACGGCACTTGTGACCGGCTCCGCTGGAATTGCGTTTGAAGTGTGTCTGCAGCTCGCCAAGAAGGGCGCGCGCGTGCTCCTGGCTTTGTGGCGACAGAGATTCAAGGCAAAGCAGATGTGGGCTCCTGCCTGGGCCAACAGATCCCAACAGATTCAACCAGGGGTTCACCAACGCGTGGAAGCCAAGCAGTGCGGCGTACACGCCTGAGAATGCGGACGCCATGATGCAAGCCGCTTTCGAGGTCATCAAAGCCAAGGGCGGCAAGCTGTGAGCAAAGAGCAAGCAGATAGATGCCATGCTGCGCGCTTGTTGGCTGTAAGAGAATGGATTGAAGAAGTCTATATGGCGTCTCACTCACTCGTCCCTTTGCAAGCGTGCCATGGCGCTGGATGTGGGCTGCATGCGAGGATAGCGGCGCAGCGGCGGCGGATGTAGCGGCGATGCATCAGGTCCCAGCGCTGCTTCCAGCTCGCCTGGACCCAGGACGTTGTGCTCGTCGAGCAGTTGGCGCCGCGAGGCGGCCACGCTGCTGCTGCTCACCGGCTCCTCATCGGGTACATACAAGTGCTCCGGCCCCACTGCCGCCAGCCAGGGCAGCACTTCAGCCGACGAGGCGGTGAGCATGCCTGTGTTGTGGGTCCCGGCCACTTTGAACGGACTTCCTGCGAGCTCCAGGGCACGAGTGACGGCAATCTTGACCTCCGACACGCCCAGCCGGCGACTGTGCTTGCCCCAGCCGGTGATGACATGGAACATGGGTGGCGGCGGAGCAGCGACCAACATGCCGTCCCCTCCTCCGTCTGGAGGCGCGATGTACCGGTGCCGCAAGTGAGCCACCCAGAGCGCGAGCGCCGCGTGCGCGGCACCGGCGCTCATGTTGTGCAAGTCACAGCTAGAAGCGGCGGGCGTGTCCGCAAACGGGGGCGGGTCGTACAGGCTGTCGTCTAGGGCGCGTCGAAGAAGGTCGCACGACATCGCGTACTGGCCCCCAGCCCAGAGCGCATTTAGCAGCGGGTTGTACGTCATCTTATCCGCCTCCAAGCCGGCGTCACGCATTCTATGGAACGCCTCCAGCGCTGTTCCCCACTGTTGCCCGGCTGCGCATGCGCTGATGAGGCTGTTGTACGTGATTGCGTTTGGCTCGCAATTTGCTGCAGGCATCTTGTCAAACAGCGCCAGCGCGCGCTCCCACTCGCCGCCCTTCTCGCATGCGGAGATGGCAGACGAGAAGGTGATCGTATTTGGCGCCACCTCTGCCTCCTCCATGCGGTCCAGCATCTCCAACGCCTTGTCCCAGCGGCCAGCTTTGTCGCAGCAGCTGATGAGCGCGTTGAAAGTCACCACATCTGGCTTCAAAGCCGGATCGTGTTTCGCTTCTGCGGTTAGGACGTCCAACCAGTGCAGGGCGCGGTTCAAGTTTGCGGTGCGGTCACAAGCTGCAATGAGGGCGTTGTACGTCCGGATCTGAGGCTTCAGTCCCTCTGCTCTGAGGGCTGCTAAGCACTGCTCCGCTGCCTCAGCCTGCTGCTCTCGCTCCAACGCGCCGAGAAGCGAGTTGTATGTCACAAGGTCAGGCTTCAGGTCCCGCATGCGCAGCTCGTCCAAATACCCCAGCGCGCGCTTCCAGTCGCCCGTCTTGTCGCAGGCAGAGATTAAGATGTTGTACATCGTCGTTGTCGGCTGCAGACCGAGCTCTAGGAATTGCTCAAACAAAGCTAGTGCTGGGGCAGCCCTCAGCTGTCCGCCGCTCCCCGGCATCGGCACATACTCCACCCGCGCAGTGAGCGCGAGCGTAGTGGTGCATGCCACCCTCTCGGGAGTCACGCCTGCATCTTTCATGGCGCCAAGGACGCGGCGAATGTCCGCCGCTTTGCCCCCGCGAGCAGCGGCCACCAGCAGTGTGGCGCACACGACATCGTTTGGCGGGCACTGCGCGGCGTACATGTCATCCAGCACGGCGACGCCGGCACTGAATTGGCCGCCGCGCTCGTAGGCTGAGACAAGGGCGCAGTAGGTGAAATTGTTGGGCGTGACCCCAGCGCTGCACATCCAGTCATGCACCCGCCGCGCAGCAGTCCACTGGCCGCAGCGACCAAAGAGAGTGATGAGCGTCGTGCATGCATGCACATTCAGTCGCTCCTTCAGCGCGACTGACGGTGTGGACGTTGCGGTCTTGGGATTGGTCAGCCCCTCGAAGATGGCCAAGCCCCACAGCATGGCGCGGCGTGAGCGCACACCACCGACACCCGGCTTCGCATTTGCTGCCGTATCCTCCTCTGCCACGACGACGACGCCGTCCGCATCTGGACCTGAATCAGCGTCCACAGGGAGGGCAATCTCTTGGCGACGCCTCCACTCCACTCCGAACCCGTCCCGCTGCTGCTGTTGCTGTAGCTGCAATCTCCGCTTCCTGCCGCCTGCTGCGACACCCTGATCCGCCGAACAACTTTCGCGCAGAATGCCGAGAAGCCTGTTCAGGGCCCAACTGGACGGCAGCCTCGTGGCGTGCGCCAACATCAACTCCGCTTCGCGCCCACTGGATGGCTCGCACCGCAACATGCGCCCGCTCAGATGGATCAACTGCGCACAATCGCACCACACGTGAGGAGGACTCCCAGACACAAGGCTTACAAAGTCCCAGTGCGTTCAACACCACGCACCTCCTTCTCCTGCGCTTCTATGTCCGACAACTGCCGCTGCTTCCGTGTCTGAGCCACACGAGGCGGTGTCACGGACGAAGGCGCAGCGTTGCCCGCTTTATCTGCAACAGCGTCTGCAGCTCTCGCCACAGCCGCCACAACCGACGGCAGCAGCGACGTGTCCGCAATAGGTCTGCTGTCCCAATACTTCGGTTTCGGCAGCCACGCGCCCTGGTGAGGCAACGAGGCGGTGCGCAGTGGCTGTGGCAGTGAGCTCAGGCCGGCCTCACTCGCTTCCTGCCTGCCTCCTGCCGCTCCTCCTCCGTCCTCGACGTCAGCTGACACAGCTCTGCGTATGCGTGCGGGCAGCCAGCCCACAGCCCCGGCTCGAGGCAGCGGTACGTCGCTGTCACCTGCCATAGTGCGGCCACTGCGGCCGGGCCTGCTCGCCTCAGCCGGACTGCTGCTGGACGACGGCCTCTCGCGGTTGCGGTCTTCGCGGTCGCCAGTGCGATAACTAGATGCCCAGCGACAGGACGAGGTCGCCTGCGCGACGCCGGCGGACCATTCGTCCAACCTGCAGGACAAGGCTGCCTGCCCTGTGACCCTGCCCAGCGCATGGCGCAAGCGCTGCATGGCGTCACACGTGTGCGCACTACTGCCTCTGGCGCCTCATCTCATCGGTGCATGCAAGCGGGCATTCGTTTGGCGAGGTGGGTCCCCGGTGTCCCATCATGGGTATGATAGATCTACCGTACACATGGAATTCACATCATACGGCGAGGGAGCCCTGAGCACGGCAATGCGCTTGCCGTCATCAGTATTTACCACTGAATGGTGTTATCCTTTGCAAAGCTGCAGCTTCTTGAAATGCTGTGCAACACTGTTCTTCGGGTACGGCTTTGTTGCGAGGCATGTCGCAAAATTCTCAGGCTGCTCTGTCCACAGCTTGTGCGCCACCCCCGCGTCGTTGAGACTGGCGGACAGCGCCCGCAGCTGAGACTCGCCCTTGACTTCCAGAACAACCTTGTGCATGCTGTCTAGCGCCTCGGGACTGCAATATGCGGCTGTATCCGGGTCATCTCTGTGGAGCCATACGGCGGCAACTGAGGCGTGACAGGCCTGGGCGACCACGCTGCCCTGGTTTGAGCGGACGTTTGACGTGGAGTGGAGAGCAGTCAGGGACGGACGTGTTCAGCGCCAGCGCTTAGAGAGACAATACAGCAGACGGCGCACCAGGGGCCATCCCAGTCCGTCACGCAAGTCTCTACGCAGGACGACGTACTGCACGACGGGGCCGTCGGCTGCTGCAGGCTCCTGTGACAAAGCTGTGCCCGCAGCGAGCACTGTCGCCGCCGCAGCGGCTCCGTCGGCGTGCGACGTCATGCCTAGCAGTCTGAGTCTATGCGCACCCGGCTGGCTAAAGATCCGACGATTCAGCGCTGCGGCGGCGCGGCAGGCGACGTAGCTTGGTCTGCAGCAAGAGGCACTCAAGCGGAGGTGGCGAGTCGCCAACCGAATGCGCCCGCACTGAGACAGGGCGCTCATGCACCTGCGTGCCTGTGGACGTGGCGAACCGCGTGTGATGTTCGATGTGTGATGCATGCCGCGTCAGCAAGCAGAAGTGAAGCTTCACCCCCCGCTCCGCTCGTCTGTCCTTTTCAGGCTCGCTCATCGCGCCACCGCCTGCCCTCACCGCATCGCGCTGCTGCCGCCACGAGTGCTGAGCGCCTGGTGGAGGCCTCTCCCTGCACCGTGCACAGGCCTGCAGGATGGTGCACACAGCAGCGCAGTCGGCTGCTCGCTTCAGCGCAGCTTTCCGCGGCGACGCGGAGCTGCCGCTCAGAGCTTGCGACGCGGGGGTTGCATGCAGACCCGCACGGCCGCCGCCGCCGCGCTGCGCGCTGATGGACGCGCCGGGGTTGTCACCCAAGCGGCGAGGTGTGAAGCCGACACACCACCTTTGTTTGCGTTCTCTTCTGCCTCCCGTCTGACGCGCTCCGTCTGCATCCAGCTCCCATGGAGAAGGGCAACTTGTTCAAGGCCAAGTACGCGCCGTTCCGCGGCGATAGTAGCAAGGAGTCATACTCCCTTGACGAAATCATCTACAAGAGCAAAGACGGTGCGTCCTGCGTGCACTCTGTGGCGTCGCGCGCCAGTGGGAGGTGAGCGGGTGTCTCCCGCGCTGCTGTGCCGTCCAGCAGCTGTGCTGTGCGGGCGGCGCCGGCGCTTGTGAGCTTCCTCATAGGGTTGATTGACGAGGATGCTGTTCCCCGGCTCCCCAGGCGGCTTGCTGGACGTGGAGCACGACATGGAGGCGCTGGCCATATACGGGCCCGACTACTGGAAGGCGCTGTTCGACCAACGAGTCGGCAAAACGACGTGGCCGTACGGCTCCGGCGTGTGGAGTAAGAAGGAGTGGGTCCTCCCGGTACGCTCTCACGCGCACGCAACCGCTGGCAAGCTCCAACGACAGGCACAGCAGCCTTCGCGAGGCTCGAACCAAGCCGTGTGACTCGACGCTCACGCGCCTCGCCTGCTTGCAGGGCATCGACAACGACGACGTGGTCAGCATGTACGAAGGGAACAGCAACCTGTTCTGGGCTGAGCGTTACGGCAAGGAGGCGCAGGGCGGCATGTCTGACTTGTGGGTCAAGCAGTGCGGCAACAGTCACACCGGCAGCTTCAAGGTGCGGCTTGGCTGTGCTTGTCCTTGTGTGGGGTTGCGGGCCACCTTTTCATCTGACACCATCGTTCTGCATGCTGCTTTCCCGAACAGGACCTCGGGATGACGGTGCTGGTGAGCCAGGTGAACCGCATGCGCAAGATTGGCAAACCCGTCGTCGCAGTTGGCTGCGCAAGCACAGGGGACACAAGCGCCGCGCTGAGCGCATACGCCGCGGCGGCTGGCATCCCCGGCATCGTGTTTCTGCCAGCCAACAAGATCTCGGTGGCGCAGCTGGTGCAGCCCATCGCCAACGGGGCGCTCGTGCTGTCCATCGACACTGACTTTGATGGCTGCATGCGTCTTATCCGCGAGGTCACGGCGGAGCTGCCCATCTACCTGGCCAACAGCTTGAATAGCCTGCGTCTAGAGGGCCAGAAGACGGCCGCCATCGAGATTTGCCAGCAGTTTGATTGGGAGGTTCCGGACTGGGTCATCATCCCGGGCGGCAACCTGGGCAACGTGTACGCCTTCTACAAGGGCTTCCGCATGTGCCGCGACCTGGGTCTCGTGGACCGCCTGCCGCGCCTCGTGGTAGCACAGGCCCAGAACGCAAACCCCCTGTACCGGTGCTTCCAGCAGGGCCTGACGCGCGACAAGTTCACGCCCGTCAAGGCGAGCTCCACCTTTGCGAGCGCCATCCAGATTGGCGACCCAGTCAGTATCGACCGCGCCATCCTGGCACTGCACGAGACGAACGGCCTGGTGGAGGAGGCTAGTGAGGAGGAGATGATGGACGCAGCTGCACTCGCAGACCGCTCCGGCATGTTCAACTGCCCACACACCGGCGTCGCGCTGGCAGCGCTGTCCAAGCTGCGCGACCGCAAGGTGATTGCGCCCAGCGACCGCACTGTTGTCGTGTCCACTGCGCACGGCCTGAAGTTCACACAGAGCAAGGTTGCATACCACACGCGCGAGATCGAGGGCATGGCGTGCAAATACGCCAACCCGCCGGTGGGCGTCAAGGAGGACTTTGGCGCGGTGATGGATGTGCTGAGGAGCCGGTTGAAGCTCACCAAGTAGACAAGTTGATGACATAAAGACACACTCCACCACGTCATCGTGGGTCATGCGGTGGGCAGCAAATGTCCGCTGTCGCGGCTGCTTCGGCCCCCGTCAGCAGCGGCGCCTCGGGCGCGTCTGTCTCCGCAATCGCTGCCCCTCGACGGGCTGCCGCCCTTGAGCTCGTGGCGAACCGCCCAACGCACATGCCCGTCAACACAGCAAGCAGGACGCCGATGTTGTAGGTCATGACGGCGAGCATGAGGAGGTATGAGGTCAAAGCATTGAGCGTGTACAGTGCTGTCGCTTTGCCTGGACTAGGGACCCTTCCCGCAGGCGCGGCGCGAGCAGCAAGCAGGTACTCCTGGCCGCATCCAAGAAGTGCCAGGAAGACGAGAGAAGCGAGGTATGAGGCGGCGTTGTGTGTCGTCCAGGCAGGCACCCACAGAGTCACGTGCGTGCTTGCGCTGAACGTCATCGCCATCGCCATGCTGTGCCCACCAGCAGCCGAGGGGTCCATGTGTCGCTGTGTGGACCCAGTCGGCGTCGCCGTGCGGCCGTAAGTGCCTTGCTGGTGTTCCTGCACTACGGACGTGGAGAGTAGAAGGAGCAGAAGCAGAGCAAAACTGAACGCGAGCAGCCGGCGGGGGGTGGCGAATGACGCGGGCGCCAGGGCAAGGCACTAAGTGATGACTGGACCGGCGAAGGGCGCACACGATGCACAAAGGGAGCAGCCTGGGAGATGCTACACGTCATTTCGCGTTTCCGTCACGCTAGAAATATCACCGACGATGCCGCAAAGTCGCACTTCCTGTGGTGCCAACCCATCCCTGGGGGAAATGTTTGGACGGCCATAACTCCGCGATGACACGTCATTTCTACTTTCCTTCACGCAGGAAATGCTCGCCTCGAAGCGGCGCGTCTTTTGGGCGCAAAATGGGGGGGAAAAAACCGACGCTGCGTCCGGGACTCGAACCCGGGTCGTCCGCGTGACAGGCGGAAATACTGACCGACTATACTAACACAGCATCTCAGCGCCATCGTGAATAAAGCGATGCGCACAGTCTGTTGAGGAGCGATCCCTACCGTTCCCTAATCTTTGAAATTGCATCACCAAAACGGCCTTTCGGCCGCAGTGCGTGCGCCTGAACACAAGAGGACGACGGCAGCGCACCATGCTAGTGAATCTCAGAATAATTGAAGCTCGTCGCGTCCATGATCGACTCCAGGTCATCGTCGCCCTTTGCTTGCGTTGCCTTTCACCTCCCTGCCGCCGGCGCTCTTGCCCGACTGCTCGAAATCGAAGCCCGGAGTCTCTAGCTGGCGCGCGAGGTCAGGCACCAGTGGCGGCGAGCGCTGAGTGACTGCCACTCCGTCGTAAGTCCACACCCGGAGAGTGGCGTCGCCGTCGACCCCGACAGCCACCCAGCCAACGCCGGCGATTGCGACATCACACGAGCTGGAGGCCCAGGAAGAGCCGGAGACGCGCAGCGTGCGAGACACCCAGCGACCCAGCGTCTCGCGGCGATGCTCAGGTTGGCACCACAGGTCCCCCACCGGTGGCTTGAGCCGTGTACCCGCATGCGCATCCAGCAGCGCATCCGCCGTCTGCGTGCGTCCCAGATGCGTGCTGATATCAGTGCTGAGCCAGAGCGTGAGGTACACCGTCTGTCCGGAGCTGCATTCAAGGACATCCACCCGGAAGAGCGCCCCAGCACTAACAGTGCTGCCCACTGGCGTGCGGAATGTCCGCGGACGCAGCGGCTTGCGAGGCAGAATCAAGCGCGCGTCATCAGGTCCCAAGCGAGATGCCAGCTGGTGGGGATGCGCCACGCCGGGCGTGTCCACCAACGTGCGATTACCAGGCAGCACGCCGTCCAGTCGCACCAGGCCCAATGTCGTGCCCGCAACGTGAGAAGCCACAGGGCCAGCACCCGAGGAGTTGCCGTAATGAGCTGCCAGCGCGTTGATGAGCGTGCTCTTCCCAGCATTCTGAGCGCCAACCACCCAGACATCGCTGCCACTGCGCGATGTCGCCAGCTCCTCCAGCTTCACGCCCAGGGCAGAGACGCCGTACTTGACGGGACTGCCCACCAGCTGCAAGGACGTGAGCGGAATGGAGAGACCGCCCTGGCGAGCTCGCACTCGCGCCCACGAGTCCAGCCTTGCGGGACTGGCGCTGCGAGGCAGCAGGTCAGCCTTGGTGCATGCGAGAATGACGTGCACGCCATCGCCGATGGCGTTGAGCGTTGTCGCTGCGGATGCGGGAAATGAGCCGTCGAAGTCGGACAGGTCGACGACCAGGACAACCACTGGCCGCGTGCGCTTCGCAGCAGCCCGCAACCGAGACCCGACGACCGCGTCGAAATCAAAGCCAGGGAGCAGCGCCTCGGCGGCGACGCTCTTCACGCGGCTGCAAATAAGCAGTGTTGGCATACGTTGAGTCACGAAGCACGCACATGCATTGAGAACGGGAAGCGCACCCGTAGTGCTGTAGTGCGTAGCACCGCGCGCAGACTACCGGCTTTGCAACAGCAGGCTCAGCCACCGGCTCCTGGTCCTGACGCTAGGGACTTGGGGTCAGCACCAGCGCACGGCGGGTCTGGACGGCAAACACACCTCTTCGTCGTCCTCTTCTTCTACAGCGAATGACGTCCGTGACGTCGACGGTGACTCCCCACCTCCCGTCTGTCCGTTGAAGAGGTCCGCAAACCACGTTCAGTTGCCAAGGGGTTACCACCACGCGCGAGACTCTCAAGGCCGCACCTGGGGCACTGTCTGCGCGCCATAAGTCTCCTCGTCTGAGGGCGGCTGCTCTGTCAGCCGCTTGGGCACCTGGAAGAACCTGTGTACGTTGATGTTTCAGCGTGTGCTTTCCTGTCAGCCACTGGTTGCCGGACACATCAAGGGTGCTGTCTTGAGTCACCACGCACCCCGGCTGGTCTGGGTCTACAGTCTGCAGACGCACGCCGCAGCCTGGGCACGTATTGGACAGGATTTGAGGCAGTGATAGCCCAGCAGGCGTCGCGGCTGCCACTCCACGTGCGTGCTGCCTCCGCTGTATCAACGCAGGCACGCAGGTGCGCAGCTGGTAGGGAGTGCTGGGCGAGGCGGCAGCGCGGCGGGGTGCCTGTGGCGGCGGCTGCGATGAATGTGGTGCTGACCCATGCGCGTGTATCGCCCGAGCACGGGCAGCTGCTACGACATACCGCCGCGCACTCAGGCAGTGGCGGCGCAGAAGCATCGCGTCGGCGAAGGAGCGAATGGGCGAGTGACGTGGTGCCCGAGCGAAGGACTCGCTACGCAGAAGCAACAGCGCGAACAGAGACAGAACGCTCGGGGCTGCCATAAGAAACGTCAACTGTGACGGGCATCCAGCGGGTGCCCCCCAACTGTTCGAGCTGTTCCTTCAAACCAGCAGACTCGCAATGTCTCTACCGCCCTGGCCCGACTTTGACGCCGCGAAAGCCGCAAGAGCTGCACGTCGAGCTGCCCGTGACGGGCTGCAGTACGCCTCGTCGCTGGCGCAGCGAGCGGCGCCGTTTGCAGAGCACGCAGCAGTGAGTGCTGCAGCCTACACAGTTGCCCTTGCCGCCGTCCAGGCGCGTCAGAACAGCGTGTTCAGCCCGTGGGTGGGACCCTTTAGACAGGCGCTGCGCCTGTACATACGTCCACGCGCTGACAAAACGACGATTACGTGCGACGCAGGCGAGCGCCTTCGCTCTTCGGTTGTCTTGTGCGACGCCGGTGCTTGCGCCTGGTGTTGGCTTTCTGGGCGTCACCTTGGCTTCTTGCGCATCGGGTCAGGCGTCTGCCACATGGGGCGCCTACCGCAGAGACGGCGGCGCTGCACTTGACGTGCGGACATGGGCGGCTCGGGCGCAGGTGGACGACCTTGTCATCGACGCGCTGATGGGGGCCACTCTCTTCATGGCCATGGGAGGGCGGTTCCGAAGCATTCTGCCCAGCGACGTGCGCCATGTGGTGCGAATGCTCTCTACACTCTCTGTGCTCAACAAATGGCATCATCCCTCACACGCTTGCGGCGATGGCACACCGTCCAGGGCGCACTAGCAAGGGAGTCTCTGCCTGCTGCAGGGTCGGCCTACGCCACGGATGTGCAGCGCGCTGAGCTGCGCCTGCTGTTCCGCCGCCACGGCTGCCACCATTGCGGCACCCGCTTCGGACCCGTCATTGCGGATCACCAGCCTCCGAACAAGACAGTATACGGTAGCACCGCCGCCGCGGTAGCGGCAGCTGCAGCGCAGAAGGTTGCTGATGACAACCCCGTGGTCACCTTCGGCATCCGCATGATGTATCCCAAGATTTTCGCACGCTTGTTTGCGCCGCCGAAAATCAAGCAGCGCTTCTTCCCGCAGTGCGAGTCGTGCTCGCAGCTGCAATCAGACGCCATGCGGCGCAGCGTCAAGAAGCTGGTGGCACACTTCGGGGGCGTGCAGCCTTTCGCGTACGCAGGCGTGCTCGTCGGCCTGCGTCAGTATACCGGGCCAGACGGTTCCGCATCCGCGGCAGCGCCTGCAAAAGGTAAAGCCAACAATAAAAGCGGCAGCACCTTGGAGAAATGGCTGGAAGATGCCAAGCGCGCGCTGCGCTGATAGGCGTACCCCAACTCAATGATATTCACAGCTTGAAACCAGAGTGCACCGCCACGATGCCGCCGAGGA
>Ga0164297_10003480_pt1 | contig 14615 bp, 14 predicted proteins | sample GEODES058metaG_FD_113539 | JGI IMG/M metagenome (GOLD analysis project Ga0164297, IMG submission 113539) | Dystrophic lake water microbial communities from Trout Bog Lake, Wisconsin, USA - GEODES058 metaG | ecosystem: Environmental > Aquatic > Freshwater > Lake | place: USA: Trout Bog Lake...
GAGCGCGAGGAAAGTCCTGCGGCTAAAGATGCCATGGCACAAATCTTGACGAACTCTCGCATGAGCGCCGAAGGGCATCGTCCGCTCTGTCAGGACACTGGCATAGTGAATGTGTTTCTGAAAATCGGCATGAATGTTCGCTTCAATACTAAAAAGAGCATGCAGGAACTTTGTGATGAAGGCGTTCGTCGTGGTTACACCAACCCCGACAATCCATTACGCGCGTCAGTTTTGGATGATCCTATTTTTCTACGCAAAAATACTAAAGACAACACACCCTGTATTGTCAATGTCGAGCTCGTCCCCGGCGATAAAGTAGAGGTGCAGCTTGCTTCGAAAGGAGGCGGCTCAGAAAATAAATCGAAATTAGCTATGCTCAATCCGAATGACTCAATCGTAGATTGGGTGTTGAAAACTGTTCCCACAATGGGAGCTGGGTGGTGTCCTCCTGGTATGCTCGGTATCGGTGTAGGTGGTACGGCAGAAAAGGCGGTGCTCATGGCGAAAGAGTCGCTAATGGAAGACCTCAATATGTACGAGTTGTTGGAACGAGGACCATCCAACAAACTCGAAGAACTGCGTATCGAGCTCTACAACAAAGTGAATGCACTTGGCATCGGCGCCCAAGGTTTAGGTGGATTGACCACCGTGCTTGATGTCAAGATCAAAACTTTCGCTACTCACGCAGCATCCTTTCCTGTCGCAATGATTCCGAATTGTGCCGCGACTCGACATGCGCATTTTGAGCTGAATGGATCTGGTCCCGCTCATATGCATGTCCCTTCTTTGTCAGACTGGCCAAACATTACTTGGGCGCCCGATTACAAAGCCTCCAAACGCGTCGATCTCAATACATTAACTAAAGAGGAAATATCGACCTGGAAACGTGGACAAACCTTGTTGCTTAACGGCAAAATGTTGACCGGTCGTGATGCCGCACACAAGCGGATCCAAGATATGTTGGCAAAGGGCGAACCTTTGCCTGTGTCGTTTAAGGATCGCGCTATTTATTACGTAGGCCCGGTCGATCCAGTCGGTGATGAAGTGGTTGGTCCAGCCGGTCCGACAACTTCAACCCGGATGGACAAGTTCACCGATATGATGCTGGAAAAAACGGGCTTAACGGTCATGATTGGCAAGTCCGAGCGTGGACCTGCAACGATTGATTCAATTCGTAAAAATAAAGTGGCTTACCTGATGGCCGTTGGCGGGGCAGCCTACTTAGTTTCGAAGGCAATCAAATCATCTAAAGTGCTCGCCTTTGAGGACCTTGGAATGGAAGCAATCTATGAGTTCGATGTTGTCGATATGCCGGTGACGGTTGCAGTAGACGCTGAAGGTGTTTCGGTACATACGACAGGGCCTAAAGAATGGTCTGCCAGGATCGCTGGCATTCCTGTTGTGGCTGCTTGATCTAGCTTGTCCTAGTGATGCTGCAGGATCGTATTAATCACCATATACGATCCCAGCACCACGAGACCTCCCAAGAAGCATTTTTTGAAGACTTGTTGGGATATCTTGTGTCTAACTGATTGGCCCAGATACATGCCAGCAAAGGCCGGGATGAGCGCGAATAAAGAGCTCGTCGCGACAGTCAATTGAAATTGACCCGTTACGAACAAGCCGATTGCAAGAGCCAAAGACGAAATAGTGAAAGACAATCCTAGAGTTTGTATCAGGTCGTCTTTTTTCAAACCAATTGCCGCAAAATAAGGCGCTGCTGGGATCACGGAAATTCCGGTGGCTCCCATGATGGCGCCAGTTAGAAATCCGACTAAGGGTGATGCCCACTTCTCTGTTTTCGGTTTTATAACAAAATGAGCATCGCTTAGACCGTACAGGCCGTAGCACGCGAGTACGCAACCAAGAACAATATTAGCGATGTTGGTTGCACCACTGGTCATAAATGCTACACCTAGGGGTGTACCCAAGCAGATGCCGACCAGTAAAGTTGCAAAGCGCTTGGTCAGTCCTCCGAAATGCGGACCTGCGAACAACTGCCAGATATTGGTCAACAGCGAAGGGATAACCAGCATGCCTGCTGATTCGACCGGGGCAATGATCAAACTGAGCATTCCAATAGCGAAGGTTGGTAATCCCATCCCTAGCACGCCCTTAATCATGCCGGCCATCACGAAGATGATAGAGCCGATGAAGATTACTAAGTAAGAGTGATGCATGTTGTTTGATGAACCTACTTGTTGAGTAACGGTAACAACGAGGCAGCTAGCTTATTCAGGCTTAACACCTGCGTCTTGAAGCACTTTGGACCACTTGGCAATTTCATTCGCTTGAAAATCACGGAACGCTGATCCGCGAATAGCTGATGGCTCCACTCCGATGAGTAGTAGCTTTTCCCTAACTTCCGGCGTTTTCAGAATTTCGCTGAGAGTGTCTCCAAGTTTTTGTACGATATGTTCCGGTGTTCCAGTCGGCACAAAAACTCCTTGCCATGACTGCATTTCAAAATTACGAACCCCGAGCTCTGATAGGGTGGGGACGTCGGGTAAGCTCGGGACACGATTCAGAGAAGTTACCGCAAGCGCAGTAGCTCGCTTGTTATCGATCATCGGTTTTGCGGCTGCGACGGTCTCGAACACCATGTCGACCTGGCCGCCAATCAAATCGACCATTGCTTGCGATCCACCTTTATAGGCGATTTGACGCATGTGGGTTTTAGTCAGGCTTTGAAACAATTCGCCAGAGAGATGCTGCGAGGTGCCTAACCCAGAACTGCCGTAGGTTAAGCGATCAGGCTCTTGTTTAAGTTCATCAATAATTTGTTGTACTGATTTGAAACGTCCTTCGCTGGATACAACTAGGACATTACTCACCATACCTATCATTGCCACGGGTTCAAAGCTTTTCACGGGATCATAGTTAAGTGCTTTGATAAACAACGGATTGACTGCATGAGTTGTGATCGTACCGCCAATCATTGTGTAACCATCAGGAGCAGCTTGTGCGGCGGCCACCGTCCCGACAATGCCCGAGACGCCCGCACGATTTTCGATGATGACAGGCTGTCCTAGTTTGTCTGATAAGTGCTTAGCAATTAGTCGACCAACGCCGTCAGACACGCCCCCTGGGGCAAAAGGAACAATGTATTTCAGTGATTTTGTCGGCCAATCATTCTGCGCTGCCTGTGCATCAAGCAGCATCATGCCAAAGAGGGTGGCTAGAACTAGCCTGACGAAGGATTTCAATAAAGCTCCATTAATTGGCTGTTGTCAGCGAACTCTTCTGGTAAACCTTGTTTGATGACTTGACCAGACTTCATCACCATGACTCGATCAGATATCTTGAGTGCTTCTTTGACGTTTTGCTCGACAATCAAGATCGACATATTGCGCTCTTTTTGCAGCGCACGAATAGGTCCGAGTAAATCTTGGAATAGCTTTGGTGCCAAGCCAATGGAGGGCTCATCAAGCAGCAGACAGCGAGGCTGACTTAATAGCGCCCTTCCGAGAGAGACCATTTGCTGTTGTCCGCCCGACAGCGTACCGGCGCGTTGCTGATAAAACTTTTTAACCATAGGCAACACACCCATTACCCAGTCTAGACGTGCTGCTTGTTCACCTTTAGGTGTCTCGTTAGCCCAGAACCCAAGACTCATGATTTCAGCGACGGTTAGGCCCGGGAATACACCTCGTCCCTCCGGTACCAAAGCTATTCCCGCAGCATTCATCGACTTCGGTGTCGGCTTTCTTATCGTTTGGCCTTCTAGGCTGATGGATCCCTCCTCCATGCTGATTAGACCAAACAAGGTTTTGAGTAACGTGGATTTGCCTGCTCCGTTATGGCCAATCAGGCATAGCACTTCGTTGTAGCCAAGCGACACATTGAAATCTGTCAACACAGGGCGCCCGCCGTAACCGACTCGCAGATTTTTTGCCTCTAGAAAATGACCAGAATTCACGCGTGGTCTCCGAAATAAATAGCTGCGAGGTGAGGGTCCTTCAAAATATCCTGAGAACTACCCTGAGCAAGAAGTTTTCCTTGATCCAGAAAAGCTACTCGGTCTGATAACTGAATCACAATATCTAAATTATGTTCGATGATGCAGATAGTGACGCCACGGTTCGCATAGTCGCGAAGCAAAGCAACAAATTTTTCGAAAGAGCGTGGATCCAGTCCGGAAGCGGGCTCGTCGAGCAACCATAGTTTGGCATCACTTGCCATAATCCGAGCCATGCTTAAAAACTTTCTCTCGGCGTAGGCAAGATCGACAGCTCGTTCTGTTTTTTTATCGAACAATCCTGTCTCCGCGAGCACTTCGTCTACTCGTTTGGTAATGGCGTTTTTGCCTGACTGCCAAAGCCAACTGCTGCGCTCCATAACCGTCATGACGTTTTCTTCAACAGTCATTTGGTTGAATAAACGTAAATCCTGAAACGTTCTTGCGATCCCCATTCGAGCAATACGCCAAGGTTCAATACCGTTTAACGATTTACCCAGCCAGTGGACGGTGCCGCTGGTGGGTACTAAGTGTCCGGTAATCAGATTGAACAGTGTCGTTTTACCCGCGCCATTTGGTCCAACCAGCGTTGTGATGATTCCCGCTTGTAGATCAAGAGATACATCTGAGATTGCTTGTAGCCCGCCAAAATTTTTATTTACATTACGAATTTGTAGCAAAATTTGCTGCGACGAGTGATCTCTATCGTCAGCGATATGTGCGAGTGAAGGAGTAGAGCTCACGCTGATTTCTCCTTGCTGCGGCCGCCCACCAGACCGCCTGGCCTGAACATCATCAAGAGCACCATTGCGATACCGTAAACGATTTGCTGAATCGCCCCTAATTCGCTAGGCGGCAAAAATGGCAAGTAAGTTAGCGCAGCGGGTAGAGTCATCAGTAGCGCAGCGCCGGCGACAGGCCCTAGCAATGTCCCTGTGCCACCAATAATAACCATCGCCATCAACAGGATAGAAATTTCGAGAGTAAATCCTTCGACGTTAATGAAGCTCATATAGAAGGCGTACAGCACCCCTGCGATGGCAGCGAGTCCTGAGGACACTGCCACTGATATGGTTTTTACCGCATTGACGTGTTTGCCATACGCTTGAGCGGCTGATTCGCTATCGCGAATAGCCATCAGGCTTCGACCGAAAGTGCCTCGAACGAGTAGAGCGATGATACCTAGTACCGCAAGTAGGGTAACGATCGAAAGCGCTAGAAAGGCACTGTCGTCGTTAAAAACATAACCAAATAAATTTGGTCGTGGTATGCCTATCATGCCACCCAAGCCACCGGTCACTGATTTCCATTCAGCGAAAATAGTGACTCCAATGACTTGTAACCCTAGGGATGCTGCGACAAAGTATTCGCCTCGTACTCGCAGCGCAGGTAATGCCAGTGCCATGGAGATGATGGCCGAAAGACTCGCTGCCGCAGCCATGCAAACAAGCATAGAATCCGTCACGTGCAGAGCAAGATACGCAGCAGTGTATGCTCCGATGCCAAAGAAGATAGTGTGCGCCAGCGAGTAGATGCCGGCATAGCCCATAATGAAATTCAAGGTCAATGCAAGGATGGCGTTGATGCAAAAAAGCACTGCAATATTTTGAAGATAAGCGATCATATTGGTCTCTGTTTATGTTGTTACTGCGCGACCGTAAACGCCACCCGGGCGAAACAGAATGAACAAAAACAAGATAACGAAAGTAACAGCTTCACTCCATTGCGGATCGATAATGGCGAGACAGAGGTTTTCGGCCATGCCTAGCAGCATGCCCGCTAGCGCAGCCCCTCTGAGGCTACCAACTCCACCAACAATAGTCGCAGCCAAGCTGATCAGCATCACATGGTGAGCCATTGATGGATTAAGTCCCGTCGTCGCTGCGGTAAGTATCGCAGCGGGTACAACAAGGATGGATCCGATTAGAAAAGCATATTGCGATAGCTTGCGTTGAGTGAGCCCGTAAACCTCAATCAAGACTGGATTTTCTCCGAGCGCACGCAAACCAATCCCGAGATTGGTTTTGGTCAGCAGATACTGCAGTAATCCGAAACAGATTAATGCAGTGAGCAAGACGATCGCAGTCATAGGAGCGACAAAGAGGCCCGAAGTTAATTCGATGCTCTTGCTAAGGGGAGTAGTGATGGTGACCAATCCTCGACCAAACGCCATGGCGATGACGTTTTGCACAACAATGGCCACACCAAAAGATGCTGCGAATACCGTAAAAAAAGATCCTTCATGACGTTGGATAACGGCATATACCCAGCGATCAAGGAGCACGCCAAAAAGCGCTGCCGCTGCTATCGCAGTAAGTGCGGCTGCGGGCCAGCCCAGATGTGCGACGGAATAAACTTCATAGAAGGCATAACCCGCGATTGTGAAAGTAGCACCGTGGGCTGCGTGAAATACGCGGGTCATACCAAAAATTAACGAGAAACCCGCTGCAATCAGCGCGTAAAGCGCACCGGTTTGCAGCCCATTAAATATCAATTGAACAAGCAGCATGAAAACGTCCAGTAAGACAAACAGTTAGCGTCAGTTTGAAGCTTGGTCTGTTTACTTGCCTGGGACGAGTAATTTGCCCATTCCGTCGCCTGCAACCTCCATGATCTGGATGGGTGCTTTGACTGTACCGTCAGCCTCAAAAGAAACTGTTGAGCCGGCGAATTCAAAGCTTGGCGTCGCCTTACGTTGTGCGAGCAAGTTTTCGCCTGTGATTGGCTTACCAGCTTTTTCAAGCGCGGCCGCAAGCTCACCAAATAGCAAGACCGAGTTGTAGTAGTTCACCACATAGGTCGTTGGCTTCTTGCCGTATTTAGCTTGGTAGTCGGTCATCATGCGTTTGGTCGTTGGATCTTGCTTGTTCCAGTCGATTTGTTGGCTTGTGTAATAAACGCCCTTTGCTTCTGGTAATGCTTGCACAGAGGGAATATCGACTGCTGAGTAGCTTGCTAGTGGCTGACTAATACCGTTGTCACGCAATTGCTTAATCAGTTGTACTTCTTGATTGCCGTATGTGGCGAAGTAAACAACATCAGGTTTCACGTCTCTTACTCGAGCAGCGACACCGGAGAACTGCTGTGCGGTGGTAGGAATTGAGAATGAACCGACCAGTTCGCCGCCCACTTTGGGCAATTCTGTGCCTAGTTCTTTAAGGATCGATTGACCTAATGGATCATCAACGTAAATCAACGCGACACGCTTGAGGCCTTTCTCCTTCACTAAATAAGGTGCAATGACTCGAACTTCGAAGTTGGCCAGAGGAATGGTGTTCCAGAAGTATTCGCCGAGAGTCGCCAGGTCGGGGCCCACGCCACCGCCGTTCACGATCACGGTCTTTGTCCGCTGTCCAATCGGAGCTACTGCTTTTGAGACGCCCGTGAAAGCGGACAGCATGAACGGAACCTTGCTGACGTTAACTAGCTTATTGGCTGCGATAACGCCTTGCGCTGGCGTGGCCTGACTGTCTTCATAAACGATATTGAGTTTGCCAGAGAGCTTCTTGTCCGCATTAATATGTTCGACGGCCAAATTTGCTCCACTGCTAAAAATCTGACCGTACTCTGCGTTGTCTCCACTCATCGGGAAAGCTGCGCCAACGGTGACATCTGCGGCGTTTGCTGATGCGAGCAAAACCGCACCCAGCGAAATAGCGTTTGCCAAGGCAAAACGTGCTATGACTGATTTCATTTGACTGTCTCCATAAAGGCATTTACCGACTTCTAAGACGGTTTGATCGATTGTAATTGTTCACACTACGCTGTCGTGATGACAAGCAGCTGCTAAGGTACTTTTATTTTGTAGATTTTCCTAGTAATTCTTTGAGTATTTCGTCGGTATGTTGGCCCAGAGTCGGCGGTGCTCTGCGATATTCAACGGGCGTATCGGAGAAAACCATTGGACTTGCCGTTGTGGGAACCGAACCTGCCGTGGGATGTGGCAGATTTTTCCAGATATTACGAGCCACCACTTGTGGATGCGCAAACACTTGATCGATAGATTGGATTGGTCCACAAGGAACACCGACTGCTTCCAGTTTTGCGATCCAGTCATCGCGTTTGCCCGAGGCCATGATTGCTTCAAGTTTGGGTATCAACTCGCCCCGATTAACAATGCGTTGACGATTGGTAATGTATTTCGGGTCGTGCCCCCAGTCGGCTTGGCCAATGGCTTGGCAGTACGACTTAAATTGAGAGTCGTTGCCAACGGCCACAATCATAAAACCGTCCGAGGTTTTGAATACTTGATACGGAACCACATTTTGATGAGCGTTACCTGCTCGCTGTGGTGTGTTGCCCGAAGTCATAAAGTTTAAGTTTTGATTGGCCAGCATGGATATGTGGCAATCAAGCAGGGCAATATCCAGGTGCTGTCCAAGCCCGCTGCGGTCTCGTTCTCTGATTGCGGCGACTATAGCCAGTGATGCGTACATGCCCGTGATGATGTCGGTGACGGCGACCCCGGCTTTTTGTGGACCACCTCCGGGCAGATCGTCACGCTCTCCCGTGATGCTCATCAATCCGCCCATGCCCTGGATCATGAAGTCATAGCCGGGGCGGTCGGCGAACGGACCAGTTTGTCCGAACCCTGTTATTGAGCAATAAATCAGATGTGGAAAATCCGCCTTCATGCTCTCGTAATCGAGACCATACTGTTTCAGGCCGCCGACTTTGAAATTTTCCACAAGAATGTCGCAATGCTTTGCTAGTTCGCGCACGGTTTGTGCACCTTGTTGACTCGCTAAATCGATCTCTATAGAACGCTTGTTGCGATTGGTGCTCAGATAATAGGCAGCCTCAGTCGTATCGTTGCCATCAAGATCTTTGACATAGGGTGGCCCCCAGCCACGCGTGTCATCGCCTAGCTTAGGGCGTTCGACTTTAATGACGTCGGCCCCAAGGTCTGCTAGGTTTTGCGTACACCATGGCCCCGCTAGCACGCGTGATAGATCCAATACTCGTATGCCAGTTAATGGGGCCTGTCTTGCTTGAGTCATTTATTTAAATTCCGCATATCCGTGGCTGAGTACCACCACATCTCGTTCCGCTACTTTGGCGCGATAGCTTGCGCTATGCGCTCCAGTTCGCCACATTTCGACTACTAGCGTTTCACCGGGATAGACCGGTGATGAAAAGCGATTGTGTAACGCCGTTAGCCGAGTCGCATCATTGTCGCAAAGAGTTTGAACTATAGCCCGAGCAGCTACCCCATAAGTGCACAAACCATGCAATATGGGTTTGGCGTAGCCTGCAGCTTTCGCCACCGCTGGGTCTGCGTGCAAGGGGTTGTCATCGCCACTCAATCGATAGATAAGGGCTGCCTGTGGCAGTGTCGGGATAGTACAGCTCAATTCAGCCGGTGTGTCCGGCGTCGCTTTTAATTGCTCAGGGGCTTGATCCGATTGGCTTAAGCCTCCGTCGCCACGACAGAAAGTTGTCGATGTGATTGTTGCAAGTAGATTTCCTTTATCGTCGTACAGCGTTCTCTCTGTGATCACCAGAGCGCCTTTGTCTGCGCCTTTGTCTATGACATGGGTAATTCTTGCGCGACCAACCACTTTGCCCGAGGCTGGGATTGGCTTGTGAATATTGAGCCTTTGTTCACCGTGTACTAGTTTTACCCAGTTCACGCCGGCTGCCGGATCCTTCATCCAGAAACCCGGGTAGCCCAGAACGACTGCAATGGTCGGGAACGCCTGCAGACCTTGTTCGTAGGTGAACTGCAGATGATGAGAGTTGGTTGCCTCTTGGCCAAACCCGATACCGAGAGCATAAAGAATCGTCTCTTTATGGCTGTAGGTTTGGTTGATCTCAGGAAACTTCCAGTTTTTTATATTTTGGTAGTCCATGATTAGATTGGATCCCAGTCAATTGCGTCGGGTGAGCGCTCGAGCGGGAAGAAATGATGTTTGAGTGCAGGTGCCGCGATCTCTGCAATCGATTCGGGTGTCCATCCTTCGCTCATGTGAACTGAGCGAATCGGGCGTGGTTGGCTAAAGAGCATGATTTCGTTGGCACGTACACCAAAGATTTGAGCAGTCACTTCTTTGGCCTGATCACTACCCAAATAAACAGCCATCGGAGCAATCTTGTTCGCTTCCATTTTCTGCAGTTTCGCAACACGTGCCTTCTCTTCAGGTGTATTGGCAGGGATGGAACTGGTCATGCGACTCCAGGCAAACGGAGCAATGCAGTTAGAGCGAACGTTATATCTCGCCATATCAAGCGCAATCGACTTGGAGAGGGCTGCAATGCCCAGCTTAGCTGCTGAGTAGTTCGCTTGGCCGAAGTTGCCGATAAGGCCAGAGGTCGATGTCATGTGGACGAAAGAACCAGACTCCTGCTCGCGGAAGTAATTGGCTGCAGCTCGGCTGACGAAATAGGTACCGTTAAGATGCACGTCAATGACTTGACGCCACTCTTCCTCACTCATCTTGTGAAAAACGCGATCACGCAAGTTGCCTGCGTTGTTGACAACGATGTCGATCTTACCGAAGTGCTTAACTGCTGTTTCAATGATGTTATGAGCTGATTCGCGGGTCGCGACGCTGTCCGTGCATGGCACAGCTTGCCCGCCTGCTTTGATGATTTCATCAACGACTTGTTGTGCGGGGCCTGCACTTAGCCCTTCGCCATGAAGACTCGCACCGATATCGTTCACAACTACTTTTGCACCAGCGGCAGCCATTGCAAGCGCGATGCCACGTCCAACGCCTCCGCCAGATCCTGTAACAACTGCGACTTTACCTGCCAACATTGCGCTCATACTGTTTCTCCGATTATTTAGCGTTATGGGTCTGACTAATTGAATCTCACGATATAGTAGGGGGAAATAACTTGGGCGGCTATTCAGATTTCGGAATGACACCCTTTGGTTAGTTGAAATACCGAATGCTGTTTGCCATAAAGATTTTGAGAGCTGAGATGAAAAAAACGCTGTTTGCTTTGATTTTTTCCGTGCTTGCGTGCGGTTCCGTTAACTCTATCGCTCAACAGTGGCCTGATAAGCCAGTGAATTTTATTGTTCCTTTCCCACCTGGCGGCCCAGTTGACACGACGGCGCGACTGACTACGCAACCCCTAGGGCAATTGTGGGGAGTACCCACGGTTATAGAAAATAAAGCAGGAGCCGGGGGTATTCTTGGTGCGCAGGCAGCAACGAAAGCCGCGCCGGATGGCTATCATTTTTTCTTCGCTGCGATCCACCATTCGGTTTTGCCTAGCTTGAACTCGAATCTGAGTTATGACATTCAGAAGGATTTACTGCCTGTAGGCATGGCTGCTCGTTTCCCAATTGTGCTAGTCGTTAATCCAAATTTACCGGTTAAATCAGTTGCAGAACTTATTAGTTATGGTCGTGCTCATCCCAACAAGTTGTCATTTAGTTCTTCGGGCACCGGAGGGGGCACCCACTTAGCTGGTGAGTTATTCGCAAGCATGGCTGGCATCAAAATGCAGCACATCCCTTACAAAGGCAGTGCACCCGCAATGCAAGACTTAGTAGGCGGCCAGGTGCAAGTGATGTTCGCCGATGGTCCTTCTGCCTTGCCATTCATTAAAGCAGATAAGGTCAGAGCACTTGGTGTTGGCAATCCTGAACCATCCAGTTTTTTTCCTGATTTACCTACTATTGCGTCCGCTGGATTACCTGGATATGAGGCTTACTCCTGGACAGGGGTGATGGCGCCAGCGGGTGCGTCTGAAGCGATTATCAAACGTGTAAACGCAGACTTGGTAAAAGTGTTGTCGGATCCCAAAACAATCGAAGCTTTGAAAGCAGCAGGAGCAGAACCCGTCCCAGGTACTCCTGAGCAGTTTCAAAAGTTTATTCAAGTAGAAATCAAGAAATGGGGCGACATTATTCGTGAGGCACACATTAAAGTTGAGCAATGATTACTCGGGCTTAATATTGCCCTTGTCGACTACGTCTTGCCACAAAGCGATTTCTCGGGCAATTCGTTCACCAAACTCGATCTCATTGATGGTATCGACGGTATAGCCGCCTTTTTCCGCTGCGGCGATGAAGTCAGGATTATTTCGAATTTTAATTGTTGCTTGGCGAAGCTTTGCAACCACTTGTTCCGGCATTTTTAGAGGCCCGATCAAACCAAGCCAGCCAACCACTTCATAGTCTTTGATCCCAGCTTCGGACATAGTCGGTACATCTGGCATGCTAGGGTTACGTTGTTTGGATGTCACCGCAAGCGCACGAGCTTGGTTCGCGTCAACGAACACTTTACCAGTGCTGACGATATCAAACATAAACGTGATTTTGCCGCTTACCACGTCCATCATTGCTGGTGAGTTTCCTTTGTAGGGAACATGCAGCATTTCGGTGTTGGTTGATTGGCGCAGGAGTTCAGCGGACATGTGGTTAGAGGCGCCCACACCTGCCGAGCCAAATGAAACCTTATCCGGGTTTAGCTTCGCATAATCAATCAGCTCTTGTATTGAGCGCGCTGGAATTTGCGGGCCAATAAGCAGCATATTGGCGTAGTTGACGACAGAACCAATTAACGTGAAGTCCGTACGCGGATCAAAGGCTTTGCTTCGTTGGACAACGGGTGTGATCGTCATGCTCGGGCTAGCGACGAAATTAAGCGTGTATCCATCAGGGGTCGATTTGGCCGTGTAATCGGCAGCAATCATGCCACTAGCCCCGGGTTTGTTCTCGACAATGACCGAGCCTGTCAGCTCTTCTCCCAGATATTTTGCAAAAAGTCTGGCAGTCGTATCAACAGGGCCTCCTGCTGAATATCCCACTAACAATTTAACGGGGCGTTCTGGCCACGAGTTTTCAGCCAAAGCTAAGTTACCTATTGCGATTAAACAAACGGATAACAATAAATTTGGTGCGATTTTGCGCATAGTTACTCCACTTTCGCGCCAGAGTCTTTCACTGCTTTGGCCCACAGAACGAGATCTTTTTCTATGGTTTGACCGAAAGCTTCTGGTGTTGATCCAACGACATCGTAGCCACTTGCATTTAATTGCGCCTTGACGGCAGGAATATTAGCGACTTCGTTGAACGCTTGGTTCAGCTTTTCAATTACTGGTTTTGGCGTGCCGGCAGGAGCGATGATTCCGTACCAGCCATCGATCACAAAGCCAGGAACCGTCTCTGAAATGGTCGGTACATCAGGCAGTAAGTCGGCACGTTTTGCGCCAGCTACCGCAAGTGGTTTGAATTTGCCAGTCTTGGCATGGGGATAAGATGTTGAAAAACTATCGAACATCAAGTCAATGTCGCCGCCCAAGAGCGCAACGACAACGGGCCCACTTCCTTTGTAGGGTACGTGAACCATTTTCGTATCGGTCGCTGCCTGAAACATCTCCGCAGCTAAATGGCTAGTGTTGCCATTACCCGCCGACCCATATGAGAGTTTGCCGGGATTTGCTTTTGCGTACTGTACGAGTTCACTCACCGAATTAACTGGTAGGCTGGGTTTAACCACAAGCAGCAATGGTAGACGAGCAACTAGCGATACAGGTGTAAAGTCTTTTAGCGTGTCGTATGGTAATGCCGGATACAGAGCGGGATTTATTGCATGAGCCGCGAGCACCATCAATATCGTATATCCGTCGGGTTTGGCCCGCGCTAATGCATTAGTAGCAATCGTGCCACCCGCACCGGCCTTGTACTCAATTACAACGGGTTGGCCAAGTTTTTTTTGCAACTCGGCCATCATGGGTCTGGCCAGAAAGTCCGCGCTGCCTCCGGGAGGGTAGGGCAATAAGAGCGTGATCGGTTGTGAAGGGAAGGGCTGGGAAACCGCCAGTGTAGTGACGAAAAAAAGCGCTATGGCAAGTAAATGCGTCAACCATTTTCGTGAACACAGTAGGTGATTTTCATCAGTCATATTTACTCCCCTTTTCAACCATAAGCCACTTTCAGAAGCTCAATTGGCCATCGGCCGATCTCTTGATGACTGACATTTGCTCGCTGCGTTTCAATGCAGTGCCGGTCTTGGTTTGTAGCTCCTCAAAGCTTAAGCCTTCGAGTACCGCGCGGACTACAAACTCCCCATTCTTTACATCAACTACTGCAAGATCGGTGTAGACGTGCTTAACAACGCCGATCCCTGTCAGAGGATAGGTGCATTTGTCGAGTAGCTTTGGTGATCCGTCTTTTGCGCAATGATCCATCATCACGATGACGCTTTTGGCTCCAACCGCTAAATCCATTGCTCCACCAATAGCTGCGATTGCATCTGGACCAATGGTCATCCAGTTGGCGAGATCGCCATTTGACGCAACCTGAAAGCCTCCAAGAACCGAATAATCAAGGTGCCCGCCGCGCATCATTGCAAAAGAGACTGTGTGTTCACAAATTGACGCGCCTGGCACTAACGTGATTGGCGTGCGGCTGGCGTTGATTAAATCTGCGTCTATTTGGTCGCCCTCAGCGGCGCGTCCCATTCCCAGAATGCCGTTCTCGCTATGCAAGAGAATTTCTTTATCTTTCGGTAAGAAATTTGTTACCTGAGTTGGCATGCCGATGCCAAGGTTGACAACTGCACCATCTTCAAAATGCTGCGCGACCAGATAGGCAATTTCCGCGCGATTCATGGGTTTGTAGTTGCTCATTTGCCGTCTCCTGTTGCGACGACTGCATCGACAAAGATACCTGGCGTCATAATGAATTGTGGTTCGA
>Ga0164297_10003482_pt1 | contig 14612 bp, 8 predicted proteins | sample GEODES058metaG_FD_113539 | JGI IMG/M metagenome (GOLD analysis project Ga0164297, IMG submission 113539) | Dystrophic lake water microbial communities from Trout Bog Lake, Wisconsin, USA - GEODES058 metaG | ecosystem: Environmental > Aquatic > Freshwater > Lake | place: USA: Trout Bog Lake...
AACGCCGATAGGTCCGGTAGGTCCACTTGCGCCAATAGGACCGGTAGGTCCGCTTGCGCCGGTAGCTCCTATTGCGCCGGTCGCACCTGCCTGACCGGCAGGACCTGTGGCGCCGGCCTGACCGGCCGGTCCGGTAGGACCGACGGAGCCTGTGCCGCCGGGACCGGTAGGTCCACTGGCACCTTGCTGAGCAATGAGTGACCAGTGATGCGTGCTGCCAGTCGCGCTGACATCGACTCTTGGTTCGACGCTGCCGGTGGCGCCGATATTGGCGATCGCAACGTAGCTTGAACCTTGATCGGTGACGACGTCGTTGATGTTGTAGCTGGTGGCGCCCGTCCAAGCGCCCTTGACGGTGAAGCCGAGACCCGCGATGCCGGTAGGTCCGGCAGGACCGATAGGACCGGTGGATCCGGCAGCGCCCGGTGAGCCGGGTACGCCTTGCAGGCCTTGTTGTCCTGCGGGGCCTGTAGGGCCTGTCGCCCCTCGAGAGCCTGTCGGGCCTGTGGCGCCTGTTGCCGAGGCAGTCCCTGCCGGACCGGTTGGACCTGTCGGGCCGGCGCGGCCGGTGGCGCCCGCGGGCCCGGTGGGTCCCGTCGTGGTTTCAAGTGCGCTGATCGGTAGGTCGAAAATGGCGGTGTTCTGCGATCCGCCAGAATAATTCGAGACGGTCAGCAGGTAGGTGCCGTCCGGGAGCAGGTTTGGCAAGCGCGCACTGATGACGGTCTTGCTCTCGCCCGTGATAACGAGCGTGGTGCCGCCCAGCGTGACCTTGGTTTGATTGGGTGTGCCTGCGAAGCCCGAGCCGACGATGTTGATCGCGACCGGGATGTTGCCGGCGGAATACTCTGTCGTCACATAGCTGATCGACGGTCCGCCGTTTTGCTGCGGCGTCGTGGGGTCAAGCACGCGCCGCGGCGCCAATCTGGAGGTTTCTTCCGAGCGAGCTTCGGTTTGAGCCTGCGCATGCTCGGCGCCTGCGCGCAAGATCAGCGCGACGATTGTTGCGACCTTAAGATGCTTCGGGTTCAAGGCGTGACCCTCGTTAATTTAATCGTCGGGTGGCGGTTTCGGCGCTTGGTGATTTACGACAATTGGTCATGACGCCTCTGCCTACTTGATTGCTTACGCACGATTCTGAGGGTCGGCGCGTGGCAATAGCAAGCGCTCGGGCGGCTTTTTTTGCCTGACGCTGACGTCACTAGTCGGTGTCCCTGAGGAGTGCGATGAGCTCGTTGCCAACGACTGTCGCGATGCGGGCGTTGCAGTCGTCGGTTCCATAGGAGACGACCAGACGGGTGCCGTCAGGATGCCATGCGAGCCCGGCCGCAAACTCGATGGATTTCCCTTCAAAAGTGAAGGGTTGGCTGGTCTTCTTCAGCCGGTTGCTGCCATCCAGCCAGATGAACCGGTGGCGGTAGGTGCGATGACCTTGATTGGTGACCGCCTCGTGGATCAGGCAGAGCCACCCGTTCTGGAACCGGATGGCTTGTGACCCGCCGCGAAACGCATCCGCCGCGATCGAAGGCGCCTGTTCCGCGACAGTGGCGCCCGTCGCATCGATGATCTGTGTGGGATCCGAGCCATACACGAACCGTAGCGCGTCACCATCGACTTGCGGCATCCAGTTCTTCTGATGCAGCCGCGGACCCTCGGGTTGTAGCGCTCGCCAAGCTTCCAGCGTGACGGCGCCCTCCTGTCGCGGCCCGATTCTCGCGAGTATTTGTTCGCACCAGCCCTCGGCGGTGAGTTCGCGCACACAGGAGATCGTCCAAAGGTCGCCTCGCCACTCAAACAGCCGCGTGTCCTCGAAGCCGCGCACTGCAGCGTAGCGCGGTGGCGGGAGATCCACCGGGGGCAGGACTTCCGTCACCGAGGTGGTCGCGAGCGTGTCGTCTAGGGTCAGCAGGAGATTTCGGGTGTGAATCGGCATGCCGGGTGTTGGCATCACGTAATGCTGGGCGTCGGTCATCCGGTAGTTGACTGTGCGCACCGAGACCACCAATCGCTCGCCCTGGCAAGTGACGCTTGGGTTCATCGGCTGGTAGCCGTCGGGCGCCTTGACGTCGATGTGACGCGCCTCGAAGGACGGGCAGAGTGTGGCTATCGTTGGCGCGTAGAATTTGAGATTGCTGCGTGCTCGAGCACGGACGCTGTGCGGAATCGTGCGGTCGAGTGCGAGGCTGTCGCAGGCGATGAAGCCGCGCGCTCGAGCGGCCGCATCTTTTGAATAAAATGCCGCGATCGAATACTCATCGCGAAGTAGAAAACGGTACACCTGCGCTTCAACGAAATGCAATTCGGTGGCGGGTAGCGGAATGCGCAGTGCCGTTTCACAACAGAGACGGCTCGCCTCAAACAGTCCCGCGAGTCGATAGTGTTTGGCCAGGTCGTACAGTGGTTCTGCTCGGTGCGAGCCTCGTGCGTAGGCGCGCATCGCTTGATGGCGAAAGCCGATCTCGTCCTCGAGGGCCAGTCGGCAACGGGCCTCATTGACCAGAGCCCACCACGCTTCCTCCTCGAAGCCGCCCATGGTGGCGCGCTTGGCAAAGGCCTCCGCCGCTTCCGCGATGCGCCCGGCATCACGATAGGACTGCCCGAGGTAGAACCAGTACCGCGCGTTGTCCGGCTCCTGATCAAGCCCCTCCCTCAGGAGTCGAATGTCACGTGCGTATTTGTCGCTCCGATTGCTGCCGGAGAGGTGGTCGCGGTACCAGGCGCCCGTCAATGTCGCGCGGGTGTCGCCGGGAACCGCCAGGTATTCGTGCGTGACGCCGTGATAACGGCCTGCGGCATGACGGTCGAGGACTCGCGGATTCCAGTAGCGGAAGTCGAAGCCTTCCGACTGTTGCATCAGGTAGTAGATGGGCGCGTCGAGGTGCGCTGCGAAATCAGAATCCTCGACGATGAGTTCCATGTCGGCATCGTGCAGCAGCAGGTAGTCGAACGTGAGTGTCGAGGCGAGTGCCCGATCGAGTGCCGCGTTTCGGGCCTGCGAGTAGTTGTGAAACGGTGCCGAATGCAGTTCCCCTTTGATGCGGGCGCGCTTGAAGAACTGCTTGATGTAGTCTGGGGTGCCATCGGTCGAACCGGTGTCGACGATCACCCAGCTTTGGATGTAGGGCGCTACGGCCGTGAGGCACCGCTCGAGATTGGCGATCTCGTTCTTGACGATCATGTTGAGACAAAGGGTCGTGCGCATGGGCCCGCGGCTCGGCGTAAAGCGTGAACGTAGTGTAGTGGAAGCGGTGGATCGGCGCGCACGCCCGGCGGCTTACCGTCGCCCGGTACGCTGTCCATCGGTATCAATACAGGATGGGTGTGGCATCCCGGTGAATGTCGGTGTCGGTTTGGTTGCTGACGAGCGCCAGTGGGGAGGTCGCGAGTGGCGGGGTGGCGCAGAGAATCTCGATGTCCCGCTCCCGATAGTGCAGGAATCGGTCGATGCCCTGTTGCACGCCCTGCGCATCGGCGACTGCCACCAGGGTTCGGGCTGCGGCAGCGGATATCAGGTAAGCGTAGGCGCCACCGATGTAGTCATCGCCATCAAACCGTCTCAGTTGGAGTCCGGGGGAGGGGGCTGGCGGGGTCTTGGGTCTTTGAGCCTCGGCGTACGATGAGTATCCAAGGAGCACCACGCCCGCATTCGGGTGTCGGGTGTCGAGCAGTCCGCAGAGTTCTATCAGTTGTCCTTCGAAACCCGGGCAGAGCTGGGTATCGTCCTCGAAGACTAGGTGCCAGGCGGCGGGGTTGGTCTGCGTCGCGAACTGTCGCCACAACAGGAGATGGGTGAGTGCGCAGCCGATGACGCCGCGTGCGGAGCCGAAATCGTTGCCACGAAAAAGATGGCTAATCTCGGGTGTGGCGCGCAGTGTGCGGCCGTCGATTGCGGGTTGTCGCTGCACGCGTGCCGCGAAGGCTGGGCTTGTGCGCGCTGCAAGTTCGTCATGGAAGGCGCGCAGACGATCCGCCCGGCGATCGAGGTTGATCAGATGAATGTCGAGCGCGCACGCGCGACGATGACCGCGGAATACGCGAGCTATCGTCGGCATAAGTTGTAGTTCATCGAGAATTCGGCGACGTGCCTCACGAATAGCGGGGAGCCGTTTGTGCCATTCATCGTTGGCAATCGCTTCCCGAACCAGTGCCCGGGAGCGTTCGAAATCATCGAGCGGCAGCTGAATAAAAGCCTGAGGATCGAGATGTGCGTCGATGTTCGGGCACCCCCAGTAGAAGGGTAAGCATTCCATTAAGAGTGCATCATGGATTTTTTCGGTGAAATAGTTGGGGTGTGCGCTGTTTTCCACCGCGATCGTGTAGCGATACGGTTGCAGACCGAAGCGCTTGTCGCGAGCCGGCAGTGGGCCGAGCCAAGGCGCGAAGCCCGCGTCGTTGCCGCGTCCGTAGACGTCGATCGCCTGTCCCTGTTCCTGCAGGTATTTGATGAATGCGATGCGTAGACGCTGGCCGGGATCGAGGTTTCGGGAGGACACCACCGCGGAGAGAATCTTGTTCTTCACCGGCGCGATCGTATGCAGCGTTTGCCACGTCGCATCCAAATGCCACTCTGCGCAATTGCCATAGCGAGCGTGATCTCTGACTTGTAGGAACCGTCGGGGATCGGGGGTCGCCCACGGTCCCCACTGGGCCACAGCGTGCGGTGGTTCATGATGGACGACGACTGTGCGGTTCGGGTCGAAATAGCCGGTCAGTGCGCTCGGAAAGTTAAACAGGACAAAATAGTCCGCGGTGTCGTCGGTGGTCAGCGTGACATCTTCCCACACGTATGCCGCCTTGCACTGGCGGGCAAAGGCTAGCATCAGATCTGGGCTCGATGCCCAGTGACCGACCAGCTTGACGCGCGTCATGCGACACGCCTCGGGCAGGGCGCCCCTCGTGCTGAACCAGTTGAGCCTACCGTGTTGTCTTCGAATGGAACGGATGTGATCATGCACGGGCTCCGTGGCGACGTTGCGATTATATTCCCTGATGCGAGGCGGTTTCACTATCGTTCGCGCATTTGGGTGCGGCGGTCTGGTCGGGCCTCGATGATCAATGCCATCATGGGGCGTGTGCGGTGCGGGGCGGGTGGGTGATGCGGATGTCAACCATGGGGATACGCGATGAAAGGTGAGTGGTGTTATTTCAAGAGCTATCTCAACCCCACCACCTGTGATCAGCTTGTCAACAATGTCCTCAAACGGCCGGCAGTCAGCGGTACCGTCGGCCGCGGGCAGCAGGTGGTCGAGTCGGTGCGCCGCTCGAAGGTCCGGTTTATCGGGCCACAGGACCCCGAGTTGGGTTTTTTCTTTGACGTCCTGTGGCGAGTCGCGCTACAGGCGAACCGGGACTGGTTCAATTTCCACCTCACCAAGCTGGATTTCTTCCAGATCGCGGAGTATCGCGCGGAGGAGCAGGGGGAGTACCGGCGTCATCATGATGTGTTCTGGGTGAATGACACCGATTACCATCGTAAGCTGTCCTGTATCATTCAACTGTCAGATCCATCGGATTATGAGGGGGCGACCTCACGTTCTATGACGTAAACCAGTACCCCGATGCTGCAGATCTGCGCGCCAAGGGCACCGTGGTTTTCTTCCCGTCGTTTGTCTCGCATGCGGCAGTGCCGCTCACGCGGGGTACGCGGTATTCACTGGCCGCGTGGTTTGAAGGTCCCAAGTTCAGGTAAGGGTCACCGTCATCGGCGTCAGCGGGCGGTGTCGATCGGGATTTCAGTTTCGACCTATGAGGGATCTCGTTCAGATCGGCGCCGATTCCCGGTGCGCCGTGAGTCACGGGTTGAAGCCTGCGTAAACGAGTCGCTGCTCCAATAGACATAATGATCGTTTCGCACTCAAAGCGGTTCGTCATGTTCTTGCCGTGGAAGACGGCGAGCGGCACGCTTGCGGCGCGGCTCGCGCCCTATGACGAGGGGCCGTACAACACCCACTTTCGGTTCAATGCCAGGTTGAATCGAGTCATTCACCGTCACGTCACCTGCGCCGACTTTTTGGGTTTGCCGGAAGCGGGGCTCGGTTATTTTCGGGCCTCGTTCGTGCGAAATCCCTACGACCGCATGTATTCGGGCTTCCGCCAAATTCAGGCGGATCTTCGCGCCGCGCCGCACGTTGCGATAGAGCAGGCTTGGGTCAAGGCGCTGGTCCATCAACAATTGATGGAGAATCATCAGCTCCTGCAGAGTGCGAATCATGACTTTGATCAATGGGTCGCGCTGATCCAGGAGCATCAGGTGCTTCAGCAGGGGCGCAACAGCAATCTGCCGCTGCACCCGGCGTGTTATTGGACTCATGTCGCGGATCATCAGTTCGTCGACTTCATTGGTAGGGTCGAGCGGTTCGAGGAGGATCTTGGGATATTTGCCGACCTTGTGGATGTCGTGCCGTTGCGGGTCGCCAGTGTCAACGTGGCTGAGCGCGCGGAGCGAAGCGGCGTGAGTGCCGAGGGATACCGTTATGTCGCCCGGATGAACGACGCCTCCATTCGCAAGATCAACCACTTATTTGCGGCCGATTTCGAACGATTGGGTTATCGGAAAATAAAACCCTAGTTTGCGGTGGTCTTACTGGCGCCTGGATGGAGCAGGCGACATCGCAGGAGTGCTGTGCTTCTTCTTCTCAGCTGACCTTTGTTCGTGTCGCCTGGCGGAGCGCGTTCATCAGTAGATGTTGCTTGAGGACGTCTTCGGTTTGTGGCGTGGGGTGTATGAAACCCTGTTCACCGTGACGCAGTCCATTGGTGAAGTCTTTCTTGAAATCCAGTACGCGATCAGGAAACAGCCCGAGGTGTTTTTCGTCTTTCAGAAAAATGCCGACATAGTCGTTGAAGATGCCATCGCCCTGATTGCTCGTATAGCTTTCGAGCAGCGTCGCGTTGATCTGATTGCGCTTGGCCCAGGTCACCAATGCCCGGCCGCTGTCCGGGTAGAACCGCCAGCAATCCACGGGATAGCGATGAAAAACACCATTCGAGGGTGCATTCAAATAAAACAAGCCGGTCGGCTTCAAAATCCTGAGAATTTCCAAGAACACCAACCAGAACAATTCCGAGTGCTCAAAGCAGGAACTCGACAGCACGATGTCGGCTGAGGCGTCTTCGAACGGGAGGCTGTAGGGGTCGTCGACAACGACGTCGACGCCTTTGCCCCTCACGAAGTCCGCGCCGATGTAGTCTACGTCGGGTGGCGCGAGCGATCGTAAACTGCCGTTGACATCGGCGGCGCCAATCTCAATGACCCTGGGCTTTCCGTGCGTAGGTACATGTTGCAGATAGGTTTGAAGGAAGCTCGCGCAATTATTCATGGCCGAGGCGTGCATGATGAGTTGCCTTGCGGGTCTGATCGACGCTTTTGACCTTACAGGTCTCGCTTGAACCGGCCAAGCGTACGGAGGTCCTGATGGCTCGGCCGGCGTAATGAGCGGCGAGATTGTCGGCAGCTCAGCAAGTTGCCAAGGCGTCGAACGTCATGCGCTCGTGTCAACTCAAACGAACTGCTATTGGAATTAAAGCTGAGATTTTATTCTTGAAGTTAACTCGTCGTGCCCCTGTGTATGGCGGTAGGGCGCGTGGCTTGTGCTTTGAGACTGACGATTAGCGCTCGCGATTCTCTCGGGTGGTGATTGACGGTAGCGGCGGGAAGTCCTTCCCATGCCAACGTTCTGTGTTGCGCACGCGATGATTGTGAAAACGCTCGGCGCTGGCGTTGGCACAGGTTGTTCGGGTACAGCGGGCGGCAGATTTATGACAGCATTTGTTGGCTGAGCGTGATGGGGCGTACGCGGCGTGCCCTGGTCCAGTAACGTGTAAGCACGATGGCACCTCATCCGCCCTTGCGCTCTGAAATCCTTAGAATTTCCGCGCGCAAGTCGCTGATTTCTTGCGCCGGCGCGAGACGCGAGTGGTCGCAAGGTTTATCGCGCGGGCAATAGGTGCTTCGCGAGCAGATGATGCGTGCCGGCTTTCGCATGGCTTCGTCGATCCAGCCGATGTTGAGCACTTTGGCGACCGCCTGCATCGCTTCACGGGCCCGGGACGAGATGACCGCTTCGCCGTGACGAACAATACAGTCATCCGTGATCTTGGCGACAAGGTCATCAGCATCAGGCGTCTGCGAGCGTAGTGCCGGCAGCAGGTCCACGCCCACCGAGATGACGTGAGGGCTGCCCGCCATATCCGTTGTTCTCCAGGAGTGACAGGCGTAAAGCAGGGATTGGTCGCCATCCCGGAGCACCGAGATTTGCGATGCGCGGTGATCCCCACGCTCCTGCAACATACGGAATACCGCCCATTGGGGACAGGGATCGGTCGCGCTCGCCATGTTGCCCCACGGCAATGGAATGCCATTTCCCCGGTATACAGCGCGTAGATAGCCGGGCGGATAGGCATCGAAGAAATGCCAGTAGGGGTACGGCGACACCTTCGTCATGCGGCGCATCAGCACCGCCGGTGTCACGCCAATTTTTGCGCAGGCCTCGACGCGGTGGTGTTCCTTTGCGAGAAATCGCCGGAACGGTATTTTTGGACAGAGTAGGGCGCCGGCGAAGAAGCTGCACTCGAAGTCGCGCCACGCGTGCAAGACGTCCTGCGAGTTCATGCCGGTCGAGGGGCTCGCCAGCCCCTCGGGGCTCCCGGACATCGGCCCGCCGGTGGCGTGCGGAGACTTGAGGCCATCCCCACCGTGCAACAGTCGATGCCCGAGGTGCGAGGCCAGGTCGAATTTCAGGCGGGCCGGATCATCCCGCAGACTTTCATTGAGATAGATCGTCTTCGGCGACTCGAAGAAGGACCGCAGCATGCTGCTGACTGCCCTGTCGTTGTCGCGAGTGGCCACCGGTGAACGCCGGAACCACTTGAGAGCGAGACCGTGGCGCTTGCACAGGGCCGTCATGTCAGCGGCCGAGAGCGGGAACCTGCGCTCGCCGATGCTTTCAGCGGCACGTTCGAGTTCCGGGAAATCGTTGCGTGAGGATTCCTGGTAAGACCGGATCAGCAGCTGAGCGAACTGTCGACCGGTGGTTCCCGTCTGTGCAAGCAGCTCCGGAATGGCGGTTTGTAGAAGTTCCTTGGAAAACAGGAATGCCGGTTCCAATGGAATTGCCGCTGCGCCGCCGGATCGTGGTGTCGAGAGGCGAGTATCGAGTTCGGCGCTGTCATCGAAAAACCAGTCGACGGGTCGTTGAAACATGCTGGCGAGCAGTTCGAGGCTGCTGAGCGACGGCACCCGCTTGCCGCTCTCGATCATGCTGAGGTAGGAGACCGATAAGGCGCGCTTCGGATCGGTCTGGATGCAGCGTACCGAGAGGTCCTCGAGCGTCAGGCCGTTGCGCTTTCTTAGCGCGCGCAGCTTGGTCCCCAGAAAATGGCTTTTCCGGCCGTGGCCGGCGGTTGTGGTGCTCATAATGTGAAATTAACAGTGTGAAATTTCCTTTGTCAAATTCTCATTTCTTGACGCCTATGATCAAACGGTCAGAGGCGATCAATGCAAGCGCACCGACGGTCGACAGCCGGGTCACGAAACACCGCTTTGGCGGCGAGGCGCATGAGGTCACTGACACGCGGTCTGAGCTTCTGACGACAACCAAATATCGGAGAGCCACGATGAGACGCATGACGGCTGAGCAACTGGATCAGGATTGGGCGACGAATCCACGCTGGAAGGGAATATCTCGTGGCTATACCGGTGCCGACGTCGTTCGCCTGCGTGGCACGGTGCCGGTCGAGCACACGGTTGCCACGCTGACCGCACAGAAACTCTGGGGCTACCTGCAGAGCCAGCCGTTCACCAACGCGCTTGGCGCACTGACCGGCAATCAGGCGATGCAGCAGGTCAAGGCCGGGCTTCAAGCCATTTACCTCTCGGGCTGGCAAGTGGCGGGCGATGCCAACACGGCCGGTGCGATGTATCCCGATCAGTCGCTCTACCCTGTGGACTCGGTCCCGAAAATCGTTCGTACCATCAACAACACCTTGCTTCGCGCGGATGAGATTCATCATGCCGAGGGCTCCGACGCCATCGACTGGCTGCAACCGATCGTTGCGGACGCGGAGGCGGGATTTGGAGGTGTGCTGAACGCCTTCGAACTGATGAAAGCGATGATCGACGCTGGCGCTGCCGGTGTGCATTTCGAAGACCAGCTGTCGTCCGCTAAGAAGTGCGGTCACATGGGAGGCAAGGTCCTGGTGCCGACCCAAGAGGCGGTGAGCAAGTTGATTGCGGCGCGCCTCGCGGCAGACACTGCGGGGGTCCCGACCTTGTTGCTTGCCCGTACGGATGCCGAAAGCGCGACTTTGCTGACGACCGATGTGGACCCACGGGATCAGGTGTTCATCGATCACACCAAGGCGAGGACGAGCGAGGGGTTTCATCATCTGAAGGCCGGACTGCCGCATGCGATCGCGCGTGGACTCGCGTATGCGCCTTACGCCGATCTGCTGTGGTGCGAAACCGGCCATCCCGATCTGGACGAGGCGAAGATATTTGCCGAAGCGATCCATCGTGAGTTTCCCGAGAAGATGCTTGCCTACAACTGTTCGCCGAGCTTCAACTGGAAGAAAAAGCTGGATGACTCGACGATCGCGAAATTCCAGCGTGAACTCGGCGCCATGGGCTATCGGTTCCAGTTCATCACGCTCGCCGGATTTCATGCGCTCAACTACTCGATGTTCCAACTGGCGAAGGGATATCGCGAGTCGCAGATGTCGGCTTATGTGGCTCTTCAGGAAGCGGAGTTTGCAGCCGAAAAACACGGCTATACCGCGACCAAGCATCAACGTGAGGTCGGTGCCGGGTACTTCGACGCCGTCACCACGGTGGTGACGGCGGGTAACTCGTCAGTAACCGCGATGAAAGGCTCGACGGAAGAGGAGCAGTTTCATGCCGCGGGCGAAAGAGCCGCCGCAGGCACTCATTGAGGCCTTTGGTGCCCCCGCCCGTTCAACAACATCCGAACTCAGGAAAGTCCAATGAACACAGACCACGCGATCGGACGGCTCGATAAGGTTCTGTTCGCCAATGCCGCATCCAAAGCCAAAGTCATGGAAATCGCTTCCGGACAGCAGATGTTCGCGAGTGATGAAGCGCTCGCCGTCTTGCTCTTTGGTGCGCCAGGCACTGGCAAGACAACCGTCGCCAAGTTGATGGCGGATTCCCTGCGCTCCCAGGGTCCGGTGGCGTCCGACGGCGAGGCGTTTCACTGGATCCACTGTCAGGGCGGCGTTGAGGGTGTGACACAGTTGCAGCAGCTGCAGGAACAGGTCGCTCGGACGGTGCGCGAGGGGTCGAACCGGCGGGATTGCTATGTGCTTGACGAAATCGATCGCCTAAACGAGCAGGCGCAGTCGATTCTGTTGTCATTGTGTGGTCATCAATGCGCCTGTTTCCTGATGACGGCGCATGCCTTGGATCAGGTGAGCGAGGCGCTCACCCAGCGTTCGGAGTGCATCGAGATGGCTGAAGTGCCGCCGCCGCTGTTGATGCCTTGGGTCAGGGCGATCTCACGGGAGCTCGGTCACGAGCTTGGTGATACAAGGCTTTTCAGTGCCATTCTCAGATGTCGTGGGCGCCTCGGTAGGATTATTTCATCGCTCGAAATGGAGGCAGATCTTCTGCACGTGGAAGCAGGTGCGGAAGAGCACTAAGGAGCGCGTCGCTTCGAAAGCTTTAAGAAAGTCCATTCCCCAGTTTCGGAGATAGCACATCGCGGTGTTGAGCCTTGACCGGATCGGCGAGGTGATTGCGGCTCCCGCCCCCGGGCGATAGATACGAAGTGACGTGCCCCGATACTAGCGGCTGCAAACTTGAGTCGAACCGGCGGCCCGCAAAGTTTTTCTGCATCGCTATCGTTGGGACTACTACCCGGTTGACACTCGGCGAGTTCGGGTTGCCGCCCCTAATGGCCATTGCAGACGCCTGCGTTGCCGCTAACGCGGCTCGCGCGCAGCTCTGGGCAGGGATGAACCCTGCCACCGTCCAACTTAGCGCTAAACCACTCCACACGACAATGATGGCCCATATCGGCCCGGTAGCAGGCCGGGTGGGTAAGGGGGTGCCGACGGTGGGTGTGGGCCTCGCGCCGCCGATCCGAACAGCGTGGTCTCACGTGTGGACGAGTTTATGGCCACCACGTGCGGCCACGCCTGAAGCGACCCGACGCACTGCGGCGGCACCTCGGTAGGGAGTTGCGCGTGAGGCAGGACCTCGGCGTAGAGGGGACGAGCGCCGCCTGAGGGCTGCTCTCGCCACGACCGATCAGTGCGGTAACGCCACCGTTGCCGGTGCGCGTGGCGCCCCTATCGCCTGCCGAAATGCGTTGTCCATTGCACGTAGAATGACCGACCGATCGAGTCGAACCAACTCGACGCGTAGTACGGATACGAGCTCCAGCTCGGGTCCTTCTGCGGCTTCGTGTCGAACACGTTGTCGACCACGAGCGTCAGCGCCGAACCGTTGCCGACATCCACGTTCAGGGAAGCATTGAACTTGTTGGTGGGGGCGAGCCGCTCGGTGCCATCGTAGTTCGGCAGACCACCGAGCCGCGTCCCGAAGAGGGTGGTCGTGAATCGGCCGAGCGTCCAGGCCACCGAATAAGACGCTTTGTAGCGGGGAATCACGTAGTAGTAGTAATCCGTGAGCTCGTTGTCAGCCGCGTCGCCGGAGTGCAGTTGGATAGTGTGAGTAAGTACGTCCGTCAACGATGCCTTCAGGTCGAAACGCCCCGCGCGGCCCGCGCTGAAGCCATAGCGGGCACCGACGTCGATGCCGGACGTTTTCTCGACCGCGGCGTTGATCGGCAGAACGAGAACCGAGGTGATTTGGCTCGGGTTGCTGAACGCATCGGCGGGGTTTCGGGCCACCTGTCCGAGCACCTGCTGACAAAGCCCCGACTGGACATCGACCGGCGTCCCACTCGTCGTCGCGCCGAGGCGGCAGTCGGCCTCCTCGCGCAGGATTGTGTCGGAGCTCTGCAGGGTGACCTCATCGTTGAGGGTAATGGCGTAGTAGTCCGCCGAGAACTCGAGGCCACGAACGGGAGCCCAGACGAATCCGAGGTTCAGTGACTGGCTTGTCTCGTCTTTGAGCGCGATGTTGCCGGTGCTGCGCCCGTTGAAGCCGACGTCGCCGAGGCTACAGTTGTTGGCGAAATCCGGACCGCTGCTTGGCTCGTTCAGTCGGCAGAGGTAGTAATCGGTGCCGCCGGAACTCGAGTTGCTCAGGCCCGCGTACAGATAGGCGAGGTCAGGCGCTCGAAAACCCGTGCCGAAGGCTCCGCGCAGGAGCAACGACGGGATCGGACGGTACTCGAGCCCGAGCGAGTACGTCGCCTTGCTGCTCGAGGTGTCGCCATAGGTGTAACGATCGAAGCGCGTGGCGGCACTGAGCATCACCTTCTCGAGAATCGGCGTCTTGATTTCGGCACCGACGCCGGAGTGGTCGCGCGAACCGCTCGCCGAGACATTGCCAAGGCTGTAGTAGCCGCCGTTGAGCGTCAGCGGGTCTACCTGCATGTCGAGTGTCTGGCGGCCCGCTTCGGCGAGCAGTGCGATGCCGACAGGGCCCGCCGGCAGCGTGATCAGGCGATCGTTGTTGAGGAGCAGCGTGACGCTGTTCTGGCGCGCGGTGTCGTTGTCGGTGGAGTTGCGGACGAAGGACTTGAACTGCACGGTCGTGAGCGGTGTGTACAGCCGGTCGACCGGGGCGTTGTAGATGGGCAGCCCGGTCGCGTCGTCGACCCCGAGTTGGGCGCCGAGGTAATAGTTTTGGATGGCCGACTCGAGGATCGCAGGCTCTTCGCTGACAAGACTGTTTTGGGAGTAGTTCACGCCGAGTTCGTAGCGCCAGTGCGAGTCACCGAGGGCGCCCTTGATGCCGCCGTTCAACGTGAGCGACCGACCGTAATTTCGGATCATCGCGGTGTCGAGCCCGCCGTTTTCTTCGTACGTGAAGTATTTGCGCTGCCATTGTTCGACCAGGCCCGTCGCCGTGTTCAGGAAGGGCGTGTCGACGGTGCGACCGTTGAGCACGTAGCTCGAGGACCATTGCAACGGGGTGTTGTAGATCTCCTGGCGCGAGCCGCCGGCCATCACGTCGAGGAAGAGTTCTGTCGTATCGCTCAGCCGATAGCTCAGGGTTCCGTACAGTTCCACGGCTTTCTTGCCGTTCTGTAGCGTGCCGTAACCGACGTCCGAGTAACTGCCGCAGTAGTTGCCGTAATTGTTCCGGTAGGCGCTGACGATGGTGCCCTGATCGAGGCCCGCCAGCGCCGCACATGCCCCTGGGGACGGATCGTAGTAGTTCTGATCCTGGTCTTCCCGAACAAAGACGGGACTCGCGTAGGGGTTGGGGCTGTTAAGACGCGAGGCGGTGTTCGGACGCTGGAATGCCCACACGGGTTGTTCGTTGAGCAACTCGAGCGAGACCACCGCGTCGAGCCGGTCCGTCGAGAACCCGCCTGACAACTCGATGCGTTCATTAGTCCCGCCCCCGTGTTGCGTCGAGCCACCCCGCAGGTCGAGGGTCACGCCGTCCGCTTTCTTCTTCAAAATGAAGTTGATCACGCCGGACACGGCATCGGATCCGTAGATCGCCGATGCGCTGC
>Ga0164297_10003483_pt1 | contig 14609 bp, 29 predicted proteins | sample GEODES058metaG_FD_113539 | JGI IMG/M metagenome (GOLD analysis project Ga0164297, IMG submission 113539) | Dystrophic lake water microbial communities from Trout Bog Lake, Wisconsin, USA - GEODES058 metaG | ecosystem: Environmental > Aquatic > Freshwater > Lake | place: USA: Trout Bog Lake...
CCATCAATGCTTCGCATCGCCTGTGTGCGTGTAGACCTTGATTTTTGTGAAGGAGATGGCTTATGAAAACTGTTGCTCTTCCATCAAACAAAATCCTGCATGAGCTTCTGAATTACGATCCAGAAACAGGAATGTTCACTTGGAAAACATTTCGCAGCAATCTCGCCAAAGCAGGCGACATCGCCGATAATTTAATGCCGGACGGGTATGTATCCTTGTGCATTAATAATCGTCAGTACAGGGCGCACCGGATAGCCTACAAAATGGTTTATGGGCATGATCCTAAAGGTGTAATTGACCATATTGATGGCAACCGAGCAAATAATAAAATTAGCAATTTGAGGATTGCTAGTTTGAGTCAAAACCAATGGAACAGTAGTAGGGCCAAAAATAACACTTCAAAGCTCAAGGGCGTCACTTGGAAGAAGGATTCTCAAAAGTGGGCGGCTCAAATCCAAGTCGATGGAAAGAAGATATGGTTAGGCGCCTATGATGACAAGAATGATGCTCATCAAGCTTATATGAAAGCTGCGATTGAGCATTTCGGCGAGTTTGCAAACAGTGGAGAAGGACTGTGAAAAACATGTTCGATGACACCGATCTTGTCGGAGACACGATACTTGGGCTTGGCATTTTGATGTATTTTGTCACGTTTGTTTTGGCAATAGAGTTGCTGTTCAAGGATGCAGCTTCTGCGGTGCTTGCGTTTGTCATCCTCTTTGCTGGATGGGGGACAGGTAGGTTGTTTCGCTGGTGTGTGGAGAGACATAAATGACTGACGATCTTGTGAAGCGCTTGCGGTGCGAAGAACACTGGCCTCTCGATTGGGTTGAGGCTGTCGAATGGTGCCGCGAAGCCGCCAAACGCATCGAGAAGCTGGAGGCGGCGTTGCGGGAAATAGCTGATTGCTGCACGTTACCTGCACAAAATGATTCTGAAATGCGGGAAATTGCTCGCAAAGCACTGGAGGGGAAAGATGACTGATGATCTTGTGAAGCGGTTGCGGTTAATTGGAGAAAAGCGACTGCAATGCACGGCTTGCTATAAGTTTATTGAAACAGCTGATGAAGCCGCCGACCGTATCGAGGAGCTAGAACATCTTTTTGATTTGCGTTGGGCTGCTGATATGCGAGCCATAAGGCTGTGGCAAAGCGCCCACCCTGATCAGCCAAGGACGTGGCCTGACCACGCTGACCTTGGTACTTGGTGCCTGTCCCGCATCGAGAAGCTGGAGGCGGCGCTGCGAAGAATCAAGGACATGCACGACGGCCTTGTGGATGACCTCGAAGAACGCGATGATAGAACGTACTTCATCGTTATTGGCGCACTGGAGGGGAAAGATGACTAAAGCTCCTTGGAAGTCTAAAAATTTAATAACACGTTTGCGTTGGTGGGGTTTTAAGTTTTGCGGCAAGGGTGATCAAGAAAATCTTGCATCCGATGTTATGTGTGATGCTGCCGACCGCATCGAAAAGCTTGAGGCAGAAAACACAAAACTGAAGAACGGAATGTGGGGAATAATAGGGTTATGCAAATGGGCATTCAACAGAACTCCTTCATCCTGTTCTGAACCTGAAGGATATTGCCACTGCATGAAGGCATTCAACGCGCTAGACTGTGATTTGTCCAATGCGTACCCGATTGATTAGCACTGGAGGAAAGGGAATGCTGAATAGGCGCTTCAACAACCGTCACAAGTTCAAGCGCTGCCCGATCTGTACCCTCACCACAGGGCCGATGCACCCGCAGGAAGGTCCGCTCAAGGATCTAGGATACCACGGCACCCACTACGCTCATATCTCATGCGTAGTGGACGCCAGAGCAAGGATGAAGTCAAAATGATAGAATGGCTCAAATCAACATTTTCTCGCTTTCGTGAATCTTGGAGATCATTCAAGCGAGAGTGGCGTTTCAACTCCCAAGACAGAGCGGATAACAAGGTCAGGGGCAATCCGTTCTGGATAATGGGGCTCGGGAGGCTTCGCGATCCGAGCTACCACACAGACGATACGTTTGATATGAAGCCGCCCTATTATGGAAGGCCCTTGATGAGGATTGATGGCCGCGTTTTTGTCCTCAAGCATACGCATTACAACCCAACAACGAATGTCGTTCGATATCTGGACACAGACAAGCCTGCGGACGGGTTCGTTGTTTTGACGCCGGATTGGCTGGAAGTGTTAGAATGAAGCCTAACACCCTCTAACGAGGAATGGATCGTGACCAAAAAATCGCCCTACGTCGAAATGCTGGAACGAACGAACAAGCAGTTGGCCCGCAGGGTCGATAGGTTCAAGGAATCATACGAGGAGGTCATGCCGCTGGTGTCGATCCTCTCGCACTACTATCCCGCAGGAATCAGGGAGATCACGGACGAGGGGAAGCACAAGGGCACCATCTCCGTCTACATCGACCTGCCTGCTGGCCAGTGCTACTGGCGCGTATTGCCAGAGCACCTATACCTGTTCTCCCACCTGAAGGCATATCCGCAGGCATGGTGCGGCGAACGGGATGTCAACTTGGCCCGTCTCCAAGAGACAGCCAAAATCGAGCAACTATGGGAAGGCGAAAATGGATATGACGGATCGCAAAACACACTTGACCCCTGATGAGAAGCTGCGCGCAGCCTACGCCTATCTGATCAACGACATCGAGCAGCATCACATAGCCTCCCTGTTCGGGGTGGACAGCGGACGCATTGCCGAGGCAGTCATGGCCGTCAGGGCGGCTGTAGGCATGCCGGAGATACGTAAGAAACCCAAGTCATCGGAGGCCGTCCTAGCCCCCTCCAATCTCGTCTAACGACATCAAGACGACGACCCAGAAGGCCCATGGATTGACCTCCGTGGGCCTTTTTCGCTTGCGGAGGTTGCGGAGAAGCAGGCGAAACTCATACCATAAGACTAATGGCAAAGACCTTCGCTTTCAACCTCCGCAAATCACCGAACCGATTGCGGAGGTTGCGGAGAAGCCCCCGCTAAGTCATTGAAATCATTATGCGGAGGTTGCGGAGGTTGCGGCGAAGGTCGATGGCGAAACTTATGGTATTACTCTGTAAGAGTAAATACCTTCGCCTAGGGGCGCTTTGCGCCGCCCCGGCTCAGGGCGGAAGTCGCCCTCCGCTTTCGCTCCGGGCGAGCATCCGCGCAGACGTTTCTTTTTTCGGTGTTTACAGGGGAGGCGAAGGTATGCACTATGGACGAACCATCGCTATGACAGGAAGGGGTTTTGGATGACAGAAGCTTTGAGGGTGGTAGGTGGACGAAGGCTTGTTGTGCATGATGACGAGGTTGAGATTGGCGCGCATGGAAATTGGAGGCTGGTCGAATGCCCGGCCTATTCGAGGGACGGCTGGAAGAGCTTGAAGCTGTACCTCGATGAGATCGCCCCGAAGAACGTCTGGAGGATTGGCGTTCGGAAGGGGAAGATGTCGCGGTGCTATGACGCGGGGCTGCTGATGGCCCACAGTCCTTCACTGGCCGATTGGATATGCGCGGTTGCCGAAGGGAAGGTTGCCAGCTTCCCTGAAGACCCAAACGATGGCGATGGCGTGTTTCCCGTTCCGCTCCACATCAGGTCGTTCATCCTGAACGTGGTGAGGGAGGCTCAGGCGACAGACAGGCCGTGGTCGAACGCTCCGCAAACCAGAACGCGAGGGCGCTTCCTGCCGACGCTGATCGTGAGTGAGTTCGGCATGAAAGTTGATCGAGCGAAAATATACGTCAGGGCGATGATCAAGGAGGGGCTGATCAGGGTGGTTGTCTTGGACAAGAAAAGGCACAGGTCGGGATTGGTAGTTTGCGAAGGAGAACATGAGAATGGCTAAATCGACATCGAGGTTTCCGCAGAAGAAGACGCCAACGGCATTTGGCCTGCCGACACGAGAGCCGACACCTGAGTGGCAGGCGACGGTCGGGACATACCTTGCTGGCCAAGCCGAAGTTGACGAGATGGACCTCGTGGCCATCGAGATGGAAAAGAAATGGGGCGTGGACAGGCTCCGGCTCTTGGTGCCCGTAGACCTCCGCGAGAAGTTCGACCGGCAGCGCTACCTCGTCAATCAGGCGCTGTGGCATGGCCAGTTGGAAGACGTCAGGCAGCAGTCGAAGAGGATGATCAGCGCTTGGAGGGCTCTAGATCGAGCAGCGGAGGCCACCAAGGCCCCTGAAAGGGATCCGGAGGTATGGGAGGTCATCTTGGACGATGGGTCTGTGGCTGCCCTCGTCAGGACCGGCTACGAGGCCCGCAAAGTGAATGCGGAGGGGCGCGGGATGCAGGTCTTCACTCTGGATGAGATAGGAAGGCTGTTGTCGGGCTTCCCAGCCCTTGCAGCGGCCAAGGCAGTCTTCCCCGGCGCGACGGTCACGAAAACGCGGACAGCCGTCCACGACCCCTTGCAGGGCATTCCTGACAGCAAGGCCCCGATTGACGATAGCTTGCCTTGGTAGGAAGAAATGAATCACAACGAAGAACATGAGCTTTTCAACATGGACCCAATTCCCGAAAGGGAATTGGCGGACATTCTCTGGAACACAATGCAGAAGGATACCTACCTGAATATGTATTACGTTGTGAATCAGTTCTCTCGCCATGGAACGCCGCAGGAAATCCATGCGGCCCTCGACAAGCTATTGGAGAAGGGGCGCGCATATCTCACGCCCGGAAAAACGCGGATGAAGTGCCTGTGGGGCTGGCAATGGGGAAATCCCGGACAATGAAAAAGGGGCCGGGGCTTTCACCCCAACCCCTCCATACATGTACATCTTAATTCTTCACTCGTTCTGGTTGATCAAAGCTTGTCGAGGATCCAGTCAAAATTTATCAGTTCTTCGGCAACGGCCCTGACCAGCAACTTGACGGTCAGGGGTATCGGATGAGCCCCAGACAGCCAAAGTCTGACCGTTCTGGGTGTCTTCCCGGTGATAGCCGCGAGATCTGGGGCGGTTAGTTGATGTTCTTGCATGAAATACCGGAGATAATCAGGCGTCATTTTCCAGCCTTTCGAGCATTTCGTTGATGTCGTAGTTCACGAGTGATTCCGTCCACCAAGGCGCGCCATAATCGCATGGCCTGCCCTTGATCTCGCACCACACTCTCCAGAGGTCGAAGTTGGCTTCTGCGCAGGAGCGAACCTGATCCGGGATAGGGTGAATGAATTGAAGGATCTGGGCCAGTTGGTTATTTGTTATCATCTTCTTCCACCTTTTTTATAGTAAAACCAAAATTTCTCATATGCTTTTTAAATAGATTTTCCAAACGTTCCTTTTCTTTTTCTTTAATTTCGATGGTTTGGACTGTTTCATCAATCCACATTTGAAGTTTTTCAGAAGTCTTTACAGCAGAGTTACCTTCCCATTCGTATGCTTTGACAATGCACAGATCAAGAATGATCCTGATGATACCGACTTCTGCTTCAGGAGCCAGCTTTCTTGCTTTCTTTGTTGTTTCCATAAATGAGTTTTCAACTTCATCGCAGATTTGCATAAATTTTTTTGCTTCTTTTTTCGTTATGAGGGTCATGGGATTGCCTTTCGGGGGGAGAGCGGGGGCAGTGTCCTGCCCCCTGTTGGATCAGGCGAACGCCTTGGCCAAAGCCTTGACGCGCAGGGTGATGGTGGGCTTGATCGCGGTGGCGAAGCAGCGTTTGAAGTCAACGTCGCTTAGAAGGGTCTGGGCAAGATCCTTCGAGAAGGTCGTGGGGTAGCTCTCGGACACGGTCACTTCGGCCAGATCACCAACAACCGACTTCTCGCCGGTGGCGATGATTTCGGCCTTGATGGCGTCACGCTTTTTGGTCAGCTCCTTGATCTGGGCGTCAAGGGCGGCATAGTCGTTGGCGAGAGAAGCGGTGTTGGACATGTTAACCTCCGGGGTCGTCAGCTCATCTGCTGATGTCTTTGAGTATACGGAAATAATTTCATCCTGCAATAGGCTTTGGGGAAATTTTTTCAATTTTATCCAAAACATTTTGAAATTCCACAATGTCCATCCTTTCCTTCAAAATGAACAGAGCAATATCAATGGCAAGCGTTCTCTCGCGCGTAACCGGAAGTTCGGCCAAACCGAACGTTCCCTGTGTCAAAAACCGCGTAGAGTGATGGCGAAAGTTCTCAAGGATGCCGGTGTATTTTTCCGCGTTGGTCATGGTTCACCTATCGAAAAGCATGCAGATGATGGCGACAAGGGACAGAAAGGCGGCTAAGGCCGCGACTTCGAGGAAGCAGTAGATCATTTGCTTAATCATTTCCTGCGCCTCCCAAGGGCTGCGTAGGCGTCCATCTCGTCGAGCATGGCGACGACTACCGGATCGGTCGAGGCCCTAACCTGCTGGGCCCGCAAGGGCTGGGTGGTTGGATATGTCGGCTTGCCAAGGTCGAAAACCTTTGGGATCTTGCGGACAATGAGCAGGTTGGAAACCTGCCTGAAATTGTTATCAATCCTCATTTTGCATGCCCTCCACAATCAGCGAAATGCTTCTCAAGCTTCTGCATCTCTTCCTCCAAACGATGCCGGAAGAACTCTCGCCTGCTTTCCTCTTCGGCCCAGTAGACCAGCAAGGCCCAATGCGCGACCTGTTCAGCAGCATGTTGGATATGCACATGCTTCAGCTTGGTCATGTTATCCATCAGAACGCCTCCCCTTGAATTGACGCAGCCAGCTTTTCAGCGACTGGGCGAAGTTCCATGCGAGCCTTCTCCAGAATTTTGGCGTCTTCGGGGTTAAGGAGGGCGGCCTCTGTAGGGTGCCGTCGTGCATGGATCATAATCCGCATCGCGTTGGCGATGAGGGGGTACTTGCGGTACTGGTCGATGAGCTTCTTCATTTCAATTCTCCTTCGGATGGGACTGGGGAGAGCTTTTGCCCTCCCCAAGGGATGTCAGTCCGCCTCATATGAAGCTTCGTCCAAGTTGGACATTAGGCTGTCAATATTTGACAAGGCATCTTCGAGATATGAAATGCGATTGGCGAGGATTTCTCCCTTTTCGCTTTCCTGCCATTTGGCAGATTTCTTGTCCAAAACATCCTGCGCAGCGGCGTGGATGTCTGAAATTTCTGACTGAATTTGTTCCAGCCTTGCGTAGAGCGACTTCATCTTCTTGACGGTCATATCAATTCTCCTTGGGGTTGGTGGGGGCCGAAGCCCCCGGTTGATCAGATCTTGACGTACTGGGAAGGATCCAGCCAGAAGGGGCCACCCATCGAGCCGACCAGCTCGCCCTGCACGAAGATAGCTTCGACGTATTCGCTCTCGTCAGCGGTCTCCATCTCCACCAGCTCGACGAGGTCGCGAGCCGCAACCTCGGAGTGAGGGTCAACCCCGAGGACATGGTCAACGATGGTCTCGCACATGTGGTCCCAGAGATAGGAGCCAGAGGCGGTGAAGGTCAGGCAGGGGGTGGTCTCGTTAAGGGCGTAGAAGTTAAAGGTCATGTCGATCTCCATGTGGTTGGTCGTTTCCGATGAATTGACTATAGACGGAAATAACTTCCGTCGTCAACAGGAAAAATCCGTGATAAAAGAAAAAAATGAAATCCAGCGCAAAAAATGCCGCTTGGTAGGAACTTGACATGACTGACACGCTGGCTCACGATATCGCTCACAGGATTTGCACGTTCAACCTTTCGGAATACGAACAAGGCAATCCCTGTGTTGAGATTTGTTGCTGGTGCGCAGAGCAGGCTCAATCCCTCATTGATATTTTCAACGCGCACAAGGAGCTTGGATATGACGAACAATCAGCTTGCATCAATCGTGGACCGGATCGAGAAGCTTGAGCTTGAAAAGGCTGACATCGCTGACCTGATCAAGGACGTATACACCGAGGCAAAGTCCAACGGCTTCGACGTCAAGATCCTTCGCAAGATCATTGTCCAGCGCAAAAAGACGGACGAAGAGCGCAAACTTGAACAAGACCTTATCGACACCTATATGAATGCTCTGGGCATGCTTGCCGATCTTCCGCTCGGTCAAGCCGCCCTTCGTAATATCTCCATCTCTCGCGAGTTTGACTGACATGGCAAAAGCGCCCGACAAGAAGTCCGTTGAGAAGCGTCCTGTCGGGCGTCCTTCGTCCTACAAACCTGAATATTGCGATATCGTCATCGCCTATGGTCGAGAGGGTTGTTCGCCTGCTGAGATCGCTTCGCGCCTCGATATTGATCGAGCGACCCTCTATGATTGGAGGGATCACCATGAAGATTTTTCCACAGCGCTCAAGAAAGCGAAGACGCACGAGCAGGAATGGTGGGAGAAACAGGGCAAAATAGGCCTGACTTCCGGGAAATTCAACGCGACCGTCTGGACGAAGTCTATGCAGGCGCGGTTCCGTGAGGATTACACAGAACGCACCGAGATCACCGGCAAAGACGGCTCTGCTATTGAAATGAAGACGACCCACCTGCTGGATGTCAGCGATTTGGACATTGACGAGCTTGACGTGCTGGAAGCTGCGCTTCTCAATACGTTGGGGAAATCCAGTGGGGCAGATTAAGCTTCCAAAGAAGATCGACCTCAAGCTTAACCTTAGAAACGTCCAGAAGACCGCCTGCGAGCTGTCTTTGGCGGCGTTCATCAAGCGCGCGTGGCACATCATCGAGCCAGCCCAGCCTTACGTCCACGGCTGGCACATCGACTTCCTGTGCGACCATCTGGAGGCGATCACGGAAGGCAAGGTGCTGGACAATGGCGAGATCTACAACAGGCTCCTGATCAACATCCCGCCGGGCACGATGAAGAGCCTTTGCACTTCGGTCTTCTGGCCTGCGTGGGAGTGGGGGCCAAAGAACATGCCCAACATGCGCTACGTCTGCGTGTCCCATAGCCAAGACCTCGCCATCCGCGATAACATCCGCATGCGCCGCTTGGTCGAGAGCGATTGGTATCAAGATCTGTGGCCGCACGTTCAGATGGTCAGCGATCAGAATGCCAAGACCAAGTTCGAAACCACCGCCACGGGCTTCAGGCAGGCCGTGGCAGCCGGTTCGATCACAGGCGCTCGTGGGGACAGGGTGATCATCGACGATCCTCTGAGCGTCGAGGATGCCGCCTCGGAGCAGATCCGCAAGACGCGAGAGGACTGGTTTCTTGAATCCGTGCCTTCGCGCCTCAATAACCCGATCTCGTCGGCCATCATCGTCATCATGCAGCGCCTGCATGAGAGCGACACTTCTGGCCTGATCCTCGACAGGCAGCTTGGTTACGATCACATCTGCCTACCCATGCGCTTCGTGTCATGGCGCAAGGAGTTCCCGACCAAACTGGGCTACGTCGATCCCCGAGAGCAGGAAGGCGAGCTTCTGTTCCCGGATCGCTTCCCCCAGTCCGTCGTGGACCGTGACGAGCGAATCATGGGCATCTACGCCACCGCTGGGCAAAACCAGCAGGAGCCTGTCCCGCGTGGTGGCGGCATCATCGAGCGCGAGTGGTGGCAGGTCTATGAGAACGAGGACAACGCCTATCCCGCCTTCGACTACATCGTGGCGGCTCTGGACACCGCCTATGGCGAAAAGCAGCACGAAGGCGACTTCAGCGCCTTGACTGTATGGGGTGTGTTTACGTCCGACCTCACCGCTCAGGTCACCAAGACGGTCGGGGCGAACGGCATGATGACCGTCGAGCGGTCGTACAGCGACCAGCAGACACCCAAGGTCATGTTGATCTACGCCTACAACAAGCGCGCCCCGTTCCATCAGCTCCTTCAGGACACCGCCGACATCTGCACCAAGTTTCAGGTGGACCGTGTCCTCGTCGAGGGCAAGGCAAGCGGCCTCTCGATCCTTCAGGAGCTGCGCAGGGTCTACGGGCATGAGCCTTGGGCCATCGAGGCCGTGAACCCGGAGGGCGACAAGATCGCTCGCCTATACAGTGTCTCGTCTCTCTTCAGCGACGGTCTCGTCTATGCCTCGACCAAGGAATGGGCCGAACAGGTCATTCTCCAGACCTGCAACTTCCCCAAGTCCAAGAACGACGACTTGGTCGATACGGTCTCGATGGCGCTTCGCCACCTGCGCAAGATCGGCATCCTCCAGCGCTCCGCCGAGCGCGTGGCCGAGCTAGAGAACATGAAGCAGTATACGGGCAAGGCTCCTGCGCCCCTTTACGCCGTCTGAACGATCAGGCAGAAGAACACGCCAACACAATCAGGTGAACACAATGCAACGAGTGCTCTGCAACGCAATCGTGGACGAGATCCGCATGGTAAAGCCGGGCGAGAAGGGCCTGAATACTTACCGCGTGGAGGTCTGGGGCCGCGAACCACATGACTATGTGCGCATCTATGAAATAGCCATGCGATCTGATACATTGGCCGCGCAAGAGGGGTTGCGGCGGTTCGTCGAAGAGATGGAACAGCTCGACCAGCAGTCAGGGACTTAATCCATGCCACTCACGCCCGGCCTTGTGCCCAACATCCGCCAGCCAGCTCCCGAACAGCCGGGGCTGCCGGACCCCGTCGATGTGGTAGTGGAGCATGCCGATGAGGGCGCTGACCTTCCTCAATTCGACGACAGTGGCGCAGTCCTCAAGATCGAGCATGGCGATGGATCAATCACAGTCTCTCTCGACGGTCGTCCGATCTCGGAAGGGCGCGACAAGGGCCGCGAAGGTTGGTTTGATAACCTTGTTGATGACATTGACGACCTTGAGCTTGGCCGCATCAGTGCTGATCTCCTTCGCGGCATTGAGGATGACCTCAAGAGCAGGCAGGAGTGGATCGAAGACCGGGCGCAGGGGATCAAGCTCCTTGGCCTGAAGATCGAGATCCCCGGTTTGCAGGGAGCGTCTGACGGCGCTCCGGTGGAAGGCATGTCCAAGGTCCGCCACCCGCTGCTGCTTGAAGCAGTGCTGCGGTTCCAAGCCAACGCGCGTTCGGAGCTGCTGCCCACCGATGGGCCGGTCAAGATCCGCGACGACGACAACAACGGCACCCTCGAAGAGGACCAGCTCGCCAACGCGCTCGAACGGGACATGAACCACTTCCTGACGGCGGTGGCCTCCGAATACTACCCCGACACCGACCGCATGCTGCTTATGCTGGGCTTTGGTGGCACGTCCTTCAAGAAGGGCTACTTCTGCCCTCTTCGCAATCGCCCCGTCATCGAGAGCGTCGATGCTGACGACCTGATCGTCAACAATGCCGCCACTGACCTGAAGAACGCCACGCGAATCACGCACCGTTCCTTCATGCGACCGTCAACTGTCAAGCGTTTACAGATACTTGGCGTCTATAAGGACGTCGATCTGCATCAGGCCGAAGCCCCGAAGCTCGACGCCGTTCAGCGTGAGAAGAACGCGCAGCAGGGCATTATGCAGGAGGGCATGCGCCCCGAAGACCGCGACCGCGAGATCTACGAGTGCTATTGCGAGCTGGACGTCGTCGGCTTCGAGCACCGGTGGAAGGGCAAGAAGAGCGGTCTTGAGATCCCCTACCGCGTGACCATCGACGTCAGCTCGAAACAGATCCTGTCCATCGTCCGCAACTATGACGAGGACACCAAGAAGCTCCCCGAGGCGCGTCAGAACTTCGTGAAGTACACCTTCGTGCCGGGCATGGGCTTCTACGACATTGGCCTCCTGCACATCCTCGGGAACACTACGAACGCCATCACGGCGGCTTGGCGCGAGCTGCTGGATGCGGGCATGTACGCCAACTTCCCCGGCTTCCTGCTGGCCGACACCGGCGCTCGTCAGAACACGAACATCTTCCGCGTTCCGCCCGGCGGCGGTGCTCTGGTCAAGACTGGCGGGATGCCTCTCAATCAGGCAATCATGCCGCTGCCCTACAAAGAGCCGTCTTCTGCCCTGATGTCCCTCGTCTCCGACATGGCGATGACTGGCATGAGGATCGGCGGCACGTCTGAGCAGCAGGTCGGGGAGGGCCGGGCAGACGCCCCGGTCGGCACGACCCTTGCCATGATCGAGCAGGCGACGAAGGTCATGAACGCCGTCCACAAGCGCATGCACGCTGCCCAGTCCGAAGAGTTTCAGATGCTCGTCAAGCTCTTCAAGGAGCACCCTGAGAGCTTCTGGCAGAAGAACCGCAAGCCAGCCAACGCGTGGGACGAGGCGACGTTCCTTCAGGCTCTGGAAGACTGCGAGCTGGTCCCACAAGCCGATCCGAACACCGCGTCGCACGGTCAGCGCGTTATGAAGATCATGGCCCTGAAGCAGCTCCAGCAGTCCAATCCCTCGATGTACGATCCTATCGCCATCGACACGGCGGCCCTTCAGGCCATTGGCTGGAGCAACCCGTCTCAGTTCCTCGCCCCGCCGAACGCTCAGGCTGCACCGCCTCCGGAAATGCAGCAGATGCAATCGAAGATGGCTGCGGAACAGAAGGATTCGCAGGCGCGCATGATGATGGCTCAGGCCAAGACCGCCGAGGTTCAGGCCAAGATCCAGCAGGGCGCATACGCTCCCAAGCACGATGGCGGCTTGCAGCCCAAGGGTGAGAAGGAAGAGCACCTGAACCCCATTGACCTGATGGACGCCAAGGCTCGCCTCATGTCGGCTCACACCAAGGCCGCAGAAGCGGGCATCAGGCAGAAGGTTGCGGCTGCCGAAGACCACAACCGTTCCATGGACCGTCAGAGCCGCGAGCGCATCGAGCTGCTGAAGCTTGCCAAAGACCTGACGATGCACCCGGAAATGGCTTCCACGGTCGAAAGCCTCGCCGAGCCTGCCAAGCAAGACCTGAAGAGCGGAGAATAAGCGATGGCCGATAATGCAATAACCAGAATGAACTCTGGCATCGCCGACTTAATGCGACAGTATCCAAGTAGAGATACGCCTGCGTATGGTGACGTTCCTCCGGGATATATGCTGTCGCGTAATGCGGATGGGAAGGTTGTTGTAGTTCCTGCCAACAAATACACACCATCGACTGGCGCTAGGCCAGATCAAAGCCTTACGGTTGGTCCCAATGGTGAAGTTGTATCATCACAGTATGCTTCTCCAGCCTTAAGCAAGGCATTGGATATTTCACAAGGGAGCTCTCCTTCGGGCTATTCTCTCTCTGCAACAGGAGATGTCATGCCGACATCTCCCAGTTTTACAGATAATGATTTTAGTCGCTTACTTGCTATGCAGCACCCTTTGGGTCGCGCTACAACTCAAGCTGACATAAATGAAGAGGCTAGGCTTAGGGAAGGCCTGGCTTTGTCGGCTAAGCAGGCGCAATCACAGCCTCAAAGCGACTGGTTCAATAGCGTTCAGCCCCTTTCAAGCGATCGCATCACTCAAATGTATGGTGCTCCATCTACTGATTCGCAGGATAAGGTTGATCAAGTAGAGCGTAATGCCATTACAGATGAGGGTAGGACGCGCGCTGACGCCGGTCAGCCCGCTACCGCCACGCCGGTTGACCGCGCCTTGACGGTTGCCGGTCAGGCTTCGCCGCAGTTCTCGCAGATCCCCGGCGGCCCCTTGGCCATGTTCGCCCAGCCTCACAGCGGCGCTCAATATCAGCCCATGTCGGCGTCGTCTCGTTCGTGGACCGATCCGAACATGCCGCAGCCTTCTAACCCCATGCCTTGGGGCGACAACGCGCCCGCTGGCCATTTGGACACAACGTCCACTGGCTCAATCCCTGCCGCGCCTGTCAGCCATCTTTCCTCCGCCCCACTTCCCCCGCCTAGGCCGTCTGATGCTTCGGCTCAGTCTTCGCCGGGCTTCTTCTCAGGGCTCTTCAAAGACCCGTATGCCGGTATGAGCCCTAAGCAGATGAATGAGGCCGCTCAGAGGATGCAGGGGACCGGCGACGAATACGGGGCAAACCTGCTTACGCAGCGCGCTGATAACGCCGTAACCTCGTCGGATGGCAGCTTCGCACAGGGCGGCTCTGTTGACGAAAACCACCCTGTAGTTCAACGTGCAATGCACCTTGTGCGCAGCTTTCTGCTGAACGGATAAGACGATCATGGATCACGATAAAGCCGCCCGCAGGGCTCTTCTCGTAGCCAAAGCCCTGAAGCATCACGCTTCCGTGATCCACAACCCCGCCCCCGTCATGGGCAACCCTCCGCCGCCTGTCGCGCGATATGGGACGATGGCCCCTCACCTAACGCAGATCGCACCTGTAGCGAGGGCTGAAGGTGGGGAAGTTGAGGAGCATCCAGACAACTGGGAGAATGTGAAAATAGGAAAATCGACTGGTGTCTATCAAACATTTCCCTCTCATGTAGAGATTTCATCAATTCGAACCCCTTTGCGGCACAGGGGGCAGGGCGGTGCGCATGCCGTCATGCAGCATATCTTGGCTCACGCAGATAGTGTCAACAAACCAGTTAGGCTTGTCGCATCTCCCTTGGACGCAAGGACAAGAAGTGACAAATTGATTAAGTTTTATCAAAAATATGGGTTTAACCAAACGGGAGAAAAAGCAAATTTTGTTGGCGATCCTTGGATGGAAAGACCCGCGCAGTCTGATCAAAAGTTGGCTTCCGGCGGCCTCATCGACCCCGCCTTCACGGACGCCGACGAAACGGCGCAGATGAAGTACATCCAAGACCCCAACCTCGCCATGCCCGCCAATCAGGTGGATCAGGACATCGAGGGTGGGGCATATGCTGATGGCGGTGAGGTTGGGCAGCAAACTCAAGTTTCCCCAGAAC